>Ga0210129_1000080_pt1 | contig 25585 bp, 26 predicted proteins | sample WestPond_Cattail_2_FD_185582 | JGI IMG/M metagenome (GOLD analysis project Ga0210129, IMG submission 185582) | Wetland microbial communities from the San Francisco Bay, California, USA, that impact long-term carbon sequestration -... | ecosystem: Environmental > Aquatic > Marine > Wetlands ... | reverse complement strand
TTGTAGCCGATGGCGTTGGGGTGGATGGCGCAGTGAAATAAAGGGGGAGGCCGAAGGGCGGGGGACATTCACGGAGCCATTCGCCCCAATGCCGTCGGCGGACCGCGTAGCTAAGTGTATTTTCAGCCATCAACTGAGGCCGCACCGGTCTGAGACAATTCCAGTTCCGTCAATCCCACGCCCAAAACGAGGACGCAAACATGTTTGAAACCACCATCGCGGGCAGCCTGCCCAAACCGGCCTGGCTGGCCGAAACCCAAAAGCTGTGGCCCCAGTGGAAGGCCCAGGGGGCCGAACTCGCGCAGGCCAAGAAGGATGCCACCCTGTTGTGGATCAAGGCGCAGGAGGATGCCGGGCTGGACATCATCGGCGACGGCGAGCAGTCGCGCCAGCACTTTGTGCACGGCTTCCTGGAGCAGGTGGAAGGCATCGACTTCGAGCACAAGGTCACCATGGGGATTCGCGACAACCGCTATGACGCGCAGGTGCCGCAGGTGGTGGCGCCCCTCCGGCTCAAAGGCCGGGTGCACGCCGTGGAAGCGCAGTTCCTGCGTGCCCACACCAGGAAAAAAATCAAGTTCACCCTGCCCGGCCCGATGACCATCGTGGACACCGTGGCCGACCGCTTCTATGGCGACAAGGTCAAGATGGCCATGGCCTTTGCCGAACTGCTGAACCAGGAGGCGCTGGCCCTGCAGGCCGACGGCGTGGACATCATCCAGTTCGACGAACCGGCCTTCAATGTCTACATGAAAGACGCGGCGGAGTGGGGCGTCAAGGCGCTGGAGCGCGCGGCCCGGGGCCTGACCTGCACCACCGCCGTGCACATCTGCTACGGCTACGGCATCCAGGCCAATGACGACTGGAAGAAAAAGCTCGGCGAGGAGTGGCGCCAGTACGAACTCATTTTCCCGGCGCTGGCCAAAAGCAGCATCCAGCAGGTGAGCCTGGAGTGCTACCACTCGCATGTGCCGATGGATCTGATGAAGCTGCTGGAAGGCAAGGACGTGATGGTGGGCGTGATCGACGTGGCCAGCGATGAGGTTGAGACCCCCGAGCAGGTGGCCGACACCATTGGCCGGGCACTGCAATTCGTGCCGAAGCAGCGGCTCTTCCCCTGCACCAACTGCGGCCTGGCCCCGATGGACCGCGAGATCGCCCTCAAGAAGCTGCAAGCGCTGGCGCAGGGCGCTGCCCTGGCGCGGCAGCGCCAGGCTGCCTAAATCTGAATTTAGGCAATTAAGTCACGTAAAACGGGGCTTTGGTGCTATGAAATTTGCACTTCGACCCGCAGATACGTCACAATCCAGTCACCGTTGGCACTGATTTAAGGAGTTACCATGAACAAGCTGCAGAAGGGTTTTACCCTCATCGAACTGGTGATCGTCATCACCATCATCGCCATCTTGGCTGCCATTGCCCTGCCCAAATACATTGCGGTTCAGCGCGATGCCCGCGTTGCCAAGATGCAAGGTCTCTTTGGCTCCATTCGTTCGGCCTCTGCGCTGGCCCATGCGCGCTGTGTGCTGGATTTGTCGGTTCCATCGGTTGTCGCACCCTTGCCCACCTGTACTGCTGCGGGTGGCACGGCCACCATGGACGGCGCTGCTGTGGCTATGCTCAACCAATATCCGACTGCCGCAGCCGCCGGTATTACCACAGCTATGGGTATCGACCCCCTTGCCCCCGCCAATGATGGTGTGGTTATAGCCGGTGCTGGCCCCATTACTTTCACCGCAGTTGGTGCCACCACTCCTGCGACTTGTGTGATCAGCTACGCCGCCGCTACTCTTGCCGCGGGTGTCATTACGCCGCCGGTGATAACACTCGCCACAGCTGGCTGTTAATATCCCAGCCTCCCGCGCGAACCAAACGCCCCTTAGCGGGGCGTTTTTCATTTTGGTGCGGATGATGCACGAGCCGCAACTCGCGGTAAGCTCGAAGTCCTATGACCGGCTTGCTTCTTTCCCCGACTCCCGTCCCGCCCGCTGAACTCGACGCGGCCCTGCACCAGCGCGGCTATGCCGTGCTCGATGCCCTGGGCGTGCTTGAGTTGTCCCGGTGCAGCTCCGAGCAATTGGATGCCCTCAAGCCCTTCTGGAACGACCTGCCCCCCGACGCCTACCTGAAGGACGGCGGGCGCTACCGGCGCCGCCGTCATTCCTGCTTCGTGGTGGAGGGCGAGCGCGTCACGCAATCCCCGCACCGCGCCCACTGGCAGCCGCTTGAATACAACGCCCTGCATGGCGGCATGCAGCGCCTGTTCGAACCCATGGCCCCGGCCCTGCTGCAGCAGGCGGCCTGGCCCCGCCTGCTGTGCTGGCTGGGCCGGGTCTGCTCCAGCCTCAAGGGGCCGCAGCCCTGGTACGTGGAAGCCCACCAGTTCCGCATCGACACCACCGACGGCATTGGCCGGCCCACGCCGGAAGGGGCGCACCGCGACGGGGTCGATCTGGTGGCGGTGTTCCTGGTCGAGCGGCGCGGGGTCAAGGGCGGCGAGACCCGGGTGTTCGATGCCGCCGGCCCGGATGGCCAGCGCTTCACTTTAAGCGAGCCGTGGTCGGTGCTGCTGCTCGACGATGCGCGGGTGATCCATGAAACCACGCCGATCCAGCCGGTCGCCCAGCCGGCTTATCGTGATACGCTGGTGGTGACGCTGCGTGCCGGCAGCTTCCAGGGCGAGTCTGTGGACAAGCCCCCGGTTTGATGCCGGTCAAGACGGATGAACCGGTCGTGACGCATAGTTGATTCAAAGGAGAGACGGCTCATGTTCAAGCACATTCTGGTTCCTGTGGATGGTTCGCCCACCGCACAGAAGGCGGTCGAAAAAGCCGCGGGGCTGGCCAAGGCCTTTGGCAGCAGCGTGACGGCCATCTATGTGATCGACCCCTATCCGTTCACGGGTCTGGGCAGCGACTTCGCCTACGGGCAGGCCGAGTACCTGAGCGCCGCGGCGATCGAAGCCAAGGAAGCGACCCAGGCGGCCCAGCAGACCCTGGAACAGGCCGGGGTGAACGTCAAGACCTCGGTGGTGGAAGCGCACGCGGCCTGGCGCGGCATCCTGGAAGCCGCCGCAACGGTCGGAGCCGACCTGATCGTGATGGGCTCGCATGGCCGGCGCGGCCTGGAAAAAATGGTGCTGGGCAGCGTGGCCCAGCGGGTGCTGTCGCACTCGACCCTGCCGGTGTTCGTGGTGCGCGACTGACCCGCTCAGCTTTGCCGCCGGGCCTGCATGGCCTGGCCCATGCCGGCCAGCGCGGCGTCATCCATCAGCGTGCGTGCCGCCAGAAACACCAGGCCTTCCTCGGTGGCTATGTGGCCGGCATACATCTCGCGAAAGCTCTTGACCGCGCTCCGGGTGGCGTCGTCCACCTTTTCCGTTACGCCCGGATCACGCCAGCGCAGCAGCGGCTGGCGCACGGCCGCCCACAGCGCGCCCATGCGCCGGTGCTCGCCCTGCAGCCGCTGCACGGCCGCGCGCAGCGGCCTATCGCCTTGCGCCAGCAGCAGCGGGAACACCTGCACCTCTTCATCCGCATGGTGCAGGGGGGCGGCGATATCAAAGTAGCGCAGCACATCGGCCGCGGCCGATTGCGTCTGCGCGTCATGGCCGTTCTGGTCGATGTAATCCAGCAGCTTGCCCAGCAGCGCAAGGCTGCGTTGCACCCGCTCATGGCAGGCTTCGAGCATCTCGAACGGCTGCCCGAACCCGACGCCGGGCGAATCAAAGCCGGGGAAGGCGGTCGCGGTTGTGGGTTGCACCATAAGCGGCAAGTTTCGCACGGGATTGATGCATAGGCGGTAGCGTGCGGGCCCTAAAGCCCTTGCTACACACCGCCAGGGAGGTCATCGGCGCGGTAGGGTCTACAAAGCCCCCAGTTCCGAGAACTGGCTTTGTGACGGGTTGTAGTCCGGATCCAGGCAGGCGTTGGTAAAGCCTACCGGGCCATAGTCCGCCAGGATCACAGCCCAGGTGTCCCATTTGTTGCGATGGTCGATCCCGTAATGATCCAACTTGATTTCCTCGGGATTGACCTTGCGGCCCACATTGGACGAGATGACCACGAGCAAATGGCGAAAATCCTCGACTCTCTGAACTTGCTGCATGGATTTCTCGAATCCGCATTGACTGGGTCTGAACCGTGGCACTTTAGTTTCCTCATCTGTTTACGCGCCTATTTTGCCGGGTCCACGCGCCGGGCAATGTATCAATGTGTCTAAAAGTTGTATGGTTTTGTTCGGGCTGCTGTCGGTTCCGCGGAGAAGTGGAATTTCAGTCGGATCGGCTCGGCGTTTTGCCAGTCAAGGACAGGTTGCCGCGTGAAGTATTGGTTGAATGCCGGAATACACGCCAAAATAGGTACATTGAATAAAGCGGCTGTACATGGCCGACAACTGGTCTGTTCGCAGGCATGAATTCAAAGTCCAAGCACAGAGAGGAAAAATATGCATCGCATCATCAAGCTGACCCTGGGTGCCCTGCTGGGGCTGGCCACGGTCGCCTGGGCGCAGACGCCAACCGCACCGGCCACGCCGGTGACCAACATGAACCTGATGGCCCAGGCTGCGGCCGAGGTCGAGAACGATGAGATGACCGTGTATCTGTCAGCGCGCAAGGAAGGACCGAACGCGAAGGAAATCAGCCAGTCCGTGCTGGCCAGCGTCCAGCGGGCCCTTGCCGCGGCACGCCGCACCGAGGGCGTGACAGCCCGCCTGAACAATGCCAATACCTCGCCCATCTGGGTGAACAAGGGCCGGCTGGACAACTGGACGGCCTACGCCAGCCTGGTGCTGACCTCGCGCAACTTCGCCGCCCTGAGCAAGCTCGCCGCGGACCTCACCAGTGACATGCAGGTCGAGCGGGTCACCTTTGCCTTATCCCGGCAGGAGCGCGCCCAGACCGAAGAACGGCTCATGACCGAGCTGGCCGTCAACTTCCGTGAGAAGGCGGATTCGGCAACCAGGGCCTTTGGCTTCAAGTCCTACGACATCAAGTCGCTGAGCCTGTCGCAAAACTTCGGCGCCATCCCTCAGCCCTACCCGATGGCGATTGCACGGGCGGCGGGTGCCGCCGCGGACAACGGCATGATCCCGATCCCCTCCGAGGGTGGCAAGACCACGGTCCTCACCACCGTGAACGGGGTGATAGAGATGCGCCGCTGAGGGCGGCGGGAGCAGCATCGATCGGGCATCAGCCGCACTGCCCCACGTAACCGCAGGCGGTGCAGAACTCGCAGCCGTCCTTCTTGATCATGGTGGGGTTGCCGCACTCGGGGCAGGTCTTGCCGGCCAGGGCGGCGGGTTCATCGCTCTCGCCCGGGGCTTCGAGCACGCCCATTTCGCGCAAGGGGAAACCGTCCTCGTCCAGGATGCCCAGCATGGCGTAGCGGTGGATGATGAGGCGGGCCAGATAGGCCACGGTGGACGGCCAGGTCTGCTGGCGCCGCTCGCCGTGCGGCAGGCCCGGCACAAAGGCCATGAAGTGGCCCAGCGGCTCGGCGTAGTTGAGCAGCTTGCGCAGCTTCATGCCGATCCAGGCCGGATCGATCACCCGCATGTCCAGCGACAGCAGCCGCGCCAGGCCATCGAAGGCGCGCGGGTAGTTGCCGGAGAAGCCGACCGCGCAGGGCCTTGTTACCGTCGTGCCGTCCGGACCGGGCAGGGTGACTTCCTTGAGGGTGAGGGTGAAGGCCTCGCCCGTCCCCGGGTTGTCGATGTCCACCGCCCAGGCCAGCGTGCCCGAGGGCCCGGTTTGCGGTTCCTCGCGGCTGAACATGGCGTTGAGCACCGGCGTGGTTTGCGCTCGCTTGGCGCTCCAGACCCCGAGCTGCTCGCAGCGCCAGCGCACCACCGCCGCCGTGGCGGCCACCACGCCGGGGAACAGGCGCTGCTCGCCGTGCGGCGGGAAGGGCATCTCGAACGCACGCTCCTCGGACACCGTGGCCAGGGCGTCGAGCTTGAGCTGCAACCAGGCCGGATCGTTGGCGCGCAGGTCCATCGAGAGGGTCTTGGCCAGCGCGCCCAGGCCGCGCGGCTGTTCGGCGCCATTGACCCAGACCTCGAACGGTTGCGGGGTCCCGCCTTCCTCGGCGGCCAGTTCGCCCACGAACAGCGCGAACTCGCCGAAGGGGTGGTGCACCATGAAACACCAGGCCGGATTGCCGCCCGGCAGTTCGGGCCGGCCCGGCCAGCGCAGGGACGAGAGCACCGGCGCCGGCAGGCGCTCCAGCGCCAGGCGCTGGTTGGCGTCGTCTATCTGCAGCGGAGCCGCGATGGCGGTCGGGGTGACGCTGAGCACCGAGCCCAGCACGGCGTTGGGCCGGTAAGTGGCCAGGCCCTTGAGGCCCGACTGCCAGGCTTCCAGATAGAGGTTCTGGAAGTCGGCATAGGGGTAGTCGGCCGGCACGTTGACGGTCTTGGAAATCGCGGTGTCAATAAAGGGCGCCACCGCCGCCACCATGGTCTCGTGGGCTTGCGCGCTCATCTCCAGCGCCGTCACGAAGGCCGGCGTGAGGGGTGCTTCCACGCCGAACAGGTGGCGGTACAGGCGCCAGGCATGGTCTTCCACCGCGTATTCCTTGAAGCTGCCGTCGGGCATGCGTTTCTTGCGCGTGTAGTGCCAGCTGAAAGCCGGCTCGATGCCGTTGCTGGCGTTGTCGGCAAAGGCCAGGCTGATGGTGCCGGTGGGCGCGATCGACAGCAGGTGCGAGTTGCGCAGGCCGTGGGCCCGGATGTGGTCCTTGAGCGGCTGCGGCAGGCGCGAGGCGAACGACTGGCCGCTCAGGTACAGGTCGGCGTTGAACAGCGGAAACGCGCCGCGCTCGCGCGCCAGTTCGGCCGAGGCTTCATAGGAGGTATTGCGCATGCCTTCCGAGATCTGGCGCGCCATCTCGCGGGCCTCGGCGGTGTCGTAGCGCAGGTTGAGCATGACCAAGGCGTCGCCCAGGCCGGTGAACCCGAGGCCGACGCGGCGCTTGTTGTGCGCTTCGCGCTGCTGCTGCGGCAAGGGCCAGACCGTGATGTCCAGCACGTTGTCGAGCATGCGCACGGCGGTGCGGCACAGTTCGGCGAAGCCGGCGAAGTCGAAGTGCGCCTTGTCGTCGAACGGCTCGCGCACAAAGCGGGTCAGGTCGATCGAACCCAGGCAGCAGCAGCCGTAGGGGGGCAACGGTTGCTCTCCGCACGGGTTGGTGCTGGCAATCGTCTCGCAGTAGGACAGGTTGTTGTCGCGGTTGATGTGGTCCAGGAACAGCACGCCGGGCTCGGCGTGGTCGTAGGTGGAGCGCATGATCTGTTCCCACAGGTCGCGCGCGCGCAGCTTGCGGTAGACCCACTGGCCCTTGGCCGCGCTGTGGTAGGCGCCGGCCGCCTTCTGGGCCACCCCGGCCTCGGCCCGGTGCACCAGTTCGAAGTCGGTGTCGGCCTGCACGGCCTGCATGAAGGCGTCGGTCACGCCGACCGAGATGTTGAAGTTCTTCAGGTCGCCGCTGTCCTTGGCGTGGATGAACTCCTCGATGTCGGGGTGGTCGCAGCGCAGCACCCCCATCTGGGCACCGCGCCGGGCGCCGGCCGACTCCACCGTTTCGCAGGAGCGGTCGTAGACGCGCATGTAGCTCACCGGCCCGGAGGCGCTGCTTTGCGTGCTGCCGACCCAGGCCCCGCGCGGGCGGATGCGCGAGAAGTCATAGCCGACGCCGCCGCCGCGGCGCATGGTCTCGGCGGCTTCCATCAGGGCGACATAGATGCCGGGGTGGCCGTCATCGTCGTGGGCAATCGAATCGCCCACCGGTTGCACAAAGCAGTTGATCAGCGTGGCCGACAGATCCGTGCCGGCGGCCGACTGGATGCGCCCGGCGGGCAAAAAGCCCTGTTGCAGCGCATGCAGGAATTTGCCCTCCCACTGCGGCCGCTGTTCCGGCGTTTCCGCCTCGGCCAGGGCGCGGGCCACCCGCTGGTTGATGTCGAGAATGCTTTTTTCGTCCCCCTTGCTGTATTTTTCGAGCAGGACCTCTTCGCTGATGGCCTGGGCGGGCAGGGTCTGCAGGGACTGGCGCAGCGAGTGAACCGTGTCTGACATGGGGACTCCTCTTTTATTTCCCTCAATGCTAAAGTCAGGGCGACACTTCGGTTTGATCTGGGACAAATCCTGTTGCGTCAAACGCGAAATACCACATTGATCAGTCTGACAGCATTTCTTGAAAAATCAATCATGAACATCGCCAGCTTTGATGACCTGCTGACGGCCGCGCGGCAGCAGCCCCAGCCGCAGCGCCTGTTGTTTGTATTTGCCGCCGCCGAACTGCCGGAGGGCAGCAACCCGGAGCAGGTGCGGCGTTTTCAGGCCGGCCAGGGCGGGGCGCTGACGCCCCTGATGTGCGTGGACAAGACGCCCGATGAAATCGGCTCGTTCGACGTGCTGGTGCAGGAGTCCCGGCAGTTCGGGCAGGACTGGGCGCTGGTGTTCGTCAGCAGCCTCTCCGGCCGGGCGGGCCAGGCGCCCAGCAGCCAGGACGCCGATGCCCCGTTGCAGCGCATGGTGGAGTCGATCAAGGCCGGCCAGTTGGGGCAGTTGCTTCCGTTTGACCTGCGTGGGGAGCCGGTGCTGCTTTCCTGAACATCCCGCGCATATTTTTGTAGAAATCCCAGCCCATCCACAGGCGCGACGCCCATCGCAGGGCGCGCCGCGGCCGGGTGACCGCGAGCAGCAGCAGCGCCCCCAGCGGCCATTGGGGGTGGGCACGCAGCCAGTGCAGGCCGGCACGGGCCTGGTCAGCCAGCGCCAGCGGTGTTTGCAGCACCCGGGCCTGATGCGCCAGGGCGACGCGCAGCTCTGCGCTGCGAACCAGCAGTTGCTGGTGGCGGCGGGCCAGTTCCTGATCGCGTTGGCGTCCCATGCGCCGTCCTTACTCCGGGCGTTCCAGCCCGCTGCGGTCACGGGCGAGCTCGGTCACGCTGCTGTTGAAGACGCCGCCGGGGCTGCGCAAGCGCCGGCGTGCCCGCTGCATCAGCCAGGCGCCCGCGCCCAGATACAACAGCGCGAGGGCACCCAGGGCGAGGAGGCGATAGCTGTCCCAGAACAGGACAATGACGAAGCCGCTCAACAGCAGCATGCCCGTCCCCAGCAGCAGCAGGGCGAGCCCGGCCCATAGCAGCGCATCGAACAGGCGCAGCTTTTCCTGCTCGATTTCGGTGCTGAGCAGGGCCAGTCGCACCTGCACTGTTTCCACCGCCGTAGCGACCAGCCGGCGCAGCGAAGCAAACAAGCCCTGCCCCGTTTCTGGTTCACTCATGGGGCGCTGATGATCAGCGGCGGCCGACCAGCAGACCGACGACCAGACCGATGCCAGCCGCCACGCCGATGGACTTCCAGGGGTTGTCATGCACGAACTCGTCCGCGACATGACCGGCCTCTTTGGCTCTGGTCACGACCGCATCCTGCAAGCGGGCCAGTTCGGCGCGGGCTTGCTGCATCCGCGTCTGGATGCGGCCACGCACTTCCGCTGCGGTTTCACCGGCCTGGTCGGCCGTCATGCGCAGCAGTTCTTCCGCATCTGCAATCACCAGACGCAGATCGCTCATCAAGCGGTCTTTTTGGGCTGAGGTAAGTTCGGACATATTGCTTCTCCTTTGAATCAAGCGACTTAAAGATAACCGCATCCCCACTGATTTCAATGACGGTTATCAAGCCGGGTACAGCTTGTGGCGGCTCTGGCTCAACCCGGGCGCCCATCCAGGCGCGGGCGGCCGAACCAGCCGCCATAGCGGATGGCCCAGCCGACCGTGGCCACGATCCAGGCGGTGATGGCCAGCAAGGTCAAGGGCGTGGCAGCCTGGGCCCAGAGCGCCGCGCACACCCGCAACAACACCGCGGCCTGCAGCACCCAGTACAGGGCCCAGGCCCTATCGTCCGCGGCCAGGGGGCGGCCGCCATGGCCGCTGCTGACCCGCGTGGCCATGGCGAACAGGGTGGCACCCAGGTAGCCCATGGTCATGGCGTGCAGCGGCGCCAGGCCCAGCGAAAGCTCGCCCGCCGTGAGAGCCAGCAACAGATGGGAGAGCCCGCTCAGCGCCAGCGCCAGACCGAGCCAGACAAAGCCGCCATGCAGCATCGCCAGCAAGCGGATCTTCAGGCTCTGCACCAGGCCCCAGCGCACGGCCAGCCACAGCAGCAGCCCGGCGGCCGGCAGCTCCAGCGCCACCTGCAGCCAGCGCAGCGCAAGGGGCAGCGGCCACCACCACAACTCGGCCACGGCCGGCAGCAGCTCCAGCCACGGCAGGGCCACCAGCACCCACAGCAGCCACATCGGCCGCCAGGCATCGAGCCGGGGCACGGCGCTGGCGCTGAAGAAAGGAATCATGCGGTGCGACACGGTCACGAACACCGTGGCCACAAAGCCCCACAGCGCGATCAGCGTGGCGCTGCGCAGCAGTGTGCTGGAGCCCAGCGCCAGCGCCAGCGCGGCCAGCCACAGGGCGGCGGCGCCGATACTGCACGCGATGGCCACCACGGTGGCATGGACGCGATCGTCCATCCGGCTCTGCCGCAGCAAGGCGATGAACTTCAGGCACAGCCGGCTCCAGCCGCCGGCCACCAGTACGATGCCGGCACTGGCCAGCCAGCCGTGCCAATGAAAACCGGCGAGGGCGAACAACCAGCCCGACAGCATCAGCACGACGGAGGGCAGCAGGCTGCGGGCATGGACCTCGGGCAGGCCCAGCCACTTCGGGCCGGCCGTGAACAGGAAGCCGGCGATGAACAGCGGCGTGAAGCCCTGGGCCATGAACAAGGCATGGGCCGCCGCCGGCACCACCGCCCAGTCGGGCGCGTAGCCCAGGGCGCGGGCTGCCAGCACCGCACCCCACCACAGCGCACTGACGGCCATCATCAGCGCGGCGGCAAAGAACCCCAAGCGGTGCGGCGCGGCCAGCAGCCAAGCCAGACGCCACTTGGGGTTTGCCGGCAGCGGGCGGATGGGAATGGATTTGCTCATGCTGGCCGCATGGTACGCGCCGGGTTGTAGGGCGGGTTGACCTGCGACAAACAAGGCCGATACCTTCAACGTTTCATGTCACGTAATCCCAACGCGGTCCGTATTTTCATTTATCGCAAATATGCTATATTTCAGACATGCATTGGGAAATCGAATACCACGATGAAAGATTGCAGGCGGAGGTACTTGCGATGCCATCAGGAATTTTGGCAAGGTACTTTCATTGCACTGATCGAATGCTGGATTTCGGTCCCGATTTGGGAATGCCCCACACGCGAGCGATGAGCGCGGGCCTGTTTGAATTGCGCTTGAAATCACGTGAAGGCATCGGGCGGGTTTTTTACTGCACGCTGGTGGGGCGAAAGATCGTCATGCTCCATCAATTTGTGAAAAAGACAGACAAGACACCGCCAAAGGAACTGGCTATCGCGCGCAAGCGCATGAAGGAGTGGAAAGATGTTGACGCATAAGCAATTGCGCACCAAGGCTCTCGCGGACGCCGAGGTAAAGGCAGAATACGAAAAGCTGAGCGACGAATTTGCGCTTTTGGATGAATTCCTGAAAGCCAGGGCGGCGCAAGGGCTCACCCAAGCGCAGGTGGCGCAGAAGATCGGCACCACCCAATCTGCGGTGGCGCGGATGGAGTCAGGAAGCGGCAAGCACTCACCTTCACTGGCTACTCTGTCCAAGTATGCGGAGGCTTTGGGATGCAAGTTGGAAGTGAAGCTGGTTCGTAAAGCTCGATCGGCGGGAAATTTAACTGGTCGCTCCAGCAGTCGCACTGCGCGCACTGCTGAACTATGACGCTAAACGCTTTCACCCAGGAGTTCCCATGCGCGCACTGCTCGTTTCACTGCTGTTGCTAGCCCTGTCACCTGCCGCAAGCGCTTGCAGTTGCTTCCCTCCGGAACTGCGCGCCAAGACGGCGGCGGACGCACTGCAGACGGCGCGGCTGGCGGTCTTTGGTCGGGTGCTTGCGGTCGATGCGAGCGGCAAGGCCAAGGTCCTGGTGCTTGAATCGTTCAAGGGTCCCGCCGTTGGATCCGAGGTCGAAGTGCTGCCCAACGCCGGCAAGTGCGGCACGCCGCCGCTCATGGTGGGGGACGAGGCGCTGGTGCTTGCGTTTGACGAAACCGCGACGGCCTGCGACACGCATCCACCCGGGCACTATCTGCTCGAAGAATTCAGATTGACTGCGGCGAAGGGGAAGTAGCCGGCGTCAGGCCGGCACCAGCGCATCCGGGCGCGTCAGCAGCCGCTCCACCAGATCGCGCACGCTGCGGATCTGCTCGCCAAAGGGCAGGGCGCCCACGCCGCGGAAGAACAGGCCTTTTTTCACATCGCCGCGCAAGGCGGCGGCGAGCTGGTTGTCGATGCAGAACTGGCCCCAGCCGGGCAGGCCGTCGCGCAGGCCGCACTGGGCCAGGCAGTCGAAGCTCTTGGTACAGCGCGCCTTGTGGTGCACCACCGCCTGCAGCTTGCTCTCGATCTTGAGGTAGGCGCGCAGCCAGGGCGTGGCCACGGCGCGCGCCGGCAGGCCGGCCACGCTGGTGAACTCCACCATCTCGTCTTCCCTGGCCTGCGCCAGCACGCGCTTGAACTCGGGGTGGGCGTCGCCCTCCTCGGTCACGGCAAAGGGGGTGCCGAGCTGCACGGCGGCGGCGCCCAGGTCTTGCAGGCGGGCAATGTCCTCGAAGCTGCGGATGCCGCCGGCGGCAATCAGCGGAATCTCTTTCTCGATCCCGGCCGCGCGGAAGAAGGCGATCGACTGCGGGATGACGTTTTCGAAATCGAAGCGCGGGTCATTCAGGTCGGCGATCTTGGCCGCGCCCAGGTGGCCGCCGGCCAGGCGCGGGTGTTCGATCACGATGGCGTCGGGCAGGCGCTTCTTGCGCTCCCACTTCTTGACGATCAGTTGCACGCCGCGCGCATCGGACAGGATGGGAATGAGGGCGGCATTCGGGTGGTCTTGCGCCAGGTCGGGCAGATCCAGCGGCAGGCCGGCGCCGACCACCACGGCGTCGATGCCGCTTTCCAGCGCGCAGGTCACCGAGTGCGCGTACTCGCTGACCGCCCGCATCACATTGATGGCCAGCAAGCCGCGGCCCTGCGCGAGTTCGCGCGCCGCGCGGATTTCCCGCCGCAGGGCTTCGAGGTTGGCGGCATCGATCAGGCGCTTGCTCTCCTCGCCGGGGCCGAGGTGGCCGGTTTGCTCCATCAGGTCGGGGTGATGGCGCCGCAGATCGACCGACGAAAGGGTGCCGACACCACCCAGGGCGGCGACGCTGCCGGCCAGCTTGTGGGCAGAAATGCCGATGCCCATGCCGCCCTGCACGATCGGCAGCAAGGTGCGGCCGGACAGGGACAGGGGGCGCAGGCCGCTGCGCTCCAGCCAGGTGGCACAGTCGGGGGCGATGAAAGGAAGAGACAGGGTCATGATGGGGGGTGAACTCATACCAGCCGCCGGTGAGGAACACCAGCAAGGCAACTGTCCGAAGCTTAAAGAGCTTCGGCTGACAGGGTTTTGAGATGGGTCAAGGTTTGCCGCAAGAGCCGTCTGCTGCCGAACCGGGTTGCAGCCGCCGGTAACTGTCGTCAATTTCATTGAAGATGGGGCTGGCAATCGGATCTTCAAGTGGTTTGTAGGGGCCGGTGCCACTGTGGGTGGCGCTGGAGGCCGGAACGAATTCGCCGCTTTTGACATCGAAGACATGCACCTCGCCTTCTTCGATCACGTAGTGCCAGCCATGCAGGGCCAGCTTGCCCTGCTCGACCCGCGCACGAACCATGGGGTAGCCCATCAGGCGTTCGAGTTGCAGGATCACGGCGCGTTGTTCGGTGCGGCGCAAGGCCTCGGGGGTGACCTGCACCGGCAGCGTGGCTTCGCGCCCGAGCTCCAGCCAGGCGGTGAGGTTGATGGCCTGGGGTGGTGCCCCTTCATACAGCGCCCGGATACCGCCGCAGTGGCTGTGGCCGCAGACCACGATGTGGCTGACTTGCAGGTTCAGGACGGCGAACTCGATGGCCGCGGCCGTGCCGTGGTAACCAACCCAGCGCCGGGCCGCCCCAAGCTGGGTGCCCCCCTCCGGGGGGGAGACGCCAGGGGCGTCACGGGGGGTATCGATTGTGCCGTCGTAAGGCGGCACGAAGGCGCCCACATTCCTGACGAGAAACAGGTCGCCCGGCCCGGTGCCGGTGAGCAGGTAGGGCACCAGCCGCGAGTCGGAGCAGCCGATGAAGAGGATGGTCGGGTGCTGGCCCTGATCGACCAGATCCTGGAACTGCTCCTGGATGCCGGGAAAGGTATGGTCGTGAAAACGGCGCAGCCGCTCCAGCAGTTCGTCGGGCATGGTTGGCTGCCTCAGGGCGCCCTCACCCTAGCCCTCTCCCAGAGGGAGAGGGGACAGGCAGGGGTTTGCGGGGAACGAAGGGCTTTGAACTCCCTCTCCCGCTGGAAGAGGGTTGGGGTGAGGGCTTGCATCCCGACTCATTGCACCAGCGGCGTGTCGGCGGCGTCCAGGTCCACGCCTTCGAGCCGGGCCTGGCCGGCCAGCAGGCTCAGGTACTGGCGCAGGGTCGTCACATAGGCCTGCTGGCGCAGCGTCATGGCCACGGCGCCGCGCACGGCCTCGAAGGCCGGGTCCTCGCCGGTCTCGCGTTGCCGGACCTCCACCACGTGCAGGCCGAAGCGGCTGTGTACCAGGCGCGGCAGCACGCCCACTTCGGCGTGGCCGAAGATCTCGCGCGCAAACTCGGGCGCGCAGTCGGTGGCGCTGAGCCAGCCCAGCTCGCCGCCTTCCTGGCCGCTGGGGCAGTTGGAGAGCTGGCGCGCCACGCCGCTAAAGGGATCGCTCTGGCCGTCGTGGCTGCGCACCTCCAGCAACGCGCCTTCGGCGCGCTTGCGCAGCGCCACCACATCGACCCCCGGCGTGACCGCGAACAGGATGTGGCGCACATGGGCGCGCTCACCGATGCGGTAGTTCGCGATATGGGCGGCGTGGTGGCGGCGGCAGGCTTCTTCGGCGGGTTCGGGTACCTGCAGGGCTTGCTCGAGCAACTGTTCGATGGCGCTGGTGGCTGCCTCGCTGGCAATGCCGTCAGCGGCTGCCGTGTCGTCGGCAGCCAGCAGGCCGGCGGACTGTGCGGCTTGCCGCAGCAGTTCGGTATAAGCGCGCTGGCGCAGTTCGTCGGTGGACAGCGTTGCATCGGCGCCGTGCAGGGCCATGTCGTTGACACGGGCGACGGCGACGGTCGTGGTTGGGGCCGTGGCCGCTTCGGCGCTGGCGCAAGCGCAGGTGGGAGAGCAGGGGGAACCCATGGCGATCTCCTCAGACGCCGGCGCCCGGGCGGCGCGGCAGGTTGTGGCCGGCGGGCAGGTTGAGCCGGCGGGCGCGCACCACCTGGTAGGGGCGCAGCAGGTAAGTCACCGAGGCGAAACCGCTCCACACATGCACCAGGCGGGTGAACGGGAAGAGCAGGAACACCGTCATGCCCAGGGCCATGTGGCTCTTGAAAACCCAGCTGGCACCGGCCAGCATCTCGGGCGCACCGGAGCGGAAAGTCACGATGCGCTGGGCCCACTCCGCCAGGCGCATCATCATGCTGCCGTCCAGGTGCTGGGCCGACAGCGGGATGGTGGCCAGGCCGAGCGCCAGTTGCAGCCAGAGCAGCACCAGCATCAGGATGTCGCTGGGTTTGGAGTTGAGGCGGATGCGCGGCTCGCTCAGGCGCCGGTGCAGCAGGATGCTGACGCCCAGAAAGCCCAGCAGGCCGGCCAGGCCGCCCGAGGCCATGGCCATCAACTGCTTGTGGCCGGCGCTGAGGAAGGGCTCGTAGAGGAAGTGGGGCGTCAACATGCCGACGAAGTGGCCGAAGAACAGGAACAGCACCCCGATGTGAAACAGGTTGCTGCCCCAGCGCAGATGGCCGGCCTTGAGCAACTGCGACGAATCGCTTTTCCAGGTGTACTGGTCGCGGTCGAAGCGGATCAGGCTGCCCAGAAGAAACACCGTCAGGCAGATGTAGGGATAAAAGCCGAAGAGGAACTGGTCGAGATAGCTCATGAGGGAACTCCTTGACGCGCTGCGGTGGCGGTGACCGCACGTGCATTTTCATTTCTGACGATATGGATCGGTTGCGGCTGGTTCGGCCTGGCCTGGCCCTGGGTCGAGCAGCCGTCGAACACCACCGGTTCCGCCCAGCTTTCATCCAGCGCCTGGTCCTCGGCCACCTTGACGGCCTGGACCTTCTCGCCGGCGATTTCCAGCAGGGCCGCGATCACGCTGGCGTAAGCGCTGTCGCGCTTGACCAGGGCGCTGAAGAGGGCGTTCAGGATGTGGGCGATCTCGCCCAGGAAGGCGCGGGCTTGCCCAGGGGGCTGGGTGGAGACGAACTCCAGCACCACCGGCAGGTAGTCCGGCAGTTCGCCCGGCGCCAGGTACAGGCCGGCTTTCTCGTAGGTCTGCGTCAGGTCGATCATGGCCGGGCCCCGGTCGCGCGAATCGCCATGCACATGCTCGAACAGGTGCAGCGAGGTGGCGCGGCCGCGGTCGAACAGTTGCACATACTCGGCCTCGATCTCCAGACCGTCGCCCGAACCCAGGCGCTGGATCAGGGCATCGAGTTCGGCCAGCCGGGCCGTTGAAACAGCGCGCTCGCTGTGCAGGGCGTCGCGCATGGCGCCCAGATGGCCGCGCAGCTCGGCGTCGGGGTAGGCCAGCAGGCGTGCCAGCACGCGCAGGCTCATGGTTGTAGATTTGGTCATGTCTAGACTCCTGCCTTGATGGGAATGGTGCGGCGCTTTCCGCTACCGAACAGGCTGGCTTCGCTGGCGCCGTCCGAGCAGCCGTTGCCGAACGAGAAGCCGCAGCCACCGCGCATGTCGAAGGTGTTCTCGGCGTATTCGCGGTGGCTGCTGGGGATGACGAAGCGGTCTTCGTAATTGGCAATCGCCATCACGTGGTACATGTCCTCCACCTGGGCCTGGCTCATCTGCACCTGGTCCAGCGCGGCGGTGTTGATGCGGCCATCGACATGCTTCTCGCGCTGGTAGGCCCGCATGGCCAGCAGGCGTTCGAGCGAACGCTCCACCGGTACCGTGTCGCCGGCAGTCAGCAGGTTGGCCAGGTACTTGACCGGGATGCGCAACTGCTTGACATCGGGGATCTCGCCGTTGGTGCCGAGGTGGCCGGCATTGGCGGCGGCCGTGATCGGCGAGAGCGGCGGCACATACCAGACCATGGGCAGGGTGCGGTACTCCGGGTGCAGCGGCAATGCCACCTTCCACTCGACCGCCATCTTGTACACCGGGCTCTTGCGCGCGGCGTCCATCCAGGTGTCGGGAATGCCGTCGGCGCGGGCCTGGGCTATCACCTTCGGGTCGTTGGGGTCGAGGAAGATGTCGAGCTGGGCCTGGTACAGGTCGCGGTCGTGTTCCACGCTGGCGGCTTCCTGAATCCGGTCCGCGTCGTACAACAGCACACCCAGGTAGCGGATGCGGCCGACGCAGGTTTCCGAGCACACCGTGGGCTGGCCGGCCTCGATGCGCGGGTAGCAGAAGATGCATTTCTCGGCCTTGCCGGACTGCCAGTTGTAGTAGATCTTCTTGTAGGGGCAGCCGCTGACGCACATCCGCCAGCCGCGGCACTTGTCCTGGTCGATCAGCACGATGCCGTCTTCCTCGCGCTTGTAGATCGAGCCCGAGGGGCAGCTCGCCACGCAGGCCGGGTTCAGGCAGTGCTCGCACAGGCGCGGCAGGTACATCATGAAGGTGTTCTCGAACTCGCCGTAGATGTCCTTCTGGATGTCGTCGAAGTTCCGGTCCTTGCTGCGCTTGGAGAACTCGCCGCCCAGGATCTCCTCCCAGTTCGGGCCCCACTCGATCTTCTCCATGCGCTGGCCGGTGATCAGGCTGCGCGGTCGGGCGGTCGGCACGGCCTTCATCTCGGGCGCCGACTGCAGGTGGTCGTAGTCGAAGGTGAAGGGCTCGTAGTAGTCGTCGATCTGCGGCAGGTTGGGGTTGGCGAAGATGCGCATCAGCAGCTTCCACTTGGCCCCCTGGCGCGGCTCGATGCTGCCGTTGGACTTGCGGACCCAGCCGCCGTTCCACTTGTCCTGGTTCTCCCATTCCTTGGGATAGCCGATGCCGGGTTTGGTCTCGACGTTGTTGAACCAGGCGTACTCCATGCCGGGGCGGCTGGTCCAGACGTTTTTGCAGGTGACGGAACAGGTGTGGCAGCCGATGCACTTGTCCAGGTTCAGCACCATGCCGATTTGTGCGCGGATTTTCATATTCTGATCTCCTGGTTCTGTTCCCTCTCCCTCTGGGAGAGGGTTAGGGTGAGGGCTGTCTTGGTGAGGTGACTGGCGCTCCAGCCCTCACCCCTGCCCTCTCCCAGAGGGAGAGGGTGGAAGAAGAGATTGCCCTCCCCCAGGGGGAGAGGGAGTAAGAAGAGGTTTCCCTCTCCCTTTGGGAGAGGGCTAGGGTGAGGGCAGTTTTTCATGCTGTCGCTCCCACGCCCTGCGCCGCCGGCGTATCGAGCCAGTCCACCTTGTTCATCTTGCGCACCACCACGAACTCGTCGCGGTTGGTGCCGATGGTGCCGTAGTAGTTGAAGCCGTAGCTGAACTGGGCGTAGCCGCCGATCATGTGCGTCGGCTTGAGCACGATGCGCGTGACCGAGTTGTGGATGCCGCCGCGCATGCCGGTGATCTCCGAGCCGGGGGTGTTGATGATCTTCTCCTGCGCGTGGTACATCATGACCATGCCGTTCTTCACGCGCTGGCTCACCACCGCGCGGGCCGCGATGGCACCGTTGATGTTGAACAGCTCGACCCAGTCGTTGTCCACGATGCCCGCCGCTTTGGCGTCGTCCTCGCTGAGCCAGATCACCGGGCCGCCGCGGTTCAGCGTGAGCATCATCAGGTTGTCGCTGTAGGTGGAGTGGATGCCCCACTTCTGGTGCGGTGTGATGAAGTTCAGCAGGATCTCGGTCTGGCCATTGGGCTTGATGCCGTGGATGCCGGCGGTGGTCTTCAGGTCCACCGGCGGGCGATAGCTGGTGAAGTTCTCGCCGAACGCCGTCATCCACGGGTGATCCATGTAGAACTGCTGGCGCCCGGTCAGGGTGCGCCACGGGATCAGCTCGTGCACATTGGTGTAGCCGGCGTTGTAGGACACGGTCTCGCTTTCGATGCCGCTCCAGGTCGGGCTGGAGATGATCTTGCGCGGCTGGGCCTGGATGTCGCGGAAGCGGATCTTCTCGTCTTCGCGGTGCAGGGCCAGGTGGGTGTGGTCGATGCCGGTCTGCTTGCTCAGGGCACCCCAGGCCTTGACGGCGACGTGGCCGTTGGTCTCGGGGGCCAGTTGCAGCACCACTTCGCAGGCGTCGATGTCGGTCTCGATCTTCGGCATGCCGCAGGTGACGCCTGCGGCCGTGACCACGCCGTTGAGCTCGCCGAGCTGCTTGACTTCGTCCTGGGTGTTCCAGGCGATGCCCTTGCCGCCGTTGCCGACCTTGTTCATCAGCGGGCCCAGCGCCGTGAAACGCTTGTACAGGTTGGGGTAGTCGCGCTCCACCACCATCATGTTCGGTGCGGTCTTGCCGGGGATCAGATCGATCTCGCCCTTCTTCCAGTCCTGCACGCCAAAGGGCTGGGCCAGTTCGGCCGGCGAATCGTGCATCAGCGGGCTGAGCACCATTTCGCGCTCCACCCCGAGGTGGCCGACACAGAGTTCGCTGAACTTCCTGGCAAAGCCCTTGTAGATCTCCCAGTCGCTTTTCGATTGCCAGGCCGGGTCCACCGCGGTGGAGAGCGGGTGGATGAAGGGGTGCATGTCGCTGGTGTTGAGGTCGTTCTTCTCGTACCAGGTGGCGGTGGGCAGCACGATGTCGGAGTACAGGCAGGTGGTGCTCATGCGGAAATCCAGCGTGACCAGCAGGTCGAGCTTGCCTTCCGGCGCCTGGTCGTGCCATACCACCTCGGTCGGCTTGGCGTCATCCTTGCCTAAATCTTTGCCCTGCACGCCGTGGCTGGTGCCCAGCAGGTGCTTGAGGAAGTACTCGTGGCCCTTGCCGCTGGAGCCCAGCAGGTTGGAACGCCAGACGAACATATTGCGCGGCCAGTTGGCCGGGTGGTCCGGGTCCTCGCAGCTCATCTTCAGGGACCCGTCCTTCAAGCTCTTGACGGTGTAGTCCTTCGGGTCCATGCCGGCGGCCACGGCGTCCTTGACCACCTGCATCGGGTTGGTCTGCAGCTGCGGGGCCGAAGGCAGCCAGCCCATGCGTTCGGCGCGCACGTTGTAGTCGATCATGCTGCCGCCATACAGTTTCTTGTCGGCCAACGGCGAGAGCACCTCTTCCATGCCGAGCTTCTCGTAGCGCCACTGGTCGGTGTGGGCGTAGAAGAAGCTGGTGGAATTCATCTGCCGCGGCGGGCGGATCCAGTCCAGCGCGAAGGCCAGCGCGGTCCAGCCGGTTTGCGGCCGGAGCTTTTCCTGCCCCACGTAGTGGGCCCAGCCGCCGCCGCTCTGGCCGATGCAGCCGCACATCATCAGCATGTTGATGACGCCGCGGTAGTTCATGTCGCTGTGGTACCAGTGGTTCATGGCCGCGCCGATGATGACCATGGACTTGCCCTTGGTCTTGTCGGCGTTGTCGGCGAACTGGCGCGCCACGGTGATGAGCTGCTCGCGCGGCACGCCGGTGATGCGCTCCTGCCAGGCCGGGGTGTACGGGGTGTCGTCGTCGAAATTGCGGGCGGCGAGTTCGCCGTCCAGGCCGCGGGCCACGCCGTAGTTGGCGGCCTGCAGGTCGAACACGGTGGCGACCAGGGCCTCGCGCTTGTCGCCTGCCTTGCCCAGCGCAATGCGCTGGACCGGCACGGTGCGCACCAGCACGTTCTTGCTGGCCGCGCCCGAGGCGTTGTTGGGGAAGTGCTCGCTCTCGATGCCGCCGAAATAGGGGAAACCGACCTTGGCCGTCTCGCTGCCGGCGTTAGAGCCTTCCAGCACCGAGAGCTTGAGCTTGACGGCGTTGCCATGCCGCGCCTCTTTGGATTCGAGGTTCCACTGGCCGGCGTCGGCCCGGCCGTCCGGGCCCCAGCGGAAACCGATGGCCCCAACGGGCAGCACCACCTTGCCGTCCTCATTGAAGGCCACGGTCTTCCACTCGGGGTTGTTGGCGGCGCCGAGCTTGCCGTTGAAGTCGGAGGCGCGCACATAGCGGTCGGGCACCAGGATTTTCTCGCCGCTTGGGGCTATCTGTTCTTTCAGCATGACCAGCATCGGCAGGTCGGTGTAGCGGCGCGCGTAGTCGTCGAAGTAGGCGCTGCGCTTGTCGAAATAGAACTCCTTCAGGATCACATGGCCCATGGCCATGGCCACGGCGGCGTCGGTGCCCTGCTTGGGGTGCATCCAGATGTCCGACAGCTTGGCCACTTCCGAATAGTCGGGCGTGATGGCCACGGTCTTGGTGCCCTTGTAGCGGACTTCGGTGAGGAAGTGCGCGTCCGGCGTGCGGGTCTGCGGCACGTTGGAGCCCCAGGCGATGATGTAGCTGGAGTTGTACCAGTCGGCCGACTCGGGCACGTCGGTCTGCTCGCCCCAGACCTGCGGGCTGGCCGGCGGTAGGTCGCAGTACCAGTCGTAGAAACTCATGCAGACACCGCCCAGCAGGCTGAGATACCGGCTGCCGGCGGCATAGCTCACCATGGACATGGCCGGGATCGGCGAGAAGCCGATCACGCGGTCCGGCCCGTGCTTCTTGACGGTGTAGATGTTGGCCGCGGCGATCATCTCGTTGACCTCGTCCCAGGTGGAACGCACAAAGCCGCCCAGGCCGCGCACGCTCTGGTACTCGCGGCGTTTGGCGTTGCTGTCGGCAATGGAAGCCCAGGCGTCCACCGGCTCATTCAGCAGCCGCGCTTCGCGCCAGAGCTTGAGCAGGCGCCCGCGCACCATCGGGTACTTGACGCGGTTGGCGCTGTACAGGTACCAGCTATAACTGGCGCCGCGGGCGCAGCCGCGCGGCTCGTGGTTGGGCATGTCCCAGCGCGTGCGCGGGTAGTCGGTCTGCTGGGTTTCCCAGGTCACGATGCCGCCCTTGACGTAGATCTTCCACGAGCAGGAGCCGGTGCAGTTCACGCCGTGGGTGGAACGCACGATCTTGTCGTGGGCCCAGCGGTCGCGGTAGGCGTCCTCCCAGGTGCGGTCTTCCCCGGTGGTGACGCCGTGGTCGTTGGAGAACGACTCCTTCGGGTTCGAGAAGTAGTTCAGTCGGTCGAGAAAATGGCTCATGAGGGCCTCCGTAGTGCTGCGTGGTGAGGTGTCAGGTGTGGGGCACGAGAAGCCGTGAAGATTTCGTCATGGCTACTCAGGGGTTTTTCACGTAAGCGTTTTTACGCAGGTAGAACCACCAGTTCAGCACCAGGCACACGGCGTAGAAGATGGCGAAGCCGTACATGGCGAACTGCGGCGTGCCGGCCTTGATCTGGGCGCCGATCACCACCGGGGCGACGAAGGCGCCGTAGGCGGCAATGGCCGAGGTCCAGCCCAGCACGGGGCCGGCCTGGGTGCGGTCGAAGATGACGGCGATGGTGCGGAAGGTCGAACCGTTGCCGAGGCCGGTGGCGAAGAACAGCAGGATGAACAGGCCCAGGAAGGCCGGGAAGTACTGCTCGGGCGTGGCCGACTGGTAGGCCTGCAGCATGACGTAGCCCACGGCGGTCGAGGCCGCCACCATGATGGCCGAGATGATCTGCGTGACGATCGAGCCGCCCACCTTGTCCGAGATCCAGCCGCCGACGGGCCGCACGGCGGCGCCGACGAAGGGGCCGATCCAGGCGTAGGTCAGGGCTGACGGGGCGTTGGGGTTCTTGGCGTGGACCCAGGCGTGGGTGGCCGCGTCAAACACGTGCGTGCTGCCGAAGATCACCGTGATGGACAGCGGCAGCGCCATCGAGAAGCCGATGAAAGAGCCGAAGGTCACGATGTACAGCGCCGTCATGGACCAGGTGTGCTTGTCGCGGAAGATGGCGAACTGCTTGGCGATGTTGTCCTTCATCGGCCCGAAGGCGGCGAGCTTCATCGTGAACAGCGTGGCCACGATGATCAGCGGCATGGCCAGCCACATGTTGAGCAGGCCCAGGCCGGTAGGGGCGGGCAGGTAGAGGTACAGGCCGACGATGGCCGGTACGAAGGACAGGGTGTACAGCCAGGTGATCTTGAGGAACGCGCCCAGGGTGCTGCCGATATCGGGCGACACGGTCTTCAGGTTGTTCATGCCGAACCAGCACAGCACGGACAGGGGGACCAGCGAGATCAGCAAGGCGAAACCGGCGTTCTGGATATAGGTGGGGGTGCCGGCGGCGATCTTGCCGAAGATCCAGCCGCTGTCCTTCACCAGCGTCATGGCCTCGCCGCCGTAGGGGCCGAACAGGCTCATGGTCATGACGAAGGGGATGACGACCTGCATGGTGGTCACGCCGAAGTTGCCCAGGCCGGCGTTCAGGCCCAGCGCCGTGCCCTGCAGGCGTTTGGGGAAAAAGGTGCCGATGTTGGACATGGAGCTGGCGAAATTGCCGCCGCCCACGCCCGACCACAGCGCCATGAGCTGGAACACCCACAGCGGCCAGTCCTTATGTTGGAGCGCGATGCCGGTGCCGATGGCCGGGGCCAGCAGCATGGCGGTGGTCAGGAAGATGGTGTTGCGGCCGCCGGCCAGGCGGATCAGGAAGGAAGCCGGGATGCGCATGGTGGCGCCGGCCAGACCCGAGATGGCGGTCAGGGTGAAGAGTTCGGCCTGGCTGAAGGGAAAGCCCAGGTTGAGCATCTGCACCGTGATGATGCCCCACATGCCCCAGACGGCGAAGCCGCACAGCAGCGCCGGGACCGAGATCCAGAGATTGCGGTAGGCGATGTGCCGGCCGGTGGTTTCCCAGAACTGTTCGTCTTCGGGGCGCCAGTCGGTGATGGTGGCGCCCGATTTCCTGGTGTTGGTGTTCATGTTGCTTCCTTAGGAGGGGACAGGGCTCAACCCTGCAGGCTGAAATTGGTGGCGTTCTTGCCCATGACTTCGGTGCGGCGTACTTCGGTCCAGAACATCCAGATCAGCGAAACCCAGACCACGCCGTACATCAGCATGAAGGCGCTGGAGCGGATGCCGGTGAGGTCGAGCAGGGCGCCGAACATGATCGGCAGCACGAAGCCGCCCAGGCCGCCGGCCAGGCCGACGACGCCGCTGATGGTGCCGATGTTGCCGGTGTAGTCGTCGCTGATGTACTTGAACACGCTGGCCTTGCCGAAGGCGAAGGCAATGCCCAGGATGAACATCAGCGCGGTGAAGACATAGACGTTCAGGCCGATGTGGAAGGTTCGGGGGCCGTTGACGGTGGCGACCGTGAAGTCGAACTGCGGGTAGCTCAGCAGGAACAGGCAGATCCAGCTTACCCACATCACCCACCAGGTGACCGAGTGGGCGCCGTATTTGTCGGCCAGCCAGCCGCCCACCGCGCGCAGCACGCCGCCGGGCAGCGAGAAAACCGCCGCCAGCAGGGCGGCAGCGCGGATGTCCAGCCCGAACTCACCCACGTAGTACTGCACCATCCAGAGCGAGAGCGCGACATAGCCGCCGAACACGATGCTGTAGTACTGGCAGTACTTGAGCACCTTCGGGTCTTTCAAGGTCTTGAGCTGGTCCATGAACCTGACATCGCTGGGCACCAGGTGGGTCGGGTCGCTGTAGCTGAAGAACCAGAACAGGATGACGGTGCCGAGCATGATGGCCGCATAGACCATGGGCACCATGGTCCAGCCGAAGGCTACCACCAGTGCCGGCGCGATGAACTTGTTGACCGCCGCCCCGGAGTTGCCGGCGCCAAACACGCCCATGGCAAAACCCTGACGTTTTTTCGGGAACCAGCGCGCCACGTAGGGCGTGCCGACGGAGAACGACCCCCCGGCCAGACCCAGCACCAGACCGATCACCAGATACTGCCAGTAGGCGGTGGCGTAGCTCATCAGCCAGATGGCGGGCACGGTGATGGCCATCAGGATCGTCAGCACGATGCGGCCGCCGTACTTGTCGGTCCAGATGCCCAGCGGCACCCGGATCAGGGAGCCGCTGAGCACCGGCATGGCCGTGAGCAGGCCGAACTCGGTGGCATTGAGGCCAAGCGTCTTCTTGATCGGAATGCCGATGACGGCAAACATCATCCAGACCATGAAGCACACGGTGAAGGCCAGGGTGCTGACGATCAGCACCGAGAGGGCCTGTCTGTTTCTGTCCATATCACATCTCCTTGTTGTGCATGGACAGACTCTAGGGATTTACCAGGGCGAGCAACATACTCCGGGAGTAGCGGGTGGGCCTCCGGCGGTATGCCAAACATAGTTCGAGAGAACTATGTTTGGCGGCAATTCGCCGCTTGTTTGATTTGGGTCAAATGATCCTGGAAGCCGCAGTTGGACACGCCCGGGTGGGCTGCCCCTTGCTCCCTCGCCCCTTTGGGGAGAGGGCGGGGGTAAGGGGCAGGCCCGCGCAGATGTTGTTGGCACGCCGGGTGGTCAGCACTCCCTCGCCCCTCTGGGGAGAGGG
>Ga0210129_1000079_pt1 | contig 25836 bp, 21 predicted proteins | sample WestPond_Cattail_2_FD_185582 | JGI IMG/M metagenome (GOLD analysis project Ga0210129, IMG submission 185582) | Wetland microbial communities from the San Francisco Bay, California, USA, that impact long-term carbon sequestration -... | ecosystem: Environmental > Aquatic > Marine > Wetlands ... | reverse complement strand
GCCCAGCAACAGCCACAGGCCGTGGCTGTAGCCGGCCTGCTGATTCCACAGCAGGCCCATCAGCAAGGGGGCGGCAGCGCGCGCCAGGGCCTGGGGCACGCCGAGCGCGCCGTTGAGCGCGGCCACATGCTCCCGGTTCACATACTCGGCGATGGCCGTGCCCTTGACGATGGTCAGCATGCCGTTGCCCATGCCGTAGAGCAGCACGAACAGCAGCACCAGCCCGATCTGGGCGCTGCCGAGCAGGGGCGCCGCCAGTAGCGCGAGCAGCCCCAGCGGAATCAGGCCGGGAATCAGCCGGTTGGCCAGATGCAGGTCGAAATGGTGCTCGAAGAAATACAGCAGGGCCCGCCCCAGCACCTGCAGCACGCCGATGCTGGCCGGGATGGCAATCACCCAGGCTTCCGCCAGGCCGTTTTCACGCAGCAGACTCACCATGTGCGCCGGCAGCGCGGCCGTCACGGCCATCAACAGCACGATGAAGACGCCGAGCAGCAAAAAAGGGGCGCTGAGCAGGTGGTGCCGCATGGAGGGGCGCACCGGCGCGGCCGGCGATGGGTGGCGGACAGGGCCCGGCGGGGCATGGCGCAGCACCAGTCCGTGCAGCGGCGCGCACACCACCAGGTGCAGGGCGGCCAGGCACCACAGGGCGTGGCGCCAGCCCAGCGCCTGGATCAACCAGGCCGACAGCGGGATGAACACCGTGCTGGCCAGCCCGCCCAGAAACGTCATGGTGATGATGGCGCGGCGAAAGTCATGGGGAAAGCGCCGCGTCGCCACGGCAAAGGCCGGCGCGTACAGCGTGGCCGACAGGCCCGCGCCCAGCCCGAGCCACACGGCATAAAACCCGCTCGCGCTGGTGATCACGCTGTGCAGCGCCAGGCACAGGCCCACCAGCAGCGAGCCCAGCGTCATCACTGCGCGCTCATGGCCCCGGTCGATCCAGCGGCCCACCGGATAAGCCAGCAGCCCCTCGGCCAGCAAGGCCAGACTGAAGCCCAGCGACGATTGCGCGCGGCTCAGCCCCAGCTCGCGTTCCACCGGCGCCATCAGCAGCGCGAAGGTATAGAACACACTGCCCCAGGTGATGAGCTGTGCCAGCGACAGCCAGCCGATCAGGCGGGCGTCGGGGCGGGAAGTGCGGTCCATGCGGCTGATTATGACAAAACAGCAGCAAACCGGCCCCTGGCCTTTCAGGACATGCGCAGAGAGCTACGTATTTGATAGCAACCCTTCGGCGGTGCGGCCCCGACGGCCAACATACAATCGTCACACGGCCCGGGACGTCCGCTGGCGGCGCGCCTGATTGATTGGACTTCCCCACCCTTTGCACATGACCACTGGCCCCGCCACCATCTCCGCAGCGACGCGACGTTCCATACTGCTGCTGTCCTTTGCCACTTTCTCCAGCATGGCGGTGCAGCGCATCTGCGATGCGATGCTGCCCCAGCTCGCGATCGAGTTCTCGGTCTCGCTGGCGCAGGCCGCGCAAGTCGTCTCGATGTTCGCGGTGGTGTACGGGCTGGCCCAGTTGTTCTACGGTCCGCTGGGTGACCGGCTGGGCAAGTTCCGGGTCGTCACCTTCACCACGCTGACCTGCAGCGTGGGCAGCCTGGCGGCGGTGTTTTCAAACAGCCTGAACCAGTTGGTGCTGGCCCGCGTGATGGTGGCGCTGGGGGCGGCGGCCATCATCCCGATGGCGCTGGCCTGGATCGGCGACACGGTGGCGTACGAGCAGCGCCAGGAAACACTGGCGCGCGTCGGGCTGGGCACCACCCTGGGCATTGTGGGCGGCCAACTGCTGGGCGGCGTGTTCACCGACACCCTGGGCTGGCGCTGGGCCTTTGGCTTCATGACGCTGCTTTTCGGTGGGGTGGGCAGCCTGCTGTGGTTCGACTGGCGGCGCCAGTTGGCGGCGCCCGTGGTGGCCCACAGCACCCAGCCCGTGGTGCGGCCCGGCTTTGTGGCCCAGGCGCTGATCATCGTCACGGGGGGCTGGTCGCGCATCGTGCTGCTGGTGGCCTTTGTCGAGGGCGCGGCGGGCTTTGGGGTGATGGCCATCTGGGCTTCGCACCTGCATCGGGAGCTGGGCCTGTCGCTCTCGGCCTCCGGCGCCATCGTGGCGCTGTTCGGCCTGGGCGGCATGCTCTACATGGCGGTGGCGCGCCAGTTGATCCGCCGTTTTGGCGAGCGCGGGCTGGCGCTGCTGGGCGTTGCCGTGATGCTCCTGTCGGTCCTGGTGCTGGCCTTCTCACCGCACTGGGGCCCCACCCTTCCCGCCAGTCTGCTGGGCGGCTTTGGCTTCTTCATGTTTCACAACACCATGCAGGCCAATGCCACGCAAATGGCGCCGGCCGCGCGCGGCACGGCCGTGTCGCTGTTTGCCTTGGCGCTGTTCATGGGCCAGTCGGTGGGCGTGCTGCTGGCGGCCGCCCTGGTCGAGCGCATCGGCTCCGGCGCGGTCATGGCGCTGGGCGGTGGCACGATGTTTGTCGTCGGGGCCTTCTTTTCCCGGGCGCTGCGCCGGCGCGATGCGCTGATGCATCTGGAATGAAGGCGGGCGCTTGCACGCGATGCTGTCCGGCCGGGCAACCGACCGGCCGTCCGTAACGCCGGCGACAGCGCCGGCAGGACCGGCCCGCAATAATGGTCGCCTGTCCCAACCCTGTTTTCTGACTGGATTGCCATGAACCGCGTTCTCGCACACACCGGTGCCAAGTACCCGATCCTCCAGGCGCCGATGGGCTGGATTGCGCGCACGCCACTGGCCAGTGCGGTTTCCCGGGCCGGCGGGCTGGGCATCATTGAAACTTCGTCCGGCGAGACGGAGAACTGCCAGGCTGAAATCGTCAAGATGCATGCGCTGGGCCTGCCCTTTGGCGTCAACTTGCCGATCCGCTTTCTGCGCGACGATGCGATGCTGAAGTTTGTGTGTGCCTCGGGCGTCAAGTTCGTCACCACCTCGGCCGGCAGCCCGGCCAAGTTCATTCAGCCGCTGAAAGACGCCGGCATCACGGTCTATCACGCCGTGCCGACCGTGGAGACGGCGCTCAAGTGCGTGGAGGCCGGCATCGACGGCCTGGTCGTCGAGGGCGCGGAGGGCGGCGGCTTCAAGAACCCGGAAGAGGTGTCGACGCTGGTGCTGCTGCAGGCGATTCGGGCCCGCGTCGATGTGCCCTTGATCGCGGCCGGTGGCATCTGCGATGGCCGGGGCATGGCGGCGGCCTTTGCCCTGGGGGCCGAGGCCATCCAGATGGGCACGCGCTTTGTGAGCTGCACCGAAAGCCCGGTCCACGCCAACTACAAGCAGGCGATCGTGGACGCCAAAGAAACCGGCACCTGGGTGCTGAACAAGAAAGCGACGCCCTGCATCCGCGCGCTGAAGTCACAGCGCACCCAGGCCATCCATGAAGAGGGCTTGATGCCGGCGGATGCCTTGTCGGGCATCTTGCGCGTCTATTTCGAAGGCGACATGGACGCGGCGCCCGCGTTGGCGGGTCAGACGGCGGGCTTGATCGACTCGGTGAAGTCGGCGCAGCAGATCATCGACGAGACCGTGGCCGAATTCTTTGCCATCACCGCCCGGCTCGGGGGGCTGGCGCAAGCCCATTCGTTTGGCTGACTGATGGTCAGTGGGCGCCTGCCGGCGTGAATTGCCGGTATTGCAGCGCCTCGGCCACGTGCTCCAGCCCGGTGTGCCGGGCGCCTGCCAGATCGGCGATGGTGCGCGCTACCTTGAGCGTGCGGTGCGTGCCGCGCGCCGACCAGCCCAGCCGGGTGGCGGCGGTGTGCAGGAATTTGAGCGCCGCCTCGTCGGGCAGGGCGTGGGTGTCGATCTCCTGGCCGGCCAGCGCCTGGTTGGTCTTGCCCTGACGCTGCAGGGCGCGCTCCCGCGCGGCAACACAGCGCTCGCGGATGCTGCTCGTGCTTTCCCCGGCCGGGGCTTGCAGCAGCTCAGTCGCCGGCAGGGCGGCCACGCTCACATGCAGGTCGATGCGGTCGAGCAGCGGGCCGGACAGGCGGCCCTGGTAGCGCGCCACCTGGTCGGGGCTGCAGCGGCAGGCGCGCAGGCTGGAGCCGAGATAGCCGCAAGGGCAGGGGTTCATGGCCGCGATCAACTGAAAGTGGGCCGGGAACTCGGCGCGGCGGGCCGCGCGCGAGATGGTGATGTGGCCGGTCTCCAGCGGCTCGCGCAGGGCTTCGAGGGCGGCCCGGGGGAATTCCGGCAGCTCATCCAGAAACAGCACGCCATGGTGCGCCAGGGAAATTTCACCCGGGCGCGGCGGCGAACCGCCGCCCACCAGCGCCACCGCACTGGCGGAGTGGTGCGGGCTGCAGGTCGGGCGCAAACCCCAGCGCGCCAGCGAGAAGCGCCCGCCCAGGCTGGCGATGGCGGCACTTTGCAGGGCTTCAGCGGTGGACATGGGTGGCAGCAGGCCGGCAAAGCGCTGCGCCAGCATGGATTTGCCGGAGCCCGGCGGGCCGCTGAGCAACAGGCTGTGGCCGCCGGCCGCGGCGATTTCCAGCGCGCGCTTAGGCGCAGCCTGGCCTTTCACATCGGCCAGATCGGCCGGCTCGGCCACGGCACGGGGCAGGCTGGCCGCGAGGCGTGACCAGCCGCTGTCGGCCGGATCGACGGCAGCGCCGGGCAGGAACTGCTGCACCACGTCCAGCAGGTGGCGCGCGCCATATACAAAGGCCTCGGGCACCAGCGCGGCCTCTTCGGCACTGCCGGTGGGCAGCACCAGCCGGGTCTGCACCTGCCCCAGGTGCAGGGCCAGCGCCATGGCCAGCGCGCCGCGCACCGGGCGCAACTCGCCCGAGAGCGACAGCTCGCCGGCAAACTCGTGGCCGGCCAGCCGGGCGGTATCGATCTGCCCGCTGGCCGCCAGAATGCCCAGGGCAATCGGCAGGTCGAAACGGCCCGAGTCCTTGGGCAGATCGGCCGGGGCCAGGTTGACGGTGATGCGCTTGTTATGGGGAAACTCCAGGCCGGCGTTCTGGATCGCCGAGCGCACCCGCTCGCGGGCTTCCTTCACCTCCACATCGGCCAGGCCCACCAGCGTGAAGCTGGGCAGGCCATTGGCCAGATGCACCTCCACGGTCACTGCCGCCGCTTCCAGGCCGAGCAGGGCCCGGCTTTGCACCAAAGAAAGGCTCACGGGGATTCCCTCCAGATCGGTGCGTCCAAACCAGCGGAAGGACGCGGGAAATGCACTTAAATAGTGCGAACTGTTTATTTATACAGGCATCTTAACGGTAAAAGTGCAATCTGGTGGACAAACTTTGGAGGCCGGCGTAGAAGAACAGGTTGGCACGGTCCCTGCTATATGACATACGTCCTTTCAACCGACCTATGGAGAATGCAATGAACCTCAAATCCAAAACGGCTCTGGCCGCCCTTTCCCTGATCGCCAGCAGCGCTGTCTTTGCGCAGGCTGCGGCGCCGACGCCGGATTACACGCTGGCCTACAACATCGGTGCAGTCAGTGATTACCGCTTCCGCGGCATGGAGCAGAGCGCCGGCCAGCCCTCCATTCAGGGCGGTATCGACTTCGCGCACAAGAGCGGGGTTTACCTCGGTGCCTGGGCGGCCAGCAACATCAAATGGGTCAAGGAGTTCAACGGCGCGACCAAGGGCGACTATGAACTCGACCTGTATGGCGGCTACAAGGGCGAGATCAAGCCGGGTCTGAGCTACGACGTCGGCGTGATCACCTACCAGTACCCGGGCAATGACTCCGGTGACGCGGCCTCCCCCGGCGGCACGGCTTACGCCAAGGCGGACACCACCGAGGTCTATGGCGCCCTGACCTACAACATCTTCACGGTGAAATACAGCCAGAGCATGGGCAACTTCCTGGGCAACCTCAACAGCAATGGCAGCCGCTACTGGGACCTGAGCGCCGCTTTCGACCTGGGCAGTGGCTACACCCTGACGCCGCATGTGGGCTTCCAGACGATTCCCAACCAGAGCTTCGGAACCAAGGTTGGCAACGCGGCTGACTACTCCGACTACGCGCTGACCCTGGCCAAGGACTTCGGCAACGGGCTGGTCGCCTCGGTCGCGGCCATCGGCACCGATGCCAAGGACGGCGAGTTCTACAACTCCACCTTCTACGGCACCAACCGCTTCTACGGCAAGAGTGCCGCGGTGGTCGGCGTGAAATACAGCTTCTGATCGCGTCCCACCACCAGAGGAGAACCTATGAAACTCGTAACAGCCATCATCAAACCGTTCAAGCTCGATGAGGTGCGCGAAGGCCTCTCGGCCATCGGTGTGCAGGGCATCACCGTGACCGAGGTCAAAGGCTTCGGCCGCCAGAAGGGCCACACCGAGCTGTACCGCGGCGCAGAGTACGTTGTGGACTTTCTGCCCAAGGTCAAGATCGAGGCAGCCGTGTCCGACGAACTGGTCGAGCGCGTCATCGAAACCATTGAAGGCGCGGCCCGTACCGGCAAGATCGGCGACGGCAAGGTCTTTGTTTACAACCTGGAGCAGGTCGTGCGCATCCGTACCGGTGAAACCGGTAAAGAAGCGCTTTGAGGCTCACACAATCAAGAGAACACTGACATGAAAAAACTACTTCTCTCCCTCGCACTGGGTTGGGGCCTGCTGGCTGGCGGCACCGCCGCACTGGCGCAAACAACACCTGCTGCCGCACCCGTGGCTGCTGCCCCGGCCGATGCCCAACCGGCGCAAGCCGCTGCGCCGGCCGCGGCTACTACCGCTACGGCGGCTCCCGCTGCGCCCGCAGCCGCACCGGCACCGGTACCCAACAAGGGCGATACCGCCTGGATGATGGTGTCCACCTTGCTGGTGATCCTGATGACCGTGCCGGGCCTGGCCCTGTTCTACGGTGGTCTGGTGCGCAGCAAGAACATGCTGTCGGTGCTGATGCAGGTCATGGTGACTTTCTCCATGATCGTGGTGCTGTGGTTCCTGTATGGCTACAGCCTCGCGTTCACGGAGGGCAATGCCTTCTTTGGCGGCACCAGCCGGCTGTTCATGAACGGCATCTGGAACAACGTGGCGGGTACGTTTGAGAACGCGGCCACCTTCAGCAAAGGTGTCGTGATTCCCGAGATCGTGTTCGCCGCCTTCCAGGCCACCTTCGCGGGCATCACCTGCGCGCTGATCGTCGGTTCGTTTGCCGAGCGCATGAAGTTCTCCGCCGTGCTCATGTTCATGGCCCTGTGGTTCACCTTCAGCTATGCGCCGATCGCGCACATGGTCTGGTTCTGGATGGGTCCGGATGCCTACTCGGCCAAGGAAGTGGTCGATTCGATGAACGGCAAGGCCGGCTACATCTGGCAGATGGGTGCGCTGGACTTCGCTGGCGGTACCGTGGTGCACATCAACGCGGCCGTCGCCGGCCTGGTGGGCGCCTACATGCTGGGCAAACGGATCGGCTACGGCAAGGAATCCATGGCCCCGCACAGCCTGACGCTGACCATGGTGGGTGCTGCCCTGCTGTGGGTGGGCTGGTTCGGTTTCAACGCCGGCTCGGCGCTGGAAGCCAACGGTTTCGCCGCCCTGGCCTTCATCAACACCTTTGGTGCGACGGCGGCTGCCGTGCTGGCCTGGTGTCTGGGTGAGGCGCTGATGCGCGGCAAGGCCAGCATGCTGGGCGCCGCTTCCGGTGCCGTGGCGGGTCTGGTGGCCATCACGCCGGCAGCCGGCAACGTGGGTATCGGTGGCGCGCTGGTGATCGGCGTCGTTGCTGGCTTCGCCTGCCTCTGGGGTGTCAATGGCCTGAAGAAGCTGCTTGGCGCGGACGACTCGCTCGACGTGTTCGGTGTGCACGGCGTGGGCGGTATCCTGGGTGCGCTGCTGACCGGCGTGTTCAACTCCCCGTCCCTGGGCGGCCCGGGCTTTGTCGGTGACTGGGTCACGGCGACCGGCGTGACGGTGGCCGACTACTCCATCCTGTCGCAAGTCTGGATCCAGGCCAAGGCCGTCATGATCACCATCGTGTGGTCGGGCGTGGTGTCCTTTGTGGCCTACAAGCTGGTGGATCTGACCATCGGTCTGCGGGTGAGCGAGGAGCACGAGCGCGAAGGCCTCGACATCTCTTCCCACGGCGAGACCGCCTACCACGCGTAAGAGCAATGGACGGCAGCCTGCTTGCAGGCTGCCGCGCCAGAGCAAGCGAAAGTCTCCTCTGGTTTTTAGCCCGCAGAGCTTCGGCTCCAGCGGGCTTTTTTGTGGGCGCTCCGGTGCACAATGGATGGCACTGGAGCACCGAGCATGACAACTTCGCTACAACTGGCCTGCGGACAATTGCGTTGTGAGATCCGGCCCGACCTGGGCGCCTGCATTGCCGGCCTGTGGTGGGGCGACACCCCGGTGCTGCGCTCGACGCCGGGGCAGAAGCTGGAGTCCGTGCGCCGCTCGGGCAGCTACCCGCTGGTGCCGTTTTCCAACCGGGTGGGGCAGGCCCGGCTGGTGTGGGCGGGCACCAGCCATCCGCTGGTGCAGAACAACGCCGCCGAAGCGCATGCGATTCACGGCGTGGGCTGGCAGCGCCCCTGGGAGGTGCTGGATGCCTCGGAGCAATTCGCCCTGCTGTCCTACGCCCACAAGCCGGATGCCGCCTGGCCCTTTGCCTTCGATACCTCGCAGGCCTTTCGGCTCAGCGCCAACGAACTGGAGATGACGCTGAGCCTCACCAACCAGTCGGGGGGTCCGGCGCCCGCCGGCCTGGGCTGGCACCCCTATTTCGTCAAGCGGGCGGACAGCCACATCAGCTTCGAGGCCAGCGGCCGCTGGGCCATGGGCGAGGACAAGCTGCCCACGCACCGGGAGCCGTCCAGCGGCCTGGATGCCGACTGCGCCGCTCTGGAGGTGGACCACTGCTTCGACGGCTGGCGCGGCGTGGTGCACCTGCGCGACGGCGTGCTGCAGACCCAGGTGTCGTCCAGTCTGGAGCGGCTGGTGGTCTTTACCCAGGGCACGCGGGACACCGTGGCGATCGAACCGGTCAGCCATGTCAACAATGCGGTCAACCTGGTGGCCCGGCCCGGCTTCACGGCGCAGGAGCTGGGCTTGCGCGTGCTGCAGCCCGGGGAATCGATGTCGGCCACCATGAGCATCCGGGTCGACAACCGTTAACATTCACCCCCATGGATTCAGCACTGCAACAAATCACCGCGCGCGTTCGCGCTGCGGCGGCCGACGGCACCCCCCTGCGCATTCGCGGCGGCGGCAGCAAGGATTTTTACGGCCAGTCGCTCCAGGGCGAACTGCTCGACACCCGGCCCTTGAGCGGCATCGTGAGCTACGAGCCCAGTGAACTGGTGGTCACGGTGCGCGCCGGCACGCCGCTGGCCGAACTCGAAGCCGCGCTGGCGGCAAAAAACCAGTACCTGCCGTTCGAACCGCCGCACTTCGGCGCCGACGGTGCGGTGGCTACCGCCGGAGGGATGGTGGCGGCGGGCCTGAGCGGCCCGGCGCGCGCCAGCGTCGGCGCGGTGCGCGACTATGTGCTGGGCGTGACCCTGCTCAATGGCCGCGGCGAGCTGCTGACCTTTGGCGGCCAAGTCATGAAAAACGTGGCCGGCTACGACGTCTCGCGCCTGATGGCCGGCGCTCTGGGCACGCTGGGGCTGATCGTCGAGGTCTCGCTCAAGGTGCTGCCCCGGGCCGTGGCCGAGAGCACGCTGGTGTTCGAGATGGACGAGGCCCAGGCGCTGGCGCAACTCAACCGCTGGGGCGGCCAGCCGCTGCCCATCAACGCCTCGTGCTGGCATGCCGGCGCGCTCATGGTGCGTTTGCGCGGCGCGCACGCGGCCGTGGCGGCCGCGCACAAGACCATGGGCGGCAACCTGATGCAGCAGCAGACGGATCAACTGTGGTCGGCGCTGCGCGAGCAGACCGGCCCGTTCTTCGCGCTGCAGGAGCACGAATCGCTGCTGCGCCTGAGCGTGCCCGACACCGCGCCGCCCCTGAACCTGGGCCCGACGCTGATCGAGTGGGGCGGTGCCCAGCGCTGGGTCAAGCTGCCGGTGCCACAGGCGCCGGGCGCCCCCAACGTGCTGGGCCGCATCGCCGGGCATGCCACCATCTTCCGCGCCCGGGACAAATCGGCCGGCGTCTTCTCGCCGCTGCTGCCGCCGCTGGACCGCATCCACCGCGAACTGAAAAAACAGTTCGACCCGGCGGGCATCTTCAACCGCGGCCGCCTGTTCCCCGATTTCTGAGCCGCCATGCAAACCCATCTCGCCCCCGAATACAAGAACAGCGCCGACGGCCTGGCGGCCGAAGCCATCCTGCGCAAATGCGTGCACTGCGGCTTTTGCACCGCCACCTGCCCCACCTACCAGTTGCTGGGCGACGAGCTCGACGGCCCGCGCGGCCGCATCTACCTGATGAAGCAGGTGCTCGAAGGCGTTGCGCCCACGCGCAAGACGCAACTGCACCTGGACCGCTGCCTGACCTGCCGCAACTGCGAGAGCACCTGCCCCAGCGGCGTGCAGTACGGCCATCTGGTGGACATCGGCCGCAAGATCGTGGATGCCAAGGTGCCGCGCCCCTTGCCCGAGCGCGTGCTGCGCTGGACGCTGAAAGAAGGCCTGACCTCGCCGCTGTTCGCGCCGGCCATGAAGATGGGGCAACTGGTGCGCCAGCTGTTGCCGCAGGCCCTGAAGAACAAGGTGCCGGCGCCGCAGGATGCCGGCGTCTGGCCCACGCGCACGCATGCGCGCAAGGTGCTGATGCTGGCCGGCTGCGTGCAGCCCGCCATGATGCCCAACATCAACAGCGCCACCGCGCGCGTGCTCGATGCCGCCGGCATCCAGACCATCGTCGCGGCCAAGGCCGGTTGCTGCGGCGCCGTCAAGTTTCACCTGAACGACCAGGACGGCGGCCGGGCCGAGATGCGCGCCAACATCGACGCCTGGTGGCCGTATGTGGAATCAGGGGTGGAGGCCATCGTCATGAACGCCTCGGGCTGCGGCGTCACCGTCAAGGAATACGACCACATGCTGCGCGATGACCCGCTGTACGCGGCCAAGGCCGCGCGCATCAGCGGCTTGACCAAAGACTTGAGCGAACTGCTGCCCCTGATCGTGGACCAGTTGCGCGGCAAGGTGACGGCCAAGGGCGGCCAGGTGGCGTTCCACCCCCCCTGCAGCCTGCAGCACGGCCAGCAGTTGCGCGGTGGCGTGGAGAAGCACTTGAACGAGCTGGGCTTCCAGGTCCGGGTCAGCAACAATGAATCGCACCTCTGCTGCGGCTCGGCCGGCACCTACTCGGTGCTCAACCCGAAGCTGGCCTACCAACTGCGTGACCGCAAGCTGGGTAACTTGAGCGAGATGCAGCCCGAGGTCATAGTTTCCGCCAACATCGGTTGCATCGCACACCTGCAAAGCGGCACCGCCACGCCGGTGAAGCACTGGGTGGAGATGCTGGACGAGGCGCTGGCGGGCTGAGCGTCAGGTGTCTCTGGAGGCGGTGGTCTCGCAGCGAACTCGCCTTGGTTGGGGCACGGGGTTCAGCGGGGGGCGCTATCGGCCAGGACCGGACATTAGCAAAATCTCCCTATAGCGGACATTGGCCACCTGTTTGGGTGATAAACCGGCTGAGAATAAGCGAGCACGCTGTCATCGCCTAATTCAATCCTTTAGGTCGCTGCAATCTGTTTCAGTCGGCTATGACTTACTGGCATGGATGCTGGGTAGTTGGTACGCCCACTAACGTCTTGACCGTGCGCCAGCTTGAACACAGCCACCGTCTGCACCAGATCTTGCGCCTGACTCTTGAGGCTGGATGCCGCTGCCGCCATTTCCTCCACCAGTGCGGCATTTTGCTGCGTTGCCTGATCCATCTGGGTGACGGCCTCCCCCACCTGCGCCACACCGGCGCTTTGTTCGGAGCTAGCGGCACTGATCTCGCCCATGATGTCGGTCACCCGCCGGATCGAACCCACCACTTCGGTCATGGTGGCGCCAGCCTGATCGACCAAGGCTGTGCCCTGTTCGACCCGTTCCACGCTGGCGTTGATGAGCGTCTTGATTTCCTTGGCAGCATCTGCGGAACGTCCGGCCAGACTACGCACCTCAGAGGCCACCACCGCGAAACCACGCCCTTGCTCGCCGGCTCTGGCCGCTTCCACGGCAGCGTTCAGAGCCAGGATGTTGGTCTGGAAAGCGATGCCGTCGATCACGCTGATGATGTCGCTGATCTTCTTGCTCGAATCATTGATGCCTTTCATGGTATCCACCACCTGGGCCACCACTTCACCGCCCTTGACGGCCACGGTCGAGGCGCTTTGGGCCAGCTGGTTGGCCTGGCGCGCGTTGTCGGCGTTCTGCTTGACGGTGGCGCCCAGCTCTTCCATGGAGGCAGCGGTTTCTTCCAGGGCGCTGGCCTGGCTTTCGGTGCGGGAACTGAGGTCTTGGTTGCCCTGGGCAATCTCGGCGCTGGCGGTGGCCACGCTCTCGGAGCCCTGGCGCACGTTGCTCACCACCCTGGACAGACTGTCCTGCATAGTCTTCATTGCCGTCAGCAGCTGACCGATCTCATCACGGCTTTCGCCCTCGATTCTCGATGTCAGATCGCCAGCAGAAACAGTTTCAGCCACTGTCAATGCCTTGGCAATAGGACTCGTGATGCTGTTCGCAATATAGAAGGCAACGATGACGGCAAGAACAATCGCGATGGCATTGGCAAGCACGAAAATCCAGACGCTTTGGCTCCGTGTCTTTTCTGCGTTTTCAAAAAAGGAAACTCCTTTTTTCTGCGCCCACTCTCTTAGCTCGTTGACCGCCTTGTTGATTTCAGCGACCTTGACTGCGCCCTCGGTTTTCGTGATCGTCGCGGCTTCCTCGGTCTTGCCATCCTTCATCAGCGCAATCACGCGATCCCGGATGGGCTTCCATTCGGCGATGGGGCGTGTAATGTCCTCCACCATCTTCGGCGGACCAAGGAAAGCCACCTTCACGATCTTCATGTCCTCATAGACCTGCTTCTCGTAACCATCGACAGCAGTCGCCGCTTTTTGAACATCCTCTGGCGTATGGGCGAGAGCGACATCCTTCATGCTGCGGTGCATGCGCACAATATTGCCGTCAACCGCCAGGATGGCATTGGTGACCGCCATCGGGTGCTCATAAAGGTTCTTGGTCTGGCTGGCAAGAACGTTCATGTTCTGCACCGCAAAAAACCCGGATACAAGAAGCATGGCGAGTAGGATGCCAAACCCCACAAAAAGGCGAGTCCTGATTCTCAGATTTTTCATGTTTATCCCATTTAATTGAAATTCATTGATTCAATGCGAAAGGTCTGAAACCAGACCCATGTCGGCGCTGGACATGAGTTTTTCGATATCGAGCAGGATTAGCATGCGGTTTTCCAGCGATCCGATGGCCGTGACGTGGTCGCTTGCGATGGCCGATGAGAAATCGGGCACCGGGCGCAGTTGTTTGGGCGTGAGAGTGATCACGTCCGACACGCCATCTACCACCATGCCAACCACCTGGGTGCCGATGTTGAGAACGATCACGACCGTGAACGTGTCATAGTTCACTGGCTCCAGGTTGAACTTGATACGCATGTCCACAATCGGCACGATCACGCCACGCAAGTTGACCACACCCAGGATGTAAGCCGGGGCGTTGGCCATGCGGGTGGGGCGCTCAAACGAACGAATTTCCTGCACGCGCAGGATGTCAATGCCGTACTCTTCGGAGCCGAGTTTGAAAGCTAGGAATTCACGGATGAAAGTGACGACTTCATCCCCGGCAATGCTATTACTTGCCGAGCCGCCAAGTTGGACGGCAGTTTGCTCACTCACATTTACCCCCTTGCTCGATTAAGCACGCGTACAGATGGAAGGTCCGCATTTAATCGACTCGCACGGGGGCAGGGTACCAGTCGGCTATAGAAACTATTCTAGCGGCGAACTGTCGTGGGCAATGAATAGCTAAGTGCTGCGACATGCGTCCCCAGACCGGCCGGTGTATCCGCCTCGCGCAGGGCAATCCTTGGCAATGGCGACGCCGATGGCACCAATAGTGTGCGGAAATTGCGGCCGGGCGAACGGTTTGGCTTGGACGGAGCCGAAGTGAATTGTTCGATCTGGTCGAACCGGAATGCATCCTCTCTAGTCGTATGTCGAATGTCTGCTTTTTGAGAGGGCCTCAGGCAGCTTTGGGCACACTCCGGGCAATCGCCCAAGGCCCGGCCCGCGGTGTTCGGACCCGATAGGGCCAGCATCTCTTAAGGGGCGACGCCCGATCAGTCGATCGTCGCGCCCGATTCCTCGACGATCTGGGCCCAGCGCACACCAAATTGCGGGACCTGAGCTGAAAGACCGCGTTCACGCCTGCTGTGATGAACCAGCGGCCAGCAGGGCAGCCAACACAATCAGGCCGCCCCCGACCAGCGTGCGGATCGAGAGCTCGCCGGCGCCGAGCAGGACGGCAGACACGCTGGCAAACACCACCTCCGACAGCAGGATCAGCGAGGTGGTGGTGGCCGGCAGGCGCGAGGCGCCGTATTGCAGCGCCAGATTGCCGGCCAGAAAAGCCAGGCTGATGAGAACCGCCCACCCCATCCAGCCCATGTCGGGCGCGGGCGGGGCCGCGACCAGGCCCAGCCCCATGCCACCGAGGGCGGCTACGCCCGCCAGCAGCGCGCCGCCGCCAAACATGGCCAGCACGCGCGATTCGCTCGGCGTCTGGTTGAGCCGGCGCAGCAGGATGTTGGTCAGGGCGAAGGCGAAGCCCCCCATCAGGGCCAGCCAGTCCGCCAGGCTGGCCGGCACCGGCCAGGGCGAGGCGGGTGTCTTGAGCACGATCACCAGACCGACCAGCGCCAGCCCCAGCCGCAGGAGCGAGCCGAGCGTGGGCCGCTCGCCCAGCAGCGGCCAGGCCAGCAGCACCACCCAGGCCGGCATCAGGTAGAACAGCAGCACGACGCGCACCACGTCGCCCACGGTCACGGCCCAGTTGAAGCCGACGTTGGTCAGCCCCGAGGCCAGCATCAGCAGCCACAGCATCGGGTGCTGCAGCAGCCCGCGCCAGGCGCCGGGCCGCACCAGCAGCAGGCACAGCAGGGACAGGACAAAGATGATCATCGTGGCCCACAGGGGGTGCAGGCCGTGCCCCTGCAGCTCGCGAAACGGCCACCAGGAAACACCCCAGACCAGCGCATTGAGCACCAGGGCCAGTGCGGGAAGCACGGGGATTTGCATGTACCCGCGCCGCCGCCGTCAGCCGTGCAGGTTGTCGTTGCGGGCGATGGCCAGCAACTTTTCGACTTCTTCGGTGTGCACGGCGCAATTGCGGGCATGCCAGCGCTGGATCGCCCACATGAAGGCGGCCACCACCACGCCAAACGCCGTGATGGCGCCAAAGGCCGACAGCCCCAGGCCGGTGGACAGGCTGTAGAACGCGCCCAGGCCGAGGATGCAGGCCTGCTCGTTGAAGTTTTGCACGGCGATGGAGCGCCCCGCGCCCATCAGGTTGTGGCCGCGGTGCTGCAGCAGGGCATTCATCGGCACCACCAGGAAGCCGCCCAGGCCGCCCAGCAGCACGAGGAACGGTGCGGCCACCCAGACGTTGGTGATGAAGTTGAGCAGGATCACCAGCAGCCCCATGGCGATGCCCAGCGGCATCACGCGCGTGGCATGTTCGAGCTTCATGCGCATGGAAGCCACCACCGCGCCCACGGCCGTGCCGATGGCCACCACGCCCACCAGGGACGCGGCCTGCGTCACGCTGTAGTTCAGGGCCATGGCGGCCCAGGCCAGCACGATGTAGCGCAGGTTGCCGCTGACGCCCCAGAACAGCGTGGTGGTGGCCAGCGAAATCTGCCCCAGCTTGTCGCGCCACAGGCGGCTGTTGCAGTTCAGGAAGTCGGAGACCAGCTGCTGGGGCATCGGGCGCATCTGGACGCCGGTGTGCGGGATGCGGGTGTTGAACCAGGCCGCCAGCAGGTAGACAAAAATCAGCACGCTGATGGCGGCTTCGGAGGGCGTGTCAATGCTGGTGGTGAGGAAGGGAAAGTCGAGCGACAGCAGGGCGGTGGACACCGAATGACCGACCAGTTGGCCGCCCAGCAGCACCCCGAGGATGATGGAGGTGATCGTCAGCCCCTCGATCCAGCCATTGGCCTTGACCAGTTGCGAAGCCGGCAGCAACTCGGTGAGGATGCCGTACTTGGCCGGCGAATAGGCGGCCGCGCCCAGACCGACGACGGCATAGGCCATCAGCGGGTGGGTGCCGAACAGCATGAGCAGGCAGCCGGCGATCTTGATGAAGTTGCTGACCAGCATGACTTTGCCCTTGGGCAGGGCGTCGGCAAAAGCGCCGACGAAAGGCGCCAGGACCACATAGAACAGGGCAAACATCGGCACCAGGGCCGCCTGCTCCCATTCCGGGGCGCCACTGCTGCGCAGCAATTGAACGGCTCCAACGAACAGGGCGTTGTCAGCCAGCGAGCTGAAAAACTGCGCTGACATGATGGTGTAAAAACCGCGTTTCATTGTCTACGGGCGTCCCTCAGTCGTGCTGAGGGCTGGTTATTTGTAACGGATATCCAAGCGACAAAGGGTTATAGCATGCCGGGCAATGTCAGAATCCGGGCTGCAACCCGTTCATTTAATTCCCGATGCCCCGTCCGATCCAGGCCACCATCCATACCGAAGCACTGCGCCACAACCTGTTGCGCGCCCGCCAGTCCAGCCCGGACGCGCGGGTCTGGGCCGTGATCAAGGCCAACGCCTACGGCCATGGCATCGAGCGCGTGTTCGAGGGCCTGCGCGCGGCGGACGGCTTTGCCCTGCTCGACCTGGGCGAGGCCGAACGGGTGCGCGCCCTGGGCTGGCGCGGGCCGATCCTGCTGCTGGAGGGCGCGTTCGAGCTGCGCGACCTCGAACACTGCTCAAGGCTGGACTTGTGGCACACGGTGCACTGCAACGAGCAGATCGACATGCTGGCCATCCACAAGACCCATGTGCCGCACCGCGTGTTCCTCAAGATGAACAGCGGCATGAACCGGCTCGGTTTCAAGCCGGCGCAATTCCGCGCCGCCTGGACGCGCCTGAACGCCCTGCCGCAGGTGGACGAGATTTCCCTCATGACGCATTTCAGCGATGCCGACGATGCCAAAGGCATTGCGCAGCAGGTGGCTGCCTTCAACACCGCCACGCAGGATTTGCCGGGCGAACGCTCTTTGAGCAACAGCGCCGCCATCCTGCGGCATATGGGGGGCGCACTCAGTGCGGGGCTGGTGTCGGACTGGATCCGTCCCGGCATCGTGCTGTATGGCGCCGCGCCCGATTACCCGGAGCACAGCCCGGCCGACTGGGGCCTGCAACCGGCCATGTCGCTGCGCTCGCGCCTTGTGGCCACGCAGGCGCTGCAGGCCGGCGACACGGTGGGCTATGGCTCCGCCTTCACCGCGCCCGGGCCGATGCGCATCGGCGTGGTGGCCTGCGGCTATGCCGACGGCTACATGCGCAGCAGCCCCGGCGGGCCCGACCGGGGCACGCCGGTTTTGGTGGACGGCGTGCGCACCCGCACGGTGGGGCGCGTCAGCATGGACCTCATCACCGTGGACCTGACGCCGGTGCCGCAAGCCGGTTTCGGCAGCGAGGTCACGCTCTGGGGCCGTTCCGGCAACGGCGCGCTGCTGCCGATCGACGAGGTGGCGCAGGCCGGCGGCACCGTGGGCTATGAGTTGATGTGCGCGCTGGCGGCGCGGGTGCCCGTGGTGGTCGAATGAAGTACGTGCCGATTCCGATTGCGATGCTGGAGGTCGGCAAGCCGCTGCCGGTCGATGTCTGGAACCCGGACGGCCGCCTGCTGTTGCGCAAGGGGCAGCCGATCGTGTCCGAACAACACCGCGAAAGACTGTACGGCCACGATGCATCGACCACGGCCAGCGAGGCCCAAGCCTGGCAGCGGGCCTACGAGCGCATGGTCCATGACCTGCTGCAGCAGGGCGTGGACGTGGAGATCATCGCCCGCATGCCCATGCCCAGCGTCATCTACCAGCGCGACCACCAGACCGGCGAGCAGCTCAAGGGCGGCTGGCTGGATCTGCAGGAGGTGCTGCGCGGCATCCTGTACCAGGGCGGCCTGGCGCTCGATCCGGTGCAGCGCCTGATGGCCATCGAGAACAAGGCGCGCAGCCTGCTCAAGGACGACGCGGACGACAGCCTGTTCCGCCTGTTCCAGGCGCTGGCCGACAACACGCTGGGCTACTGCGCCACGCACGCCCTGCTGTGCGCCGCGGTGTGCGAGCTGGCGGCTGAAAAGCTGGGCCTGGAACTGTTGCAGCGCCAGGCCCTGATGGGCGCGGCCTTGACCATGAACATCGGCATGGCACGCGAGCAGGACAGCCTGACGCGCCAGAACAACGCGCCCAGCCCGGAGCAGCGCCAGTTGATCAAGGACCACCCGCAAATCAGCGTGGATATCCTGACCAAGCTGGGCGTGGATGATTTCGATCTTCTGGACATCGTGCGCTGGCACCACGCGCCAGAAAGCCATGAGGGCCAGCCGTACACCCTGATGAGCCGCCAGTTGCTGTGCATGACCGATGCCTTCGTGGCCATGGCGGCGGCGCGCCGCACGCGCGAAGCGCGCTCGCCGCTGGAGGCGGCCAAGGCCATGTATCTGCAGACCGAGAAGAACGCGCTGTCCCAGGTCGGCTCGGCGCTGACCGCGGTGGTCGGTTTCTACCCGCCCGGCAGCTATGTCCGGCTGGTCAATGGCGAGACCGCCGTCTCGGTACAACGCGGCGCGCGCGCCAACACGCCCTGGGTCATCAGCATGACCGACAGCAACGGCATACCCCTGCTGAAGTACATCTGCAAGGATACGTCGGACCCGGCCAACGCCATCGCCGCGCCGGTGGTGCTCAGGAGCGCCAAGGTCGCGGTCAGCGCGGACAAGGTGCGCCTGGCGCGCGACCGCATTCCGCGCTGAGTCAGAACAGCCTGATGCTGGCGGCTCCGGCGCAGACCAGCAGCACCGAGGCCAGGCGCAGCCGGCCCATGGGCTCTTTGAAGAACAGCATGCCCAGCAGCGCGGCAAACACGATCGATGTTTCACGCAGCGCGGCCACGGCGGCAATGGGCGCGCGTGTCATCGCCCACAGCACCAGGCTGTAGGCGGCCAGCGTGCCCATGCCGCCGAACAGGGCGGTGCGCCAGGCGCCCGGGCCCGGCTGCAGCACGGTGCGACCGCGCCACGCCAGCGCCAGGCCCGGCATGAGCAGGGCCGTGAGCAGGAACACCCCGGCGGTGTAGCTCAAGGCCTGGCCGGACAGGCGCGCGCCCTGGCCATCCAGCACGGTGTACGTCGCAATGACGCAGGCGTTGCCCAGCGCCAATCCGGCAGCGGCCGGGCGCACGCTGCCCCAGGCGGCGCGCGCCAGCAGCAGCACGCCCGCACAGATCAAGCCGATGCCCACCCAGCCACCGGCCGACGGCGATTCACGAAGCAACAGAAACGCCGCGAGGGCCGCAATCACCGGGGCCGTACCCCGCATGACGGGATAGGCAAAACTCAGGCCGGCACTGCGGTAGGACAAGGCCACCAGGGTGAAATAGAGGACGTGGATCAGGCCGGAGGCGATCAGGTAGGGCCAGCTCGGCGCTGCGGGGAACGGCAGCGCCGGCAGCAACACCAGGCTCATGGCCCCGGCGCCGCAGACGATCCAGAGGGTGCTGCGGAACTTGTCGGTCGCTGAGCGCACCAGTGCGTTCCAGCCGGCATGCAGCAGGGCACTGAGCAGCACCACCAGCATGACGTCAAGCGGCACGGGGGTCTCCCTTCAGGTCTTCATGCGCATCGCGCCCGCGCTCAGCGTCGGCGCAAGCCCAGCACCATCACCGTGCCGACCACCAGCAGCGCCCCCGCCACCTGCATCGGCGCAATGGTCTGGTTCAGCAGCCCCCAGGCCATCACGAGCGCAGCCACCGGTTCGACGTTCATGATGGGCGAACCGCCCACCACCCCCAGCTTGGGCAGCAGCGTGAACATGATGGTGAAGGCCGTGCCGTAAAAGAAGGTCAGCAAGGCCAGGCCCCACCAGCCGGCAACGGCGTGGGGCAGATGAAAGCCGCCCTGGACGCCAACCGCCACCAGCGCCAGCAGGCCGACCAGGCCCATGGTGATGGCGGTGCGCACCCGGCCGTCGACCTGGGCCACCTCATGTTGCGTGAGCACCAGCGCAACGCCAAAGACCGCCGCTGCCGTCATGGCAAAGGCCACACCGACGCCGATCTGGCCCCAATGCACGGCGGCCCCCAACCCGGAGGCGGCGCCCAGCACATCGAGCGCCAGCGCCAGCCCCAGCAGCAGCACGGGAATCGCGATCAGCACGGCGCGTTCCGGGCGGTGCCGGTAGATCAGCCAGGCGAAGAAGGCGGTCCACAGCGGGTAGGTGTTGAAAGTCAGCAGCGCCAGCGCCACCGGCAGTCGCGCGACAGAGGCGTAGAGGCACAGGCTTTGCACCGCCACCAGCGCGCTGATGAGCAACAAGAAGCGGCCCTGGCGCGCGGTGAACTTGCGCGGCACGCCCTGCAGCAGCACCAGCAGGGCGACGACGCCCGCAGTGACCAGGCTGCGCACGGTCACCGCGGTGGCCACGTCCAGCCCGTTGTTGAAGGCCAGGCGCGCCGCCACGTGGTTGGCGCCGAACATGCAGGCCACCAGCAGCAGGGTGATGAAGGCGGCGCGGCTGAGAGCGCGAGGGGACGAGTTCATGAGAAATCGAGCGCCGCCGGGCCGCCCCAAGGAGCGAGGGCCCCCTCGGGGGGCAGCGAGGACACGTCAGTGCCGAGCGTGGGGGCCATCTCAGTACAACCCCCGCACCCGCGCCTGCAACCTTGAGAGGCCGAGCAGGGTGTCGGTTTGCGGCGTGGGCACGCCGGTCAGGGCGCCCAGCTCCTTCACCACCGTCACCAGCGCATCGAGTTCGACCGCGCGGCCCATCTCCACGTCCTGCAGCATCGAGGTCTTGAAGGCGCCGAGCTTGAGGGTGACGGCGTGGCGGTCCTCCGGTTGCTGCAGGATCGGGATGCCGATGCGGGCGCCGATCTCCTTGGCTTCCAGCATCACGCTGGAGATGAACTGGCGCACCAGCGGGTCGCCCAGGATCAGGTCGGTGGTGGCGCCGGTGAGGGCGCTGACCGGATTGACCGTCATATTGCCCCATAGCTTGTACCAGGTGTCCTTCTGGATCTGCTCGGACACCGGGGCTTCGAAGCCGGCGCGCTCCAGCAGGGCCGCGAGCTGGCGCACGCGCGCTGTCTTCTGGCCGGTCGGCTCGCCGATGATCAGCTTGTTGCCGAAATGGTGCCGCACCACGCCCGGTGCAACTTGCGCGCAGCTCGCATGCACCACGCAGCCGATCACGTTGGCGGCGGGAATGGCCGCCCCGATCTCGCCGGTGGCATCCACCGACTTCAGGCGGGTGCCCTGGAACGCACCGCCAAAGCCCTGCAAAAACCACCACGGTACGCCGTTCATGGCGGTCAGCACCACGGTGTCGGGGCCGATCAGCGGCGCGATGTGGCGCGCCACCTCCAGCAACGCGGGCGCCTTGACCGCGATCACCACCAGGTCCTGCACGCCCAGGGCGGCCGGGTCGGCGCTGGCGTTGACGGCGTGTGTGCGGGGCTGGTCATCGGACTGCAGACGCAGGCCCTGCTGCTGCAGCGCGGCCAGCGTCGCACCGCGCGCCACCACGCTGACGGCGCAGCCGGCCTGGGCCAGGCCGGCGCCGATCCAGCCGCCGATGGCGCCGGCGCCATAGATGCAGACTTGGTTGAATTTGTTCTCGGTCATCGGAAGAGGGGGTACGGGGAGGGTCAATTTTGATAACTGGCGTCGATCCGGTTCACCTGCCGCACCAGCGCGTCGAACACGTCCTGCCCGGCGCCGTGGTTCGGGTTGAACTGTAGCGCGTCGTGCGTGCACTTTTTCGCAATCGCTTCGGACACCGGAATCGCCGCGCCCATGCTGAAGGTGGCCATCTGGATTTCGCAGGCGCGCTGCAGCGTCCACAGGATGGCAAACGTTTGCGGCAGCGTGGCGCCCCAGGCCAGCAGGCCGTGGTTGCGCAGGATCACGGCCGGCCGGGTGCCAATGCTTTTCAGCAGGCGCGGCGCCTCGTCGGCATGGATGGTGATGCCCTCGAAGTCATGGTAGGCCACCATGTCGTGCAGTTGGGCGCTGTAGAAATTGGTCTGCTGCAGGCCGCCCTGCAGGCAGGCCACCGCCACGCCGGCGGTGGTATGGGTGTGCATGATGCAATGCGCGCCCGCGATGCGGTCATGGAGGGCGGCATGGACGGTGAACCCGGCCGGATTGACCGGGTGCGGCGAGCCGTCGAGCACGCGGCCCTGCAGGTCGATCTTCACCAGGTTGCTGGCGCTGACCTCGCTGTAATGCAGGCCGAAGGGGTTGATGAGGACATGTTTTTCGCCACCCGTCACGCTGGCCGGCAGCCGCAGCGTGATGTGGTTGTAGATCATCTCGGTCCAGCCCAGCATCGCGAAGATGCGGTAGCAGGCCGCCAGTTGCTGGCGGGCGGCCCATTCCTCGGCGTGCATGCCCGCCGGGATCGAAGTGTGCAAAGGAGCGTTCATGGGGGATGTCTCCGGATCATGATGATGCATCACGCAGCCAGACCACGGCCCCCGAGTGGGTGACCGCGCCCTGGTGGCTGGGGCGTACCGTCGCTGCGTATTTTTCCAGCAGGCCGCCGCGCGCCATGCCGGCGTTGAATGTGTAGCCCGACAGCCGGCGCGTGATTTCCTCGGCGCTCAGTTCCACCGAGATGCTGCGAGCCTGCGGCCGGGCGTCGATGGCGATGAAATCGCCGTCGCGCAGCGCGGCGATCGGCCCCTTGTCGGCCGCTTCCGGCCCGGCGTAGCCGATGCACAGGCCGCGCGTGGCGCCCGAGAAGCGGCCGTCGGTCAAGAGCGCCACCTTGTCGCCCATGCCCTGGCCGTAAAGCAGCGCGGTGAGGCCCAGCATCTCGCGCATGCCGGGGCCGCCTTTGGGCCCTTCGTTGCGGATCACGATCACGTCACCCGGCTGGTAGCGCATGGCCTGCACCGCCGCCTGGGCTTCTTCTTCCGATTCGAACACGCGGGCCGGGCCGCGGTGCACCAGGGTTTGGAGGCCGGCGGTCTTGAGCAGCGCGCCGTCCGGGCACAGATTGCCCTTGAGCACGGCCAGGCCGCCGTCGTTTGAGATCGCGTGCGCCACCGCGCGCACCACCGCGCCGTCGGGCGCATTCGCCGTGGCCAGCTCCTCGGCCAGGGTGCGGCCGGTGAAGGTCATCGCATCACCGTGGAGAAAGCCTTGTTGCAGCAGCTCGCGCAGCACCACGCCGGCGCCGCCGATGTAATACATGTCGCGCGCCAGGTATTGGCCGCCCGGGCGCAAATCGGCGATCAGCGGCGTGCGGGCAAACACCTCGGCCACGTCGTCCAGATGAAACGGGATGCCGGCTTCGTGCGCGATCGCCGGGATGTGCAGCGCGGCGTTGGTCGAGCCGCCGGTGGCCGACACCACGGCGCAGGCGTTCTCCAGCGCCTGGCGGGTGACGATGTCGCGCGGCAGTGGCGTATCACCCATGACGGCTTTCATCAGGGTTTTGGCGGCGCGGCGCATCAGCGGCGCGCGTTCGCTGAAGACAGCGGGCACCATGCTGGAGCCGATCGGCGCCAGACCGAGCGCCTCCGACACCATGCCCATGGTGTTGGCGGTGAACTGGCCGGCGCAGGCGCCGGCGGTGGGCAGGCAGGCGTGGCTCATCGCGTCGAGCTCCTCCAGCGTGGCGGCGCCCGCCAGCACCTTGCCGATGGTCTCGTAGGTGTCGACCACGTTGAGGTCGCGTCCGTTCACGCCGGGCATCTGCCCCGGCAGCGCCGAGCCGCCGTGCACGAACACGCTGGGCACATTGCAGCGCACCATGCCCATCATCAGGCCCGGCAGGTTCTTGTCGCAGGCGCCGATGCCGAAGATGCCGTCCCACTGGTGGCCGCGCACCGAGGCTTCCACACTGTCGGCAATCAGCTCGCGCGAGATCAGCGAAAAGCGCATGCCGGAATGCGCCATGGTCAGCCCGTCGGACACCGACACCACCGGGCACTCGTGCGGCGTGCCGCCGGCGGCGTAGATGCCGGTCTTGGCGTGCTGGGCCTGATCGCGCAGGTTCAGGTTGCACGGGCTCATCTCGCCGCCGGTGTGGAACACGCCCACATGTGGCCGCGCAATGTCCTCGTCGTCCTGGCCCAGCGCATGCAGGAAGCTGCGCGTGGTGGCGCGGAGGGTGCCCTCAACGAGGGTGGCGGAGCGGAATTGGCGTGGCTTGTTGTCGTTGTTCATGGCGTCATCCGGCGTTCAGGTGCAGGCCATTGTCCATCTGGATCACTTCGCCGGTCATGCCGGGCGCGCGCTCGGTGACAAACCAGGCCAGTGCCGCCACCTCTTCCGGCTGCGAGACGCGCTGCAGCACCGAGGCGGCGGTCTGCGCCTGCACCACTTCGGCATGGCGCGCGGCGTCCAGCACGCGGCTGGGCAGGCCACCCAGGACAAAACCCGGCGCGATGGCGTTGATGCGGATCTTCGGTGCCAGCGCGCGCGCCAGCGACAGGGTGAGCGTGTTGACCGCGCCCTTGGAAGCGGCGTAAGCCATGGACGAACCGCGCCCGATCACGCCGCCGATCGACGAGATGTTGACCACGCTGCCATGCCCTGACTTTTGCAGTGAGGGGGCGCAGGCGCGCGTCATGCGGTACAGGCCCACGGTGTTGACGTCGTAGGTGCGGAGGAATTCTTCCGGTTCGAGCGCATCGAGGTCGGCGTGCGGGATGAAGCGGGTGGTGCCGGCGCAGTTGATCAGGGCATCGATGCGGCCGAAGCGCTGCAAGGCCGCATGGGCGAAGGCCTGGCAGCTCGCATCGCTGGTGACGTCGAGCCGCTGCACCAGCGTGGCCGCGCCCAGCGCTTCGCAACTCGCGGCCACGTCCAGCAACTGGACCTGGGTGGCGTCGTCCAGGTAGCTCAGGACCAGCTGCCAGCCGTGCCCGGCGAATTCGCGCGCGCAGGCCGCGCCGATGCCGGTGGCCGAACCGGTGATGAGGCAGACGCGTGCGGGGTGGGACATGGTGCGCTCGCGGAGTGGATTCAGTAGGTCTTGTCGGTCGGCGTGGCCAACTGGAGATCCGGCTTGAAGGCCGCCGCCAGCGCGCTGGTCTGGCGCGCCAGGATTTGCGTGTCCAGCCCGACGGCGACGAAGGTGGCGCCCAGCGCCAGGTAGTGGTGGGCCAGCGTGTTGTCGGTGGTCAGGATGCCGGCGGCCTTGCCGCTCTTCACGATCCGGTGGATGGCGCTGTCGATCGCCGCCGTCACTGCGGGGTGGGACGGGTTGCCGATGTGGCCGAGCGAGGCCGACAGGTCGGCCGGGCCGATGAACACGCCGTCCACCCCGGGGGTGGCGGCAATGGCCTCCAGGTTGTCGAGCGCGGTTTGCGACTCGGCCTGTACCAGCAGGCAGATCTGCGCGTTGGCTTCTTTCGCATAGTTGGGGTAGCGGCCCCAGCGCGAGGCGCGCGCGCCGGCCATGCCGCGAATGCCCTCGGGCGGGTAGCGCGTGGCGCGCACCAGCGCGGCCGCCTGCTCGGGCGTGTCCACCATCGGCACCAGCAGGGTCTGGAAACCCAGGTCGAGGTACTGCTTGATCAGCGCCGTGCCGGCCTCGCCGTGGCCCAGCGGCACGCGGGCGATCGGGTGCGAGGGATAGGGTGCGATGGCCTGCAGTTGCGCCAGCAAGGTCGGCAGGCTGTTGGGCGAATGCTCGCC
>Ga0210129_1000078_pt1 | contig 25925 bp, 23 predicted proteins | sample WestPond_Cattail_2_FD_185582 | JGI IMG/M metagenome (GOLD analysis project Ga0210129, IMG submission 185582) | Wetland microbial communities from the San Francisco Bay, California, USA, that impact long-term carbon sequestration -... | ecosystem: Environmental > Aquatic > Marine > Wetlands ... | reverse complement strand
CGCTTGCTCCGTTGAATCGTGCGAAACAAGCCCATGCAGCAGTACGCTTGCGATCCGAGGGGGGCGTCGATCCTGCCACGGCGTCCCGCCGCGATTAAACGCTGTCGCAGGTTGCCGAACAACGCGTGCAACCCCTCGATCTTACGAATGCGGCCGTATCGATTCCGGGGGAAACTCGAAAAAGCCATTATCTGGGTCGCCAAGTGAAGCTCCTGTTTAAGTGTTGTGATGATACAGATCAAGTCCATACCCGTTCACAGAGAGGAGTCCGGGCATCAGTTTGCTTCGGTCTGTCGGGTTATGCCTACTCCACCAAATTATGCGTGCTTCCCACTACCCTTGGTGAAAAAAAATGCGTACAATGCGTCACCTTCAAATGCGCCGGTAGCTCAGCTGGATAGAGTACTTGGCTACGAACCAAGGGGTCAGGAGTTCGAATCTCTTCCGGCGCACCAGAACACAGGGGGCTAGCTTAGGCTGGCCCCTTTCTTTTGGTTGTCCGGGCTGGCACCCGGCAAGCATCCAGATCGCCTATTCATAAGACCGCAGAACCGGACAGGCCCGCCCTGCCCTATCGTCAAAAGGAGGGTTTGTTTCGCCCGCTTGACAGGTTCAATCATGTCATCGGCAAAAACCCGTGCAATGTGGATTTGTCATTTCCAAGAATCGATCTGGAGATCATCATGTGATCGTGATGAAATCAGACAGTGCTCTATTCCTCTTCCTGGTGATGCTGGCATTCATGCTGACGGGTTGCGCCACTCAGCCGATTGTCTTCAAGGAAGTGACGCCTCCCGAATCCTCCCGCCTGCTACCTGTCAAACAGGATAAACCGGTGATCGCCCTGGTGCTGGGAGGTGGGGCCTCAAGAGGTTTTGCCCATGTAGGCGTCATCAAGGTTCTCGAGCAGCATGACATCAAGCCCGACATCATCGTGGGCAGCAGCGCCGGAAGCTTGGTGGGGGCACTCTATGCAGGTGGATACAGCGCCGAAGCGCTCGAGGTCATCGCGCTCGGGATGGAACAGTCCCATATACGCGATGTCACACTTCCTGACCGTGGCTTTGTCAAAGGTGAGTTGCTTCAGGATTTCATCAACCAGTACCTCGACAACCGCTCGATCGAAAGCCTGCCCATCCGTTTTGCCGCAGTTGCCACAGACTTGCAGAGTGGGGAAATGAAGGTATTCAACCGTGGCAATACCGGCATGGCTGTCCGTGCCTCAAGCGCGATCCCGGGTATTTTCCAGCCCGTGCAAATCGGGGGCAGGGATTACGTAGACGGGAGTGTGCTGTCGTCGATCCCGGTGCATGTGGCGCAGAAAATGAAACCTGACATCATCATTGCAGTGGACGTGTCTCAGGATCCAGCGAGCATGATCGAAATCAAGGATACCTTCGACGTTCTGTCGCAAACCATCGCCATCATGGGCCGAGCATCGAGCCAGGCAGAGGCCCGCGAGGCGGATGTCGTGATCAAGCCGGATGTGCGCGAAGTCGGCGCCATCGATTTCGCTGCCAAAAAGCTTGCGATTGAAATGGGAGAAAAAGCGGCTCAGGAAAAAATGGCCAGCATCCGTGCCGTGCTCAAAATCAAAGATCGGCACTAGCGGTAGCTGCAATTTCGATGTATGCGCTCACGGAGCACGAAATCGGCAGAATGAACCCATAAACCAGGCATTCAGAGCAGTTCTGAAGTCCCAAGAACTGCAAACTTATGGGTTTCAGCCTTATAAAAATGCTATCCGATGGCAACATCAAGTTTTACATAAGAATCGTACAGGATCATTCGATCTGCTCTTCAACCCCCCCATTAATGTTGGTCAGGTCGACCGCATCGGGGGTCCGACAGTCGGCTAAAGACAGCTTCGACCTTTCGACTGATCGCGTTCCCTCTACTCGCAAGTCCGGTCGTAAGCTCGCCTCGCTCCTGAACGACCGCTTTCCATAGTTCTATCGGCAGAACCTGAGCCGTTTCTGACCGTTTGACTAATCATGCGACATGCTTGGCATTCTGCCTGAAGGGACACCATTACCCTGTCTGAATTTGGCCGAATCCGACGGTTAGTGGCGTCTAGAAAAGCAGTGGCGATTCATGTTGCATGCTTGATGAAAATAGCGATACCGCCATCATCTTCTGCGCTGTGCTGCAAGACCAGCACCTTCGACCGCTCGGCCACGCTTTCGCGGCGAACCCTGAAGATGCCTCGTTCCGGGTTGTCCAGTGGCAGGCTATTGTGATTCCTTCCAGTGCTGGCTACGGTTCGACGCAACTTGACGTAATTTCATCAACTATTACATCTGGACCAGCCGAAGCTCCCGCATCAGCTGGCATTCTCGGGCATTTGATCGGCAAGACTTGATTGGCATAAATGATGCTCATCATGGGATATCTGCGCCAACATGAAGCCAGCCATGCCCAATCTGCTCGAAATGGTAAGCACGATCACCCACCGTAAAAGTGGCGGTGATGGCTCGCCATTCGACTCCGACAGATCCGTCCGCAAGTGGTTGAAGTCCCTGCCCGAAGAATCCGATTACGACACGCATCAGGCACTGGTGGAGGGGCTGGAGCGATTCAATGCGGAAAATGTGGATGCCAATGCCGAGCGCCTCAAGATGCTGATGGCGATCGAGGAAGCTGGCTTGCCGCTGCAGTTCCGAGTCGTTGAACTGTATATGCGCAACCATGCATCGTTCTCGCTGGCGAAACAGCCCTTGTGGCGCAATTCCTGGACGTTCTGGTCGCTGCTCGCTGTTGCCTGGTTCAACATGCTGAAGCATGCCTACAAGGGCCCGGCCCATCTTGAACTGCAACCCTGGCGTGCGGAGATCGCCACGCGGGCGTTACGCTATGCCGGTCTGGCGATGCGCTGGGATTTCCACAATTCGCAGCTGCCGAGCGCTGCTGCCTGGCAGCTCGTGCACAACATCTACCGCATGGTTGAGCGAGACGGTTATGCCGATGCGCCGGTCCCGCTGCATACCCGCCAGACCAACTGTTCTCGCGAATATTCGCTGGCGGTGATGATCGGAATGACGAATCCGATCGGTTACAAGGCACGTGAAATCGAGGCGATCGCGCAGCTATTCGAGAGTTTTCCCGACCTGCCGTTGCCCGAATCGAGCTTCCAGCCCAGCCGGCATACCCACGCCGTCGATCTGATGGTCAATGAAGGGGCATTCGTCCTGGAGGATGACAATCCGCCGACTGGCAAGCTGCTACGCTTCTTTGCGCTGGCTCCGCTGGTCGAACACCTCCAATCGATCGAACCGCTTTCAAGTACAGAGGGAGAAGAAGGACTCTATCGCCAGATAGCCAAACTGGTTTCGCGCGATGACGTGCGTCGCAGCAGTCAGCGCATTCACCGTTTTAAACGGGTATGGGTCGCTTGCGGCATGGGCAATATTTTGGCATCCCTTGCATGCGTCAAAGGCGGCAGTCCACGCCAGGCAATGGAACCCTGGATGCTGCGTGACGAGAGTACCGACGGCATGGGTTTCAGTCTGGAAGCATCTACCGCGCTGCCGCACGGCAGATTGATCGCTGTCAGCAGCAATCCCTCCGAGAATAGCTGGCAACTGCTGGCGATACGCTGGAATCGGGAGGCTGACGGACAGCTTCTGGTCGGGGCGCAACGGCTGTCGCGCCACCCCAAGCGCGTCGAAATCAGCCTCACCGAGGATACGGCAGACGCGCCGAGGGCGTCGACGCATGCGGTGTTTCTGCCGATGTCCGATACTGAACATAACTTGAGCAACCTGCTGCTGCCTCAGACCTATTATCAGCCAGGGGCACAGATCACCTTCCGGGATGGCGACACCCTTTACCATGCACGCCTGGGACAGGTGTACGAAAGCCATGAACGCTGGGTACGGGTGGGAATGGATGTGCTCAGCGGCGAGCAGTTTGCAGCGGCGGCCTGATCGACGGGCCGGACGATTCTAAGTGCCCTTCATTTCCGGTCAGTTCCAACCGGCAGCCTGGGGCTGGACCGGGCGTGAGTGGCAATCGATCTGACTGCCCGGAACTGGCCGATGGTCGCATCCAACATGTCCACCTGAGAGCGGCCGTTTCCGACTCGGCAACACCATCAGGCTCCCATCAACCACAAAGGAGTCTGACATGGAATCCAATCAAACTCGGGGACCATGAAAAAATGGCAAGCTGGTCGGCCAAAATCCACCCCTCAACCCAAAGGACATCTGGGCCATCCGAATCCACCTTCAAAACGAACACCGGGTTCACGGCCTGGCCATGCTCAACCTGGCGATCGACAGCAAATTGCGTGGCTGCGATCTGATGAACCTGCACGTTCGAAATGTGACGCACGGCAACTGATAGACTTCGTGCAGCCGCTTCCTGGAATGATGCCGTATGCGTGCTATCGGCCAGGAGTGGCAGTGGGCATGGTCTCCGCGAACGTCCGCACCTCGGCGGCCGAAGCCGCCAATCAAGGTATCCCGATAGTCAGGCATTCAAGTCTGCCGATTATTCGTGCTGAACCCGTATTGATCCCGCGACCCCGTATTGCAGCATGGCCCTAGCGGGGGTCTGACCAAATCCCCCGTTTTCAAATTATTAGGCTTAACGTCAGAATTTGACTCTTTGCAGGACAACGCGTTCAGGCAGTGTCAATTGGCTTTCCTTCACCTCCATGATCATTTTGTCATTACTCTCGAATGCAACATCCGCATCCCACAACTTGGCCCATTTTCCATTTCCGTAAATAGTCACAAGGAGTCCAGCCCGACCAATCACCCAAGTACCGTTAAATCCCATATTTGATTTGGGATCAACCAAGAAAAAATTGCCATCTGGCGAGAAAAAAACTCGTACCCCGATATTCTCAACGCTGGATGACTGTTGTACCTCCCACGGTCCATACATTCTTTCGTCCGGAGACGTTGCGGATGCTTTCCCTGAAGTAAAACCCATGAAGGCAAGCAGCAACAGCATTGCAACAATATTGAAAATCTTGACCGGAAATGAAATGTTCATGATCTCTACTCCTTTTAGCGTATCTCAAGAAGAAAACCTCGCAAGGCTATTCATTGTTGAATGAATAGCATGCGAAAAAGTCTAGCATAGGGCGAATGCATCAATATGAATCGCCCTTGATTTTCTAAACACTTGCAAGCGACAGTTTAGATCGGGCATCAGACATTCTCTGCATTCCACTTGAACGTCCGCTCAGGGGTGCGGATTCAACCGGTGGATGCCTTCTGTTATACCGTACACAATAAACCCACCACACGGGGATCATGTGCATGTCATATCGATGGCAAGGAAGTCGGCATCCTGGCAAGCGCAAGGGCACTGAGTCGGGGGTGGCCTGAGTGCTTGCCCTACCCGCCTTCGATACCTATAGTGATCGAATACGGAGGACACACAATGAAACATTCCATACCTGAAACCCCACCCGAATACGATCACACCCGCATTATCGAGCGGCCTGACGGTTGTTACTGGCTCGATGCCGAAACCGGTGAGGAATATGGGCCCTTCGCAAGCCTGCTGGAAGCCGTTCAAGACATGGAATACAACGCAGACAGCGACTATGAGCCCGGCGAAACTGTGGAGGAAGCCGAGGACGAAATTGGCATCTCTGACTGGATCGATCCTGACACAGGCGACCCCGGCGAAGAGTCTCACCGCCCGACAGAATGAATCCCGGTTAGTCTTTCTGCTCGGGTTTGCCTAACGCAGCAGATTCAGCTATCCGCGCCTCTCGCTCAAACCGATTGTCGCGATACGGGTTGCCGCCGCGCGCCCAGGCGATCAGGCCAGCCATCGGATACAGCACCAGCAGCAATATCCCCCAACGCTCAAACTGCCTGACATGCGCACGCTCATGTGCACGGGTTGCATGGAGCGCATCCCGCGACACGCCCACCACCACATGTCCCAACGTGATCGCCGCAATGGCACCGCTGAAAGGAAAACCACGCCGCATTACCCGAGCCGGCCAACCTCCCGCGGATTCAAGCACGCCATCCACTTGCTGCAACCGGCCGCCGCTACCACGTGCAATCAGCGCAGTCAGTATGCCGAGCAGGGTTACCGGCAACGCCCACAGATAGAACGGAACCCGACGCATTCAATCCTCCAGGGCTCCCACAAACCAGCGCTCGCCGTGCAAGCCTGCGTGCACAAAGTGCTCGCGCGCCTGTTCAAGCTGTGCCGCAGTGCCCGCCGCATAAACGTCGAAGCGATGTAAATCCGGATAGTCCCCCACGATGCTTTTCAGCAGGGGGCCCAGATCATGGGTAGGTGGGTGCGGTACATAGTTGAAATTGTCCAGCGCATCGGCCCAGGCACGGCACAGATTGTCCTGGTAATAACCGACTTCGTCGGCCAGCCAGTGCAAGTCCATCGACTCGGCCAACTCCAGCGACATGGCATGCTGGATCAGGCTCTTGATTGGCGCAAAGCCCGCACCGAACGCGAGAAAAATCACCGGGCGTGGCGAATCCTCGTCCAGCACGAACTCGCCGTATGGCCCTTCCACTTCTACCGAATCATTCGCTGATAATTGAGTGAACAGGACTTCGGCGAAAGCATCGCCGGGATGGCGCGGAATTTGCACCTCGATGTGGCGGTCCTCGCACGGGCAACTGGCAATCGCATAGCGCCCGCTCACCCCTCCGAATCCGACCTGAATGTTTTGTCCACCGAGAAACCGAAGGCGCTGGCTGCGCGGCGCCAGTATGTGCAGCGCAGCCATCTGCGGATTGAACACCTCGACCGACTTGACCTTGGCCGTAAGTTGCTGCACCGGAATGTCGCGCGCGCCCGCCACATTGGCCTCGATCACCACATCGTTGACTGGTGCATAAGAACACAGCAGAACCACCCCGGCATCCTTTTCCGCCTGCTTCAGCACGTAGTCGTGGGCGTGGACTTTTTTCACTTCACCCGACACCACGCGCGCCTTGCAGTCACCGCAATTGCCGTTGCTGCAGCCGTAGTTGAGCGAGATGCCGTTGCGCAGTGCAGCTTCCAGCAGGGTGTCGTTGCCTTCCACAAAGAATTCATGGCCGCTGGGCTGAATGGTGACGTGGGCTGACATGATTCTGAGTATCCTTTCCTGCGCAATCAAAGCCTGCGCCTGCGCTGCCTCCGGCGGCATCTCGGCCAGGTTGCGCAACAGAAATGCGCGCACACTATGCAGGGCGTGGTGCGTTTCGGCGCTCGCGTCCTCCTCGAATTCGTCGATTTTCTCGTCCAGCCAGGCCATCACATTGCCATAGTGCATCAGCAAGGCCTTGGCCGCCGCGAACTCGTCTCCCAACTCGTTCAGGCGCGCCACCAACACATCCTTGTCCGGCAAGGCACGTTCGCGAACCCGTTTGGCAAACGCCTTGTCCTTGATTTCAGACACCCGGCGAAACTCCGCATCGTCGTCCCACTTCATCTCGGGAAACGCACGCAGCAGCTCGTCGAACTCGACCATTCCGTCAAACGTCGCCAGCGTGCCGGTGCGGATCATTTCCTGCAGCGCATGGCGTGGCTGTTTGACCAGCTTGGCAACGCGGGAAAGCGGGAGTAAATGGCTCATGACAAGATGGTACTCTTTGAAATTGGCAGAGAAAATCGGCAATTCACCAGATTCTGAATCCCTGATTCATGCGTCCGGATTCTTCTGCCAATACAATCACGGCATGACCTCAATCAACATCCGCGCCTGCCCTGCCGATGCCCGCGCCGCCCTCGAGCAGTCCGGCCTCACTTCCCCTTGGGCGCAGTTGTATGCAGCGCGCGGCGTCACTCATCCCGATCAGATCGCGCACCGCTTGCCGCAGTTGCTGCCACCCGCGGATCTGCTGCATATCGGGCGTGCCGCTGGCCTGCTGGCCGACGCCATCCGCGAGAATAAGCGCCTGCTCATCATTGCCGACTACGATGCCGACGGCGCCACCGCCTGCGCAGTCGGCATGCGCGGACTGCGCATGCTCGGCGCGCACGTCGAATTTCTGGTGCCCAACCGGATCGAGCACGGCTACGGCCTTACCCCCGATATCGTGAAACTCGCCGCCAAACGTCAACCCGACCTGCTGCTCACGGTAGACAACGGCATCGCCGCGGTGGAGGGGGTGGCGGCGGCGAATGCACTCGGTATTCCCGTTCTGGTCACCGACCATCACCTGCCTGGCGACGTGCTGCCTGACGCTGCCTGCATCGTCAATCCCAACCAGCCAGGCTGCACCTTCGCATCGAAAAATCTGGCAGGCGTGGGGGTGATGTTTTATGTGCTGCTGGCATTGCGCGCCGAGTTGCGCCAGCGTGGGGTTTATGCTCATCAAGCCGAGCCCGACCTGCGCACCCTGCTTGATCTGGTTGCGCTCGGCACCGTCGCCGACGTGGTCAAACTCGACTTCAACAACCGCACGCTTGTTGCCCAGGGTCTGGCACGGATGCGCGCGGGCAAAGCCAGCGCCGGGGTCAACGCGCTGTTCCGCGCGGCCGGGCGCGATCCCGCACGCGCCACCGTGTTCGACCTTGGTTTCATGCTGGGTCCGCGGCTCAATGCTGCCGGGCGTATCGACGACATGGCGCTCGGTATCGAATGCCTGCTGGCCGACGACCCGGTCACCGCGCAGCAACTGGCACAACAACTCGACACACTCAACCGTGCCCGGCGCGATGTCGAAACCGACATGCTGGAAGAAGCGCTCTCCATCCTCGCCAGCTTCAAAGCCAGCGACAGCCGCAGCCTCACTGCTTATCAGCCCGGCTGGCATATCGGCGTCATCGGCATTCTGGCTTCACGCCTCAAGGACAAATTCCACCGCCCCACCATCGTATTCGCCAGCAACGTCCAGCTGGATACCGCCCCTGCGGGACATAACAGCGGCGAACTCAAAGGCTCGGGCCGCTCCATTCCCGGCCTGCACCTGCGCGATGCACTTGACCTCATCGACAAGCGTCATCCCGGGCTGATCAACAAATTCGGTGGTCACGCCATGGCGGCGGGCCTCAGCATCCCGGCTGGCCGCCACGATGAATTCAGTCTGGCGTTCGAGGCCGTCGTGTCCGAACTGATCGATCCGGCCGACCTCGATGGCGTGATCGAAACCGATGGCGAACTCGATGCTGCCCACCACAGCTATGCCCTCGCCGAACAGATCGACCATGCCGTCTGGGGACAAGGCTTTCCGGCGCCGTTGTTCACTGGGCTATTCGATGTTGCGGCGCAGCGCGTCGTGGGCGAAAAGCATCTGAAACTGAGGCTGGCGCGCAACGGGGAGGTGTTCGAAGCCATGCATTTTTTCCACCCCGACCCACTGCCGGACCGCATCCGCGCCGTCTACGCGCTCATGCCCAATGAATTCAATGGCCAGCAATCCCTGCAACTGAAACTGCAGCATTGGGAGGCCGCAAGCTGATCGTTCCCCAGTGGCTTGGCCTGACCAATGCATTCCTGCGTCTCGCCGAAGCTCAAACATACCCCTCAGGATTGCCTTGCTGCCAGCGCCACGCATCCGCGCACATGCGCGGCAGATCGTACTCCGCGCGCCAGCCGAGGTCGTGCGCGGCACGCGAAGGGTCGGCCCAGCATTGCGCCACATCGCCGGGGCGGCGCGCCACGATCTGGTACGGCACTTTCCTGCCACTGGCTGCTTCGAACGCTCGCACCATGTCGAGCACGCTCACGCCGCGCCCGGTACCCAGATTCCAGGTCTGTATACCATTCAGCTGCTGTAGCTTGTTCAACGCCGCCACATGGCCGCGCGCCAGATCGACCACGTGGATGTAGTCGCGCACCCCGGTGCCGTCCGGCGTCGGGTAATCGCCACCGAACACATTGAGATGCGGTCGGCGCCCCACTGCCACCTGTGCCACATAAGGCATCAGGTTGTTGGGAATGCCGCGCGGGTCTTCACCGATCAGTCCCGATTCATGCGCGCCCACCGGGTTGAAATAGCGCAGCAGCGCGATATTCCAGCCGGTATCGGCCAGCACGATGTCGCGCAGCATCTCCTCGATGAAGAGCTTGGAACGACCATAGGGATTGGTCGCCGACAGCGGAAAGCCCTCGGTGATCGGCACCGTCGCCGGGTCGCCGTACACCGTAGCCGATGACGAGAACACCACTGCCTTCACTGCCGCCGCCGCCATTTCCTCGAACAGTGCAATGCTGCCGGTGACGTTGTTGTCGTAATACAGCAGCGGCATTTCCACCGATTCGCCCACCGCCTTCAGTCCCGCAAAATGCACCACCGCATCAATCGCGTAATCGACAAACAGGCGCTTCAAGGACGTGCGGTCGCGGATGTCGCCCTGCACGAAAGCCACCGGCTTGCCCGCGATCTGCGCCACCCGATCGAGCGACCTCGGGCTGCTGTTCGACAGGTTGTCAAACACCACCACCTCGTGTCCGGCCGCCAGGCATTCCACTGCGGTGTGCGAACCGATATAGCCGGCGCCGCCGGTCAATAGCACTTTCACGTGTTTCTCCAGATCATTGGATTACCTGTTACTCGCTTCCAGACACAAAGCCAGCGCCGAACGCCAATCCTGCAGGCGCAGGCCGAAAGTCTGTTCCAGCTTGTCATTGTTCAGACGCGAGTTGAGCGGGCGCTTGGCCGGGGTCGGGTAGTCGGTGCTGGGGATGGGAAGCAGATGGGCCGGCGCACTCGTTTCGTCTAACTCATCGAGTGCCTGGATGGCCTGGGCGAAGCCATGCCAGGAAGTCTCGCCGGCATTGGTCATGTGATAAACGCCCCAGAGCGTGCCCTGGTCGGTGTCATGCCTCGGCGAATTGATCTGACTCAACACCTGGGCCGTCGCTTCGGCCAGATCGCGGCACCAGGTCGGCGCGCCGACCTGGTCGGCGACAATTTTCAGTTCGGGCCGCTCGCGCATCAGACGACGCATGGTCAGCAGAAAATTGCTGCCACGCGCGCCGTACACCCAGGAGGTGCGGAAGATGAGATGGCGGCAGCCGCTGGCCTGAATGGCACGCTCGCCTGCCAGCTTGGTTGCGCCGTACACATTGAGCGGATCGCAGCCATCGTCTTCTCGCCAGGGCGTGGCACCGCTTCCGCTAAACACATAGTCGGTCGAGTAATGCACCAGAAGCGCGCCGATCGTGCAGGCCTCTTCGGCGAGAATTCCGGGGGCGCTGGCATTCACCGCGTGCGCCCGTTCAGGCTCGCTCTCGGCTTTGTCCACCGTCGTGTAGGCAGCCGGATTCACGATGATGTGCGGTGCGATTTCACGAACCTTCCGGCTCACCGCATCGGCATCGGCCAGGTTCATCGCACCGGAATCCAGCGCGAACACCTCGCCCAGGCAACTCAGGGAACGCCGCAACTCCCAGCCGACCTGGCCGCTGGCGCCCGTGAGCAAAATGCGCTGCCTGCTCATGGGTAGACTTCTGCATCCTTGATGAACGGCAAGGCCTGATCCTTGATGGAAAGCGTGGGCGTTGCTTCCAGCGGCCATTGCACACCGATCTGCGGGTCGTCCCAGCGGATCCCCCGATCCCACTGTGAAGCGTAGTAGGCGGTGGTCTTGTAAAGGAAATCGGCGCTGTCGGACAGCACCAGAAAGCCATGACCAAAGCCGGGCGGAATCCACATCATGCGCTGGTTTTCGGCAGACAACTCATAGCCCACCCACTGCCCGAAGTTCGGGGAAGACTGGCGCAAATCCACCGCCACATCGAATACCGCGCCGCTCACCACGCGCACCAGCTTGCCCTGAGGCTGGTTGAGCTGGTAATGCAGGCCGCGCAACACACCTTTGGCCGAGCGTGAATGGTTATCCTGCACAAAATCCAGGTCGAGTCCCAAATCGGCAAAGGTCTGGCGGTTCCAGCTTTCGAGAAAGAAGCCGCGGGCATCCCCAAATACCCTGGGTTCCAGAAGCCGTACGCCGGGGAGCGGAGTTTCGACCACCTGCATCAGAACACCTGCTCGTTCAGGAGGTTCAGCAGATACTGCCCATAGCCATTCTTCTTCATCGGTGCGGCCAGTTTCTCCACCTGCTCCGCGGTGATGTAGCCCTGGCGATAGGCAATTTCCTCCGGACAGGCGATTTTCAGTCCCTGGCGTTTTTCGATCGTCTCGATGAACAGCGAGGCTTCCAGCATGGATTCGTGGGTGCCGGTGTCAAGCCAGGCATGGCCGCGTCCCATGATCGAAACGTTAAGCGCACCCGCTTCGAGGTAATGACGGTTGACATCGGTGATCTCCAGTTCGCCTCGTGGTGAGGGTTTCAGGTTGCGGGCGATGTCCACCACCTGGTTGTCGTAGAAGTAAAGACCCGTCACCGCGTAGTGAGACTTGGGATGAGCCGGCTTTTCTTCCAGACTGATGACCTTGCCGGTGGGGTCGAACTCCACCACGCCGTAACGTTCCGGGTCCTGCACCCGATAGGCGAATACCGTGGCGCCGGCCTCCTTCCCGCTGGCAGCGCATAGATCCTCGGTCATCTCGTGGCCGTAGAAAATGTTGTCGCCAAGCACCAGTGCGCTGGGGCCATCGCCGACAAAATCCGCTCCGATGATGAAGGCTTGAGCCAGCCCTTCCGGGTTGGGCTGCACTGCGTATTGCAGATTGATGCCCCACTGGTGGCCGTTGCCCAGCAGTTGTTCGAAGCGCGGCGTATCCTGTGGCGTCGAGATAATCAGAATGTCGCGAATGCCCGCCAGCATCAGCGTGGTGAGCGGGTAATAAATCATCGGCTTGTCGTAGATCGGCAGCAGTTGCTTGGAGACGGCAAGCGTCGCCGGATACAGTCGGGTGCCGGAACCGCCGGCGAGAATAATCCCCTTGCGGCTCATCATGCATTCCTCCCGGCGTAGTTGGTATCCAGCCACTTGCGGTATTCCCCGCTGGCGACATGCTCCACCCATGGCATATTGTCGAGATACCAGCGCACGGTCTTACGGATGCCTGTTTCGAAGGTTTCGGCCGGCTTCCAGCCCAATTCGCGATGGATCCTGCTGGCGTCGATCGCATAGCGGCGGTCGTGTCCGGGTCGATCCGTCACATAGGACAGCAAACGCGTGTAGGGGCCGGCCGGGTCGGGCCGCATTTCGTCGAGCAGCGCACAGACCGTTTTCACGATCTCGATATTCGGCATCTCGTTCCAGCCACCGACGTTGTAGGTTTCACCCGCCCTGCCCTGTGCCAGCACGGTGCGGATCGCCGAGCAGTGGTCGGTAACGTACAGCCAGTCGCGCACGTTCATGCCGTCGCCATAAATCGGCAGCGGCTTGCCCCGGGTGGCGTTGAGAATCATCAAGGGGATAAGCTTTTCCGGAAACTGGTAGGGGCCGTAATTGTTCGAGCAATTGGTGGTCAGCACCGGCAACCCATAGGTATGGTGGTAGGCGCGCACCAGATGGTCGGACGACGCCTTGCTGGCGGAATACGGGCTGTTGGGCGCGAATGGCGTAGTCTCGGTGAACGGCGCATCGTCCGGCCCCAGCGAACCGTAGACCTCGTCGGTGGAGACGTGCAGAAAGCGGAACGACGCCTTTTCTGCTTGCGGCAGGCTCATCCAGTAGCCGCGCGTTTCTTCCAGCAGATGAAAGGTACCGACCACGTTGGTCTGGATAAAGTCTTCCGGGCCGTGGATCGAGCGGTCGACGTGCGATTCGGCGGCGAAGTTGATGATTGCTCGCGGACGATGCTCACCCAACAACCTTCCGACCAGGGCGCGATCGCCGATATCGCCTTGAACAAAGATATGGCGCAGATCGCCTTTCAGGCTGGCCAGATTCTCCCGGTTGCCGGCATAAGTCAGCTTGTCCAGGTTGATCACCGGCTCGTCGTTCACACGCAGCCAATCCAGAATGAAATTTGCGCCGATAAAGCCGGCGCCGCCGGTAACCAATATCACGACAACTCCCTGTTCAACTGCTCATAGGTATTGCTGGATCAGCGTTTCAAGGTTTGTATTCGACACCATGACCATGGAAAGTCAGCTGCAATGACTCTCGATGAAATCCGTGTATGCCTGGGCAAGGCCTGCTTCCATCCCTGTCCTCGCCACCCATCCCAAGCTGTTGAGTCGGTTCACATCCATCAGTTTTCTCGGCGTGCCGTCAGGTTTGCCGGTATCGAAGACGATTTCACCTTCATAACCCACAGCACGCCTGACCGCTTCGGCCAGGCCCCTGATCGTCAGGTCGACCCCCACCCCGATATTCACCAACGGCGGCATGAACACGCCGCTAGCCTGCTCGTCGCTTCCCAGCAAGGTGTCGTATTGTGCGTCTTCCAGGTTCATCAGAAACACGCAGGCATCCGCCATATCATCACTGTATAGAAACTCCCGTCTGGGGGTACCCGTGCCCCAGACCGTGACAGCAGGCTGGTTGCCCAACCTGGCCTCGTGAAACTTGCGGATCAGCGCGGGGATGACGTGGGAATTTTCCGGGTGGTAGTTGTCGCCCGGGCCATACAGATTGGTTGGCATGACGGCGATGAATTTCGTACCGTATTGCCGGTTGTAGCTCCAGCACATTTCGATCCCGGCAATCTTGGCCAGCGCGTAGGGCCGGTTGGTCGGCTCCAGCGGACCAGTCAGCAAATATTCTTCCTTCATCGGCTGTGGCGCCAGCTTCGGATAGATACAACTTGAACCGAGGAACATCAGGCGCTTGACACTGTATTTCCAGGCCGCGTGGATGATGTTGGTCTGGATGGCGAGGTTGTCGCGGATGAATTCCGCCGGGTAGACGTTGTTGGCGTGAATGCCGCCGACCCTGGCTGCGGCGAGGAATACGTAGTCAGGCTTTTCCGCGGCAAAGAAAGCCTCGACCGCAGCCTGACTGGTGAGGTCGAGTTCGGCGTGGGTGCGGGTAAGAAAGTTAATGTAGCCCTTGTCACGCAGGTTGCGCATGAGGGCAGAACCGACCAGGCCACGATGGCCGGCAACGTAGATCTTGGCGTTCGGTTCCATGAGGCTATTCGTGATAGTCCATGGCCTTGTAGCCATGCTTCTTCACCAGTTCGTCGCGCTCGGCGGCTTTGAGGTCTTCGCGCACCATTTCTGCGACCAGTTCGTCGAAGCTGATCTTCGGCGTCCAGCCGAGCTTGTTCTTGGCCTTGGAGGGGTCGCCCAGCAGGGTTTCGACTTCGGTGGGACGGAAGTAGCGGGGGTCGACGGCGACGATGCATTTGCCGTGGGCATCAAAGCCCTTTTCATCGACGCCCTGTCCTTCCCAGCGGATTTCCATGCCGAGTTCCTTGGCGGCGGCATTGACGAAGTCTCTGACCGAGTACTGCACGCCGGTGGCGATGACGAAATCCTCAGCCCGATCCTGTTGCAGCATCAGCCACTGCATTTCAACGTAGTCCTTGGCATGCCCCCAGTCGCGCTTGGCGTCCATGTTGCCGAGGAACAGGCAATCCTGCAGCCCCAATTTAATGCGGGCGAGCGCACGCGTGATCTTGCGGGTGACGAAGGTTTCGCCACGCACCGGTGACTCGTGGTTGAACAGGATGCCGTTGCAGGCATACATGCCATAGGCTTCGCGGTAGTTGATGGTGATCCAGTAGGCGTAGAGCTTGGCGCAGGCGTAGGGGCTGCGCGGATAGAAGGGGGTGGTTTCCTTTTGCGGGGTTTCCTGCACCAGTCCGAACAGTTCGCTGGTGGATGCCTGATAGAAACGGGTTTTCTTTTCCAGGCCGAGGATGCGGATCGCTTCGAGGATGCGCAGTGCGCCCAGCGCATCGGAGTTGGCGGTGTATTCCGGTTCTTCGAAGCTCACTGCGACATGGCTTTGCGCAGCGAGGTTGTAAATTTCATCGGGCCGCACCTGCTGGATGATGCGAATGAGACTGGAACTGTCGGTGAGGTCGCCGTGGTGCAGGATGAAGCGGCGGCCAGTCTCATGCGGGTCCTGATACAAGTGGTCGATGCGGTCGGTGTTGAAGAGTGACGTGCGGCGCTTGATACCGTGGACTTCGTAGCCCTTGCCCAGCAGGAATTCGGCCAGATAGGCACCGTCCTGGCCGGTGACGCCGGTAATGAGGGCTATTTTGCTCATGACGTTTGTTCCAGAGTGGATAACAGCAGAAAGATGGGGGATTGTAATCAATCGGATAGCAGAAAAGGCTTAAAGCGGCCCCGGTCAATTCCCGCGCTGGGCCGTCCGCGCCTGCCCCGAAGTCTCCTGGGTCCGAGTAGCCGCACGAGCGCCATTGATGCCGAAATAAACAAGAAGGGAACCCGTCTTCGACCCCCCGGTTCCCCGCGGCTGCCTAATGCTGAGCGCATGCAGCCCCGTTAATCCAACCGGAGAAAAGGGGCGAGGCTACCGCCGCCCCCATCCAACCCAGCAGTTAAAGCGCAGGGCTGACTTGGAACGGGCATGCGTCGAAACAGTTACAGCTTCCCGCCGCCCCTGCCAGTTCATTTCGGCGCAGAGTCCCCTTTGCTGGGCGCCGCATCTGCTGCCGGCGCCTCAGAGGGTACCGGCGCATCCGCAACCTTGCCCGCTTCGGCAAATTCACCGAAGTACTCGATCTTGGCTGCGGACTTCAGTGCATCCAGTTCGGCCTTGACAGCCTTCTGGCGGGCTTCGCCCTGCAGCAGACGCACAATCGCTGGTTTGGCCTGCTCGAGGGTCGCCGGCTGCATCTGTGAATCAGCCAGCACGATTACCAGCAACCCATCCGGCGCATTCACCACCATGGCCTGTCCGTTCGGCATTGCGGCCAGCCTGGGCAGAATCGCCTTCGGCAGCTGTTCGGCCGGCTTCACGCCCTGTGCCGCCTTGACTGGCAGGTTCTCCGCCTTCAGCCACGCAGCAAAATCATTCAGCGTTTTGGACGCCGCCAACTGGGCGCGAATCGCCTCGTATTTCTCTTGGGGGGCCTTGATCGAGATTTCCTGTAAACGGTAAACCTTCCGCTTGGCAAACAATTCGGGATGCGCGTCGAAATACGCAGTCACCTCGGCATCGCTCGGCTCGGCAGGTGTGCCGAGCTTGCGGGCCAAGAAGGCCTCGGCCAGAATCTGGCGCCGCGCCGCATCCAGCGCCTGCATGACCTTGGGATCGCTGTCCAGTTTGTCGCCCAGTGCCTTTTGCGCCAATACTTCCTGTTCGACCAGAAAGCGCACAACCTGCAGCGACGCCGTCTTCATTTGCGCTTTATCGAGATTGGGATTGCGTTGAAGTGCAAAGTCAACCTGGCTTACCGTCAACTCGGTCCCATTGACCTTGGCCGCTACCTGGGCAGGAGGCGCTCCACCTGTCGTCGCCCCGTCCTTTTTGTCGCCGCAACCTGCAACCAGTGCGACGATCAGCATCGGCAGAAATAAATTATTAACGAAACTCTGTCTCTTCATCTCTCTTACACTCCGGAATGTATTGGATATCTGCGAGTTTCAATGTTACACCAAGCCCACAAACCGATAACAAAGACAGAAAATGCGCCGACCGCTTTGCGCCAGCCCTTGAAGCCGATCCAGAGTTGAAATGCCCAGTAAAAGCCTCGTTCCCGTTGCGTTCAGGTCGCTCACATTCAATCCGGATAGCTTCGGCCCAGGCATCATGCTGTCCACCGGCAGGCGCGGCGCCATGCTATGCTGGCTCCCATTTGTGGGGGTCGACGTGATCAAGATTCTGTTGCTGCTTGGGATAGGTTTCGTGGTATGGGCGGTGTTCCGTGCTTACCAGCGATCACTCAATAATCCGACCACGTCTGCACGCAGCCAGACTGTCGAGGACATGGTGAAGTGCGCACACTGCGGGGTGAATCTGCCGCGTAGCGAAGCCATCTATTCCGGCGGAGCATTTTTCTGCACACCCGAGCACAAACAACTCGGCAAAAAATGAACGCCTCGGCGGCCGCCTTGCCCCGAACCGACCAGCAAGGCTATTTTGCGTCGCATTGGCGCAGCCTCGATTACTTCAATCTGTATCGCCTGACCCTGGCCGTGGCGCTGGTTTTCAGCGGCATGTTGTTCAGCGGGTCCGATCTGTTCCGCGCAGGCGCAAGCGAGCGCTTTCAGAGCTTCGCCTTTGCCTATCTGGTGATCGCTGCCCTGTTCGTGCTGGGCATCCGTGCACGCTGGCCCGGATTCCAGGTCCAGCTCACCGCGCACATCGTCGCCGACATCATTTTTGTGATGCTGCTGATGGGCACCAGCGAGCGCCTGGCGGGCGGCATGGGCTTGTTGCTGGTGATTTCCATTGCCTCGGGCGGACTGGTGGGAAGTGGCCGGTTGACCCTGCTGTATGCGGCCATCGCGTCGATTGCCCTGCTGCTGCAGCATGGTTTCAGCATTCTCGGCGGCGGCCAGGGAATGGACAGCTTTTTTCAGGTCGGACTCTTGTGCGCGGGCTATTTTGCGATCGGCTGGCTGGCACATGCGCTGACCCAGCGCGCCCTGCGCTCCGAAGGACTGGCGCAACAGCAGGCTGAGGAACTGGCGTTGTTGAACCGCATCAACGCGCTGGCCATTGAAAACTCGCCTGACGGTCTGCTGGCCGTGCGCGGCGACGGCGTCGTGCGCCACGCTAGTCCACGTGCACTGGCTTTACTGGATACCACGACCCCGGTGAAACCCGGCTTCACCCGACTGGAAGCCTGCTCGCCGGAGCTGGCCCGCCTGGCGCAGCAACTACGACCCGGCACGACCTCCACCCTGAGCACCCCGGCCGCGCAGTTGCGGGTACGCTGCATTTCGCTTGCCACGCCGGACGACAGCCGGATTCTGGTACTGGAAGACCAGAGCCAGGCCGAGCAGGCTGCGCAGCGACTGAAGCTGGCCGCTCTGGGGCGGCTCACCGCCAACATCGCACACGAAATCCGCAATCCGCTTTCGGCGATCAGCCACGCTGCGCAACTTCTGCGCGAAGATGCGAACGACCCCGCGCAAGCGAAGCTGACCGAGATCATCGAGAACAATACCCGGCGGCTCGACCGCCTGGTGGAAGAAGTCCTGACTCTCAACCGGCGCGACCGCCTCAATCCAGCGAGCTTCGATCATGCGAAGCTTGCGGCCCTGGTAGACGAGTTGCGGCAAACTGAAGAAATCCCGCTGGACGCCGTCATAGTCAGCATGACTGATGCCGTCCATTTCCAGTTTGACCCCGACCACCTGAGACAGATTGTGTGGAACCTGCTACGCAACGCCTGGCGATACAGCAGCAAGCAGGCAGGCAGCATTCGTTTCAGTACGGAAGTACATGGCGATACGGTTCTGCTTGAAATCCAGGACGATGGCCCGGGTCTGCCTCCTGAACACTGGGGCAAGCTGTTCGAGCCGTTCTTCACCACGGATGCGCAAGGCACCGGGCTGGGATTGTTCCTCGCGCGCGAACTGGCCGAGGCCAACCACGCCGTGCTGGCCTACGTGCCCGGGGCAACCGGCGCGCGCTTCCGCCTCAGCTTGCACGGAAAGGATTGAACATGACTGCTTCCCCGCGCATTCTCCTGGTGGACGACGAGCCCGACCTGCTCGACCTGATGGAACTGACGCTGGCCAAGATGGGGCTGGAAACCGATCGGGCAATCAGCGTGGCGGAAGCAAACGCCCGGCTGGCGCAAACGCATTACGACCTCTGTCTGACCGACATGCGGCTGACCGATGGCGAAGGCCTGGAAGTGATCGCCAGCGCCAGCGCGCTGCCGAAGCCGGTGCCGGTAGCGGTCATCACCGCCTTCGGCAACGCCGGCAACGCGGTGGCGGCGTTGAAAGCAGGCGCGTTCGATTACCTGGCCAAACCGGTGGCACTCGATCAATTGCGTACGCTGATCAAGTCAGCACTGAAAATTCCAGCGGGGACGCAAACGGATGAGCCTGCACGTGACCTGATCGGCCAATCCGCTGCCATGCAGGACATCCGTACGCGCATTGCCAAGCTTGCGCGAACCCAGGCGCCGGTCCACATCGCCGGCGAATCCGGCAGTGGCAAGGAACTCGCTGCACGGCTGATTCACCAGTTGGGCAACCGTGTTGACCAGGCTTTCGTTGCCGTCAACTGCGGCGCGATTCCCGAGACCCTGATGGAAAGCGAGTTTTTTGGCTATCGCAAAGGCGCGTTCACCGGCGCTGACGCCGATCGCAGCGGCTTTTTTCAGGCTGCGGACGGCGGCACGCTGTTTCTCGACGAGGTGGCTGATCTGCCGCTGTCGATGCAGGTGAAGCTATTGCGCGTATTGCAGGAAAAGAAGGTGCGCAAGGTCGGCGCTACCCAGGAAGAACCGATTGATGTGCGCATCATCAGCGCCACCCATCAAAACCTTGCCGCTTTGGTGGAAGCCGGGCGCTTTCGGCAGGACCTGTATTACCGCCTCAACGTCATCGATCTGGTCATGCCCAGCCTGCGCGACCGCAACGAGGACATCTCCGTCATGGCGCGCTTTCTGCTCGACAAACTGGGCGGAAGCCAGGTCAAGCTCGAACGTGACGCCGAAAAGGAATTGAGAGCCTATGCCTTTCCCGGCAACGTGCGTGAGCTGGAAAACATTCTGGAGCGCGCACTGGCGCTGTGCGAAAACCAGCACATCACCGTGGCCGATCTGAACCTGGCCCCGGCCCTGCCGTCCGCCACGGCCTCCTCCGGCAACAAATATCCGTTGCAGGACTACCTCGACCAAACCGAACGCGCCGCCATCCTCGAAGCGCTGGAGCAGACACGCTTCAACAAGACCGCTGCAGCCCGGGTGCTCGGCGTCACCTTCCGCAGCTTGCGCTATCGGCTGGAGCGGCTGGGCATCGAGTAAGGCTGCCGTATCGAAACAAGGCATAAGAAAACCCGCAATCCGATTCCGAATGCGGGTTATTTTTATGTTTGGTGATGCGCTTGTCGTCGGCTTTGTGCTGCGGATGATCATATCGCCAAGCGCCATGTTTCCACCGTTTTGGGGGTATGCGGTTTTCAACCTTACGAATACCCCCAAACATACCCCCGGTTATGGGTGTACCTCAAAAAATATCCAGGACGACTCTGGATGATTGCATAAAGAAAAAGCCCGGTTTTACGCGGGCTTCAGGCTGATACTGGACATTATTGGATGTGTAACTGGTGCCGCTTGTCGGATTTGAACTGACGACCTACCGCTTACAAGGCGGTTGCTCTACCCCTGAGCTAAAGCGGCGACGGGCGACATTATAGCGATGCCGCGCGATTGATCGAGCAATTACTTCACAACCTTGAGCGCGGGCTTGCCTTTGGGGGGCGCGGGTGCCTCTCCGGATGAAGTGGGTGGTTCGTGATCAGGTGGCTCCGCTGTCTCGACCGGTTCGAAATGCAGGCCCTGTCCGTTTTCGCGTGCGAAGATGGCAGCGACCCGATCCACCGGAACGGACACCTCGTGGGAGACGCCGCCGAAACGCGCAGAAAACTGGATCCAGTCATTGTCCAGCTTGAGATTCCGGGTCGCGCCCGCGCTGATGTTCAGCACGATCTGCCCATCCTTGACGAAGCCCGTCGGCACGCGAGTGCTGCCATCCACCGCAACCAGCAGTTGCGGAGTGTAACCCGAGTCCGCGCACCATTCATACAGCGCGCGGATCAGGTACGGCTTGGTTGAAATCTCGGACACTACTCTATTATTTCCGCAGTGCCTTTTCGGTGGGCGTCAGCGCGTTGATGAAGGCGGGACGGCTGAACAGGCGCTCACGGTATTTCAGCACTGGCGCGGCCACTTTCGGCAGTTCGATGCCGTAATGCTCGAGGCGCCACAACAGCGGGGCGATCGCCACATCCAGCATGGAGAACTCGTCGTTCATCAGGTATTTCTGCTTGGTGAGGATGGGGGTGAGTTGCGACAGGCTGTCGCGGATTTCCTGGCGCGCCTTGTCCGACCCTTTGCCGAGGCTGTGCTCCAGCGTGTTGACGTGGGAGAACAGGTCGTGCTCGAAGTTGAACAGCACCAGCCGGGCACGCGCCCGCATGACGGGATCCGGCGGCATCAGCTGCGGATGCGGAAAGCGCTCGTCGATGTATTCGTTGATGATGTTGGACTCGGTCAGAATCAGATCGCGTTCGACCAGCACCGGCATCTTGCCGCTTGGGCTGATGCTGGCGATTTCTTCCGGCTTGTTGTGCATGTCCACATCAATGATTTCGAAGTCCATATCCTTTTCGAACAGGACGATGCGGCAGCGGTGGCTGTATGGACAGGTACTGCCTGAATACAAGGTCATCATGGCGGGGCTCCCTAAGGTATTGCGTGTATTTAACGCTTAAAACGCCAACAGCCGGACACAGTCCGGCTGTTGGCGAAACTGCAAATCCTGGTTCAGTGAATGTCTTTCCAGAATTCTTTCTTCAGGTAGTAGGCCACCACAAAGAAGATTGCCAGAAATGCCAGAACAATGAGGCCGAGCTGCTTGCGCTGGAGTTGGGCTGGTTCGCCCATCCACACAAGGTAGTTGACCAGATCACCCACCATGGCATCGTATTCCGCCAGCGTGACAGTGCCGGGCTTGACCAGTTCAAGGCGCTCGATCACTTCATGCTCGCCTTCCTTCTTGTGGACCGGCACCATTTCACCCTGCAGGCTCCACATCACGTGCGGCATGCCCACCTTGTCGAACACGGTGTTGTTCCAGCCGGTGGCACGCGTGTCGTCACGGTAGAAACCACGCAGGTAAGTGTAGAGCCAATCGGCGCCGCGCGAACGCGCGATCACGCTGAGGTCCGGTGGCGTGGCACCGAACCAGGCTTTGCCGTCGGCCTTGCTCATCGCGACCTTCATGGTTTCGCCCGGCTTTTCAGCCGCGAACATCAGATTGTCCTTGATCTGATCTTCGGTCAGGCCAATATCCTGCAGGCGCGAGTAGCGCATGGAACCGGCGCTGTGGCAGTTCAGGCAGTTGTTCACGAACATGCGTGCGCCACGCTGCAGCGATTCCTGGTCGGCAAGGTTGACCGGCGCCTTGTCCAGATGAACGTTTCCTTCGGATGCAACGGCGAAGAGAGGGATTGCCGCCAGCAGGAAAATAAAATTCTTCAAGCTTTTCATTTAGCCAGTCACCCTTTCCGGTTCCGGTTTGGTTTTGTCAATCGATGTGTACCAAGGCATCAACAGGAAAAACAGGAAGTAAATCACCGAGAAGATCTGGGCAAATATCGTCGCCACGGGAGTGGAAGGAAGCAGGCCAAGGTAGCCCAGCCCGACGAAGGACACGATGAACAGGCCCAGCATGATCTTGTAGATCGGGCCGCGATAACGGATGGACTTGACCTTGCCGCGATCGAGCCACGGCAGGAAGAACATCAGCACGATCGACGCCCCCATCGCCACCACCCCGGGGAACTGCGAGCCGAACATCGGCGGCACCGCACGCAGGATCGCGTAGAACGGGGTGAAATACCACAAGGGTGCAATGTGCGGCGGCGTTTTCAGCGGGTCGGCCGGAACGAAGTTGTTGGCTTCCAGAAAGTAGCCGCCCATCTCCGGACCGAAGAACACGATCGCCGAGAACACCATCAGGAAGACGATCACGCCGACGATGTCCTTCACCGTGTAGTACGGGTGGAAGGGAATGCCGTCGAGCGGAATGTGCGTCACCGGATCTTTGTGCTTCTTGATTTCCACGCCATCCGGGTTGTTGGAGCCGACTTCGTGCAAAGCCACCAGATGCACGGCCACCAGCGCGATCAGAACCAGCGGCAGGGCGATGACATGGAAGGCGAAGAAGCGGTTCAGCGTGGCGTCTGAAATCACGTAGTCGCCACGAATCCAGATCGACAGGTCATCACCGATGAAGGGCACGGCGGCGAACAGGTTGACGATCACCTGCGCGCCCCAGAACGACATCTGGCCCCACGGCAGCAGGTAGCCGAGGAAGGCTTCGGCCATCAGCGCCAGATAGATCAGCACGCCGAAGATCCAGATCAGTTCGCGCGGCTTGCGGTAGGAACCGTACATCAGGCCGCGGAACATGTGCAGATAGACGACGACGAAGAACATCGACGCACCGGTGGAATGCATGTAGCGGATCAGCCAGCCCCAATCGACGTCGCGCATGATGTACTCGACGGATGCGAAGGCGAGCTCCGAATCCGGCTTGTAGTTCATGGTGAGGAAAATGCCGGTGACGATCTGCAGCACCAGCACCAGCAGCGCCAGCGAGCCGAAGAAGTACCAGAAATTGAAGTTCTTGGGCGCGTAGTATTCGGACAGGTGCGCCTTGTAGGTCGCGGTGAGGGGGAAGCGGTCATCGACCCAACCCATCACTTTTTGCAGGGCAGACATTCTTTAAGCTCCTTGCTCTTTAGAAAGACCCGGTGCTTTTGCGTCCACACCGATCAGCAGCTTGGTGTCGCTGACGAACTGATAAGGTGGGATCACCAGATTGGTCGGGGCCGGCACGCCCTTGAACACGCGCGCGGCCAGATCGAAGCGCGAACCGTGACAGGGACAGAAGAAACCGCCCGGCCAGTCGGCGCCCAAATCGGCTGCGCCAACATCCCGGCGGTAGGTGGGCGAGCATCCTAGGTGGGTGCAGATACCCACCGCCACCAGAAATTCAGGTTTGATCGAGCGGGTTGCATTCTTGCAGTAAGCGGGTTGCTGGGGCATGTCACTGTTGGGATCAGCCAGCAAAGCATTGTTCTTCGGTAACTGGTCAAGCATTTCCTTGGTGCGGTTGACGACCCACACCGGCTTGCCGCGCCATTCGACGGTCAACAGCATGCCCGGCTCGACCTTGCTGATATCCACTTCAACCGGCGCACCCGCTGCCTTGGCGCGCGCGCTCGGCATCATGCTCATCACCAGCGGCACCGCCACCCCCGCCACGGCGACTCCGCCTACAGCGCTGGTTGCGGCGATCAGGAATTTTCGTTTACCTGTGTCCACTTTTTGCCCATCGACTTCCTGGCTCATGTTTACCTAACCTGAACGAATTGCGATAAAACCGGCATTCTAACCAAATTGACGCTCCGACCGGAAGCCCGTCAGCGAGATAACGCAATGCGCCGCATCCCCTGGGCTATAATCGCGGCTGGCAAAACCACGCCAAGTTCCTGAATTCAATCAACATGCGCAAAATCTGGCTGCTTTTCGCCCAATCCACTACGGTCGCCCTGGGCGTGCTGTTCATCATCGCCCTGTTCAAGCCCGACCTCCTGCACTGGCAATCGCAGCCGCTGAACCTCACCATTCAGCAGGCGCAGCATTCTTCTTCGGGCGGGTTGTCCCCCGTCGAATCCTTCGCCCCCGCGGCAAAGAAAGTCATTCCGACAGTGGTCAACGTCTTTACCCAGCAAAAGGTGAACAACCCGGCTCACCCCGCGCTTCAGGACCCGATCTTTCGCTATTTCTTCGGCGATCGGCTGGATTCGCGTCCGCGCCAGGCATCGAATCTCGGTTCCGGTGTAATAGTCAGCCAGAATGGTTACATCCTGACCAATCAGCACGTGGTCGAAGCCGCCGACGAAATCCAGGTGGCACTGGCTGACGGCAAGACCCTGCCAGCACGCGTGGTGGGCGCAGATCCTGAAACCGATCTGGCGGTGCTGAAAATAGATGCGAGCGATCTGCCTGCCATCACTTTTGCCCAGGCCGACAGCCTCAGGGTGGGCGACTGGGTACTGGCGGTGGGCAATCCGTTTGGCGTCGGCCAGACCGTGACCGCTGGTATCGTCAGCGCGCTCGGCCGCACCCATCTAGGCATCAACACCTTCGAGAACTTCATCCAGACCGATGCCGCCATCAATCCGGGCAACTCGGGCGGTGCACTGGTCGATGCGGCCGGCAATCTGGTCGGGGTCAACAGCGCAATCTATTCACGCACTGGCGGCTCGCAAGGCATCGGCTTCGCCATTCCCGTCAGCATCGTGCGCCAGGTGATGGAACAAATCATCAAGACCGGCAGCGTGACGCGCGGGTGGGTCGGCATCGAAGTTCAGGACCTGACCCCCGAACTGGCCGATTCCTTCAATCTCAAAACCGCAGAAGGCGCCCTGATCGCAGGGGTGCTGAAGGGCGGCC
>Ga0210129_1000077_pt1 | contig 26007 bp, 34 predicted proteins | sample WestPond_Cattail_2_FD_185582 | JGI IMG/M metagenome (GOLD analysis project Ga0210129, IMG submission 185582) | Wetland microbial communities from the San Francisco Bay, California, USA, that impact long-term carbon sequestration -... | ecosystem: Environmental > Aquatic > Marine > Wetlands ... | reverse complement strand
CCCTCCTTCTCGAGCTTCGTCGCGTCGCCCGCCGCTTTGCGAACCTCCTCGAGCGCCTGCGTCGACGCGCGCAGCGCCTCGCCGCGCTTGTCCTGCGCCAACGAGATGAGCGTGACGCCAGCCCCGATCTTGTCCGCCGCCGAGTCGCCCTTTGAACGCTTTTGATCCATTTTTGTTTTCCGTTGTGTTTCTCAAAAAATAAATATCATCTCGCTCGAAACGCCGCACGATCGACACGCGAGAGCGTGAGGCTCGAACCCCAATTTACGAGCGAGCGCCGCGCTCGCGAAATTCGTCACGCCGCATCTCCAAACGAGTTTGTGAACCCCGATCTCGCGCATGTGGAACTCGGCGATTCGCGTTCCGAACCCGAATCCTCGCGCCGCGCGCACGACGTAGACGCCGATCTCGTGCGTCGCGTCGAGGGGAAGGTGCGCGCACCCGAGACGCCGCCATCCGCCGATTTCATACATCGACGAGATCGCGCAGACGCTGCCCGACGCGAATCGCCAAATCAAAACTCGCTGAGACACGCACTGCTCCACGAACGCCTTGATCGCGTCGATCGTCCGCGCCGTTCCGGGAGAGAAAGACGCCAAACCATCGAGGTCCGACGCGAAAACGCGAACGAGCGTCGACTCGTCGAGTTCACTCGCGGGCTGAGACGTCAACGGAAGAAACGAGATCGCGCGAGGCATTTTCTTTTATTTCTTTTCAAGTGTGGTATGAACCGAAATCGCGCATAATTTTTTGCCGCAAAAGTTCGAGCTGCGCGGGTGTGGGATTGTTGAGCTGCTCGAGGACGGCGACGGCGGCTCTCATCGCTTTCTCAGACTCGATCTTCGCCGCCGCGACGGCGACCAGTTTGGCGTTCGTCGACGAGTGAACGGCGGCGCCGCACTCGCCCACGGCTCGAAGCTTGGCCTCGGCGAGATCGACGACGCGCATCTCGTCCTCGAAGATCGAAAAGGCGTCGCGGATTTGATGAACCTCAGAGGAGAACGCGGCGCTTTTCTCGGCCGTCGCGCGTAAAATTTCGGTGACGCGCCGCTCGATCTCGAGCCGATTCGCGCGAGGAGCGACGCCGAGCTCCTCCCTCGCGGCGCGAACGATGGGCGAGAAATCGCTGGGATTCATTGAAGTGTGATTTTACGAAGCGCGTCTCTCGTCTCTTCGGGCGACGCGCCGGCCATTATTTTCTTCAGCGCGAACGCCGTGAGCTCCGGATACTGCGTGTTGCCGAGAGGACGTAGAGCCTGTTCGAGCGCCAGATTCGCGCGACGGTACGCAGCTTCGTGATCGTGACCGACGAAAATCCACTTTCGAACACAAATGTCGTACGCGTATCCCGAACCGGGATGCGTAATGTCGAGCGACATGTTTTTTTTTCGGTGTGAGACTGTCACACCGAAAAAAAAAATGTCTGTCCATTTAACTCAACCCGGCGAGGTTCGGTTTCTCATCGCCGCGATCAAGGACGCGACTCATAAAATTCTAGTTTTGAAAGACGAGGCGGCGACGGTCGTCGGCGAGGCGCCGCACGATCGCGTCGCGGCCGTTCTTCTCGAGGGGAACGGAGCGTGCGTCCGATGCAAGAAAATATTGCAAAACTACAAGAGCGACACGGACGAGCGCGATCGCGTGAGGCTCAACATCCACGCGGTCTTGCTTCAAAATTTTGTTTTCGCGGTTCGGGCGTACCACGCAGCGCAGCGCGACTATAAAATCGAGATCGAGACTCAAACCGCGCGGCGCGTTCGCATCGTCGATCCGAGCGCCGACGTGCGCGGCGGCGGAACGGCCAACGAGTACGTGAGGAACGCGATGCTGGAGCAGAGCTCCGCGACCGCGACCGCGACCGCGGCGTCGACTTACTTGGACGCCGCCGATCGATATCGCGACGTTTTGCGACTCGAAAAATCAATCGAGGAGATGCATCGCATGTTTCTGGATTTGGCTATTTTGGTCGACGCGCAAGGAGACGTGCTCGACGTGGTCGAGCGTCAAGTCTTCACCGCGAAAGATTTCGTCGCGAAAGGAAACACGGAGCTTCAAGAGGCGCACAAGGCGCGAAAAGCGACGCGTCGCCGCATGTGCTGCTGCGTCGCGTTGGGTTTGATCGTTCTGATGATCGTGCTCGTGCCGATCGTAGCGACGCTCGGTTAAAAAAAAATCAAAGCGCGCATCCGCCCGGGACTTTTTACTCTCGCGGTCCCGCACAACCGAAATGCCGCTCGATCTCAAGAAGCTCGTGTTGCGCTCGTTGGATCTGCAGGGCGAAAAAAGCGAGGACGTCGAGCAGCTTCGGCACTTGGTCAGGGGCGACGAGATCGCCGAGCAGCTCAAGACGGAGATTGGATCGGCCAATTTTTTAAAGCACGCTCCGCCCGGCGAGGCCGCCGTCCTCGTCGCTATGGCCTTTGGAGCCGCGGTCCTCGTATTCACGGGCGCCGCCGCTGGGATATGCACCACGATGCACGATGTTCGATTCACTCAAGTTCAAGCGAAAGGACAAGAAGTCGCGTGCGTCGCCTTGGCGTGGACCGCGTTCGGTACCGCCCTCGTCGCGCTCCCCGTCGTTTATTGGGCGGGAACTGTGATGGGGTACGTCTCCGCTAGGGAAAAAAGTTTGGTTTCACAAGTTTAAAACAAAATGACGGACTCGCTCGTTCTTTGGTTCGACGGCGCGTCGAAACGGAACCCCGGTCCCGCCGGCGGGGGATGGGCGCTCGCGCGCGGCGCGACGATGATCGCGGCGGGGTGGTGCTACCTCGGCGCGAACGAAACGAACAACACCGCCGAGTGGCACGGGCTTTTGCACAGTCTTCGATACGTAAAGGAAAAATTTCCGACCGAGAAACTTCACGTGAGAGGCGACTCGATGCTCGTCGTGAAACAAATACGAGGCGAGTGGAAAGTGAAAGCCGATCATCTCAAGGGCGCTCATCGCGACGCGACGCGACTCTCGCGCGGCGTCACGTTCAGCCACGTTCGGCGCGAGTTTAATTCCGTCGCCGATTTTTTCTCCAACCACGCCGTGCGCACGAGGGCGACGTCTCACATCGAGACGAGCGTGCCGTTCACTCTGCGAGACGCGACGCGGTCGGTCGTTTGAATCACAACGGAAAAAAAAATGACTCTCGGGTTTCTCGTCACCGCGATCGCGTCTCTCGCGGCGCTCGCCTGCGCGCTCACCGCATACGTGACGTGCGGACTCGACCCACAAGAACTCGTCGCGTGTCGCGTCGCGACGAACGTGACCTTCTTCGTCGTCACGGGCACGATAACCGTGTTTTGCGCGGCGTGCGTCCAGGCGCGGAACCAGGGCTTCAAAGAGGGCGCGCAATTTTTGGCGTCGCGAAAGCACGCGCCAAAACCGTGTCTTTTTTTCGTCTCGGTCGCGCTCACGATGGCCACGCCCGGACTCGCGCTCGCCGTGATCATCGCGTGCACGTCGACCGATTTGAAAAACCCGAAAACGTGCGACGCGCTGACGCCCACGTCGCTCATCGTCTCTACGGCGACGCTCGTCTCTCTTTGGATATCCATCTCCATAAACGGACTCGTCGAGGTGCAGCGAGAGCGAGCGCCGAGCACGGACGCGGAAAAAGAAATTGAAGCGCAGTAACTCGTTTTTACGCCACGACGCACTTCGTCGCCTTACCCTTATCCTGCGCCTCTTTGAAAAACGTCACGATGACGCGTGCTTTCGGCTCCGGATACGTGATCGAGAAGTGCGATTTCGGCCATCCCTCTTTGCGGCTGGTGAGAAAGGCCTCGATGCGCGTCGTGAGAAGCGGAGCCGTTTTTTCTCCGATGACTCCTCCGCCGAGAGGGAAGCACCAAATTTTGTCGCCTTGAAACGACGCGCTGGTGATGTAAAAACACGGCAGTTTAAGAACCGTCATCGCGTGGTAGCATTGCTTGAAGCGGCCCATCGTCTCGTCGAGCCAAACGGTGATAATTTTATCGAGCTCGGGTGCCGCGTACGTGCTGACCCAGCGCGAGAACGTCGTCTCCGGCTCTGTCGCGGGCGCGTCACCGTCTTTATTCTCCTTCTGCAAAAGAGGCACGTTCATTTTGAGGTACGGCGGAAAAAAAAAATGACGGGGTGTCTTTATGAGTTGTGGGGTTCTGAGTAGAAAAAAAATGTGCTAGACGGGAATCGAACCCGCGCGGGTCGAAACCCAGAACGTCTTAAAAAAAACTTTGTTCCAAAAACGGGCGATGTTTTAACTCAATCGAACAACGCGCCACGCATCAAACACGCCGTCGTTTTTTAAAGCGCGATCCACTCGGTCGCGAGGAACACCAGCATGAGCAGCAAATTCCACGACGCTGGAAAATTCTTTCGTCTCACCGGTAGTCTCGTTTTTCGCGCTCAAGCCAATTGATGAGCCGCGCTTTTGCGCCTCGTCGGGCAAGACAAACATCGCGCCGTCAATAATTTCTCCGTCAATCGGAGGATCGAATGCGCCGCGGTATCGTCCCAAAATAATATGCCCTTTCCGCAGAGCTTTGTGAACGACACTCGCGCTCACGTGCATTTTTCTCCCGGCAGAGGAATACGACTCGAAGTCATATGCGACATTCGTCGCGATATCACGTAAATACAGGCGCTGACGAAGTACCGTATTTCCCGGCACGCCAGTATAATGGGAACGAGCCCACGCGATGTCTCGCGCTGCAAGGGCGTTCATTCTTTGCATTTCGGCGTTGCTGTACCCCATCATCCGCAACCATTCCCCGCGATCGATACTGCGGGTCTTTCCCACGACGCGTCTTTGTTCCTCAGTGAGCGCCCCCCTAGTATGTTCTTTCCCAGGGCTCGCGTTCAGAGCGACGCATATCAAGACGACGTTCTCTTCGGAGTAAGGTTTCGTCGCGTCAAGACGCTCAGGGGACATCTTGTTTCTAGAATATCCGCGCTTGAACGTCATCGGACGATTCGAGTAGAAGCAGCGACCGCCCTGTTCGACGAATTTTTTGAGAAACAGCGCCGCCAATTTGCGCTTACCATCTTCTTTCGTAATCCCATATTTGTACAAGTTACGTTCGAGTGCGCCTCCCGCTCGTTCGTAGAATGACCACATGAGCGAGGCGTGTGTCGCGATCGTCGTCGATGCGAGCATGGCTTCGACGTCACGTTTCCAATCGTCCGGAGCGTCCGAGATCGACGCCGAACGTGTCTCGATTATCTCCTCGCTGCGCCAAGCGAGAGGCGCGTTCAACAAAACAGGGCGCCAAGAAACATTCGCCTTCGTGTACCCGAGGGCGTCGTCGATACGATCGGGACTCGCCGAGTATCGCGAACCGTTCGTCCATAGCAACGGAAAACGAATCGTTTCGTTGACCACATACTCAGGCGTTTTTCTCGCGATTTCGACAATGTCTTCCGGAGTAAACTCTGGCGCGTTCCAAGGATTTGTCGGATATGATTTGTTGTGTTTTTTCGTTCTCGCCTTCATTCCAGTCAAAAGCCGTCTCGCACGTTGCAGGGTGTTTTGAGATCCCGCTTCGAAATACGCGAGGCGCCGTCGCTTGTCGGCGACGACATCTTTCGTCTCGGCGACGCTCGAAATCATGTTGATATTGAGGTGTGGGGTTCTGAGTAAAAAACATATGACAGGAGAGTGTCGATCTCTCTAAGGGTTGCCCCACCGCATTTCATACTTTCGTAGAAAATACTTAAGCACGGCGCTGTTTCCGATGAGCTACTGTCATGTCGAATTGAGTTGTGGGGGAACGGCGCGGAGTTCCTTCTTGCCATTCGAACACTAGCACGGAATTGAGTTGTGGGGGAACGCAGCACGGCGCTGTTTCCGATGAGCTACTGTCATGTCGAATTGAGTTGTGGGGGAACGGCGGATCCCCTTCGGCCATGCTCGGGCACGGATGCTCTGCTCTCTGAATTGAGTTGTGGGGGAAAAGAAACATTACTGCCTAAAATATAACTCGCGTCCGGGTCTCACGCCTTTTTCGGCGTAGTGGCCCAAAATATTCGCGAGATAAAATCCCGGCTCCGAGACGCGCGCGGCTCTCTCGACTATTTCTCCCGCGAGTCTCCGAGCTCGAAACTCGACGTAATCCGCCGTGCGTCGCTCTTGCAGCGGCGCCAACCAAAAGTCCTTGTTCCCGCCGAGCGAGAAGACGAACAAGTCCACGAACCCCGCGTCCGACGTCCACGCCTGCGTCGCCACCATCGAAACGACGTCGCTGCCGATCTCGTCCGGATGCGACACGAGCAAAAGAGTTTCGGGCGAGTCCGAAAACGTCTTGTGAACAACGTCCGCGAAGAGCGTAGACCGGCGATAATCCGCCGTTGGAAAGTGCCTCTGCTCGAGCTTCAAGTACAAAACCGCGGTGTAAAGCTGCGCCGAGGTTTTCGGACCGCGAGGATAAAGAACGGAATGGTTCGTTCGAAACGCCTCTCTCATGATTTGAACCTCGTCCGGCGTTATTTTTTCCGGCGCGTACGACGTTTTAAACAAAACCGTCATCGCCTTATCGGCGTCCGGCGTCTCGCTCATGACGACGTACGCGGGCTCGCCGATCGAGATGATCGCCAGCCATTTCCGCGCGCGAATCAAAAGCGAGAGCGCGTCGCGGTTCCCCGCCACCGCCGCGCGCGATTCGGGGAATCTGCACATGCTCGCCAAAATCTCCGTCGCGAGCTCCGCGTCGTTACGGCTCTCGGCCACGACGCCCGCCACCTCCGCCGCGCCGATTCCCTCCCAATGCATGATCCCGCCCACGCGCGCAAACGCCTCGAGCTCGAGCCCGTTGAAAGAAACGTCGCGTAAAATATACTCGAGCTCCATCGCGTTTACCTCTTCGTCCACGTCGCCGAGTGCGAGAGACTCCATTTTCCTCTTTTTTTTTATACGCTCGCTGAGAAGAGATACACATAGAATTATAAATTTCCAAAGTACTCCTCGACCGTAACCAAGTACCAGTTCGGCGCGCGCACGTACGCCGCGAGACGCATAATCGGCGCCTCGTTCGCCTTGAGTCTGGCGGTGTCGGTAATCGCGTCGCGCCAAAAATCAGAGTTGTGCCCCAGCGCGTAAACGGCGTACGCCATGAACCCGTCGTCCGTCGCCGCCGCCGCGGCGTAAATCGCCTTCACGGCGTCGTAACTCTCATCCACAGCGTCTTTGACGCCGATTCGCGCCGGATCGAGCACCAGCGTCATTCGGTGCGCGTTTTCGTTTCCCACGAAAACGTCGCGCAGCAGCTTATGAAAAATCACACTGGTCCGATACTCCTTGTCGCCCGGAAAATGTTTCGCCTCGAGCGCGAGGTACCAAACCGCCGTGTTGCGTTGATCGCGACGATCCTCGGGCGACACGGACGCCGAGTTCAACAGCGCGCCGTGATTCTTGTACGCCTCCCGCAGCAGCTCCGTCTCTTGCCGAGTCACCGCTTCCAAATCGATGCATATGATCGCGACCACGCGCTTCGTCGGGTCTATGCTCGAGGCACGAATCGGTTCGATGGCCGACTTTCCGCACATGATTGCCGCTTGAAGCACGCGCGGCGGTTTGTGCACGTTGTACTGCGGGTACGTGCGCGACTCGTCGAGGCCGAGCATCCATCGGATCGCCTCGGGGTTCGCCGCGACGAGCGCGCGAGAAACGGGAAATCCGCACATGTTGCAAAGCGCCCGGGCGCACACGTCGCGGAGCGCCTCTTTCTTCCTCGCGAGAGCGACCAAATCATCAACGTCGCCCTTCTCGAGGTACTCCCAGTTCCAAACGCCCTGCATGCGCAACCACGTCTCGAGCATCTCGGCGTCCTTCACGACTTTGAGCGCCCCATGCCATGGATTGTACGTTCCGCGCGCCGGAGGCTCGAGGACCCTGAGAGAGGAAAGATCGGACTCGGCCATCTTCGTTTTTTAGTTGTGCGCCGTCATCGAAGCACATACTCAAAAATATTCTCAACCTATCGTCGACACGACGACGCGGAACGCCGCGACTCCGTCCCTCGCCCCGCGAAGGGCCTGCTCCCGTCCCGGCGAGTCCATCGTGATGAGCCACCAAACTCCGTACGCCATCGAGGCGAGCGACGCCAATCCGAACAAAATACTAGGAATCTTCGAGCACCGCTCCGTCGCTTCAAACGCGCACTTGATTCCGTCCGTCGTTCCGCGGAGACACGCCTCCGTCGAGTTACCCACGCACAGCAACGGGTTGCAGCACGCCTCGCGCAGCGACACCCCCTCGCACGCGCAGCAGCACAGCTGCTCGCCGCAGTACGAGAAACCGCGACCCACCGAGTCCAAACACTCTTTCAGCGACGTCACGATCTCCCACCCCCACGAGAAACCGCAGCACCGATCGTACGCCTCGTCGCACTCAAAACAGCACATGAGCTCGACACAATCGAAACGTCGCCACGATCGCCTCGAGCGTCGCCGCGTCGAGGTTCAAAAACTCGGCCTCCGTCTCGATTCTCGCCAGTCTCGTCTCGAGTCGAGACGGCTGCGCCGTCCCGCTGGCCACTCTCGAAATTATAGAAAGAACCGCGGGCGCGGTGTCGCCCCTCGCCTCGATCGTCGGAAAAAAAAATTCGTGCACGCAAAGAAATGCGGGCAGCGGAGGATACCGCGCCGCCGCCCCCGGCATCGGTCGATCTGAAACAAAAATGTTTCGAGTGTGTCACGAACCCCGACGAGACGACGTGTCGCGGAAAAACTTTCGCCCTCGTGACGCTTCCCGTGCGAGTCTACGTCCTTTACTTTTCGCGCTTCTCGCTCGACGATCTCTGGCTTCGTCGAAAAACGTGCATGGGATGGTTCATCCCGATTCGATCCATGACGCTCCCCACCATCGCGTGGGAACCGTGTCTCCCCGCGCGCAAAGTCGAGTGCTTCGAAACGCCGTTCTTCACCATCGTTTGGTCGTGCGTCATGATCGTGTGGCTCGTTCTTCCCGCCGTGTTCGATCAAGTCCAAGCGGGACCCGATCGAATGGGCTGGGAATTTGATTTCTCGCACTGGGCCGTCGTGCTCTGCGTCGCTTTTTGGATCGGGAGAATCGTTCTGTGCTGTTTCACGTTTACGTGGTCCTACGAAAAACGAACGACGACGTACGATCACGAGTGGCTTTGGCGGCCGATGTGGTTCTGCTACAGCGTCGGATACCCCATCCTCGCCACCGCCGCGCCCGTCTACGGAATATATCATCGGGACGGTCAGCGCGTCACAGTAGCGACGGACGCGCTGTACTGGAGCGGCTTCACCATTGTTTTGCTCGAGATGATCGTCTTCAAATTACCGTTCGTTCCGGCGCACGTGATTTGGATTTTGGCGCTCGTGCTTCTCGACGCGATGGTCACGCTCGTCGCGTACGGAAGCACGAGACTCAATTTCGGCGAGGGCGTCGTCGCGTTTTGGTTTCTCATACTATGGTACGGCCTCGTCTCTCTCGCCGCGCTGATGCGAGAAAAGTTCGGCGGGTCGTCGCCCAATTTTAGTCAGTCGGCCGAGATTTTCATCGCGTAAATTTACTCATCTTCGATCGCGTCCATGCATCGAATCAAATACGGCGGACCGCTCGACATGCTCTCGTACTTTACAGTCTTCCACATATCGGTCAACGAGCGGTTGAAAGCGGACACGGAATCAGCGTCGGGAAGCGCCGCGAGATTGGCCAGACTCTCTTCGCGATTCGTTATCATACGACAGAACTCGAGATCCTCGCGACACCGAATAATAGTCGCGAGTTTCGCCAAGCGCCAAGAGACGAAGATTGGCCCGAAAGTGCCATCGCACATATTCATCACGACGAAGACTCGCATTTTGCAGTGTGAGCGAGAAAATATTTTCGACGCCGAAATTTTGTTTTAGAACACAACGCAAAATGGTCAAGCTGGTTCCGTGCGGCGGAGCCGGCGAGCCGATTCGCGTCGAGCGTCGCGTGGCGGAGATGAGCTCGCTGATCAAGTCCATGATCGCGGACGACGACGACGGCGACGACGAGTGCGACGTTCCGCTTCCGAACGTCGACGCCGCGACTCTCGCGCGCGTGGTCGCGTTTCTGCAACACCACGTCGACGCTCCGATGAGGCCGATCCCTAAACCGCTCAAGACGCCGACGCTGCGCGACGTCGTCGAGGACGCGTGGGACGCCGATCTCGTCGCGCTTCCGAAGAAGGACGTCATCGACCTGGCCAGCGCCGCGAACTACCTCCACATCGAGAGTTTGTTGGACCTCGCCTGCGCGCAGATCGCGACGCACATTCTCAACAAGTCTCCCGAGGAGATTCGCAAAGAGTTTGGAATCGTCGGGGATTTTACCGCAGCGGAAGAAAAAGAAATTCGAGAGCAAAATAAGTGGCTCGACTCCGACGACGAGTGATTTTGTCCGGTATCCGGTAGCGGTTCGTATATAATTACCGGATATATACAAACTTTCGCCCGCTGTGTCGAGTCAGGACGCGGAGTGCGACAGCTACGCGGAAGCGGAGATCCGCGAGTAAAGAAACGGTAAACGCGAGAACGCCACGATCCTGCAATCGGCCTTCTCCTTCTCCATATCACCCCCATATATACAACATATATATAAGTTGTATATAATATATATTCTGGGTCTCCGCCCACCCCCCTCTCCGCTGGGGTCCGAGGGCAAAGGTCGTAGGAGCTTGAAGGTCGTAGGCGCCCGACCCGACCGGGGGGAGAGAGGGGTGGGCGGAGACCCAGAATATATATTATATACTTTCTATATATAAGTTGTATATATGGGGGTCAAATCGAGAGGCGCGAGGTGAAGTGCAGGATCGTGGCGTTCCCGCGTTTAACTTTTCTTTACTCGCGTAATACCGCTGGCGTCTTGGAATCTCACTGCGCGTCCTGACTTCACACAGCGGCGAAAAGTTTATATATATCGGTAATTATATATAAAACATTACCGGATTACCACCCCCGAAACCCCACCCCCTTTTTTCGCGGGTGGACTAAGTACCGGAGCCCGGAATTTCCGCCGGGTTTATATATACCAGAATAATCCCGGTAATTAGTACCGGACGCGGTAACATTACCGGCCGGTAACGATTAGTATATAATTACCGATATATATAAACTTTTCTCCGCTGTGCGAAGTCAGGACGCGCAGTGCGAAAGCTACGCAGAAGCGGTGATACGCGAGTAAAGAAACGGTAAACGCGGGAACACCACGATCCTGGACTTTGTCTAGTCCGGCTCGATTTAACCCCCATATATACAACATATATATAAGTTGTATATAATATATATTCCACTCCTCGGCCACCCCCCCTCTCCCCCCGACCCGGCGGGCGCCTACGACCTTTGACACCCTACGACCTTTGACCCCCGACCCCGGGGGAGAGGGGGGTCCCCCGAGGGCGGAAATATATATTATATACTTTCTATATATAAGTTGTATATATGGGGGTCAAATCGAGGGGGGGGAAAGCAAAGTGCAGGATCGTGGCGTTCTCGCGTTTACCGTTTCTTTACTCGCTGATCTCCGCTTCTGCGTAGCTTTCTCACTACGCGTCCTGACTTCACACAGCGCAGAAAAGTTTATATATATCGGTAATTATATACGAACCGCTACCGGATTACCGAGGTACTTCACTCGCAAAAAAAAGTTTTCAAAACTAAACGAAAGCGGTCTTTTCACTCGCCCACGCCGCGTTCTCCGGCGTGTACACAGCGACGAGCGCGAGACACTCGAACGTAAACGCGACCCAGAAGAACAATCCAAACGCGAGAGTCACGATTTCGGATATCCAAATCGCCCTTGAGTAATACGCGAACGACGCGCAGTCCCTCGTCGCGTCGTAGGGGAGGACGTACGACGCGCCGGGGGCGTGAACGACGCCGCCCCAGCACAGCCGCTCGTAGCACGCGGCGTCGAGCCCGGGACAGTTCAGGTAGAGATCGTCCAGGAAAACGGCCGTCGAGACGGCGACGCCCGCCGTCGCGACGATCCACATCACCGAATGAACGATCGGCGCGCGACGACACCAGTTCTCCTCGTACTGCTTCGACTCCTTGACGTCGCCAAATGGCTGAAACGGCCAAAGCCTAAGCCCAGCGGCAAAGGCTAACAAGGCCAAATCTCCGCCCGTGGCGGGAAGAAGCGCGGCTTGCGGTGTTTGGTAGACGCAGAACGCGAGGCCGTCGCACGCCAAAACTCCACACAGGGTGAGCATCGCGCCGATCGTCGCAAAGTTTCCGTGCGCTTTCGCGGCGGTGTCCCACGAGAGCAAATCCTTGAGCGCGACGGACTCTCTCAAGAACGGTTTATCTTGCTCGTCGTCGCCGAGCGCTTGGCGTCGCAGTCGCCCCATGCGAGAAGCGCGCTCGAACCACGGACGAAGCGGTCCGTCGCCGACGTTGGCCGCGTTGCACGCGCCGAGACAGACGAGAAAGTGAATGGCGAACAAGAGAGAACAAACGACGCAGAGAAACAAGTAGAGTCCGACCCACGCTCCGATTTGCTCGACGGAGTTGGCCGCGTCGGCGTTGTACACCACGTTTCGGTACGTCGAGACGTTGTTGCTCGCGAGGAGAGTCGCGTTTTGAACGAGAAGGAAGTTGGCGCTGGGGCCGAGAAGCACGACGGAGAGCGCGGAAAAAATGACGGCGGGGATTCCGCCGCCGAAAATCGATTGAGACGCGAACGAACCGACCGAGAGACCGACGGCGGCCATCGCGGAAGTCACGGAATCCGGGCCGAACACGGGAACGTACGCGCCGCTTACGGTCACGAGCGTGCTCACGAGCACGTAGAACCACGCCACGATCGCGATGAGCACGATACACGCCGAACACAGTTTATCGGGAGATTCGGACACGCCCGTCGATTTCAGACACGCGCCACACCCGTTACATTCGCAACACGTTAAATCGTCGACGTTTGGTGGTTTGTCGTTTTTATCCCAACCCAAATTTCTCAGCGCGTTTGGGGTCGTATCTTCCCCGACTTTAGTATATTGAGGCGCGGGCATTTTAATTTCCGTTTTCAAGACCAAGACTCGAAGGAGGAGATACGTTACACGTCGAGAAATCTCGCGCTTCGCGTCCAAAAGACGCACACGTCGAGGAAATGAAGAAGAACGAGGAGGACGACGGCGACCGCCGCGATCGCCTCGGTTTCCGGCGTCGCATAGGGCAAAAACGGCGGAAAAACGGTGAACGGCGCGGCTCGATTGAAAAAGGGGTGCGTCGCGTTTCTCGCGGGATCGTAGATGAATCTCGAGACCGGGGGGCACCGCGGTCGATGGTGGCCGGTCTCGCACCGCTTCAACTTCCAGTAGGTGTACTCGGCGACGGTCAATCGCGTCGAGACGGTTTTGTGGACGTGAAGAAGTTTCGTCGTCGCGGAGTCGACGATGGTGTGGCCGCTCTTGTGCGCGGCGCAGTGTCTCCACTCGATGGAGGACGCCCCGCACTTTTCGGGCGACGCGAGATCCGCAAACGCCAAACACTCGGCTGCCGGCGCGGTCCCTCCGGAGCAAAAATCGGAAATGTGGGCGGAGCACGCGGGGGTGAGGTCGCCCTCCGCCGAGAACAAACCAGAACACGTCGCCGAGAAGCACGGCGCGTTTCGATCGTTGGAGTTGAACAAACACGGCCACGACGCGGCGCACGGCGGGGCGCCGGAGCTCTGCATCCTGACTCTGAATCTGTGCGAGTACGTCGCGAACGTGGCGGCCCATTCGGCGGAGCATCCCGTCGGGGCGTGGAGAGCGGAGCAGCACGCCTGGGCGTCGAGGTGCTGATGGGTGCACACTTCAAATACGGACGAGACGAGACGAGCGAGACACGGATCCATGTTTGTTTGGCGAGAATCCGCTCGGGGGATTTGGGGTGTGGCGCGCGCGGTCGATGATACCGCGATTGAAATCGGGCTTCGTCGCACGAGAGACGTTCCGCGCGACGCGATCGTCGTCGCTCCGACGAAAAATAAACGGTTTCGACACGCGCTCGGGGACGACGCGTCGGGACTCGACGACACCGCGTGCGCCGCGGTTTGGCGCGCGAGCGGCGGCGGCGGGGCGAGACGAAAAATCGTTTTTTCTGAGCGGCCGCGCTCCCCCGACGAAAAAATTTCGGCGTCGTGCGTCACGGCGAGCGGGCGGGAGTACGCGGAGCGGGAGCTCGCGTTTTCGGGAACGGAGACGCGGCTCGCCGTGGCGCGACACATCGCTTCGCTTTCGGACGCGGAGCGCGACGATCTCGTTCGAACGTTTCACGAGGCGGAGATCGAGGCGATGCGGCCGGCGGTGGAGTACGCGCGAAAAGTAGACGCGTCTCGCGTTTTTCCGGAAACCGTTCGGTGCGTCTGGGACGTGGAGAGGGGGAAGCCCGCGCTCGAGACGGTGCTGGAACGCTGGACGACTCTTCCGCCTGGATTTTGCGTGGTCAGACGAACCGGCGCCAAAGTTCTCGTGACGAGCGAGATTCTGGAGGGGTTTCCGCCCAGGGCGGAGGAGGCGCTCGAGCTCGAGCTTTGCTACGCGTTGTCGTTTACCGTGTAAAACTAGGAACTAGGGGCGGGCGAGCGCGCGCGGACGCTAGTGCGCGGAAACTAACCCACCCAAACACCAACCGCGGAGTCGGGGCGGATCTCATCTTCGCGGATGAGTTCCTTTTCATTGATCCGCGACTTTTTAACAAGGTTATCACGCCTTTACTATTGGTGGCACGCACGACGCTCATTTGTCTCTCGACGTTCAACATCGCGAAACAAGAACTTTTCTATCAAATGTACGACGAGACGGAGGAGTCGCTCAACTCGTCGGAGAGAAACACGCGAAACGCCGACAAGTACAAACGGTTCAACTACTCGTTCGTGTGTCCGAGCTGCATGAGCCAGGGTCTCACGACGGAGTGTCCGCATATGCGATTCCGCGTTCCGGCGTGGCAAAGCGAGGACCGGATTTCGTTGACCGATTGGATGCTGCGTTACAGCAAGCAAGATCGCGACGTCGAAACGCTCGGTGTGATTTCCGGCGGAAACGGCGGCGTTTTTCCGCGTCTCTTGCTCACGCAGTTTTACTCGTTGCCGCGAGTCGAGGCGAGACTGTGCTCGATGCCGATTCGAGAGATCTTCGTCGCAGTCGATCCCTGCACGGGGAAACACTCGCGCGACGCGACGGATTCGTCTCATTTCGCGATCGTTACGTTTTACCGCGACCCCGTCGACGGCCACGACGTTTTGCTGGGCTTGGAGTCGTTTCCGGCGCAATCCGTCATTCACTGGACGCCGAGACTGCGTGCTCACTTGCTCAAGATTCGCGAGCGTCCCGAGTTCAGTCGCGCGACGTTCGTCATGGCAATTGAGAACATGATCGGCACGGACGCGTCGCAGATCGCGATCGTCGCGCGAGACACCGTTTCCCCTTGTTGCGTCATGGAGGAGGATATGTGGCGCGATGGACTGCCTACGACGGGGGTCGTGAAGCGCGCGATGAGAAGCATCACGCTGGCGGCGCTGACGGCGAACTCGGTGCGAATCGAGAACGCGCTCGTGACGACGTACGAGGACGGCGCCTCTGCTATTTTCGACATGCTGAAGCTGCAGCTCGCCGCGTACAAGGAGTTGAAAATCGGCGGGCGACTTCCGTCGGATCCCGCCAAGTTCGTGTTGACGGGGAAGAGCGCGGGAATGGTCGACGATATGTGTGTGATGTTCCAGTTCGGTCTCCACGCGATGCGCGAGTTTTACAGACTTCCGCAGTACGCTGAATGGAGGAAGTGATTTTTTAAACGGGTGCTATTTTTCACGATCAATACCAAAAATTTAGGATCACGGAAGCTAGAGCGTGATCGCCGTCGGCGTCGAAGAACCGTCGCCACCGATCGTCGCGCAAAATAATCGGGAGCAGCACGTGGAGCTCGCACAACAGGGGAACGGCCGTCAATTGTTTATGGGTACGATCGAGTACGAGGGCGAACCGATGATCGGGCATGATGTATAGGTTTGTAGCCGTCTCCGGGACGTCGAATCGTTGGATCTCGGTGCCGGTTCGAGGATTCAATAGCGCGTGAGATCCCAGAGAAGCGCAAACGACGAGAGTCGAGTCGCCTTTAATCAAGCTGGAATCTCCCACCGCGTTGGCGAGCGTGACGCGCTCGGACGCGACGAAAATATCCGTGCTCGCGAAAATGGTCATTTCTTTTCCGTGACCGAAAACATTATCGAGCCGCTCGTCGAAGACGCTGTAAACGACTTCGGGGACGACCAGATCCAGAACGACGAGACGGGCGTCCGTCGTGAAAGTCGCGTATCGTCCTAGAACAAATTCTTTTTCGGCGTCGAACGTGTAGATCATCCACTCGGCGAGCGACGTGATTTTGATGGACGCGCCCGTCATCACGTCGGTGATTTTACCGTCGCACACGTCGTAGCGCGATGCGGGGTGGAACGCCGAGTTGGAAACTCCCATATCGTGAACGCTCAATTCTCCTCCTCGAAACTCGATGCGAAATCGACGCGAATTCGTGCCGCCCCAAATAATCGAGTCGTCGACGTCGTCTTCCATAAATTTCAACTTGACACCAGCGAAATCATAGTCGCAAATCGCCTTCATCGTCGCGGTCTCGTACACCGTCGCGGTGCGTTCATCGTCGTAGTTGAAGAGATATTTCCCACGGTGAAAGAACCGAAGGGCCGAGGACGAGTTGGGAAGGGCGATCGTGACCATTTCCCGTTTCGGGTGTGTTCGTTAATCGAAAGAAAGAATTCGGCTCCACAGAGACGCGTCTCCGTCCTCGCGCCAAAATTTTCGCCACCGCTCGACGCCGAGACTCTCGAGCGCGGCGCGGCGGATACCGAAGTTTCGTCGAACCACGGTGGGGAAATCCACGCGATGCCACCAAACCCCGATCCATTTTCCGTTTGCAGATACCATGGCGTGAGTTCCGTGGAGATCCGCGAGCGCTGGTTCCGTGCATCGCACGTGGGGGCACTCGCGCGTGCGAAAGAAAACTCCAGCGGACACGGAGCACGCGACCGGTCGAGGCCGGTCGTACTCGCCGACGTGCGTCCAAGCTGAGCCGGAGAACAAAAATATGCCGGTCGTCTCCGCGACGCAAAAGCTTCCGTCGTCGCCGGAGACGAACTGCTTAACTCCGCGGCGCAGCAGAGAGAAATTTCGCGCGTCGTAGAGAGCGTCGCCGTACACAAAGAAGCGCGCATCGGCGCTTAAAAACCCTTCGTGTTCCGTTTTAACGTCGCACTCCGGCGCCGAGATCCATTTAATTTTACGTTTTTGATCGAGCGTCTTTACGGCGAGACGACCGTCGTTCACGTTTCGCGCGACGATCGAGACGCCGTTGCACGCGAGATGTCGCGGGACGTGTCGTCGCTCGGCGACGTATATCCTCGAAGAGTCCGTGTCGAAGTAGTACGTGATTATCCGGATACACGCGCGCTCCCAAAGCACGGTGCGAAACTTGGCGGGGTCTTCCCGATCGAGAAAGGTGCGGGCGCCGTCGCCGTAGAATGGGTACGCGCACTCGGCGACGAGACGACCCGTGAACGATTTAAAGACGCTCAATTTTCCCTCGTAGACGCCGGCGTCTCCGCGATCAAACGACGGGACGACGTAGAACTCTCCGCCGAGAAGAAAAAGAGCGACCATATTATTTCGAGTGTGAGGGTTCACATCCGAAAAAAAAATGTTTTCGAATCCCGACGATGAAGTTTATTGGCGCTTTTTCGCGGCGAGGCCCTCGCGCGACCCCGCGCGATGGAGGCCGACCGCAGAGCAGTTCAGGCTCATGCGGCGCGTTCGCGACTTGTACGACGAGTGCGACCGTCTGATGCAAGGAAGTCTTTACGGTTGGGCCGAGATCGAGACGGAGTGGGACTACGCGAAATGGGTGACCAGTAACGACGAAGAATTGGAACGAGTCGTGCGGCGCATGGAGAGAATTTGCGAGCTCGTCAGGAGACGCGCCGAGAAAGCGCATTAACGAATCACACTTTAAAACGAGATGGGTCCCCTATCCTCTGCGAGGCGGATCGGCGAGTTTCTCGTCGTTCTGGCGGCACTCGCGCTCTCGATTTTCTTTTGCGCCGCTTCGGTTCTTTGGAGTTTTCCGTACGTCACGGTTCCGAGCGCGCCGCTCTCGGGAATGTGCGTGACGGTCCTCGTTTTTTTCTTTGGACTCGCAGCGACGGACGTCGTTCATCAATGCTTTTACAAATTGCCGTACGAGTTTCGCTACATCGCGCGGGTTCTCTTTCTCATCTTCGACGTCGCCATGCTCTCGGTCTTCATCGCGACGCAAACCTCTCCGTATCCGTGGGGCGTTGGGTTCCAGGCCGCGCCCTTTCCCTGGGGCGTCGCGGCGATCGCGCTCTCGTGCGCTCTTCTGTGGCTCGTAGCGGACGTCTACCGCTTGTGGACGCGCGTCGATCCGACGCAGTACTTCTTCGCCCAGCGACACGAACAATTAGAAAGCGAAAATGAGGCGCACGTTTGCGCTTTGTGAGCTTTGGCGCACCGAAGGCCGCACTGTTTCTTGGTGAGTTTCGCGGTCACCGACGGCTGCGCGCTCGGCTGCGCCGTGGGAACGACGGGCGCTTGCGACGGCAGAGGCGTGGGACGGGCCGATGGGACGGCCGTCGGAGGAGGAGTCGGCTGCGGCGACGGACGCGCCGTCCTGTTTTGGTTCTGCGACTCGTATTCGTACTCGTACTCGTGCCCCACGCCAGTCGGCGCGGGCGTGGGCCCGGCCGTCGGGGCGAGCGTGCGGCGATGGTGTCTCGTCGGCGAGCGCCAGCGGGCGGCGGACACAGACACGCTCGAAAGTAAAAAGGCGACGAGAAACAAAACGACGCGCATTTTCGGGATTTAATTTTTGGGTTGTGGTCGCAGAGCCGGCATCAGCGCCTCGGGAAAAACGCGCGCGATCGTCTCCAAGTACTTGGCCTCGACCGCGTCGCGAATCTCGCGCGTGTTCCTCAGCACCACCCTGAGCCGCTCCCTGCGTCCCGCCGGGTCGCGCACGAGACCGAGACACTCTCGGAAATTGGATAACTGTTCGTCGTCGATTTGGTCGATGAAATCGTCTCCAAACCGAAGAAGGCTCCCATGAAAAAGAAAGGAGAGGTGGCCGATCCCTCGATAAAATTTATCGAGACGCTCACAGTATCGCGGCGCCATTAAATCGATTCCGAAAACGTCCTTGAACTCGGCGATCGCCGCGAGGTTTTCTGCGTCGCAATCGGAGAGACGAGAGCACGCGAACAACGTGCGCGACCATCGCATGCGGTTCACGATGTGGGCGCCGAACTCGCGCTCGACGTGCGCGTCGACGATGAGCAAAGCGCGCGACATTTGCTCTCCCGGTTTTATCTCGTCGTCGTCGTCCGTCCACTCCTCCTCGTCGGGAATGAGCGCGTACAATCGCTTCGCCTCGGCGTACGTCGGTGCGATCTGTCTCACGCCGGACGGCGCCTCCTCCGCCCAAACGCGCTCTTGCGCCCGCGCCTTTACCGCCGAGAGACACGCGTCGATTCGAGACTCGCTCATTTTTGTTTTTGAGTTGTGATTATCTCAAAAGAAAGCGGCTATGATCGAGACCAAAGCGTGATCTCCATCCGTGTCGAAAAACCGGCGCCATCGGCTGGACGCCGTCAAAATCAAAACGTCGCGCTCGAATTTAGAATCGATTCGATGCACTTCGAAGCGGTTCGCGCTCGTCGTGAACGCGAGTGCCTTTCCCGTGAATCGAACGACGCGAACTGATTCCGCGCAGCGAAAGGAGTATAAAGTCTCGCCGGTCTCGGCGACGACGACGTCGACGCGATCCCGCTCGCGCTCGCCATCCGGCGACCAAATCAAAAGTTTCGAATCGCCGGTGCGAACGCGTCCGCGTCGCAGCGTACTGGAGACGCGAGTGACTCGACCGTCGCACCACATCTCGTCGATGTCAGGGGAATAAAAAATTTGCGTGTAGTCCAGTCGTCGAGCGGATCCCGGAAGCTCGTAGAGCTTCGCGCCGGTTCTGTACTCGATGATGCAGACGCGCATCTCCCCAATAAAACCGCCGATGATGCGAGTCTCGTCGAGAACGCTCGAAACGTAGTTGATCGACGCGTGAATCTTCGCGCACGTCCCCGTTTCGTGATCGTACATGGCCCTCCCGCCGTTTAGAAGCACTCGTGGAGACCATCTAGAATATGTAGGACCGTGTTGGACGTGTATCGAGAGTTTCAGGGTCGTCGCGTCGAAATGCATGTGATAGTTGTTGCTCCACGCGTGCTCTCGGTACACGACGGTTTCGGGAGACACGACTCGTTCCTCGTCTGTAAGCGACACCCATGCCCTCCACGCGACGCGCTCTCCGGTAGAGACGCGAAAGACCTGCGCCGAAACCGGGGTCATCACGAGTACGTACTCGCCGCCGCGCAACAAATATATGGCGTGAACTTTGTCGTCGGTGACGAAGAGCATTTTTGTTTTTGAGTTGTGTTTTTTTTTAATCTCGCCATAAAAAAATATCGGCGGCGTGCGTGCCAAACGCGAGCGTCGAATACATGTTGCCGCTTTGCGACAAAAGATGATCGTAAAACGCGTCGAGACGCACGTCGCCCGCGACGTCGCATGGAACCCAAATTTGCTCGGGGTCCATGTCGAGCTTGACGTTTTTGCGCGTCAGCGGAACGCCGTCGGCGCGAAGGGCGCCTTCGGGAACGTAAACGCAATCCGGCCACGCGACTCGCGCGAGCTCAACGATTTCGGCGCCCGTTCCGAACTCGTCGTGGACGACGAGCACGACCTTCGTTCCGCGAAAACGAGTGCGCGAGTGAAGATTCATGAGATGAGCGCGCATCGGCGTCTTCCACTCTTCCTCGGCGTACGAGTCGATGCCCCACACGACGATCGCCTCGTCCAAGCGTTGGAAACTGATGATCGTCGTCCATCCCGACGCGTGGCGGCGCACGGTGACGAAGAGCATTTTTGCTTTCTTGAGTTGTGAACCACACCGGAAATGAATCCCCGACGAGAGGCGTCGATTTTTTTCGTCGAGGATTTGATTCTCGCCGCGTGTAATTTTGTGGCGCTCGCGTGCGTGTTCGTCGCTCGTAATTGGAACATTCGCGAGAACGGGTGGGATTTTTTGCTTTTCGCGACGGTGGCGCTTCCCGTCGCCGTTCGAGTGACGCGCGAGCGCAAGACGCCCGAGGTCGATTTCATTTTGCTGGGGATCCTCTCCCCGCGCGTCGTCTCTCGACTCGATAAACGAACGAAAATTATTCTCGCCGCCGCTCTCCTCGACGACGAGCGAGACGTCGAATCCCGCGGGAGATGAGAGCGTACCTCGTCGCCGCGTACTGTTTCCTTCTGCTCGTCTCCGCGTTTGCCGTGTCCGACGCGCCCGAGCGCGCCGGCACCGCCGTCTACGTCTGCGTCTCGTGGGCGTTTCTTCTCGTCATGTTCGACACCATTTATTCGCACGGCGCGCAAGACCCTTCGTTGCCCCAGTAAAATATTTTTTTATCCACAACTCAAAAAGAATGTCGACACTCGATGTCGGTCTGTGGGCCTGCGTCGTGTTTTACGTTTTCTACGTCGGTCTCGCATTCGCCGCGATGCTCGCGTGCGAGGATCGCAACAGCGCGGCGTGTGAGCTTTTTAATCGCGTCTTTAAGGTGTGGTGTATCACCGTGCTACTCAGCATCTTGGCGTACGAGTTCGCCGTTTGGGTGCTCGCGCGGAAAGAAATCGAAACGAAAAATGAGGAACCACAAGAAATTAAGGAGCCGTTGTTGACCCCGTAAATTTGTTTTTCACAACTCAAAAATAAAATGTCGGAGGATACTCGCCCCATGCACGTTCGTCTCGGCGTGCGCGAAGATTTTCAGGAGAGGCTCGACGATCTGATGAACAAGCGCGACGCGGAGCGCGCCGAGCGTGCGAAGCGCGCGAAGGAGTCGGCGCCCGTTTTCGACGCCCTCGCTCGCGCGGTTCAAGCGTGGGGAGAGGAAATGGCGGAGCAGGATCGCGCCGAGCGCGTCGCTCGCGCCGAGCGGACGCGCGCGCGCGAGCGCGGGGCCGCACCCGTGTCGAGTCGAACGAGGGCGAAGACCGCGAAGGCGAAGACCGCCACAACTCAATTTCTCAAAGATTAAAAATGACCGAGAAAAAAACCGGATTCGAGATCGCGAAAGAAATGCGTGCGAAAGAATCGGCCGACGATCGCAATCGCATCGAAAAAAGCGCCGATCGGCTCTTCAAAGAGTTCTTGCATTTGTTTGAGGAGTTCTACATGACCGGTAAGAGCGAGGATCCGGGGACGTACAGTTCGGCGCGTCTCATCAAAAACGGTCTTTTCATCAAGACGAAGGACGTCGACTCCGAGACTATCACGAAGCTCAAGTGCAAAATCATCGATTATTTGACCAGCGAGGGCTGGCCCATTGGAACGTACGGGTTCGAGACGGATCAGGTCTGGCCGAAACGCCACCTCGATCAAATATGGGAAGAGAAATGTTTGGTGCTCGGGCTTTTTCCTTGCGACGTGGTGACGCCCGCCATACCCGAAAAGAAAGAATGAGTCACTCGCGAGACGCGTGGATGTACAGCAGCGAGATGTACCTGCTTTCGTTTATCTTTCTTGGAATGCCTTTTACGATTATTACGCTCGGAATAATCGCGTGTCAGAAAAGAACCGTCGTTGATTTGCGCCAAGCGTCGGATGCTCAAATTTTTGAAGAGTCGCGTCGGCGATCACGCGATATTCTTCGGCGCACCACAACGTAAAAGAGATGGAGGCGGCGATCGATTTACTGGCGCAGCTTCGGCTTTTGGACGGGGACGCCGCCGGAACCGCATCCGACGTGGACGCGACGCCGCAGATCGAGATGGTGGAGTCCGCGCACCAGACGGTTTCCGAGTTGCGCGACACGTTGAAACAAGATTTGATAAAGTCGCTCGAGGTCGCCGTTCGTCAAAGCGTCGCCAAAGCGCCCGTCGTCGGTCACGCGTCTCATCCGTTGGTGAGACTCGCCGGCGCCGCCGCCGCGCGCGCGATCGCTCCCGAAACCGATTTCGAATATCCGCCGCCGCTCGATCTCGTCGTCGTCTCGAAACAATTCGACGACGCCGTGGCGCTCGTTTACTCGTCCGAAAATCCGCCGTGCGTCAATTGGGCCACGAAAACGTGCGAGTGTCTCGAGCTCGGATCGCCGTTTCCGTTAAACTCTTTAGAGCATCCCGGTTTCAAAGACGCGCGGTGTCTCCTGTGCGTCCGTCGCGACTTTGCGGTTCAATGGTGGGCCTGTTTCGTTCGCGGCGAGAAAATAGCCGCGCGCCAGCCTTTTCGCTCGATCGTCGGCCCGGGAGAGTACGGCGTTCACGCCACGTTTGAGATCGGCGCCGGCGCGTTTGCTGGCGTCTCGGACCCGTTCGTTCACCACGCGCGGTGTCGCCTCGTGGTGAACGTCGCGCGACGCCGCGTAGAGCAAATCGGCGTGGATTGGATTTCTCGGGTGAACACGCCGGAGCACGGTTTTTATTACGACGCCGAATGGAGCGCCGAGCTCGACGCGTTTTCCGCGATGCGATCCTCCGTCGCCCGTCCCGTCTCCGCCAGCGCGCTCGTGGGATTCCAAAAAACAATCGACGAGTGTCCCGATCCCGAATTCGCCACGCGCGAGCTCGCAATCTTTCTACAAAGCGACGCCGACGAGCGAGGAACGAGATCCGCTCTGGTGAGAGCCCTTCCTCGCGCTCTCGCGCTTCATCGTCCCGCTCCCGCCCGAACCGTCGCCGCCCTCGTTCGCGACGTCTGCGTCTTGAAAAAAGGAGGCGACGTCGTCGTGGCGTCGAAATCACAGGCCAGGTTCGTCGCGCGATGTCTCACCCATTTTTTAGGGGACACCGAAACCGACGTCGTGTCGGTTCTTGGAAACCAGGCGTCCATGGCGGAATTTTGCGTGAAGCTGCCCAATCTCACGCGCGCCGCCATCATTTTCACCGTCGATCGACACGAGCGCGAGACTCCGATCGGCTGCAGCGGCGGCAGCGGCGTCGCCGCCGCGTTTCGCGCGGGATCGTGGACGGCGGCCGAGACCGAGGCGAGCGCCTCGTTCGCGACGGACGCGCCGGTAAAGAAAGGAAAACGAAAAGACGCCGCCGCTGCCGCACCCCGCCTCGACGCGACGCTCATTCGAATGCCGCCGCACTGGCGATCCGAGTTTCCCGATCGAAAATCGCTCGATCGAGACGTTCTCGTTTGTCCGGATTGTTTCCAAATCAAGTGCGTCGTGGTGTCGGACCCGCGCCCCAAGAAACTCGTCGTGAAACGAAAAGAGGTCGACGTTCCGTGGTGGAGCGCATTTTCGAAACGGTGCTTCAAGAGCTGCGTCGCCTCCACGGACGTGACGTACGATTTCGTGGCGCGAGAGTTCAGGTGCTACAAAAAAGCGCCGTCCTCGTCCCGGAAACACCGAGACGCCGCCAGCGTCGTCGCCCGCGTCGAGGCTCGACTCGCGTCGCCCGGATTCGTCGAGGGAGAGCTCCCTCTCGACGGAATGAACGAACCGAAAGAGTGTTTGTCGGCGTGCGCCCGCGTGCGTCTCCACGGCTTTTTATTGGAGACGCCCGCGGGATTAACGGCGCTGTGCTGGAAGTGCGGCGCCGCGTGCGAGCTCGATTGCTTCAATCCACTCACGAAAGGCGCGCCGATTTGCGGATCGTGCGACGCGTGGGTCGTTTCCGAGGCGACGAGGAATCAGCACACGCAGTGCTGTCGCTGCGGCGAGACGACCAAAAAAGAATCCGCCGAATTTTTCGACGTGTTTCGATACGGAGAAAACGGAGACGAGTGTCGCCGCGTGGCGCTGTGCTCGAGATGCGCCGCGCGGTTTCGCGTCCCGAAAGCCGTCATGCACAACTGGAAACTGTTGAAAGAGACGATGATCTAGATCTAGATGAATTTTCTAAATTCCGGAAAAAAAGGGTACTCGTTTCCGTGCATCGCCGTCCACGTCGTGGCCATCGTCCAAAGGTCGCCGTCGAACGGTCGGCCGCACGTCACTTCGACGTAGAACTTGTACATGCGAGGAAAAATAATCTCGAATTTATACTCGCCGAGAAGCTCGAGCTCCGGTTTGAATTTCGCGAGCGCCGTGAGACGCGGCGATTGAATCATTTTCGTGATTCGCACGAACGGATCGACGATTGTCTCGATGGAGTCCGAGGTGTTCAGAATCAACTTTCCGTCGCGCACTCGAGCGTGTCCGCTTTTTCCGTTGCATTGATACTGAATCTCGTCCACCTCCAAAAACGCGCCCAAGAACCACGTCACGTTGACGAGCTCCAGCTCGGACGATATTCTACTCTCCGCCTCGCGCTTCAATCTCGCCGCCTCCGCCGCTTTCACCGATCGCATCTTCGAGTTAGAGTGTGGAGTTCGTTCCGTGGATGAAAAACTCTCGCCAGGCCTCCGGGTGCAGCTTCGAGACGCCGCACGCCGCCGACGAGGCGAGAAGAACGGCCGCGATCGTCGCCCCGAGCTTCCAAAACGCCTTGGCCGTCGCCGTCGACTCGGAAATCTCAGAAACCGTTCCGCGCGTTTTCAAAAGAAGCAAAACGAACGCGAGCGCCACGCCCGCGGCGATGTCGGGCCGAAGACAAACCGGAATCGCGAACAAAATACATACGAGAATCACGGCCCACGTCGTGTAGACCGCAAAGTCGCGCGCCACCTGATTCCCCGAAACGACGCGTTCGACGGTGGTCTCCTGTCGAGGATGCATGTCGACTCGCTCCTCGTCCGTTCCGTCGTCGCCGCCCAAATTCAAATTGTTGAAAGCGATCGGCGCGAAACGCGTCTCTTTTTGAGGCACCGCGACCGGCATTTATTTTCTTTGCGATGTGATTACTTTAAACCAGCGGAGTCACGAGATCCATCCGAACCTCCCCCACGAGCTCCTGCGCCAGAGCGATTTCCGCAAATTTCATCGCCATGTATCGCGCCACCTCCGAGGCGGGAACCACGTCCACCTCGAC
>Ga0210129_1000076_pt1 | contig 26141 bp, 42 predicted proteins | sample WestPond_Cattail_2_FD_185582 | JGI IMG/M metagenome (GOLD analysis project Ga0210129, IMG submission 185582) | Wetland microbial communities from the San Francisco Bay, California, USA, that impact long-term carbon sequestration -... | ecosystem: Environmental > Aquatic > Marine > Wetlands ... | reverse complement strand
ATAGTTTATTTGATTTTGAAAAGGATAATACATGAGTGATATAATAAAACGATTAGATATTGAAAATATTTATCAGGTAAAATTAGATATATTAAATAGTTTAAAGCAATTAGAAAATATTGATAATGATATAGAAAAGCAATTAGAAATAATTAAAGGATATCGTCCTTATAGATTAAATTATGAATATGGAACATATGATGAAAAAAGAGAAATAAAATATGTTGATAGAGTATGTTGGTATTATTTAGTAGGATTATTTGAACTTGAAAAATATATGCTTTGTACTGATTATGAAAAAATGAGAAAAGAAATACAGGATTTTATGACGCCTGAATTTACGATAGAGAATGCACAAGGTTGGATAAATGGATTAAAAAGCCTTATATATGAGAATGTTAACACTTTAATAAAACAAGTATTTAAAAGAGTAACTGAAGAGACATATTTGACAGGTGGCAATTGGTACACAGGTAAAAAGAAAAAAAGAAATAATAATGGTATTGATGAATTTTTTATATTAAGCACGCATGATTATACTTATATTTTTGGATATTATTGTCATTCTCCAACTATAACGGATGATTTAGAAAAAGTTTGCTATATTTTATCCGGAGAAAGCCTACCAAGAATAACCTGTAAAGATGAAATGAGAGATAAAAAAATATCAGAATATGAAAATAAGTATTTTAAAATAAAGGTTTGTAAAAATAATAATACTCATTATTGGTTATGTGATGATATAAGAAATAAATTAAATTATTATGGATCAGGTGAAGGAATAATAGGTGAAAATATAAAAATAAAAATATTCGATAAGGTGAATTAAAATGAGTAAAGAATATATCTGGTCAAACATATTTGATGGTGATAATACATTTCGATTAAATTATCCATTAAATGAGAATTCTATTATATTCGATATTGGCGGTTATAAAGGTGAATTTTCAGAAAAGATTGATAATAAATATCATTGCCAAATATATATTTTTGAGCCAGTAAAAGAATTTTATGATGAAATTGTTGAAAAATTTAAAGGCAATATAAATGTTAAGGTTTTTAATTTTGGTTTTTCTAATAAAAACGAAGATATAGAAATTAAACTGCAAGATGATTCGTCATCTATAATTAGAGTTAATGATTGCCAGACAGAAATTGTAAAAATGATGAAGTTAAGCGATTTTATAAAACTTGGCAGGAATATAGATTTATTGAAGCTTAATGTAGAGGGTGCGGAATATTATATTTTAGATGATCTTATTCAAAGTAATTTATTGCCAGCTATAAATAATATCCAAGTACAATTCCATGAAATTGATAAAAATTATAATAAAAAACTTGATTATATTCGTGCTGAGTTGAATAAAACTCATAGATTAACTTATCAATTTAATTGGATTTGGGAAAATTGGCAAATAAGAACATTGCCATTTGAATATGATTTTGAGGATTTTAATAAACTTATAGATAAATATTGCGAACTGGATAGGGAGCGGTTATTATTGGCTGAAGAGAATAATAAATTAAAAGATAATCAGGATAAACTACTACATGAATGCAATAGATATATCGCTCAGAGCGAATCAGATAAAAATGATATTTTGCATCAAAAGGAGTTAAATGAATGTCAAAAGAAAAATTGATTGATTATGCTTTTAATGTTTATTCGCAATTCGGGGAGGATGGGATCGTATTGAAAATATTTCAAATTATTCGGATAAAATATAATCTCTGTATTGATATCGGCTCATGGGACGGTATTAAATTTTCTAATGTTTGCAATCTATACCGAAATGGTTGGAAGGCAATATTAATCGAAGGCAATAAAAAAAAGTTTGAAATGCTTCAATTCAATACCCGTTATTATGATTGTATTTGCATCAATGAATTCATTAAGGATACCGAGATAATAGACAAATACACTAATATTGACCTTCTAAGCATCGATATTGACGGTAATGATTATTTTTTATTAAAAGACTTAAAATCGAAGCCTAGAGTCATTGTATGTGAGTATAATCCAACGATACCGCCTTACATGAAACTTGTAGCTAAAAAGAATAGTAATTTTGGTTGCTCAGCGTTGGCATTAAAACTTTTGGCAGAATCGAAAGGTTATACTTTAGCCGCCATGACTGAAAGTAATTGTATTTTTGTACTTAATGAATTGGTTGATATGTTCAAGGATTTTGATATAGAGTATGAATCGATTTTTTGTAGGAAGAATCTTGCCTATGTTATTACTGATTATTCAGGTAATTATATGTTTTCCAGGCAGCTGGTTTATGGGTTTAAAGATAGATTAAATGTAAAGTTTATATAATAAGTTTAAAAATAGCTTTTAACATTTCATCATTCATTTTTAATTTTGCATTGCCTTTATTGTCTAATAGGATATATTTTTCAATTGGATTATAATCTATAATGTAAAATATGTTATCAGATATCGGGTCAACAATTTTTATTATTTTATTTTTTAATAATTTATTTTTTATTTGTTCGGAGCATCCTTCATATTTATTAATTGAATTGAAATCATTATTTTGATTGATATTTTTTTCAAATCCTTTTGAATCCTTAATAAAAAGATTTAAAATATTATCATGCAGTTTCTCAAGAAATTCATAAGTTGTAGGAACTCTTATAATATATACTTCGTCTTTATATTCAATTGCATAATCTCTTGATTTTATAATACTTTGAAATTTATCACTTAAAACTTTAAATTCAAGCTCTTCAAATATGTTTTTGATATTATCAAAATTATCATATTTTTTGTTATTATATACAGATTTAGCTAATTGAATTATTTTCATTTTTTTCTCCTAATATTTCTAATAATGCAAACCTTGAATTTGGGATAGTTTGCATATTTTTATTATCTTTTTTATTTGTAAAATTTTTTGATTCTTTTATTAATTTATCTAAATTCTCATTTTTTGTTTTTGAATTAATGAATTCATCAATTATTTCAGATAGAATAATTTTTTTGTTATCAATCTCTATGGTAGCATCGTCAATACTGCCATATCTTTTTTTACCCAATTCATAACTCATTTTGTTATTCCCTTTAAATAATTAGTCTTTTTTGCCTTTAAAAAAGCATTTTCATTAGCAAGCTTTATTATAACATTTATAAGTTGATTTTTAGAAAAGTTTTTATATATCCGTTTCACTTCATTATGAGATACATATTTTTGTTTAGATTTTGGTTTGATTAAATTTTTAAAGAATGATTTGATTTTATTTATCATTAGATAAGCCTTCCCATAAATATTTTTCTGCAAGTTCTTTTATAGAACATTGGCGATGCCCATCATTTTTTTTTTGAGCAACTTTATTGATAAGGGCTTTATATAGCTCTTCATCAGAAATATTAATCGTTAAATAATCAATTTTTTTAGTATTCATGTAATCACCTCGATATATTATATCATGCTTAAATAATGATGTAAACAGTTTTGTTTAATTATCTATCAAATATATTATATATTATAAATAATATGAATGAGAATAATAAATATCCGCAAAGATATAGAATTGAATTTATTGAGCCAGGTATAATTAGTTATAAGGATGTCGGTCAAGGGACGGTGTTTGTTTCAAGGGAAGCATTAGATCGAATGATGGCTTCTTACATTGGTAAACCTGTTATAAATAGGTTGCATAAAGACTTAGAGCCTGAAGAAGCTTTTAAGTTGTCCGATGCAGAGAAGCAGACCTTGAGTGATGGAGTTATATATAATTATGGCTGGTTAGATAATGGTAGAGGTTTTGCAGATTGTATTATTTGGGATTTAGACACAAAGAAGAATATCAAAGATGGTTATTCTGCATCATGTGCATACATGCCAACAAAGGTCAATAAAGGCGGTGTATGGCATGGAATAGATTATGATGAAGAAGTCACAGATGGCATATATACACATATGGCTATTGTAGAAAAACCCAGATATGAATTTGCAAAAATATATGAATTATCTTCTAATTTTCATAATTCTATATCAGAAAAGATATTGAGTGTTTATCAGAATTCAAAGGAGGATTCAATGTCATTTAAAACGAAAGTATTTAAATTTTTTCGTAACGACATGGATACTAAGCCTGAAGTTGAAGAAGAGAAAGTTAATATCGATGATGCTATTGTAGAGATTGATGGCGAAAAAGTTCCTCTATCCGAAGTAATTGCAGCCTATAAAGAAGAGAAAACAGCGGGCGGTGATGAAGGCGGAGAGGATCAAGGTAATGTCATCAATCCAGACGATGAAGTCGATATTGACGGGCAGAAAGTATTGGCAAGCGAATTGATTGCTTCTTATCAAAGAAGGGCATCAAAAGCTAATGCAGAGCCACCAACTGATACTAAAGCTGAAGAAGTCGTTGACGAGACAAAACAGAAATCAAATACTAAAAAAGATAAGCCTAATGAAAATTTCAAAAATTTGAATAATGCTATTAAAAATTCTTTTGAAGAGTTTTCAATAACGGTCCAATCAAAAGATGAAAGGATCAAGGCTGGTAAGAAAAAATATGGATCAGGAAAGGAGGCAAAAGAATGAATTCATATACAAATCAGTTCACTCCGACCGCTTATCCTGGTCAATTAGACCTTCAGACAAATCCTAATCCATTTGTATTAAGTTGTAGATACAATCCACAGGATACTTCAACTTATACATTATTGGCAGGTGAAGGTGTCGTATTAACAGATTTAGGTGCAAATGATGCCAAAGGTTTACCGATTGTAGCAAAAAGAACACATAACTATGATCTTATTTTTGGCGTCAAGGTTGCAAGGACAAAAGAAAACACAACCGCAGTTGGTGGAGTTGTTGAGATAGCAGGTTATGGAGCAGTTGTTTATATGCAATGTTCCGGTGCAGTTGCAAGAGGTGAAAGAGTATCTCTTGTATTGGCAAGTCCTGGTCAGGTAGCAACTATAGCAGCAGGATATCAGGAATTTGGATTCGCTCTCGATAAAGGGGCAAATGGAGAGCTTATAAGAGTCCAGATTACCGATGCAGGTACAGGTACTTAAGGAGGCAGCAAATGAGTAAAACAATATTAGATAAAATTCTTTATAATGCGAACGGTGCAGTTGACCCCAATAGTGCCGGTTTCAAAATTATAATTGATACTCTGACTTACCTTAAGGCAAAAGTCATTGAACAAAAATTCTATGAGATTGCTCCGGCAGATTATATTCCAGTTGATGTAGGCGAGGCAGCTTATGCGGATGAAATCGTTCAGAATCTTACATTTATGACTGATGGCGGATTCTTCCAGGGCGATATCAATAATGCCAATGCTAATAGCAAGTTGTCAAATGTTGATACAGCATTAAGCCCATTAAGGATGCCTACACAGTTTTGGGCAAAAACAACTAACTGGACAATACTTGAAATCAAACAGGCAGCAATGCTCAATAGATGGGACGTAGTCGAATCCAAATTAAAATCTTTGAAAAAAGTTTGGGATTTAGGTGTTCAGGAAGTAGCTTTCTTAGGTCATCCTATTATAACCACAATGACAGGATTATTGAATGATAGTGAAATTACTAATAATACTACTAGAATTACAAAAGCAATTTCAAGTATGTCAGCAGCAGAGTTCTCAACTTTCATAGGTGGCATATTAGCTGATTATAATTCTAACTGTAATTATACAGCAGTACCGGATACATTTGTAATGCCTACAAGTGATTATCTTGGCTTAGGCGTTCCTGTAAGTTCAACATATCCTAATATTTCACAACTAGAATATTTACTTAATACATTTAAGAAAATGACTAGAAATGAAAACTTTAAGATTTTGCCATTAGCTTATAGTGAGTCAGCAAAAAATACTTCAAGAGGTATAACAAAACAAAGATACGTATTATACAAAAACGATCCGGAAACTATGACAATGTCAATACCAGTTGACTTGACTATGTTACCGGCTGATACTGCGAATCAGTTACAATGGTCGCAGGGTGCTTATGGACAATATTCAGGTCTTCTTATAAATAGAAAGCCAGAAGTATTATATTTTTCATACTAATTGGAAGGGGCGAGAAAATCGCCCCTTATTTTTATAAGGAGAAAAATGACTACTATCACAGTTGAAGAATTCAAAACAAGATTTGCAAAAAACTTCACATTTGGGACAGAAATAGATCAAGTCTCTGATACTAATATTCAAAACGCCATTAATGATGCCTATTGTGTTTTTAATAATTCATTATATCCAGTAGCATCAACTGAAAATCCAGTTGATATTGGTTTACAAGCACTTAATTATTTAGTAGCTCATTTTTTAACACTAGATATGGATACATTACAAATGGGGGCTCAAGCGATATATTTACAAAGTAGTCGATCTGTAAATGGGATGTCAGAAAGTTTAATAATACCAGATTGGATACAAAATACAGATTTAATGCCTTATGCAACTACTTCATGGGGATTAAAATTTTTAACAATAACCCGTCCTTATTTAATAGGAGTTTGTTATTCAATAGAAGGATATACTGTACCATGACGATATATAAAATTACTAATTTAATTAATAATAAAATCTATATAGGACAAGATTCTAAAGATAGAGAAAATTATTTAGGTTCAGGTAAATTAATTAAATATGCAGTAAATAAATATGGTAAAGAAAATTTTAAGAAAGAAATTATTGAATTTTGTAATTCAAAAAAAGAATTAAATGAAAAAGAAAAATATTGGATAAAAAAAATTAATAGTTTTGCGCCTATTGGATATAATATAGGAACTGGCGGTGAAGGGCAGGATAATTTTACTTATCATCCAGAAAAAGAAAGATTAAATCAAATTTTAATAAAAGCACGAAAAAAAGCAAAAATAAAAAATATTGGAAATAAAAATATGCTAGGAAAACATCATACAGAAAAGACCAAAATAAGGATAAGCAATTTTTTTAAAGGTAAAAAATTGGGGGATGAAAATCCTGCTAAAAGACTTGAAGTAAGAGAAAAAATAAGATTATCACATTTAGGTTCAAAAAATGCTAATTATGGTAAACCTCGTTCAGAAGAGACAAAACGTAAAATAGGAGAAGCAAATAAAGGTAAAATAGTTACAAAAGAACAAATAGAAAAAGCAAGAAAAACAAGAGAAGAAAGAGGCATAAGTTTTAAAGGTGCTAATCATCCAAGTGCAAAAACGTTTATTTTATATAGCCCATGTGGTATTAAACATATTATTACAGGATGGCTAAGGCAATTTTGTAAGGAACAAAATTTAAGTTCTATAACAATATATAGGCACTTAAAAAAAGATATTCATACCTACAGAGGCTGGACTATTTATCGTCAAGAGAAGGTAACTACATGAATATTCAAATTAAAGCTGATTTTAAAAAATTGGAAAACTTTATTAAATTGTTAGGTAGTAAACGTTATATTGACATTGGAATTCTTGGTCAAGAAAGTTATGAGAACGGTATAAGTATTGCCGGAATTGGTGCGGTTATGGAGTTTGGCTCAATTAGTAAAAATATACCTGAAAGATCATTTATATTAATGCCAATTGAGACAAAACAAAAAGAAATTGAAAAACAAATAGAGCCGAAATTTCCTTTGCTTATTAATGAAAATTCAACGGATAAATTTCTTAAGGAAATGGGAATTGCTTGTGAAGGCGTGATACAGGAAGCATTTGATACGAAAGGCTTTAATACTTGGCAACCTATTAAAGAGGCAACAAAAAAAGCTAAAGGTGGAAGCGATGCTATATTGATTGATACAGGCGAATTACGAAAAGCGATTAGTTCTCGTATTGGGGGAAATTAGTGCAAATTTATAAAATAACTAATATGATTAATAATAAAATATATATAGGTCAAGATACGCAGTCGAAAGTTTTATGCCAACAACTGCTTAAAGGTAAATATGGGAAAAGTATTTTATTATAATGCTGAAGGTCATAAATATATTAAACGTGAAGGTGAGCCGGGTAATTACACTTATATATATAGGCAACCTAAAGAAGAAGGGGCTGAAAAAGGAACTAAACCAGAAGGAGAAAATAAAGAAATAAATTATCCTAAAAAGTTAAAAGATATGTCGCCTAAGCAAAAAACAGAGAGTCAAAAATTTTTTGATAAATTGCCAGACAAAGAATTAAGCAAAAGACTAGATGTTATAAAAAGACAAAAAAAACAAGCTATTGATAGATTGGATTCATTATATCCTAAAGGTGATTATAAAAAACAAGATTTTTTAAAAAGACCTGTTATAAAAGGCGAAGCAGTAAGATATATGGAAGGGCTTGATGATTTAGATATTATAGAAGATCAAATCATTAAAGCAAGACAAAAGAAATTTAAGGAATAGTGAATGTTTCCAAATATGAAGCGGTGTCTACGTGGCTGGATAAAAAAGAAGACAGTAGTAACTTATACTTTTCAAACAGTTGATTTTGAGCAAGTATGGATTCCAACTGATTATGAAGTATGGGTTAATTATCAGCCTATGCCAGCGGAAAGAGTTGACAAGAAAGTAGAAGAGGAGAGAAATTGGCGTTGGTGGCAATTAGTTATTGATAGTTCTTTAAAACTTAAAATAAAGGATTGGGTTGTTATAGATGAGAAAAACTTTCAGATAATGGAAATATCTGATTGGTCAATGTCAGGCTTTTTTAGTTATGAGGCAGTGGAATCTTTTATGCCGACAACTGCTTAAGGTGAAATATGGGAAAAGTATTTTATTACAATGAAGAGCATAAATACATAAAGAGAGAGGGAACACCTGGCAATTATACTTATATATACAGAGATACTCAATCAAAAGAAGGGAAGGCGGGTAGAGCGATTAAATGGCTAAAGGATTTGAAAGATAAACTTGAAGGTGGTAATAAAGAGGGATTTGTGGAGCTTTTAAAAGGCAGAGAGGACAAAATGAGGGATTTATCCGGTGATAATAAGGCTCAAGATAAATTTATCAGCATTGTTAGGCAAGGATTAAAACAATTTAATTTGGTGTAAATATGGAAGTAGACAAACTTATATGTAGCATTATTCAAAATGAGTTAGGAACGCCTGCAGGTAGGATAATGGTCAAAACTCAAAACTGGATTCCACCTGCTGATAATAGTTATTATATAACAATAGGAATAAGAAGCCAAAAAATAGTAAGTAGTACGAATAAGTTTGTACCATCAACGGAAGATAAAGAAGAAAAATCGGTACTTACATATACGACTTTGGATATAAATATAACATCGAAAAATAGGGAGGCTATTGAGAGAAAAGAAGAGATTGTCATGGCGTTGACATCGACTTATTCCCAACAGCAACAAGAATTATATCACATGAGGATTTTTAGGACAAGCGATATTCTGGACTTAAGCTTTATAGAGGCAAGTTCAGGTTTAAATAGATTTAGAATTTCTTGTATTGTTTCAAGTATAAGGGAAAAACAAACAAGTATTGATTATTACGATAAATTTAAACATGAGGAGGTTATTGAATGAGTTTAAGTATAACAAATGTAATAAGGGTTTTTATACTTGCGGCTTTAAGGGGACTTGCTAATGCGAATACTTCGGCATTGGCATTATTCACTGATGAAGTTCCAATACCTACAAATTACGGGGATTATAGAATATATCTTGATCCTTCCGGAGTTGCATCAGATTTTGGGAGTTCATCCGAAACTTATAGGCTTGCAGTTAAGGTATTCAGTCAAGTGCCTAATGTAATGACAGGCAATGGCTGTTTGATTATCATCCCTAGAGATCAAACAGCATCGGCACAGCCGGCAACAATTAAAGGTACAAGTGTTGTCGATTTTACCGCTTTGACAGCGGATGATTATTATGTCAAAGCAGCCATTGATGGTGGGGCAGTTACTATATTTGATATTGGTGAAATAGATACTACCGATATGACAACTATTTTGACAAGTCTTAATAGTGTAGAAATAACCGCAGCTGGATTAGAATTCACAGTTACAGGGGATATTTCATCAGCAATAATAACACTAAAGACAACATCGACAGGCATATCAAAGAGTATTGCTATTGATACAGCGGTTTCAACTTATGATGGTACTGAATTAAGTCCGTTGATTTTTATATCTGGAAGTGCAACAGGTGCGGATTCTGGAGTTGAAAGGGTCAAAGATGCAATATTAAGAACTGTTAATTTTTTAGATTATTTTGGAATAATTCTAAATGAAAAACAAACAGATGCAAATCTGGAAGAAATTGCAGCATTAGTACAATGTTATGACAAATTGTTATTTGTAGGTTCTAATTTGACAGCTGATATTACAGGTGTATTTAAGGATTTAAAAGATGCCGGATATACGCATACCAGATGTTTACTATATACCAATTCTGAAAATGATGCTTTAGATTTTGCAGCAGCTTATGCGTCAAGGGGATTATGTATCAATTTTGATACAGCTAATTCAGTACATACAATGCATCTTAAGGATATTATCGGCATGGCAGCAGATCCTATATTTGCGGGTAGTTCAGGTCAGTCTTATCTTGATTCTGCAAAGAATCAGGGAGTTGATGTATTATCGGACTCTGGCATTCCAAAGGTATTTACTTCGGGTGTTAATGCTTACTTTGATGCTATCTATATTCAATTAGCATTGAAATTAAGATTGCAGGTAGCCGGATTTAATTATCTTGCACAGACAAATACTAAAATACCACAGACTGAAATAGGTATGGATGGTCTTAAAGGCGCTTATAGAAAAGTCATGGCTTTGTTTGTTATTAATGGGGCTTTTGCGCCAGGTGCATGGAATAGTTCAACGACTTTTGGCAACCCTGAAGATCATATAAGGAATATATTGGAATTCGGTTATTTCATATATTCATTACCAATAGTACAGCAAAGTCAAATTCAAAGAGAAGCAAGGATTGCACCCTCGATTTCCATAGCAGCTAAGGCAGCAGGTAGCATTCATGCTTCGGATGTAATAGTATATTTTGAAGCATAAGGAGGTAATATGGTTAGTTTAACAGGAAAAGATACAAGTATAATTGATGATAGAGTGTTAAATGATTTTGGCGATGGCGATGTTGTTAACATTGAATTTCCAAATAATTTAGTTGAAGGCAAGGTTGGTAAAAATGGAAACGTTTTATACGCTTATAATTCTACAGGTAATCAAGTAACGGTTACTATGAGATTATTAAGAAGTTCGCCGGATGATAAATTTTTCAATACAAAAGTTATTCAATACAAACAAAATCCTGCCGGATTTATTTTAATGGATGGTGAATTCATTAAAAAAGTCGGTGATGGCAAAGGAAATATCACTAATGATATTTATAAGTTATCAGGTGGTATCATACAAAAAATGGTAGGCGGGAAGGAAAATGTTGAGGGAGACACGGAGCAAAGTTTATCTATTTATCAATTATTTTTTGCAAATACTGATAGAATAGAATCATAAAATCATTAAGGAGAGAAAATGAATATTGACGGTAAAGAATTAAAAATAACTCCATCATCTTTTGATGAGGCGATGGATTTGAAAGATGCGATTGAATCGGCGGTTAAAGAGGGAAAGATAAGTATAGCTGGTAATTTTTTAGAAAAGGATATATCTGAAAATGATTTTTCGGATATTTTAAATGCAATATTAGCAGTTGATTGTTCTAAGGAAATTCGTAAATGCCTTTTTATATGTGCTGGTAGGGCAGTTTTAGGCACGGAAAAAATCACTAAAGAATTTTTTGAAGATATAGAAAATCGAAAATATTATTATCAGATTATGATTGAGGTTTTGAAGGTTAACCTTTCCCCTTTTTTCGCAAAAATCTTTTCCGAGTTTTCGGGAATAAAGGGAAAGATCAAAAATATCCTAGAGTCGAAGTAGCCGCAGATATCAAAATGATAATTGCGTTTAAAGTTGCAAACTCTGGATTATGGGGTGGCGATCCCGAAAAAGTCCTGAATGGACGTGTTGATTATGTATTGGCAGCATTGGATTATAAGAAGTTTTTAAGTGATTATGAGGAAATATTTCTTGAAATTAATAAAGGAAAATAATGCAGGGATATAAAATTATAAATATAAAAATAGGAGGAAACTCAAATTAATATAGCAACGCTCTTTGCTCGCATCGGACTCGATACGAGTGATAGTTCAAAAAAAGCAAAATCTTTTCTCGATCAACTTAAAGGCATCAAAGTAGGTTTAGGTGTTGCATCTTTAAGTGTTGCAGCTTTTAGTTATGGAATTAAAAAGCTAATGGATGATGCCATTCAGACTGCTTTTTCATTAAAACAATTCAATGCCGAGACTGGATTATCGACAGATAAACTTCAACGATGGCAATCGGTAGCTGATGAGGTTAATAATTCAGGTAAAGCGGTTGCGGAATCCATAAAGGCTATTGTTAGTAATCAGGAAAAAATTAAACTTGGTCAAGGTAATATTTCAGGCTATCAGTTGTTAGGTATTGACCCTCGTCAAAATGCTTTTACAATTTTGGATCAATTGCGGATTAAAACTAAAGGATTGTCTCAAGGGATGAAAAAAAATATCCTTGAACAAATGGGCATTAGTAAAGAATTAATCCAGGTATTAGAATTATCAAAAGATAAATTTGATGAAATGGCAAAAGGTGCTTTCATCATCCCGAAAGGTGCTATTGAAATTATAGATAAGGCAAGAGCTTCATCAAAACAATTAGGTGGTGCAGTAAGTTGGTTGAAAGGTATGATAGCGGCGAATTTAGCGCCGAGTATAATTAAATTAAATAAAGAAATCATGCGGTGGATAGTTCAAAATAAAGAAGGGCTTATTAAGACAATTAAATCAATATTTGATTGGGTTACAAGAATTACAACAGCAATTGTAAGAGCTTCACGAATGTTTAATGAAATAATAAATGCGACTATTGGATGGAAGAATGCAATATATATTTTAATCGGCGTCATAGCGTTATTAAATTCGGCTTTTTTATTATCACCTCTCGGATTATTTATAGCGGGTATAATTTTATTAGTTGGAGTTTTAGAAGATTTATCGGTTTATTCTCAAGGTGGGAAATCAGCTTTTGGAGAGATGCTAAAAAAATTTCCTGAAATGGAAAAATCATTTGAAGGACTTAAAAAGGTTTTTGATTCTATAAAAGATTCAATGATGTTGATGAAAGCTCTTTTTACTGGTGATGAAACAGGAATACAAAAATATTTAGAAAAATTAGGAATATTAGGAATAGGTGTTATTGCGGTATTTGATATTATCAAAATGAGTATTGAATCCGTTAAAATCTCTTTAATGCTTTTATTTACGCCTATCATGGGATTAATAAAACTTTTTGATACCTTTGCAAAATTAAAAGATAAAAAAATAACAGCAAAACAAGCATTAAAAGAAACAATGGATGTTTTAACATTTGGCGATGTAAGAAGAGAAGCAGGTAAATTTTTAGGGGAACAAAGTGAAAGAATATCAAAACAATATCAAAGTGTTGTTAAAACATTTAATTCAACTGTAGAAATAAATGCAAATACAAATGCGAGTTCGGATGAAATTGCAAAAAAAGCAACAGAAGAAATTAAAAAACAATATGATAATGTAGATATGGGTTCGGAGGATGTTAAAAAGAAATGAGTATTGGTTTTATTGCAAATCAAAAAATACAAACAACTCTTAATGTAGGTGATTATCTTAACAAAAGGATATCCGCAATTGTTTCGCCAAAATCAGCGGAAGGCATTAATGGATGGATATTTGATATACCTAAATCTGAACAAGTGAAAATTTCTAATGATATAACAGATCATTACATGGAAGATAATTCTTTCATCAACGATCATGTTGTAAGAAAACCAATTGAAATAACATTATCCGGACTGATTGGAGAATTAGTATATAAAAAACCTTCAGGATTTGGGGCTGATTTAAATTTTCTTTCAGGGTCATTATTAACAATTGATGCTTATTTAGGTGATTATTCACCTCAACAATTACAGAAACAACAGAATCTTTTAGGAGAGACACAAAAAAATTATAATTTTACGAATCAGATAGTACAAAAAACAACAAATATGGTTAAGGCTTTTGCCGGTGATGGGCAGGAAAAAACATTACAGGAACTAGCTTATAATGATTTATTAAGCTTAATGGAAAACAATCAACTTCTTAAAGTTCAAACTCCATTCGCTTATTTTGAATCGATGTTGATACGAGATATAACTTTTATTCAGGAAGAAGATTCTGATTCATATAGTGATATTTCAATAACTTTGAAAGAAATGAGATTTGCAGAAGTTTCAATAACACAATTTAATGAAAATTTAGTACCACCTAGAAACGAAGAACAAAAAGAAGAGGAAGTTGATGTTGGAACTAATAAAGGAAAAGAATCATTAGAATCGACACTTTATAAGGTATTCTATAAAAAATAAGAGGGATTATGTTACAGATTGGCGGTTTATTAGCAGTATCTTTTCAAAAATGGAGAACTCCTATAACTGATGGGATTATTGAATTTAAACTTACATATAGACCGGCAATTCAAATGTGGTTTATTGATATAACATTTGGAACTTTTATATTAAAAGGCATGAGAGTATGTGAAAGTTTAAATTTATTGCATCAATATAAAAAAATATTGCCTTTTGGTTTATTTGTAGAAATTCCGGATGGAATTGAGCCTTTTTTAATAAATGATTTTTCAACTGAAAGAATAATTATTAATATTTTAGATAGTACTGAAAAAGAAGAAATTGATATTTATTATCAAGAACAAAAGGAATTAATTTCAATAGGTGATTAAATGTCAAGATTTATACGAAATTATGAAATCCAAATATTAAATCCTCAAAGCGAACTTATTACTATAAAACCGCCTTTTTCTGTAAAATTTTCAGTTGAAAGAAATGATTTAGCTTCAGCAAATACAACTAGCGTAACTATAATAAATCTTAATCCAACAACCAGGGCTAAAATATATAAGGATAGATTTACAAGTGCTGATTATTGGCAAATGATAGTAAAAGCAGGTTATGGAGATAAATTAATAGAGATTTTTAAAGGTAATATATTTGAAGCCTTTTCTTATAAAGCCGGTACAGAATGGTACACTCAAATTGAAGGAAAAGACGCTCAATTTGATATGCAAAATTCTTATACTGCACAGACTATTCAAAAAAATACAATTCAAGAAGATGTTTTAAAGAAAATAATAGAAGATTTTCCAAAACTTATGTTAGGAATTATTGGCAAACCTGGAGAAGGAGAAAATAAAAGAGGTAAAGTATTATTCGGACGTACTAAAGATGTACTTGATTCAGAGACTAATGGTCAATATTTTTCGGATAAAGAAAAAATATATGTGATAGATAGAGATGAGGTTATTTCAAGTGAAGTTATAGTTTTGGATTCTGAACTTTTAAAGTCAACTCCAAAAAGAAGAGAAGCCTCTTTAGATTGTGATTGTTTATTTTTCCCAGAGGCAGAAACAGCTTATATGTGTGAATTAAGAAGTAAATTCCAAATTTATAATGGTCAATATAAAATAATCGGGTTTAAACATGATGTTAATATTTCAGGTGCGGATTGCGGCGATGCCAGTACACAAATAACGTTAGACACAGGTGCTAAAAATTTACAGGTGGTACAATGATAAAATCAATAATGCCTCCTGATTTAAATACACTTTTTATGAATTTGAAAAAAGATATATTTACTAATTTAAATTGTATTCAAATCGGGAAGATAGATACTTATGATAAAGATACTCAAAGCTGTGCTATTAAAATTCAGGTAAAAAGGCAAATAAATGAAGACGAAACAAAAGAATATCCATTATTAGTTGATTGTCCGGTATTTGTTTTGCAAGGCGGTGGCGCATATATCGATATGCCTATCAAAAAAGATGATTATTGTTTGGTACTCTTCTCGGACAGAGATATTGATGTCTGGTGGGCGGATGAAAATTTGGCAGAGCCGAATACCAATAGAAAACATTCATTATCAGATGGGTTTGCTTTAGTAGGTATAAATTCAAAAAATAATGTTTTAGATTTGGATGGCGAAAAAGTAAGGATTATAACCAATGATATGCCTTTGGAAATATATAGCAAAACAAAAAAAATTAAAATTTATAATGATAAGGGATATATTGAAAATGATGCAGATGGCAATATAACTTCTCATAATGATAATGGTGATATAGAACTTAAGAGTACCGGCGAGATTAATGTTAAAAATGCTTCAGGTAAAATACAAATTGATATCAGTGGAAATATAATTATGAATGAAGGTACGGAATATTATGTATTAGGGACAACCTTAAAGAATATGTTTACAACTTTATGCGTAACAATAGCAACAGCGACAAGCGGGACAACTGTACAAAATGCCGCAGGTATAGAGACTATAAAATCGGCTTTTAGTGTATTTAACGGTTTATTGTCAACTATATTAAGTACAACTATAAAAGGTAAGTGAAATGTTAATAAGAAAGAATGATGAAAATAATGATTGGATTTTCGGGCGCGGTAGAAACGACTATCTCAAAAATAAAGATGCTCTTATACAGAATTTAAAAACTCGAATTTTATCATGGAAAAATGATTGTTTTTTTGATTTACAGGCAGGTGTTGATTGGAATAATTATTTAGATATCGGTACTAAGTTTTTTTTAGATCAAAATGTGAAACAGGTTATTTTACAGACGCCCGATGTAATTAAAATAAATTCTTATGAATCTGTATTATCGGATAGGGATTTAACCATAACAGCGAATATATATACGATTTATGGTTCGATAAACTTTATTATGTGAGGTGAAAAATGCCGGATTTACTAGATACGACTGGACTTCAATTAAAAACTTTATCTGAATTAGTTGCTGAACTCGAAGCTTATTTAAAGATTATATATGGCAATGATATAAATGTTGAACAAAATACTCAAGATGGGCAGTCGATAAATATATATTCTCAAGGCGGAATTGATATAAGAGAAATAGTTCAAAAAGTTTTCACGGGATTTGATCCGGATGAAGCCGAAGGACGAGTGCTGGATCAAAGAGTTGCCATAAATGGTATTGAAAGAAATAGCGGTACTTATACTTATGTTGATATTACTTTTACGATAGATAGATCAATGAACTTGATAGGTTTGGATGATCTGGCTGATGAATTAGAGCCGGATATATCAAACTTATATACAATTAAAGATGATGCGGGAAATCAATTTTATTTGTTGGAAAGTCAAAATATTATTTATCCGACAACTGCCGATTTGACTTTTACTTTTAGAGCAAAAGAAATAGGTATTGTTGAGGTTACTCCATTGACTATAACAACTCCGGTTACAATAATTGCAGGGGTATTGACAATAACAAATACAAGTTCAGCAAATAGTGTAGGTATTGAAGAAGAAAGCGATTTTGATTTGAAAAAACGAAGACAATCATCAGTTTCATTGCCGGCATCTGGATATCTGGATTCTATCGAAGCGGCGTTATTAAATGTTGATAATGTTACTGGTGCGGTTGTATATGAAAATGATACGGATTCGGTTGATGGGGATGGAATACCGGCTCATTCAATATGGGCTATAATCGAGGGTGGCGATGATGATGAAGTGGCTTTAGCGTTGTATAAGAAAAAATCATCAGGTTCAGGAATGAAGGGAGATGAAACGGTTTATGTGCCTCGTTCACGAAATAGAACTTTTTTAGTTCGATTTGATAGAGTTGTAAGTCAGGATTTATATATAAGATTTTCAATAACTTATACAGGTGGAGTTTATGACGCAACATACATAAAGACTCAAATTGTTGCAAATATATTATGGGAAATGGGAAAGGATGCAACAACTGATGCCATAATAAGTTATGTAAAATCTCTTAATAATGATTATATTATAACTGGATGTCAGGTATCTGATGATGGTATAGATTGGTATGAAGTTGTTACTCCTGCGACAAAAAAGAATAAATTTATTAATGATGTGGCAAGGATAAATATTACATGACAAATTCGGAACTTATATTATATTATTCGAAACTTCTTATCCTTCAATATCGAACACAAGAGAAAGCTCCTGAACATATTAAGGCTCTAATCAGAGTTATAATGATATTTGAATTATTAGTTGATATAGAGAATGGATTTTCCATTGATGAAGCGATTGGACATCAGCAGGATATATTAGGGAAATATCTGGGTGTTGATAGAACAATAAAAGGCATAGCTTTTACAAGGGATTATTGGGGATATTGTGAATATGGCGATACTTCTCCATTTGTTTTTTTCCCTTATTGTAAGTATGGAAAGATTGCTCCTGATGTTCAAATGAGAAGCTATAAAGAATCAAGCCAGTCTCTCTATGAGCTTACAGATGAAGAATTCAGATTTGTTATGAAAATGAAAATTATTCAAAATAATTCAAATCATTCGGCAAAAGAAATTGACGAATTGATTTATAGATATTTTCCTGATAAGGCATTATTCTCGGATTTTGTTGATCGTGGAAATATGTCAATTACTTATATTTTTAATGAAGCATCGGAAAGAATGGTTGGTATATTGGCTTCGGAAAAATTATTGCCTAAGCCAGCAGGGGTTGCTGTTACAATTAGTTTTGTACCAGACATAAATCATTTATTTGGATATTCAACATATAGTGGTGTTTATCCGGATTTCATATATGGCTATATAAAATATGGGGATGTTCCTCAAGGAGGTTGGTTAAAATATGGCACAGCTATCTAGGCATTTACAAAAAGTTTTTGGTTCAACAGGAGGCACTAGCGAATTTGGAAAAATTGGTTCAGAGGCAGCCGGTTCACCTGTTACAACTAAAGATTTGGATTTGATACAAAGTTTATCTCAATATCTTTTGGGTTTATATGCTATTACAGCATCGGCAAATGAGCCTCCTAGAATTGAAGATATTAATGCTTTGTATTATTTGATTACGAATCAATTAAGTTATCTATATCAAAATGGTATAGCAAAATATCTTGCAACTGAAGAATATTATGTAGGCTCGATTATAGTTGATTCTAATAGCGATTTATATGTTTCAATTTATGGGACGGATGGAGATCCGAATATAGGAAATACTCCGTCATCAAGTCCGACGTATTGGCGATTATTAGTTGATTATGCAGGGGCTTTGAATAAGGCGGTTGTAGGTGAAATAAATGCAATGACAGAAAAGACAACATTGGTAGATGATGATGAGTTTATTATTGAAGATTCAGAGGCTTCTTATGCAAAAAAGAAAGTAAAAAATTTTGCCGTAAGATTGAATATAGAATCTCTTGAAATTAGTACTTTGATAGCAAATTATGCTATACAAGACACGGATACTCCAAGAGTATATATAGCTTCACATGGTGATACAACAAAAGAAATTATTGCGACACTTCCTACATTGGCAACTCATCAGGGAATTGTATATACCTTAAAGTCGTCTGGGGATGGAATTGCACGCTTTTATGGAAAAGGCGGTACAGAATTAATTGACGGGAAAGCAAGCCAATATATTTTCAGAAGTGGAGATATTATTCAGGTTATTGGCACTGCAACTGAATGGAAAATATTAAAACATACGATGAGATTTGAAACAGGTGGGTTCAATTCAAACGACCAAACGAATCGACATTATGGGAATGTCGTAGTAACTATGGATAATGTGGGGGGAACGTTTGAAATTGGAGAGAAAGTACTAGAATATTCAGACGCAGGGCATACTATCCCTACAGGAAAATATGGACGAATAATAAATAAGACATCAACATCACTTGCATTAATTTTTGTTGATGGAACAGCAACGTTCACCAATAATTATTATTTGCAGGGTAAAAATTCTAACGCCACAGCAGACGTTAATGGTGCTTCAAAAAATGCAGATGGGAATATAATTCATAACACAGGTTATAATGCAAAAGATTTTCACATATCAATATGGTTAACTTTGGCGACAACATTTAATGAGGCAAATTCTTTTATTATTTTGCCGTTTTGCTATGATGGTACGAACTTTTGTGGCGTGGATAAGATAAGCGTTGACGGAAATCAATTTTTGTATCATTCTGGGGATGGAGGCATGCGATATATAGACACAGGATCAGGCGTTGGAACAAAAATAGCTAATAGCGATTATTCTTTTAATATTTTTTTGGAAAGGAGTATATAATTATGTTAATTTTAGACAAAAAATTAAAATTTGTGAAATGGCATAATCCAAAAGATGAAATACCAAAATTAAAAAAAGATGAATTTTTTGAGGATGATACTGCGGTGTCTTTTGTTTTTTGTCAAGGTGAAAAAATAATCTGCATGGGGCATTATTCGGAAAAACAAATTCAAAAAATGATTGATCTGGGATACGAAATGTACGATAGAGAGTTGTTTGGTTGGATTGATGGAGAAACGAAACACACACAATATAATGACAATGGTATGGCAAAATTAAAAACTTCCGAAATGTTATTTGATGAAGAAAAAGAAAAAAAGAGATCAGAAATATTAAATCTTACTTCTCAAGAGCAAGCTTTATTAATTTTAAATATTAATGGAGAAAAAGAAACATTAGGACAAAAATTACAAAATATTGATAATGCAATCTCAATTGAGGAATTAAGAGGTATTTAATGATTGAAATTATAAAAAATATAATTATTTTGATATTATCGATAATTTCAGGCAGTATTCCTATTGTGACGGTGGTAGTAAAAAGATATAGACAAGCTAAGCTAGATGGGGTAGAAAAGCTGGCAAAAAAAATCGAGAGCAACGAGTATGATAAAGTTATAGAGCAAAGAAGAATTATCAAAGAAAATAGTGATATTTTATTTTGCGAGTTTTTAGATGTCTTTTGTGATAAATTAAAGTTATCCATGGACTCTAAAGAGGCAAAGTACTACAAGGCGTTAATTTTAGATTCGGTAAGAAGAGTAACGGATTTGCTTATGGAGGAAGTTATCAAATCAAATAAAATTGCGCAAAGAGAAGGCGATGATTGGGTATCATATAAAAAATCAAAATTTAATCTTATTCTTAAAAAAGTCATTGAACACATAAGTCAAATATATCGTGACGATCTAATAGGTATCGCACATCAAGAAGTTATTGAAAAATGTAGAGCAGAGAGTATAAATACGTATATGAATAATATAGAACCAATGTTTGAGTCAATTAGAGAAATAGCTATATTCTTTTTCAAAAAAACGGAAGATTTAGAAAGAGTTTTGAACGATCTAAAAAATGGTAAAAAAAAGGTGGAGTAATATGATTGAATTAACTGACTTAAGATCGGAAGTTATAAGAGATCAAAAATCTTCGGATTTTAGAGTTGATCCAAATTATATATATCAGGGTAATGGTTATGATAAACCATTCACGAATCCAGACTTTCAAAACAATGTCAAGAATAATATGCTTGATATATATAGACTATGGTTCCGGGAAAAGTTAATATTTGAATGTCCAGTTCAGACATATGCAAATTATCCACTTTCTCATACAAGAGACACTATCGCTCCGGGAGTATACCAAGAAACCATATTTGTTGATCAACGAAAATACATGAACAAGATAAACGGAATAAGAAACTGTCTTGATATGGAAGGTCAACTTTACAATCCAAATTCCATGCAATGGGATATGGATCACGAGAAAGGAAGAGCATTAAGTCATGGCAATGCTTACTTCAACAAAAAGCTTAATAAGTGGACTTACCCTATTCATAGCTGGAGTATGGCTTGCTTTGTAAAACTTGAAAAAGATCAGGTTGAACTAAATAAGGTTTTTGTTAATTGCGGTATAAATAAAGATAATTTTTTCGTCATAAATGGATTATTAAGCATGAAAAGAGCTAATGTTCAATGAGATTAGAAAGGTGGGAATTTTTTTTGCAAAAAAAATTGAAGATCAGGAAAAATTTTTAACGAGTTTAAAAAATGGCAAGAGGAAATTAAAATGATTTTACCCGTAAAATATGATTTAGGCGGATATAGGCAATTTGGAAAAATTTATGAGGATAATCTATATCATTTAGGGCATGATTTTAAAGTTGATATTGGGATTGAAGTTATGGCTATAGCGAAGGGACAAATTTTAGATATTCGAGAAGCCAATGGATTTGGTGGATGGAATCCGCAAAGGAGGGGATTTTATATTTGGATTCAGCATAATAATATTTGTGCTTTATATGGGCATGTAAAATCATTTAATATTAAAATAGGTGATTTGATAAAGGAAGGTCAAGTTATTGGTAATGTACATGATTATATAAGAGATAATTTTCATTTGCCTCATCTTCATTTTGGAGTTTGGCAAGGATTAAATCAACCGAATAAAAATTTAGGATATGATAAAGATTTAAAACAATGGATTGATCCTAAAAAATTTATTCGAGAAAATATTTTATAAAGAGGTGATATTATGAAAAAATTTTTAATTGCATTTGTAATTTGTATTATGTTATTAACTCCGGTATTTTCTGGACTTAATAAACACGGGTATACTATTTTTGAAGAATGGATATATGCAAACTATAATAATGAAGGAGTATGGGTTACTTGTGATTTAGGAGCTTATGTAAGTAATAAACAATCATTAATTAGGGTATCTATTCAGGTTACTAATTTTGATACTGATGGGTCTGAATATGTGTATTTTAAAATTAAAGAATATAATTCAAATTATAAAACAAATATACAGACAGCAGTACAATATAATGAAGGCACAAAGGCGGAATTATTATGTTGGACGGATGATGACGGTATAATTGAATATAAAATTGAATATCCGCAGCCTGAATATAAAAAAGTATTAATAAAATTAATTTTAGAAAATAGTATAAATTAGAAAATAAAAATAGAAGGTAACGAATGAAATTATTATTATTAAAATTCTTTGCATTTGGTGTATTAGGATATTTGCTAGAGGGGGTTTTTAATCGTGTTACTATGGGTGCAATTGTTGAAAAGGCTTTAAAGAAACCTAAGGAATCTTTTTTTACCTATAGCTCACCTTACATGATTCCAATTTTTGGCTTAAGTGCAGTATTAATTAGTTTAGTCTATATGGTCCCATTTATGCAAAAAATCGCAGCCTTGCCAATTCTGGCTATTATAGGAATGATTATAATCGATAGTCTGGAACTTGGCGGGGGGTTACTTTTGAATAAAGTTTTTAAATTACAAATTTGGGATTATTCAAATGATAAGTTTAATTTATTAGGACAGATAGATAGAATTCATTCTCTTGGATGGATGGCATTAACAATTCCAATTTGTTGGACTGATAGTTTTATTTCATGGTTGGCAAAATGAGTGAAAAAATAAAAGAAGCATTAAGCATAGATAAAGTTTTAAGTAGAATATTTATATCAAGGCATTTTTTAGTTTTTTTAGCTGCGACGATATTAATTTTTTTTGATAAAATTAATGGGGATCAGTTTGTTTGGTTAATGATGGCTTTTTTAGGTAGTAATTTATTAACGAAGGTTAAAGATAATTTTAAATTTGGAGGCAAATAATGTTATTTATATTATGGTTAATTATAAGTTTTGGGTTAGGATTTTTAACGTGTTATTTTAGGGCTTGGATTGTCAAAAAAATAAAAAATATTATAAACACAATGCAAAGGGGTAAAATATAAGCAATATAGAGGCGTTTTTTGACGTCTACGATGAAATTCATAAGGCTTCTCAAACATGAGTTTATGTTCATTATTATATTTTTTGCAATTATGATAAAATTATTATTAATAGGCAAGATTAATGATGAAGAAATAGATGCCATTAAAGAAAAATATTTGAAGGATTAAAAATGAAAGATAGAATTAAATATATTATTTTGGTTGTTATAATTATTATTTTGATCGCTTCAGTAGGCTTGAATATTATGCAACATTTTTCAAGTAAAAAAAGACTTGAGAGAATTGCACAATATGAAATTGTTATTGATAATGTAAAAAAATATATGAAAGAGCGTGATGAAAAAATTGCTGAATTAGAAAAAATAAAAACTAAAACAGTAATCGAATTTGTTCAATTGCCATGTGAAAAAAAAGATGATGAATATAAAAAACTTAATGAAAAATATATAGAGTTAGAAAAAATATCTAAAGGGGATAAGAAACAACTTGAAGCCTTATCTACATCATTGAATGATTGTAAGAAGCTTAAAGATACATTACTTGATTTTGGGATTAATTTTCATGCCATGATTGGAGTAGGTGGATTAAAAAAGTATGTTGAAAATAATTTAAATCCGGTTGATATTAATTTGACAATTGGAATTGATTATATAAAATATTTTTTTGATAATAGACTAGGCTTAATGATAGGTGGCTATGTGACTCCATTACAGGATATAGAGGTAGGTATTAATTTGGGCATGATAATAAATTTTAAGAAAAAAACTTAAGAGGAATTATAATTCTTAATTGGTTCATTTTTTTCTCCGAAGCATCCTTGTTAATTTAGGGATGCTTTTTTATATTGACAAAATATTAATTTTTAAGTATTATTTTTATAGACTAGGATAGCTACCGAAAAGCGAGTACTTCCAGAACTCGCCTGTCTTTATTTTAATCTGGGAAAATACTACTGGAGGTGTTTTATGAAATTATTAAAAAAAGAAGAAATTTTACAAAAAAAAATCTCTATAAATATTTTTAAGAAAAATCAAAAAGGTATTTATTTTTTATTTTGGGATAACCAAATAATATATATAGAAAGTTCTAAAAATTTATTTTTTCCATAAAGTTTTTTTATTTTAAAAATTGGAAAATATCATAAAAGGCGCATATTAACAATTCATTGACAATTTATTAACAAGTTACTGACAAGAATCTGCATAAATCATTAAAAAAACATTGAAAAATAATTACTATTGTGATATACTTATTAATGAACATCTGGAGGTTAAATTATGATACAAGGGAAATATATAATTTTGAAATCTGGATTGCCTGTATTGTTGTCAATAGCATCAGTACATAGTGATAATTATAAAAAAAAAGATTGTGAATTTGCGGGATATTTTAAATATGATGGAAAAAATTTTGAATGTTCAGGGGAGTCAAAATCATTAGGTTTGACTTGTGGAAAAAATGATGCAGAAATTTTAAAAACTTTTTTTAAATAAGGGGGTGATATATATGTTGGTTACAATCGGGAATGTGAATATAGAAGTAACAAACGATATGACAGAAGATGAAATTGAGGATGTGATGATTGAAGCAGGAGAAAGGAATAAAAAATTATTACAGAAATGAGAAGAAAAGGCGTTACCAAAGGAGGTTTTATGATAAAACTAGAATTAATAAATTATGCACGAGGATTAAATGCAAAAGAAGATGTTATTGGTTGGATTGAAAAAAGAATTAAAGACGACTATGATATTTCAGAGTGTGAGCACATCCTTGATTATCTTATTTCAAATTTCCGACCAAAACGATTAAATCGTGCAACTTATGAACAAATGAAATCTAATACTGATAAGTGGAATAAAGCATTACAAAAAAAAGGCAAATCAATAAAAACAGATAATACTGAAATTGTACTGGATTTTAAAGATGGATTTAAATTTGTGAAACTTATAAGCAAGGCGGATTATGAACGAGAAGGCAGCTTAATGAGGCATTGTGTTGGATCATATTTTGGAAAAGATGTTGAAATATACAGTTTGAGAGATTCAGAAAACATGCCTCATTGTACAATTGAAAAAAATAATCAAATTAAAGGAAAAGGGAATGGAGAGATACATCCAAAATACATTGATTATATAGTTCAATTCCTTGAATGGTCAGGGATGAAGGTTCGAGATTCTGAAATGAAACATTTAGGATATATTGTCCCAAAATTTTATAATTATATAAAAAATAAATTATATAAAGGACATTATTTACGAGAGACCGATAAAATAATTCTAAAAAATGACTATATAATTTTTTCTTTATTTAGCGAAGCGATTAATTATATCGGGGATAAAAAAATATTATTTGATAACAATTTAATTGTAGAAAAAAATAAAGAAATTTTGATACCAATTTTTTGTATATCAGGCTCTATCGATGTCAGCGAGAATGCGAAGTTAAGTGCACCGAATTTGACAGAGGTATCAGGCTCTATCTATGTCAGAGAGAATGCGAAGTTAAGTGCACCGAATTTGA
>Ga0210129_1000075_pt1 | contig 26461 bp, 22 predicted proteins | sample WestPond_Cattail_2_FD_185582 | JGI IMG/M metagenome (GOLD analysis project Ga0210129, IMG submission 185582) | Wetland microbial communities from the San Francisco Bay, California, USA, that impact long-term carbon sequestration -... | ecosystem: Environmental > Aquatic > Marine > Wetlands ... | reverse complement strand
CAATAACGCGAATCAAGGATTTGATAGAGTCTACAAATAATAAAATTTTACAGTTTGAAGAAGGAATTGACAGTGATATAGATGATTACAGTTCAGGTGATAATTTTGACGAAGATGACATAGATGATGATTTACTTGTTGGAAAGAGCAAGAGGGCAAAAATAAGATTGGGAGATATGAATTATCTTTCATGGAAATATTATTTGGAAAAAGACCTTGAGACTCTCAACTTACTGCTTTTGATGTTGAATGATATTACGCCCGAACATGATTCTAAATTACAGCAACTCGTTGCCGACCTGCAATATAAGTTTGAAAATCCAATTAACGATGGTAATAAGAAAGTGCTCATTTTTACGGCTTTTTCGGATACAGCCCAGTACTTATACGAACAGTTGGCTGACCGCATAAAGCAAAAGACTGGATTAAATGTAGCTATTGTTACCGGTAATATAGATCCGCGATGTACGATAAAAAAATTAAAAGCTGACTTTAATACGATTCTTACACTATTTTCTCCGCTATCAAAAGAAAAGGATATATTATTTCCTGAAATGGAAGAGAATATTGATGTATTGATCGCAACCGACTGCATTTCAGAGGGACAAAATTTACAGGATTGTGATTATTTAATTAATTACGATATACATTGGAACCCAGTGAGAATTATTCAACGTTTCGGGCGAATAGACCGTATAGGTTCCAAGAATGACGTGATTCAGTTAGTGAACTATTGGCCGGATATGACACTTGATGATTACATTAATTTGAAAGGTAGAGTGGAAGCCCGAATGAAAGTGACTGTGCTTACTGCAACCGGTGATGATAATCCTTTGAGTGATGCCGAAAAGGGTGATCTTGAATATCGCAGGCAACAATTGAAGCGTTTGCAAGAGGAAGTTGTAGATATAGAAGATATGGATACCGGTGTAAATATCATGAATTTGGGATTAAATGAATTTAGGATTGATTTGCTTGATTATATGAAAGGTAATCCTGATGTGGCACATACTCCAAATGGAATGAACGCCGTAGTAAATCATTCGGATATAGTCAGACAAGGGGTTCTTTATGTATTAAGAAACCGCAACAACGGTGTAAATATAAACAATCAAAATTTGCTGCATCCGTTTTACATGGTTTATATTTCTAATGACGGCAATATTTTATGTGATCATTTGTCGCCTAAAAAGATGCTGGACATGATGCGGATGGCCTGTAAAGGCAAGCATGAACCGATAAAAGACTTATGCGATGCATTTAATAAGGAAACTAATAACGGCAAACGAATGAATCACTATAGCGATTTACTTCAAAAGGCTATAGATAGTATTGTGAAAGTAAAAGAGGAATCTGATATCAATAGTTTTCTTAATGGAGGACAAATCAGTTTTGTAAGTAATTCAATTAAAGGACTGGATGATTTTGAATTAATATGTTTCTTAGTGATAAAATAGTCGGATATGTTAGGATTACCTCAGAATACGATATTAAATAAGCAATTGTCAAAAAAGGCAATATATGCAAATTTCGACATCAGAAAATCGCAACGCGAATGTTTTGACGAAGATATCAGTCGTATCATGATAACAAATGAAATATCATCCGCAACGGTAAATATTGCAGAAGGGGGAATCATTAAATCGATTTTTGTCCTATTGATTGAACTTAAACATTCATCTTACCATGAAAAGAATATTGTTATGATTTCAAAATTGATACCGCAAAATATCCTTTTTGTATTGCAATATGGTGATAATGCGAGATTGGCTATATATCACAAATCACTTATACAATCCGACTGGAATACTTTTCAAGATTTAAGTATTGAACTAAAAGGACTATCTTTGGAAGCTGTTTGGAACAATCTAGTTATACAAGTTGGAGATATACATATAGAGCAAGGTAATACTCTTGATGAACAAATTGAGATAGATGAAAGACAAAGAAATATTCAAGAGCAAATTGATGCTTTGGAGCGAAAAGTTCGTGCAGAGAAACAACCGAATAAGAAGTTTGAGTTAGTGCAAGAAATAAAAAGAATAAAACAAAATAGCTATTCACCAAATGGAAATATTAAGTGAAGCTGACGATAGAAAATTATTGAAATAAATTTATACGAAAATATGGAATCAAATAGATTAAAAATGCAAACGCCTAATGGTGTAGATGAAAATATAGAGAAAATAAGAAAGCTTTTTCCGAATTGTATAACGGAACGAAAAAATGAAAAAGGTGAAGAGGAAACGTCCATAGACTTTGACGTACTTCGACAGGAATTGTCTAAGGATATAGTGGAAGGACAAGAAGAACGTTACCAGTTTACATGGCCGGATAAAAAGAAAGCTATTCTTTTATCAAATGCTCCTACTACAGCCACTTTACGTCCATGCCGTGAAGAATCGGTAGACTTTGATAATACGCAAAATCTTTATATTGAAGGTGATAATCTTGAAGTTCTAAAATGCTTGAAAGAAACATATATGGGTGAGGTGAAGATGATCTATATCGATCCCCCTTATAATACTGGCAACGATTTTGTTTATGAAGACGATTTCGCACAGTATGCCGATTACTATATAGACAACAGTGGACAGTTTGATGATGATGGCAACCGCCTTGTACAAAATACAGAAAGCAACGGACGCTTCCATACAGATTGGTTGAATATGATTTATCCGAGACTCAAAGTCGCTAAAGATTTATTGAAAAAAGATGAAGGCGTGATCTTTATTTCTATTGATGATAATGAAATGCATAATTTGAGAAAGGTTTGTGATGAGATATTTGGTGAAAGTAACTTTATAGCTCAAATCATTTGGGAAAGAGCGTATGCTCCAATTAACTTGATGAAACATTTTTCAAGAAGTCATGATTATATATTATGCTATGCCAAAAATATAAATGATACAATTTGTAATGGAATTGGACGTAGTGAAGAGGCTGATAGTCGTTATAACAATCCAGACAATGATCCACGTGGAGTTTGGAAACCAAGTGATTTGTCTGTAGGTCCTAGAATTGAAGAAAAAACTTATAAAATAACGACCCCTTCGGGGAGAGTTGTAGAGCCTCCAGCAGGACGCTGCTGGAGTCTCTCAAGGAATGCATTCCTTGAGAGACTCAACGATAAGCGTATTTGGTTTGGTCCAGAAGGTGATAGTGTTCCATCATTAAAACGTTTTCGTTCTGAGTTAAGGAAAGATGGTATAACACCGATGACTATATGGAAATATACTGAAGTAGAACATTCACAGGATGCCACTAAAAAATTAAAAGATTTATTTGATGGGAAAATGTATTTTGATTATCCCAAACCAGTCCCTTTAGTAAAAAGATGTCTTGAATTATACACTAATAGAGATTCATTAATTCTTGACTTTTTTTCAGGTTCAGCAACAACTGCACATGCTGTAATGAAACTTAATGCAGAAGACGGAGGTCATCGTAAATTTATTATGGTACAACTTCCTGAGGAAACTGATGAAAAAAGCGAAGCTTATAAAGCAGGATATAAAAACATCTGTGAAATAGGCAAAGAACGCATCCGTCGTGCAGGTAAGAAAATCATGGAAGAAATGAAAGCGAAAAATGACGGATTATTTGGTGATAAGAATTACAAACTCGACATAGGATTCCGTGATTTAAAACTCGACAGTTCAAACATGGAAAATATTTATTATGCTCCTTCGGAAGTAAAACAAGAAGACTTATTTGCTCTTACCGATAATATTAAACCTGACAGAACAAGTGAAGATTTGCTTTTCCAAGTGATGCTGGATTTAGGTATAATTCTTGATAACAAGATAGAAGAAACGGAAATAGCAGGTAAAAAAATATATAATGTAGCAGATGGTTTCCTTATAGCTTGTTTTGATAAATATGTAAATGATGAAGTGGTTACTGAAATAGCCAAGCAAAAGCCAACCTACGCCGTATTCCGTGACAGCGGTATGGAATCGGATAGTACAGCTACAAACTTTGAACAAATATTTGCGACATATAGTCCTGATACAACAAGAAAAATTTTATAGAAATGACAAAAATAACGAACACGGAAAAATTTATATTCTTAAAACTCTTTAATAGGGGCGGCTATGTCTTGGATTTTACAACACCAGATTTTGATGCTTTCACGTTAGATAGTATAGGTGTTGCTCTTTGTAATAAATACAAATTGTCGAAAGGAGGTTCTCTAAATGCTTATATTAGAGAGGCTAATGAAGAACATGTAATAAAAATTTTAAGTGATTTATTTTTATATTATGAAAATTATTATTTTGATTTTAAAAAAGAAATAGATAACGAAAAAGAAAAATTTCAATTATATCGTAGGTGTAAAGCTATTTATGATAGATTAAAATCAGGTGATGAAACCTTTTCTCTTTTAACTGAAAATTTAAAAGAGAAGTTTTCAAGCGGTTATATATCAACTCAAATAGAATTAATGGAAAAATCACAATCCGAAAATCCGACAGAAGCTATAGGGAAAGCTAAGGAGTTAATAGAAAGTTGTTGTAAAACAATCTTGGAAGATAACAATATTAAACTTGATAAAAATTGGGATATTGTAAAACTTGTAGATGAAACAACTAAATATTTAAAAATAACCCCTAAAGATATGCCAGAAGATATTCCTGGGTATCAAGCAATTAGGGCAATTTTGGGAAATTTAAAAGCTATTGCAAACAATGTCGCTCAACTCAGAAATTTGTATGGAAGTGGTCATGGAAAAGATTCGCATTATAAAGGACTAGAGGAAAGACACGCGAAGTTGGCCGTTGGTAGTAGTGTTACTTTAGTAAATTTCTTATGGGATTCTCATGAACGCAAACAAAATAAGTAATGAAGTTTAATTTTAAAATACAAGATTATCAAACTGATGCCGTTGAAAGTGTCGTGCGGGTTTTCAACGGGCAGCCGAATATTAATTCTATGCAATACATTATTGATAAAGGAAAAACAGTCGTAATAAATGATGGTAAAGAAGTAGAACAAGGACAAATTGATCTTGAATATATCGGATATAGAAATAATGATATTATGCTTAATAATGTGGATTTATTAAGCAACATTCATCGGATTCAAACCGAAAACAATATAAAATTATCGAAAGATTTGGTGACACATCTCGGACATTGTTCCCTTGATGTGGAAATGGAAACCGGAACAGGTAAAACATACGTATATATAAAAACTATGTTTGAGCTGAATAAACGCTACGGATGGACAAAGTTTATAGTGGTGGTACCGAGCATTGCCATACGTGAAGGTGTGAAGAAGTCTTTTGAAATGACAACGGATCATTTTATGGAACAATACGGAAAGAAAGCAAGATTCTTTATTTATGATAGTTCAAATCTGAATAAGATAGATACTTTCTCCAGTAGCGGGGATGTGTCGGTGATGATTATCAATACTCAGGCTTTTGCCGCTTCCCTTAAAGAAGGTGGTAGAAGTAAGGAATCAAGGATTATTTATTCTAAACGTGACGACTTTGCAAGTCGTAGGCCGATTGATGTGATAAAAGCAAACCAACCTATAATTATATTGGATGAGCCGCAGAAAATGGGTGGAGAAATAACGCAAAATGCTCTGAAACAATTTAATCCGTTATTTTCTATTAATTATTCGGCAACACATAAAGTACAACATAATATGATATATGTGCTTGATGCCCTTGATGCTTACAATAAACGTCTTGTAAAGAAAATTGAAGTAAAAGGCTTTGAGGTGAAAAATCTGAAGGGTACAAATAAATATTTGTTTCTTGAAGATATCGTATTATCAAGTAACAAACCTCCAATGGCACGTATGGAGTTTGAAGTTAAGCATGATATTGGAATAAAACGTGAAATAAGAATATTAGGTGTCGGTGACGATTTGTATTATATGTCCAATAATATGGAACAATACAAAGGTTTTAAAATATCTGATATTGATCCGATAAGCAATAGCGTGACTTTCTTAAATGATGAAAGATTGAGTATCAATGAGGCTTCAGGAGATGTATCGGAAAAAAATCAGGCAAGAATTCAAATAAGAGAAACTATATTGTCTCATTTTAAGAAAGAAGAATTGTTGTTTAATAAGGGTATAAAAACACTATCGTTATTTTTTATCGATGAAGTTGCAAAATATCGTCAATATGATGATAATGGGAAAGAGCTTTTAGGTGAATACGGTAAAATGTTTGAGGATGAATACACGAACATATTAAATGAAAATTTAAGCTTGTTTGATAGCGATTATCAGGAATATTTGCGGAATATACCTGTGAATGAAACGCATAAAGGTTATTTCAGTATTGACAATAAAGGTCATGTTATAAACAGTAAGGTAAAACGTGGATCCGAATTTTCTGATGATATATCAGCTTATGACTTGATTATGAAAAACAAGGAACGGTTACTGAGCTTTGAGGAACCTGTTAGATTTATTTTTTCACATTCCGCATTACGTGAAGGATGGGATAACCCCAATATTTTCCAAATATGTGCCTTGAAACACAGTGACAGTGCTACTCAAAAGCGACAGGAAGTGGGACGTGGATTACGGCTGTGTGTAAATAAGGACGGGGACAGAATGGACTATGATACGTTAGGCGAAAGGGTGCATGACATAAATAAATTGACTGTAATTGCAGCAGAAGGATATGCTTCGTTTGTAGGAGATTTACAAAAAGACATCAGAAAGGATATTTATGACAGACCTACAAAAGCCACAGAAGAATATTTCATTAAAAAAGTGGTTAAGGTTAATGGGCAACTTCATACTATTACGGAGCAAGAGACTCATGCAATTTATCGTTATCTGCTGAAGAACGATTATATTGATGATAATGATAAGATTACTGAAAAGTATCATGTTGATTTGGGGAATAATACACTTGTTCCATTACCTGAGTCCATTTTACCGATAACGGAAGGTGTGCATAAACTTATTCAAAGCGTATTTGACGAACATATTTTTGATGATATGATTGAAGATGCAAATACTACGCAGATTAAAGAGAATAAATTAAATGATAATTTCAGCAAAAAGGAATTTCAGGAGTTGTGGCGTAGAATTAATCACAAATATGCTTATACCGTTGCGTTTGACAGTGCTGAATTAATAGATAATTCTATCCGGCAGATTAATAAGGATCTATTTGTCTCAGAGTTGCAATATCGAACTACAGTGGGTGAGCAAGATGTAACAATGGATAGAGACAGATTGGATAGAGGAGATGCTTTTGGACAAGGTAAAACGAATACTAATACTTTGAAAGTAACGGATGTAAGTCATGTAAAATATGATTTGATAGGTAAAATTGCGGCCGGAACGACATTAACAAGAAAAACAGTTGTAAGAATATTACAAGGTATCAAGCCTTCGAAATTTGCCATGTTCCAAGCTAACCCAGAAGAGTTTATCTCAAAAGTCACAAAACTTATCAAGGAACAAAAAGCTACAATGATTGTGGATCATATTTCATATAACCAAATAGATGGTAAATATGAAAGTGATATTTTCACGAAAGAAAAACATTCACAAGGATTCGATAAGGCATATAAGGCAACAAAACATATACAAGATTATGTATTTACTGACGGAACGGCTGATAAAAGTGTTGAACGCAAGTTCGCGGAAGATTTAGATAATGCAAATGAGGTTGTTGTATATGCCAAACTGCCTAAAGGCTTTCATATACCAACACCGGTAGGTAATTATTCTCCGGATTGGGCTATTGCATTCAAAAAGGGAACGGTAAAACATATATATTTCATTGCTGAGACAAAAGGTACGTTGGATAGTTTGGAATTTAGGCCTATTGAAAAATCTAAAATCAATTGTGCTATAAAGCTATTTAATGAAATGTCTACAAGTGAAGTAAAATATAGTGCTGTGAAAGATTATGCTACTTTAATGAATGTAATGGAAGCTATTTAAAGTAAACTTATCGCTACAATATAAATAAATATTATGAGCAAATTAGAAGATTTATACAAGTCGATTAAAACCTTAAAGGAATTAGGATTACCTCTGAATGAAGAAACACTTCATGCGGTTGATAATTTGGAAGAGGAACTGATAAAGAACGAGATCATACCTCGTCTATCAGATAGTATTGAGCCTATAATCACGAATATAGAACGTCCTATTGTTTTGGTTGTTGATTATATCCCGAATGAAGAGCTGAGTGTACGGCTTACACGTAAGCGTGTGATTACTGATGAAACCGAAACAAAACAATATTCTTTAGTGCCGAAAGTCGCAGAAAAGAAAACGGATCGTAAAATAACATCATCACCAAAATCACCTAAAACTCGTTTGGCTGTGACGTATCCTGACGGACGACGAGTGGAACACAGGTATGCTTACGAAACATTTCTTGATGTGATAGAACATGCCGGTGCAGACAAGGTGGCGGCATTAAAATTGAAATGGGTAGGTCTTCCTTTAGTTTCAAAAACAAAGGATGACTACTATAATCAACATGAAATCAGTGATGGGTGGTTAGTAGTCACTCATTCTTCTACAAATCAAAAGAAAGTTCAACTTGAAGAAATATCTCAAAAGTTGCATTTAGGTCTTAAAGTGGAGATAGTGTAAAATATAAAGACAATGAAAGGCGTTAATTTGAATAAACATGGTAGCCGTCCATATAATCCTGATATTGCCAATGTCTTTTTTCGTGCAGGTGAAATTGAGGCATGGGGACGTGGAATAGAACGGATGATGAGTGCTTGTGAGGAATACGGATGCGGAATGCCTCAATATAAATATGACGGTACTGGTTTATGGGTGGTCTTTAAGTTTAAAGATACTATCCAAAAGACCAGCCAAAAGACCAGCCAAAAGACCAGCCAAAAGACCAGCCAAAAGACCAGCCAAAAGACCAGCCAAAAATTACCTATATACCAGACTAAAGGCTGTCTTAACTTGACAGAGCAACAAAATGAAATTATAAAATACCTTAAAGAACATCCTTACGCCACACGAACAGAATTAATAGAATGTATCAAAACAGGTAAATCAGGAGGAATCAGATATAACTTGTCTAGATTGAAAGAATTAGGTTTACTAAAACGTGTCGGTGGTAAAAAATATGGTCATTGGGAAATACTGAGTAGAAATAACGATTGATGAACAAGTATTTTATTTATAATTCACTTATATGAAGTCGGAATATATTGGAAATACTGATTTGCTAAAACTGCAAATGGTGGCATTTTTCAGTTCGCGAACCATAGCAAGCGAATTTGTTTTACCGTGTTATGATTGGGCAACATCATTGGATAAAACAGAAACATGTGTGGTGAGCGGCTTTCAATCGCCAATAGAAAAAGATGTATTGCATTTTTTGCTTGAAAAGGATGTTCCGGTAATATTGGTACTTGGTCGATGCTTATACAAACTGGTACCTCCGGAATTGAAAACGGCATTGGATAAAGGTAGGCTTTTAATCATTTCAATATCATCTTCACCACGCCAAAGTAAAGAAACTGCAACACAACGCAACAAGTATGTGGTGGATATGGTGGATCATGTGTGCTTCGGCTCAATAAGCGAAACAAGTTCATTGTATTCTCTTTATCTTTATGCGCGTGATGGAGGAAAAGATGTAGTGATGTTGGGAAATAAACATAAATGATTATGAGTAACGAGATACAATTCTTATTATATGACGTTCCTAAGAAGATGGGGTGCCAAGTCTGATACGGAATTTATCAGCGATAAAATAAAAAATGTAATAGACCCGATACCAGATTTTGAACTGGAGACTATTTCTACCAAAACAGGAAAGACGATATTCGAACTTCATGTCAATAGTCGTCTAAACACACCAGACTATTAACAGATAAAGAGTGACTCTGTAAATGACCCTGTAAATGACTCTGTAAATTCATTAACCCTTTTACAGAAAGATTTATTAGAGCAAATGAAACAGAATAGAGAGATTACACGTCCCGAACTATGTGAACGACTCAATGTGAGTTTGGCTACCGTAAGAATAACTATTGCCCAATTAAAAGAATTGAAACTACTGGATCGGATTGGTTCGGACAAAAGTGGTCATTGGGTGGTAACCGAAAAGGTAAAAGGAGGGAAATCATGAAATTTAATTTTAAAATACAAGATTATCAAATGCTTTCCGTTGGATGAGTAAAATGGATTCGCTAAATGTTGAAGCAACTATCGAGGATTCCTCGATAGTTCAAAAAGAATTATTGCTGTACGGTAAAACTTTTAATGAAGTGTTATCTGTATTTTGTTTTTCTGTTTTATAATATTATTTTTGTAGTCGGTGCTGTAACGTAATATATGATTTATGGATAAAATTGAGACATTAAATAATGAATGGCAATCTCTTCAACCGCTGAAAGCTGATGATGTGAAAAGATTGAATGATAAATTCAAGCTTGAATTTAATTATAATTCCAATCATATTGAGGGTAATACACTTACATACGGACAAACGAAATTGTTGTTCATGTTTGATCAAACTTCCGGTAATTCAAGTTTAAAGGATTATGAGGAGATGAAAGCTCATAATGTGGGACTTGAGATGATGAAACAGGAAGCTGAAGATAAGGAACGCCCACTGACTGAAAGTTTTATTCGTGAATTGAACCATACAATACTAGTAAAAAATTATTGGAGCAATGCAAAAACTCCCAACGGGGATGATACTCGTATTGAGGTGAAAGTAGGGGAATATAAAAGTAGACCGAACTCGGTTATTACCGTGACAGGTGAAAAGTTTGATTATGCTTCGCCTGAAGAAACTCCGGCTTTTATGACGTCTTTGGTAAAGTGGTATAATGAAGAAGTAAATAACAATGAACTTTCTCCTATAGAAATAGGGGCTTTGCTTCATTATAGATATATACGCATTCATCCTTTTGAAGACGGAAACGGTAGAATAGCCAGGTTATTGGTTAATTTCGTGCTTCATCGTTACGGTTATCCGATGATAGTTATTCGTTCCGAAGATAAGGATAATTATTTGCGTATTCTTCATCAGTGTGATGTGGCTGTTGGTCTTACTCCGTCTGATGGCGCAAATGCTACGTTAGACAAAATAAAACCTTTTGTGGATTACCTGAAAGATAGGCTGATTCATGCGTTGGAGATATCGATAAAAGCAGCTAAAGGTGAAAATATTGAAGAAGATGATGATTTTGAAAAACAATTGACTTTGCTGGAACGTGAGGTTAAACAGAAAGAAGATAATGAGGCAAAAAAAAGATATTTCAATGAAGAGGATGTGCGCAACATTTTAAGATATGTGTTCTTTCCATTGGTTGATGAATTTGAAAAGGCTAGAGAATTGGTCTTTAAAAATTGGTTCTGCTACACTACAAGTTCTCCGACAAAGATATCAAAAGATTATCAAGGTGAATATGGATTGAATGTAGGGCATGACTTGCGTGATGCGGATGATTATATTCGTAATGCAAAATCGGTTTGGTATACTTGCAAATTAGGATGTCCCAGAAATGAATTGTTGGGTACATTATCTATTACTCGTTCTTTTCACATAACATTAGAAAAAGACAAATATCATATAGTTGAATACTGTAATCAAGACTTTCTTTATGGTGAATACCCTTCAGAAGAAACAATGGTTAAAATAGTATCTTCATTTAAACAGGATCTTATCAGTACAATTAAAACGACTATTAATAAATAAGGGTACCGTTCAGAATCAAATGGGGATCTACATTTGCCAATTTTATATTTTGTTCCAGGCTGCCGGTATCAGACATATATAATACACTTTTGGCTATCTGTTCTGCTGTGGTAGTTTTACCACTTATTTTCAGCAATTCGGCGAGTTGGCAAAAAAACGTTCGGCGAGTTGGCGAGATTTTATTCGGCGAGTTGGTATTTACATTTTGTTTAATTTCCTATGTACGGTGAATCATAATAATTTGAAAACAAGCTATCAATCCATCCGGTCCTTGTAATCTTCGTATGTAAATTTGCGATAGAGCTCAAAATGTCCGTCGGTATGCAATATTCCGATGGATGGATGGGCTATACCGTTGAACATGTTTGTTTTCACGGTGGTGTAGTGAATCATGTCTTCGAAGATTATCTCTTCGTTGATTTGTAAAGGGTGATTGAAACTCCATGTTCCTATGTAGTCTCCGCTGAGGCAACTGTTGCCACCTAAGCGATATTTGTATGGCTTGCTTTCGTCGCTTGCCGCTCCACGAACATTAGGTTGATATGGCATTTCAAGGCAATCGGGCATGTGGCATGTGAAACTTATATTTAGTATTGCCGTTTTGATGCCTTTGTCTTCAACAATGTCAACGACTTTTGATGTGAGATAACCGGTTTGCCAAAGGAATGCGCTTCCCGGCTCGAGGATTACTTTCAGATGAGGATGGCGTTTATGGAATTTGTTGAGAATCTCAATAAGATGTTCTACGTTGTAGTCTTTTCGCGTCATAAGATGACCGCCACCGAAATTTATCCATTTCAATTGCTCGAACCATTTACCGAATTTCTCTTCGATGTGCGCCAATGTGCGTTCGAACACTTCGTCGCTGCTTTCACAAAGGGTGTGGCAGTGGAAACCTTCAATTCCTTCGGGAAGTTTATCCGGTAGTTTGTCGGCCGTTATGCCGAAACGCGTACCGGGTGCGCAAGGATTATATAGCATCGTCTTCACTTCGGAATATTCGGGATTGATACGCAACCCGCAACTAATATCGTGTCCCTTTGTCAACGGGTAAAAACAGTCGTATTGAGATAGAGAATTGAATGTTATATGGCTACTGAACCGTATTATTTCATCAAAATCCTTTTCGATGTATGCCGGAGAATAAGTGTGTGTGCGACTGCCGAATTCTTCGTACCCTAAACGTGCTTCGTATGGTGAACTGGCTGTGGTGCTGTGGATATATTCTCTGAATATCGGGAATGATTTCCATAGCGCAAAAGCTTTGAATGCGAGGATTATCTCTACATCGGCGCGACGACTTACATCGGTTATCAATTGTAAGTTCTTTCGCAATAATTTTTCCTCAAGCACATAGCAGGGAGAAGGAATGGTATTTTTGTTCTCGTTCATCAGTCAATAATTTTAAAGCGTGCAAAACGTAGTAGGAGGGTCTTTTCTCCTACATTTTTAAATGTTACTTTAGCCTTGCGGTTATCGCCTACACCTTCTATAGCGTTTATTTCACCTATGCCGAAACGTTCATGCTCAATGTGCTTGCCTACTTCCAATCCGCCGTATGAAGCGGCATTGTCGTCAACTGGCTTTACCGTAAGTGTTGTTTGGCGATTTTGATGTGAAGGTTTTTGGATAGGAGTATTTGTTTGTTGCTTTTGCTCCAGTGCCACAGAACGCAATGACGTAAAGTGAGGTTTGAATGATGCCTCAGGTTTGATGATGTCAATATTTTTATTGCTGTCATCCGTGCGCAAATAGTTTCTGTCAATATCTTTCAGGAACGGGCTCGGATTGCAGAATGACTGTTTGCCGTACATGTAGCGCAAATTGGCAAATGAAAGGAAACAATGTTCTTTGGCTCTTGTTATTGCCACATAAAACAGTCGACGCTCTTCCTCCAATGCACGCGGCGAATATTCGCACATTGCGCTTGGGAACAGTCCGTCTTCCATCCCAACGACGAACACATTGCCGAATTCCAGTCCCTTTGCCGAATGTACTGTCAATAATGTTACTTTCGGGGTATTTGCATCTTTGTCACTGTCCTGATCGGTTAATAGTGATACTTCTTGCAAAAAGTCGTTCATCGAAACGAATTCATTGCCTTCTTCTTGCCGTGTTTGCACAAAGTCGGTCATACCGTTGTATAACTCGTCCAGGTTTTGCTGGCGGCTTAAGTCTTCGGGAGAATTATCCTTGTATACATCTTTTAGTATGCCGGAATCTTCCATAATTTTTTTGCCTAAAGCTGCCGCGTCGGTTGTATCAGACATTTCAATGAAACTTGATATCATTGAGTGAAATCCTTCAAGTTTGGATAAAGTACTGCTGTTGAACTTGCATCCGTATTCAATAGGATTGCCAAGTACGTCCCACAAGCTTATATTGTTTACATTGGCAGCAGCTACGACTTTGGCCAAAGTGGTGTCGCCTATTCCGCGTAAAGGATAATTAAGCACACGTTTGAAAGCTTCTTCGTCCATCGGATTAACAGCCAGGCGGAAATATGCCATTACATCCTTTATCTCCTTGCGCTGATAAAAGCTGAGTCCGCCATATATGCGGTAAGGAATATTCTTTTTGCGTAGGGCTTCCTCAAAGATACGGCTTTGTGCATTTGTTCTGTAAAGAATGGCAAAGGTATTGTATTCATAATCCTGCCGGCGGTGCATATCGGCAATGCGGTTAACCACAATATCGCCTTCTTCTTTATCGGAATAGGCTTTTGTCAGTTCCAACGGTTCACCTGTGTCGTTCTTTGAAAATACTTTTTTGCGAATTTGCATCCTATTTTTGTCTATCAAGCTGTTGGCTGCATTCACAATCATTTGTGTGGAACGGTAGTTCTGCTCCAACTTAAACAGCTTTGCGCCTTTGAATTCTGTCGTGAATCTGAGTATGTTGTCTATTTCAGCTCCGCGAAAAGAATAGATACTTTGTGCATCGTCTCCAACAACACATACGTGGTTGCGATTACCTGAGAGTTGTTTGATGATGCAGTGCTGGGCGTAGTTGGTATCCTGATACTCATCTACAAGTATATATTCGAAAGCGTTTTCATACTTTGCACGAACGTCCTCGTGTTGCTTGAAAAGAATGTATGTATAAAGTAGCAAATCATCAAAGTCCATTGCTCCTGCTTGTCGACATCTGTTCCAATAAGTGGAATATATAAGAGGTATCTGGTCTACATTTTGTTTCATCAATTCTTTTAATATTTCCGGGTCGGATGAATAAGCTGCCGGAGTTACCAAAGCGTTTTTTGCACGGCTGATGAGGCCTTGAATCATGTTTGGTTTGTACTTTTTGTCGTCTAATTTCAGCTCTTTTATGATAGATTTAATCAAGCTTCGCGAGTCCGATGAATCATAAATAGTGAAATTGGATTTGAAGCCGATATATTCACTTTCAACTCTCAATATACGTGCGAATATTGAATGGAACGTACCCATCCAAAGATGTTTAGCCATGTTGGCACCAACTTCCTGTGCAATGCGCTGTTTCATTTCATTTGCAGCTTTGTTGGTGAAAGTAAGAGCCAGTATCGACCACGGCTTATATCCGTGTTCAAGCAAATAAGCTATTTTGTATGTAAGCACACGAGTCTTGCCGGAGCCTGCGCCGGCAATCACTAACGACGGTCCGTCGCAATATTCTACTGCTTGCAGTTGTTCGGGGTTTAATTCCTTTGTGTAATCTATCATAACGACACAAAGGTACTAAATTTAATTTTTCTGATAAATACCTGCTTAATAAAAATCAACCACCGTTATGCCTGCTCCTCCAAGTTGTACATGTTCGTCATTGAAGTCTTTCACTCCGGAAACGTTTTTAAGATAGTCGCGTATGAGTGTACGGAGTATACCTGTGCCGGTACCATGCAGAATTCGCACGCGTGACATACCGATTTGTATTGCATCATCAATGAAATATGTCACCGCTTGCAAAGCTTCATCGCCACGCATACCGCGGACGTCAATGTCTTGTTTGAAATTCAGCTTCTTATCATACATCTCATCGAGAGTCTGTTTACTTATGTATGATGTCTTTAAGCTTTCCTCTTTTTGTATGGTCTTATCGGTGCGTACAAGTTTGTCAAGCTTGGTCTGCAGCGTTAGGTCACCGAATGTAACTGTGGCATTTTTCCCATTTACGGTATTGAGTACGCCGATAGTGTTTTGTCCTTTTATTATAACTTTGTCGCCGACTGTCAATTCTTTTTTTACATTTGGTTGTGCCGGTTTTGCGTTATTTTCTTTTTTATTTTTCTTCTTATCTCTGTTAGCCTTCAGCTTTTCTATCTTATGAACAATCTTTTGTTCCAGTTCATCATCTTTCTGTTGCAGCTTTTCGTTTTTGAAATCCTCAAGTTCTTTGCGCACGTTACGTGTTTGCTCCTTTTCGGCTTGTGATTCTTTTATAGACCTTATTGTGCTCTCAATACGGGCATTTGACTCACTTAGAATTTGTTCCGCCTGTTCTTTGGCTTGCTTTATAATATCCTTACGCTCGTTTAGCAGGCTTTCAGTTTCGGTTTTATATTTGCCGATAGTCTCCTCAAGTTGCTTTTCTTGTTTGTGAATATTACGACGTTTGTTTTCCCAATACATTTTGTCACGAACGATGTCTTGCAGGTATTTGTCAGAATTGATATATTCCGAGCCTACCATATCCGATGCGTCCTTGATAACCGTTTCGGGCAAACCTATCTTACGGGCAATTTCTATAGCGAATGAACTGCCTGGGTTGCCTATTGCCAATTGGAACAATGGGCGCATTTGTTGACGGTCATACAGCATTGCTCCGTTGATTACATGTGGATGGCTTTCGGCAAAATGCTTAAGATTTTGATAGTGAGTGGTGATAATGCCGTATGTGTCTTTTTCGTCGAATTGCTTCAATACAGCTTCGGCAATGGCTCCACCTATTTGCGGTTCGGTGCCTCCGCCGAACTCATCGATGAGTATTAGGCTGTGTTCGTTGCAGCCTTTCATCATGTTCTTCATGTTGAGCAGGTGCGACGAGTATGTACTTAGGTCGTCTTCGATGCTTTGTTCATCACCTATGTCTATGAATATGCTGCTGAATATCCCGGTGACGCTACTTTCGGCAACAGGTATTTGCAATCCGCATTGCAGCATATATTGCAGTAATCCTACTGTCTTGAGGCAAACCGATTTGCCTCCGGCATTAGGACCTGATATTATAAGTATACGATGATCTTTATCTATCTGTATGTCAAGCGGATTCATCTTCTTACCGTGCTTAGCCAACGACATTTGTAATAGCGGATGAATGGCGCTTCCCCAGTCGATAAATCCGTAATTGACAATTGTTGGGCGTATACCGCCGATGCGTTCTGATAAGAGTGCCTTGGCTCGAATGAAATCAATCTCTGCCAAAAATGAATAACTGGTGAGAATATTGTCGACTTGCGGACGCAAAGACGCACTGAATTCGGTGAGAATCTTAATTGTTTCCCGATGTTCATCGCCTTCAAGTTCGCGTATGCGATTGTTTGCTTCAACGATTTGCTCAGGTTCGATAAAAAGGGTCTTGCCTGTTGCAGATTCATCGTGAACGATACCTCTGATTTGACGTTTCATAGCCGGGGCAATCGGTATAACCAACCGCCCGTCACGCACGGTAGGTGCTACATCTTTACCAACAAGTCCGTCGCTTTGGGCTTTGTGAAGAATTGAGTTAAGTGTTTTGGATATGCCGTTGGTCGTGGATGTAAGCTCACGGCGTATTTGCATAAGGTTTGCAGACGCGTTGTCTTTAATCTTTCCGTATTTATCGAGTATTCTGTCAATTTGTTTTACGATGTCAGGAAAAGTGAAAATATCTTTTGCCAACAAACTGAGGTGAGGATATAACAACGTTTCTTCATCATCGCCGTTTTTCTTTAGCAGACACGCAACAATACCGTTGATAGTGTTTAATGAACGCTGTAGATTAAATAGTTCCTCTTCATTCAGATATGTTCCTTCAACGCGAATGCGTTTCAGCGATGGGCGTACATCATAAAAGAATTGGTCTGGGAACTGCTCTTCTTCATGTAAGATACGAATGAATTCAGATGTTTGGTCTAAACTCTCTTCGATGATGTTCTTTTTGTCGGTAAATTTCATTTCCGTCACCAACTCTTGTCCCAAAGGACTTAGGCAAAGCTCTTGAAGTTGATGGCGTATTTGTGTAAATTCAATCTTATGTTCGAAATTTTCGGGATATATCATACAGATTTATTGTTGTACTTTAAAACCTCTGAGAAAATCTTCGACTTGCATATGCTTCTTTCCTGCCTGTTGAAGTGACAGAATTTTTATGAAACCGTCTGCGGCAGCAATTTTGAGTTCTTTTCTGCCGTCGGTGATAACCGTACCGGGAGCAACTGTAGTCGAACATTTTTCTTTGTCGGTCTTGAACACTTTTATTTCAACTTTTTCGCCTTTATCGTTAGTAATAACGGTACGTGCGGCAGGGTAGGGAGACAATCCTCGAATGAAATCATACACACGTTTTACGGGTTGATTCCAAACAATTTGGCATGTCTCTTTAAATATCTTTGGAGCAGGTTTCAATTCACCGTTTATTGCGGGAAGCGAAGCCTGGTCTATGGATTTTACATTATCCGATAATATAGCTTCAACCGTGTCAAGAACCAATTGGCTGCCCAAGTTCATCAACTTGTCATGTACCATCTCAAGGTCGTCGGTTTCGGCAATCGGTACGTGTACCTGTTGTATTATCTTACCTGTGTCCATGCCTTTTTCAAGAAAGAACGTAGTGATGCCGGTTTCTTTCTCACCGTTTATGATAGCCCAATTGATAGGGGCTGCCCCTCGATATTGCGGTAGTAATGATGCATGCAGGTTGAATGTGCCGAAGCGTGGCATACTCCAAACGACTTCGGGCAACATACGAAAAGCAACAACTATTTGTAAGTCTGCTTTGTATGATGATAGTTCGTCAACAAAGTCCGGGTCTTTCAGCTTTACCGGTTGCAGAAGAGGCAATTTTTGTTGCAGCGCATATTGTTTTACGGGTGAGAACTGAATCTTGTGTCCGCGTCCGGCAGGTTTGTCGGGCATGGTGATTACAGCCACCACATTATAATGATTTTCTACGAGAACTTTTAACGGTAATACGGCAAAATCAGGTGTACCCATGTACACTATTCTTAAATCTTTCTTTTCCATGTTTGTTAATCTTCTGAGAAATGTACCAGCAGTTGCCGGTAAGTGCTTAATATTTTCGACTTTGACACGAAACCGAGATAGTTGCCGTCATTGTCGCATACGGGAAGATTCCATGCTTTGGTATCGTCGAATGTCTGCATTACGCGCTCCATAAGGTCGTCGTTATGCAGAACGGCGGGAGCAGATGTCATAAACCCTTTTACTGTGAATTGATGGTACAGCTCGGCACGGAACATGATGTTTCGTATGTCATCCAACTTAACTATGCCTATAAGTTTATTCCTATCATCCAGTACCGGAAATACGTCACGTCTTGTTTTTGTTATTATTGACACCAATTGTCCCAAATCCATATTTTGAGTGATAGGCATAAAGTCGGTCTCGATAACGTTTTCCAGCTTCATCAATGTAAGTACGGCTCTGTCTTTATGGTGAGTCATCAGTTCTCCCTTTTTTGCTAAACGCATGGCATATATGCAGGTAGGTTCAAAAATGATAATTGTCATATATGAACAAACGGATACAATCATCAGCGGTAGGAATAAACCATAGCCACCGGTTAGTTCTGCAATCAGGAAAACACCGGTAAGAGGCGCATGCATAACTGCGCTCATTACACCTGCCATACCCATCAGTGCAAAGTTGGTTTCAGGCAGATAAGGCAATGTCCCCAATCCGTTTGAGAAATGTGAGAAGATAAAACCCGATATGCAACCGAGAAACAATGTAGGAGCAAATATACCACCGCAACCTCCACCTCCGTTTGTTGCCGTAGATGCAAATACTTTTGTCAGTACGATCAAACCTAAATATACGAGTATCAGGTGATCGTTACCATAGAAGAGAGAGTTGTTCATTACCGTATCCCATTGGTGCATGTTGCTACCGTTTATCAACAATTCTATGGTGTTGTAACCTTCGCCATATAGTGGAGGGAACAGGAAGATAAGTATGCTTAATGTTACTCCTCCCAAAGCTAATTTAGCCCATGGATTTTTCCTCTTTCCGAAAATCGTTTCGAACCAGTTCATCGTACGAGTGAAATAGAGTGATACCAAACCGGTGAATATACCTAATAATATGGTGTAAGGGATACGTTCCAAAGTGAATGTGTTTTGCAGATGGAATGCAAACATCGGATGCAACCCGCTGAATATGTATGAAAACACGGCGGCAGTGACTGCAGAAATCATCAACGGGAGCAATGATGCCATTGTTAGGTCTATCATCAGTACTTCAAGCGTAAAACACAGGCCGGCTATCGGCGCTTTGAAGATGCTTGATATGGCACCTGCTGCTCCACAACCTACGAGTAGCATCAAAGTCTTGTGCTCCATCTTGAATGCCATACCGAGATTTGAGCCTATGGCCGAACCGGTGAGTACGATAGGCGACTCGGCTCCGACTGAACCACCGAAACCGATTGTAATGGCACTGGCAATTATTCCCGACCAAGTGTTATGACTCCTGATACGACTTTGACGCTTGGAAATGGCATAAAGAATACGTGTTACGCCGTGGCTTATATCATCACGTACGATATATCTAACGAATAACCCTGCCAAGAATATTCCGATAACAGGATAAACCAAATATAAGTAATTGGCGTGAGTGGCATTAAAGTTTTCAGTCAATAGATTTTCAATCTGATTTATAAGCCATTTTAGTACAAAGGCTGCTACGGCAGTAAGAAAACCTACCATAAAACTTAGTACGAGGACAAATCTTTTTTCCGGAATATGTTCCTCACGCCAGCGATTAAGCGATTGAAAAAATGTTGTTTTTTCTTGATATTGCATTATTAACCACTATTTCCATTATAAACAAATTACAAAGTAAAGAATAATATTCACAAATCACAACATTGATGTCAATATTTTATTAAATGCTTTTTTATTCACGAATGACTTTTACCGTACCGCCTTTGCCTATTTTAACTATGCTTGACGGTTTGGCTGGAGTAGTATCGTTCTGGCGATATTTTACAATATAATCTACTGCATTTTTTATTTCATCATTTATATCGGCAAAAGATTTAGGCGAAGGTTCACCACTAATATTAGCCGAAGTGGAAACTATCGCTTTGCGAAAGCGTTGGCATAGTTGCTTTGAAAAATCTTCTTTAGTGATGCGCATTCCCACGCTTCCGTCTTCAGCTAAGAGGTTGGTAGCCAAGTTCCTTGCATTATCGTAAATGACGGTCAGCGGTTTGGTGCTCATTTCAATCATGTCCCATGTAATAAGCGGTACATCGTTAACATAGAATTCAACTTTCGGTTCTGAGTCAACCAACACTATAAGAGCTTTACTGTCGTTACGCTTCTTTATATCGTATACTTTTTTTACAGCTTCTGGGTTTGTGGCATCACAGCCTATTCCCCATATAGTATCGGTTGGATATAATATGATACCACCGTTATTCATCACTTTGCAAGCTTCTATAATATCTTCTTTATAATCCATTTTATTGATGTTTATTTCGTAATGTTCATTATAATAACTCGTTTTTTCTAAATTTATTGTATTATACTTGAATTTTTTTATACCTTTGATTAAGAAATGAAATGATTAATGCCGAAACCATATAGATGAAATATAAAGCTTTGCTATTGTTAATGCTGGTTTTCTTACTTGCTTCCTGTGAAAAGAAGAATGTGAAGTTGGTTGATGTACAGGCGTTTAAGGACGAAAGGTTTGAGGTAAACCGTTCATTACTGTTTAGTAAATTGATAAAATATTGTGGTGGAGAGCGTAGTAAATTTCATAGAAATGTGGCAATAAGGGAGTACTATAAACGATATGGTAACTTAATTTGGAGCGACAATTTTAAGTTCGATAAGGCGGATACTCTAATATCATGGCTTAAGTACACTGAGGCAGACGGCATTAATCAACACATTTTTCATATAAAAAAAGAGCGACATTTGATTAATAAATTACGAAATTACGACATTAAAAAGGGCGAAAGTATAACAAAGATGCTTGCGGAATTGGATTTTTTACTATCGGAGGATTATCTGCGATACGTAGATGGCATGAGATTTGGTTTTGTAAATCCTGAATCGGTTTACAATAATCTGGAATATATGCATTCTATGGTAAATCCTGCCGATTCAGCAAACCATAGGCGCATTCTCTTTGATATGAATATCTATCATCCCGATGCCGTATCCGATTTAAAGGCGCTGGAATGTGTAAGTAGCAGCGTTGACGGATTTATTTCAGCTTCACAACCTCGTAATCCGGATTATAAGATCTTGAAAAAAGAGTTGAACCGCTATAGTGATTCAACTTCGAGATATAAAATCGCTGTTAATATGGAACGTTACAGATGGCAACCTATTCAGAAAGAAGGCAATAAATACGTATGGGTGAATTTAGCTCAATGCCGTTTGTATGGAATTGATCATAAAAGCGGAAATACTTTGGATATGAAAATATGTGAGGGCGCTATTGATCATAAAACTCCTGTCTTGAGCAGTCAGATAAATTATATGCAAATTAATCCTTATTGGGTTATACCGAAAAGTATTGTCAGGCGTGAGATCATTCCGTGTATGCAGCGTAATTATAATTACTTGCAGAAACGGGATATTGAAGTACTTGATCATAACGGACACAAAATAAATCCTCATAGCGTACATTGGAACTCAAGTGCTGAAAGAATTCCATATACTTTTAGGCAAAATAGCGGTGGAGAAAATTCACTTGGGCGGCTAATCTTTAGGTTTAAAAATAATTTTTCCATATTTTTGCACGACACAAATAGCAGATGGGTCTTTAGCAGTGCAACTCGTACTGTGAGCCACGGCTGTATTAGGCTTGAACATCCTGTTGATTTGGCTTGGTTTTTAATGAAACATAAAGATAATGACCGATTGCAAAAGATAAAATATGCCATAACACAAGATTCAATAAAACATCCTGATACGTATGTGTTTTCTGAGTCGGTACCGTTGTTTATTAAATATTATACGGCGTATGTGAATGATAAAGGGCATGTCGTATATTGCAACGATCCGTATAAATATGATGAGCCTTTGAAAGAAGCTTTAAAACATTTATAAATTAATGCTATGAAGTTTGAAGAGAATGAAGTAACGAAGATGCTAAGAGATCCCGAATTGCAACGTAAAGCATTCGAGATGATTGTTGCAGAATACCAAGATCAACTCTATTGGCAAGTACGCCGCATGATAAGTGATCATGATGATGCTGACGATATACTTCAAAACATATTTATTAAAGCTTGGGTTAATATTGATTCGTTCCGTGGAGAATCTCGTATGTCTACATGGCTCTATCGTATAGCGATGAATGAATGTATTACTTTCATAAACAAGAAAAAAGCTGAGCAAAAAGTATCTCTTTCCGATCCCGATTCCGATCCTGTGCGTCATCTTGAAAGCGACAGCTATTTTGATGGTGATACAATGGAAGGTCTTTTGCAGAAAGCGTTGCTGACTTTGCCTGAAAAACAACGTCTGGTATTTAATATGAAATATTTTAAAGAAATGAAATATGAAGAAATGTCTGATATACTAAATACCTCGGTAGGGGCTTTGAAAGCTTCGTATCATATTGCCGTAAAAAAAATAGCGGTATATATTGAGAATAATGTTTAAACCTTTTCGGTTCTATTTAGTCTTATAGATATAAAAGTATAGAATTATGAAATACGAAGAGGAGATATTAAAAAAATGTGGCAAAGGGAATCCATTCAGAGTTCCTGAAGGCTATTTTGATAATCTTTCTCAGAGGATAATGAATTCGCTACCCGAGAAAGATATGTCGGTTAGACCATTAATGTCTGTCGCTGTTGCACGAAGGCATCATCGTCTCTTGTTGAGATTAACCTCAATAGCTGCTGCGTGTATCGGGTTGATGTTTGTTATTGGTCTTTATGTGCATCGTTCTGATAAATCGTTACAGATTGCAAAAGTGGAATCAAAAGTTAAAGTAGAGCAATTATCAGATCAAGACGTGGAATCTATGGTTCATAGTTCGCACATGGATGATTATACTCTATATCAATATTTGTCGGATTCAGAAAATTAAGATTTTAAGGTCATGAAAAAAATAGCTTTATTTATAATAATAAGTATATTATATGCTTTTGTACCGATTGTTGCCCAAAATAAAAGAATGTCACCTGATGAGTTTCAGGCAAAACAAAAAGCTTTTATTATTGAGGAAGCGAAACTTACTCCTGAAGAAGCAGCACGTTTTTTCCCTTTATTCTTTAAATTACAGGCTATTAAAAAAGCATTTATGGATAAAGGATGGAAATCTATGCGTTCTCTTCGTGACGGTAATGCCAGTGAATCAAAGTATGCTCAGGCCGTTATTCAAATGTACGATTCACACATTGCTACAGATAAGCTTGATAGATTATATTTAAGCAAGTATGCGCGTATACTGCCTTACAGTAAGATATATAAAATTATGCATGCTGAGATGGATTTCCATCGTCAGATGTTAAGGTCATTCCATCATTAAATTCAAATATTCGGCTGCTTGTCGGCAGGTGGAGTAATATCTGCCTGATTAGTGATTTTTGCGATGTCTTTATCGAATGAATAGTAATAGGTACTTGTGTATCTAGCTCCATACTTATTTTCACTGCTGAATTTGAAATTACATGTCCAACCTATTGGTCGTTTCTTGTAATTACGTTCGAAGTTCATTATCAGTTGTGTGTATTTTTGTTCTTCTGATGGATTATCGCCGGCGTTATCCAAACTGTCCTTTATGTTGCACCAACGTGCAAACTGTTTTTCATCGGTAGGTGCTGAATAAAGGGTATCCATTTTAGATATTTCTACAAATTGATAGCTCAACCACTTAATAGAGGAGTTTTTCAAATCTTTTTCAATTAACGAACGTGCTTTATCCGATTGTGAACTGCAAGCTGTGGTTATTACCACTAAGGCAAGCAATGCACAGTACTTTACGTTAGACATCAGTTTTTATTCTTTTAGCAGTTTATCCAAGAAGTCATTTAATTCGTTATCCAATCCTTTCAAAAGATTATCATTTAAGAGCATCGTGTCGTCGTTAATCAACATAAGCTCCGTTACGGTCTCTTTTTCATCATCTACCAATACGAATGAATAAGGTTTGATAAGCGCCGGAATATCCAAAACGCCATTTCCTTTCATGTAATTTAAGATGTTGCGTAGAACCTTTTCAACATCATCCATGAATTTATCATCCTTTGAATCCACCCATTCTTCTATAATTCCCTTTGACAGTTCATCTTCGTCATCATTATAAATGGTGAATTCACCGCTTTCATTGTTTGGTTGTAAATGAATATCGGTAATAATTGATTGTTCCTTTTCGCTGGCGAACGTAGCAATGGCATCGTTGAGCGTTTGTTCGATTAATGAGTGTGATTCTTCACTTAATTTCATTCTTAGGATGTTTTATATTTCTTTTTCAAAGTTACGAAATAATTATTATATATAAGAAGATTTTCGTTAATTATTGCCATGAGCCTTCATTTGCATGTTAAGACGTATATAATCATCAGCTCTGCGCTTTAAAATTTCACTATATATATAGGCTTGTTCTAATAACATTTTGTATTTGGTCTTTTTTGAAGCTAAACTTATTGTAGTTGTCACCCATTCTTGTGCATTTTTTATATTGTTGTTCATTTCATTCGCCAATGCTAAGTTATAGGCCATTTCCACCTTTTGTTTACCGTGAAGGCCTTTGTATGAGTCTTCCCATTCCTTTTGTACTTTGTCCCATTTTTCATTATTGATAAGATATATGATGTACTGACCTGTTGATGACATTCCGTTTGCATAGAAATAGCGCGGTTCGCTAGTCCAATTAGGTATGAGGTTTTTGCAAATATATCCTGCATAATCTGAAGCAATGGATTTGATCGTGTCATTAGAAGGCAGCGAATTTTTAAGTAATGATAAGCCTTCTTCATCATCTTCCCATGCAATACTGTCGAGGAGAACAAATTCAGCTACCCGCTTTGACCGCTTAGGCGTATATATTCGGATAACAGGATAAACTTTTGCCTGTGCCATTCCACTCCAATACATATTATTATCATCACGTTTAAATGATGCTTTTCGGTTTATTTCGATTAATATATTATCCAACGAAATAAGTACGTTTGAGTGCAAATCACTGCATAGTGATAATACTTCGTCATGATTTAACTCACGCATATTGCGTATATAATATGGTATAGTGTCGCTCATGCGTAAAGCAGAATCACAAATCATAACTTGTTTAAAGAAATTCTGATCGGCTAATGCATGTGCAATAGCTTCCGTAGTTACTTTAGGATCACCTTGAATATATTCATATTGCCCCCATGTCTTTGCCGTTACCGGATATTCCTGCATTGAGTCTGTTGTATCTATTATTGTATTATTAACAACGGCTACGGAATCCATTCCTGCCACGAAATTGAATTTACCCGGTACCATGTTGTCTATTGATACCTCATATAGGCTCTCGCATGCTGTGAATGTGCAGCAAAGCAGAAATAGCGTAATCAGATTAAAATATCTTGGCATAGTTATAATATTAATTCAATACAAAAGTA
>Ga0210129_1000074_pt1 | contig 26503 bp, 26 predicted proteins | sample WestPond_Cattail_2_FD_185582 | JGI IMG/M metagenome (GOLD analysis project Ga0210129, IMG submission 185582) | Wetland microbial communities from the San Francisco Bay, California, USA, that impact long-term carbon sequestration -... | ecosystem: Environmental > Aquatic > Marine > Wetlands ... | reverse complement strand
TGTAGTGACTGCAAAGGAAATAAAAAGGGCTGGATTCCAAGAGAGGAAAACAGCCCTAATTTTTTGTTACTCTAATTTTTACCGGACAGCAATAATTATTTTTAATTGCACGTTGAATCACAAAATAGGGTCTTAATAATATTTATAGCTTTTCATTGATAAAAAACAACAGATTGTCGACGAATATTAAAGATGGAATAAACCTTCAAATATATTGCCTGTCAAATATTTGTATAACAAAAAAATAATACAATATGAGAAAATTATTATTAAGTTGCGCAGCTGTTCTATTTATGAGTACAGCTGCATGTATGGCTCAGGATCAACCTAAAGGTGGAATGCCTGATATGTCAAAAATGATGGAAAACTTGGTAAAAGAGCTTGGACTAAATGACAAACAAGCTGTAGATTTTAAAGCAGCAATGCAATCTATGGTGCCTACCGCAAATGACGGAGAGATGCCGACTCGTGAGGAAATGGCAAAGAGAATGAAAGCCGTAGATGAAAAGATTAAATCTATTTTGACTCCGGAGCAGTATACAAAATTCAAAAATATGCGTAGAGGACATCAACGTCCTGACAACAACGGGGATAATGGCGAAGGTAACAATGACGGTGGTAATCAATAAAAGTCATTACCGACAGAACATAGTCATCTAAATAAAGTGAAATCAATAGCCGTAAGGCTCTGATATTTTTTATAAAGAGAAATTTTGTTTACAAAGAGGTCGTACCTAAAATGGCATAACCTCTTTTATTATGCAAATCCGCAAACACTATTGCTTTCACATATTCCAGGATTAATATCATTATGGGTGTATGAAAAAAAATGGCAAATGCGACTTTTTTTACTTACTTTTGCCAAGTAAAAGAATAATCAAAACATGATAACTGACACTGCCGGGAGCGTTGGCTGGAATCCTTGGCACGGCTGCACAAAGATTAGCGCTGGCTGCAAACATTGCTACGTATATCGCGATGATGCAATGTTCGGAACAGGCGTGGACAGCAGCGAAACGCACAAGAACGCCGACTTCATGTTGCCGGTGCAACGCAGGCGCGACAGGTCGTTCAAAGTACCGTCGGGCAGTATTGTGTACACTTGCTTCACTTCGGATTTTCTGCTCGACCGTGCCGACGCCTGGCGCAAGGATGCATGGATGATGATGCGACAAAGGCGTGACTTGACGTTTTACTTCTTTACAAAGCGCATTGACCGTTTTGCCGAGATCGCTCCGGATGACTGGGGCAATGGTTACGATAATGTAATCGTTGGATGCACCGTTGAAAACCAGGCAATGGCCGATTACAGGTTACCTATCTTCAAAAAGTTGCCCATACGCCACAAAACAATAATAGCAGCGCCTTTGCTTGAAGCTATAAATCTGTCGACCTATCTTGACAAAACTATAAACTATGTGTCTGTTGGTGGTGAATCGGGCACCGATGCACGAGTGTGCGACTTCGACTGGGTTATAGATATTCGCCGGCAATGTATGGAAGAACGTATTCCTTTTAATTTTCATCAAACCGGTGCACACTTTCGCAAGGACGGAAAACTCTATTACATAAAACGACCGTTTCAAAAAAGTCAGGCGGAGAAAGCATGCATCGACTACTACCCTATATAATTTACGGACGGAAGAATAAAATCAGGCACAAAATTGTTAGGTAATCTTACACTTTTATTGCCGAATGCCTAAACATTGTTTGCACTACTCCTCTCAAGAAAAGATATGAATCAAATGCAAGCCACAACGCATGGTTGCCAAGCATTCCACGGAAACCGAAATATATCACAAAAAACATAATTGACGCCAACAGCACGGCATAAAGCATATATCGCGTGGCTGTGGCTCCGATGAAAATGCCGTCCCACAAGAATGCTACAAATGAAGCAAACGGTATAAGCAACGTCCAAAAAAAATATGGTTCGGAAGCAGCTATCACCTGAGTGTTATCCGTAAGGATTCGCAACAACAAACGCCCACCGAACAAATACACAACGGTGAAAAATAAAGCGATGCACACTCCCCACTTGAACAACTTACGGATGAAACGATGCAACATTTCCGCATTGCCTGCACCTACATACTTGCCAGTCAATGCTTCGCCGGCATTTGAAAAGCCGTCAAGCAGATAAGAGAACAACGTAAAAAGCTGCATAAGCAATGTGTTCACTGCCAACATCACATCTCCCTGGCGCGCCCCTACCGAGGTAAAAAACAACGTCACTCCCAACAAACAAAGAGTTCGCAAAAATATATCCCGATTAACAAGGAAAAAGGCTCGCATCTTATCCTTGCGGAAACAGCCTTTGACAGATACCGGAGGCAAATGCCTGCGATAAAACAACATAAAACATCCTATCGACAAGAATATTCCTATGTATTGGGCTATCAACATCCCCCATGCCACACCTTCTACTTTCATACCGAAAATGTAGACGAAGCACAGGCTGAAAATGATGTTTGCAATGTTCTGCGCCACAGCCACAATCATCGGTATACGCGAGTTTTGCATGCCGATTAACCAACCGTTGAATCCGTACAGGCACAACACTGCCGGCGCTCCCCAAATGCAAATGCGGAAATAAACCGATGCCCAACGATGCACTTCGTGACTTGGGGATATGAAATAAAATGCTACGTATTCTATAGGGCGCTGCAATACCAGTATCAACAATCCGATAAATAGTCCAACCCATAACGAACGTATCAACGCACGAGATATTTCAGGGAAATCGCGTCGTCCGAGAGATTGCGACGTCATGCCGCTGGTACCCATTCGCAAAAAGCCAAAAGCCCAATATATCATGTCGAAAAGCATGCTGCCAACTGCTATGGCGCCGATGTAAGCCGTTGATCCCAAATGCCCGGCTATGGCTATATCCACCAACCCCAATAGAGGTACGGTTATATTGGATATAACAGACGGAATGGCTATTCGGAGAATCTTTTCATTCATATCCTGAGAATCTTTTTATTTATATTGAGTACAAATATACACACTATAAAAAATTTGATGTAACTTTGCACGCAATTTAATCAACAGTAAAATGATTATTACGCATATCACAGATAACGATTTGTACAGCTTTTCGGTAAATTACTTCTATATGCAGAAACTGCCGCGTGCCGTGGGACAATATAAATTTGTTGACAGAAACGGTACGGTCTATCCAAAAGGATTCAGCGATGAAGTGATGGACGAGGTGAAGCAAATGGCAAACATTAAAATAACAGACGAAGAAATAAACTACATACAAAATAAATGCTACTTTCTGCCACCTTTCTACACCGACTTTTTAAGAGGATTTCGTTTTGACCCGTCGGAAGTGAAGGTGATACAAGATAAAGAGGGACATTTGGATGTGACGATTGAAGGACCGCTATATCGCACGGTGTTCTGGGAAGTGCCTGTACTAGCAATAATTTCGGAACTGTACCATAAACATTTATCGTCAAAACCGGATACCAAGGCATTATTGGAGAACAATGACAAAAAAGTAAAATTCTTTGCCGACAATGATATAAAAATATCCGAATTCGGTACACGCCGCAGATATTCAAAGGAAATCCAGGAAATAGTCATCAAGCAATTCGCAGATGCCCACACTTCCAACTTCGTGGGGACAAGCAATGTGTACTTTGCCATGAAGTACGGACTGACACCTATAGGCACAATGTCACATCAAGTAATCAGTTCAATAGCAGCTCTGTACGGTTACGAGCAAGCCAACTTTCTGGCTATGGAAATGTGGCAGGATGTGTTCAAGGGTGATTTGGGGATATACCTTTGCGACACGTTCACAACAGACGTATTTCTGCACAACTTTTCAAAACAGCACGCAAAATTGTTTGACGGTGTAAGGCTTGACTCTGGTGATGAGATTGAAAATACCAAGAAAGTAATTGCACGCTACAGGCAACTGCGCATCGACCCGCATTCCAAAACTATAGTATATTCGAATGCGTTGGACAGCTTGGAGTATATCAAGGAAATAAATGATTTTGCAAAAGATAAAGTATTGCTTTCTATGGGCATCGGTACATTTTTGACCTGTGACGTCGAAGACAAAAACACTCACAAAAAAATTGAACCGAGTAACATCGTAATCAAACTTTTCAAGGTGAAGATAACAGAATTAACCGAATGGAAAAATTGTATAAAAATATCGGATGACGAAGGTAAACACATAGGTAATGCCTCCGAAATGGATAGATGTAAAAAGACTTTAGGTATATAAGAACTAAAGTCTTATTTTTTAGGGTAAAAAGATGAATAAAGTTGTAGACATGACGGTGGGGCCTGCCACGCCGCACATTATTAAGTTTGCCGTGCCGTTAATATTAGGAAGTCTTTTTCAACTCACATATAACGCGTCGGATTCAATTATCGTAGGCAGGTTTGTAGGTACAAATGCACTGGCGGCTGTGGGAGCGGCCAGTCCTATTATGAACATCATACTGTTTTTCATCATAGGCATTTGCCTTGGTATGTCAGTATTGATGGGTGAATTTTTCGGTGCCGGCGACTATGCCAAATTGAAGAGGGAGATTTCCACATCAATGATAGGAGGCGGAATATTCACGGTTGTCATGATTGTACTGGGCATTATTTTTTCGCGTTTTATATTAAAACTGATGCGTACCCCGGATGAAATTATCGACGACTCCACGCACTATCTGCAAATTATCTTCGGAGGACTTGTATTCACATTCATATACAACATCTACGCCTCTACCCTTCGCAGCATGGGCAATTCTAATGCATCGCTCATCTTTCTGGCTATCTCGGCTGTACTTAACGTGATTATGGATTTCGTGTTCGTCGTTTGGCTCAAAGCTGGCGTGACAGGCACAGCATGGGCTACGTTTACGGCAGAAGCCATGTCGGCGATATGCTGCATCATATACGTGAAGACACAAATACCGATTTTGCACTTCAAGAAAAATGAATTTGTGTTCGTCCGTTCATTGCTAAAGCGTACGGTGAATTACAGTTCGGTTGCCGCCATGCAGCAAATATGCCTGTGCGTTGGCAAACTGTTGGTTCAGGGAGCCGTAAACCCGCTTGGAATACATTCCATTGCAGCATTCAACGCCGTCAGTAAAGTTGATGACTTTGTAATGACGCCGCAACAAAACATAGCACATGCGGCAACCGGTTACATTGCACAAAACCATGGAGCTGGAAACGTAAAAAACATACGCAAAGGATTCCGCGTGGGAATGAAAATAGAATTGGTCTACAGCGCAATACTGATGACGACAATATTCTTTTTTGCCAATGGGATAACGTCATTATTTGTCGGCAACGAAGGTGAGAAAGTAATAGAATCGGGAGCCATCTATTTGGAAACCATGTCGTTATATTACTTCATGCCGGGATTGACCAACATACTGCAAGGATATTTCAGAGGAATGGGCAAACTAAAATATACGCTGAATTCCACATTTATACAAATTACAGGCCGCGTGGTGGCTGCATACATGCTGGCACCGATTTTCAAACTGAAAGGTGTGGCAATAGCGTGCCTCATCGGTTGGATAATAATGCTTGCATACGAAGTACCTCTATTTTCAAAAGCATGGAAAAAGCTCTGCGTATTGGTTTAGTAATGCAGATAAATCACAAAAATGCTAATTATTCTCAAAATAATTTATACATTTGCATAAAATGAATAATTAAATTTGCAATGGCCATTCTTGATTATATAAAACAGAGTGATAAACCGATTTTTTCTTTCGAAATAGTGCCTCCGTTAAAAGGATCAGGCATTGATAAACTATATGACAATATTGAAAACCTTATGGAATTCAACCCCAAGTTTATCAATATCACCTCACGAAGAAGCGAAATCGTTTACAAAGAACTGTCTGGCGGCAACTATAAACGTTATTCCGTTCGCACTCGCCCCGGAACGGTGGCAGTGGCAGCTGCAATAAAACATAAGTTCAATGTAGACGTTGTTCCTCATATACTGTGCGGAGGATTCACACGCGAAGAAACCGAATACTTGCTGATAGATTTGCAATTTCTCGGAATCACCGACCTGTTGGTTCTGCGTGGTGACAAGGCAAAAGACGAACCGCGATTCACTCCGATGAAAGACGGAAATGCCAACGCCATTGAATTGCAAAAACAGATTAACGATTTCAACAACGGTGTTTTCGTGGATGAAGAGCGTATGAAATGGAATGTAACCCCTTTTACCTACGGCGTTGCCTGCTATCCTGAAAAACATGAAGAGTCACCCAACATGGAAAAAGATTTGCATTGGCTAAAAAAGAAAGTTGAAGCCGGTGCCCAATATGCCGTCACACAAATGTTTTATGACAATCGGAAATATTACGACTTCGTTGAGCGTGCAAGGAAAGAGGGCATTAACGTGCCTATTATTCCGGGTCTTAAACCGTTAAGCAAACTGTCGCAATTGAGCATATTGCCGAAGACATTCAAAATAGACCTGCCTGAAGATTTGACTGACGAGGCGGATAAATGCCAAAGCGATAAAGAGATGAAAGAACTTGGCATCGAATGGGGCGTAAAACAATGCAAAGATTTGATTGCCCACTGTGTACCGGGAATTCATTTTTACTCATTGGGAGCAACAGACAGCATAAAAAAAATAGCAAAACAAGTTTATTGAAATAATGTTCCAATTCCAAGATATAACAGGACAAGAAAAAACAAAGCAAAAGCTTTTGAAGGAATTTGATGAAAAGAGGATTCCAAATGCCTTATTGCTGTACGGGCCTGAAGGTACCGGCAAAATGGCTTTAGCTCTTGCTTTTGCACGGTTGCTGCTTTGCCAAAAGCCAAACGGGGATGACGCTTGCGGCACATGCCCTTCATGTCGCCAAATGGATAAATTGGTTCATCCCGACTTGCACTTCGTGTTCCCTGTCCTAAAAAAAGACAAAGACACGATAAGCGACGACTACATAAAGGAATGGCGCGAATTTCTGCTTGAAACGACTTACCCTTCCCTAAGCAAATGGTCGGACAAGCTAAAAGTAGGCAATTCGCAACCCGGAATATTTGCAAAAGAAAGCGACGATATAATCCGCAAGCTCAGCCTGAAAAGTAGCGAAAACGGCTACAAGGTGATGATTGTATGGATGCCGGAAAAAATGCGTGAAGAGACTGAAAACAAAATCCTTAAGATTCTTGAAGAACCGCCTTTGAAAACGGTTTTCATCATGGTGTCGGATAACCAGGAAAACATTTTGCAAACGATAAAAAGCCGTACGCAAAACATTCAAATACCGCCAATATCGGAGAAAGATATTGCAGAGACTCTTCACAACAAATGGCAACTTGGCGAGAAAGACGCCGCAGACGTGGCTCATTTGGCTAACGGCAATATGCTGAAGGCTATTGAAACAATAACAAACAGCGAAGCCAATCAACAAAATCTCACTCTTTTTATGGAACTGATGCGACTATCGTACATGCGCAGCATAAAGGACTTAAAAGGATGGAGTGAGAAATTGGCTGCCATAGGACGTGAAAAGCAAAAAAACTTTTTGGAATACGCCCAACACATGGTACGTGAAAACTTTATAAACAATTTTCATAATAAAGATTTGGTTTATATGAATGCCAAAGAAAGAAATTTTGCAATAAAATTTTCACCATATATTAATGAATACAATGCCATAGGCTTAATGAATCAGCTTGATTTGGCAGAACAACATATTATACAAAACGTTAACGCAAAAATGGTTTTCTTCGACTTTGTTCTGAAAACTATTATGCTATTAAAACATTAATTGATTTTAGATGAAAGATTTTATACAATCAAACGGTAGCGGACAATTCTCATGCAAGGGTTGTCAGCGACAAGATAACAAACTCAACACGTATGACTGGCTGGTAGATGTTCCTGACAATCGCAGCTACTCTGACATGGTTGAGGTGCAATTTAAAAATACGCGAAAAGGATACTACATCAACAGTAACCATTTGGATTTACAAAAAGGTGACGTGGTGGCCGTTGAATCGTCTCCGGGACACGACATCGGTACTATAACCCTTACGGGCAGCTTAGTGGAAATGCAAATGAAGCGTGCCAACCTGCGGCCTGACATCGAGATAAAACGCATTTATCGTAAGGCTCGTCCTGTGGATATTGATAAATTCAATGAATCCAGAGCTAAGGAAAATGATACGATGATGCGTACAAGGCAAATAGCAAAAGACCTGAAACTGGAAATGAAGATAAGCGATGTTGAGTATCAGGGAGACGGCAACAAGGCCATTTTCTACTATATTGCCGACGGACGTGTGGACTTCCGACAATTGATACGCGTATTGGCAGAGGCATTTCATATAAGAATAGAAATGAAGCAAATCGGTGCACGCCAGGAGGCAGGACGCATCGGAGGTATAGGTCCTTGCGGACGCGAACTTTGCTGTAGCACGTGGATGAAAAGTTTTGTTTCGGTATCGACAAATGCTGCGAGAATTCAGGATATATCGCTGAATCCACAGAAATTGGCCGGTGAATGTGCAAAGCTTAAATGCTGCCTCAACTATGAAGTGGATTGCTACGTTGAGTCAATGAAGAAATTGCCTTCACGCGAGATTGAAATAGAGACGAAAGACAGCACTTACTATTTCTTTAAAGCCGATATTCTAGCCGGAACAATAACTTACTCCACAGACAGGAACTTCGCGGCTAACGCTGTCACCATCGACAGGGAAAAAGCTTTTGACTTCATTGAAATGAACAAAAACGGCAAAAAACCGGATTCGTTGAAAACTCAGGTAGAGCACGAAAAACTAGATAAAGCAGTTGACTTGGTAGAACAGGACAGTCTTACACGTTTCGACAAACGCAGAGGTAACCGGAACAAAAGGAGAAGACCAAATAATAACAACAGATACGTTAATGACAACAAGAACAATAATCCAAAACCATAATTTTGCGAGACTGACAATAATAATATCTTCAATTTTCATAATGAGCGGTTGCATACATGACACGGCATACAACCAGTTTTGTCATGTGCCTGACAACGGATGGACGGTTAAAGATACTTTGACTTATAATGTGCATCTCGACTCAATACAACAAAATTATTTTCTTAGCATTGAAACCCGTAACCGCGGTGATTATCCTTACAATGACATCTACCTGAAAGTTATGAACAATGCCAGGGACAGTACTCGCTTTGAAACTGATACGTTGAAGCTTGTTCTCGGGACTAAAGTTAACAGACACTCCGAGTGGCTCGGTACCGGTATTTCAAATCTTTATCAAATGACTCACCGTTATCGTTCGATGACGTTGCCGAAAAGAAAAGGAAATATTATATTTAAAATCATACCTGTTATGCGTGACCCTGTCTTAACAGGCATGAGCGACATCGGACTTAAACTTTCCACTTCCGCGCCGCGTCAATACGAAGGAAAATAAATAATAAAATAGTAAATCCCCATAATGACGAACCGCCGTAACTGAAAAATGGGAGCGGAATACCAATAACCGGTGTCAATCCCAACACCATGCCGACATTTATCAATAAATGGACAAAGAATATACTGGCACAACAATAGCCGTAGACTCGCCCGAACGTTGAGTACTGTCGCTCTGAGATTATGACAAGCCTTATAATAAATGCGGCATATAAAATAATAACAAAAGCCGAGCCTCTGAATCCTTGTTCCTCACCTACGGTACAAAATATAAAGTCGGTATCCTGCTCGGGTACATATTTCAATTTTGTCTGTGTGCCGTTGAGGAAACCTTTACCTGTCAATCCTCCTGAACCGATTGCTATTTTCGATTGGTTTACATTGTAACCTGCGCCGGTCAAATCCTGCTCCATTCCCAACACGACCTTAATACGCACCTGCTGATGAGGCTCAAGCACACTGTTGAAAACATAATTGCTGGAAAAAAGAAACGCTACGGAAACAGCCGCAAATATGGCAATCATTAAATAATTGCCCTCTCGCTCCGAAAGCCACAAGTAAAACAAATAACCGACCATTACAATACACATCACTAACATGACCCATATTATATTGAACGGTATGACATAGTTTGAAATCAGAAATGAAACGAGCGTAACAAGCAATCCTATTCCAAGAATATTCCTCACTGGCGCAAACCGTTTGAGATAAACCCATATCATGCCTGCTGCAAAAATCATTATCATCAATAACACGGCAAAACTACCTACAGGTGTAGGCGTATTAAACAACATGACATCTGCAAAGCGTATGGCAACAATGAAGAAAACAATGGCACAGAGACCGAAAAACAATATAGCTCCTGGCATACCTTCGCGATAAAGCATAAAGAAAAAAGCCAAATATACCAGAGAAGAACCTGTCTCATTTTCTCCGATTATGACAAGCATTGGCAGGAATATCAATCCCATGGCAAGAAACATGTCACGCGTGCGCTTCATGTTGAAAGAATACGAATTCATAAACTTGGCAAGTGCCAACGCCGTTGCACACTTGGCAAACTCAGCCGGCTGCAAACTTACTGGTCCAAACGTCAGCCATGAATGTGATCCTTTAATATCATGAGAAAGAAATATGGTTGCGATCAATAACAAAACCATACCTATATAAGCCACATAGGCAAGCATATCATAAAGACGGTCATCAAGCATGAGCAATATGAAACCTATTCCAAATGAACAAAATATCCATATCATCTGTTTACCGCTACGAGTGGCAAAGGAAAAGAAATCGGTATCGCCGTAATTATAACTGGCACCGGTCACACTAAACCATCCGCATATAACCAAAACCAAATAAATGGCTATAGTAACCCAGTCTAATGACTTTATAAAACTATTCCTCTTCGTTTCCATAACCGATAACTGTATTACTTAATCGCTCAACTAGTCCTTGCCGCTGAGGTGCAACCTTTCCGCAAAGATACTGTTCCATGAGCAGTGCGCCTATAGGTACGGCATAGTCTGCACCAAACCCACCGTTTTCAACATAAACGGCTATTGCTATTTGAGGTTTATCCATAGGGGCAAAGCCCATGAATATACCATGGTCTCGACCTTTATTCTGAGCAGTACCTGTCTTACCACATGCTACATATGGCATACCGCCCAGGAAGTGGCACGTACCATGCAAGGCTGACATACGCATACCTGCAACGATATAATTATACCAATACGGATTAATGTCTGTATGATGCCGCACATAATATTTAGGATCAATGTGACCTCCGCTAATACGCCTCACAACATGAGGAATATAATAATATCCCCTATTGGCAATTGTAGCTCCTAAATTTGCAATCTGTAGTGGAGTCAACAACACTTCGCCCTGGCCGATAGCTATATAGATGATACGCAATCCACCCCAATGATTGTGACCATATATTTTATCGTAGAATTTTGAATTAGGTATCAAACCTCTTTTCTCACCTGAAATATCAACACCTAACTTGTGGCCGAAACCCATCGACACCATATGCTTTTTCCAAACAGACAAAGCAGTGTCGGCACGATGATACTTAGGATTATCAATCATGTGATAAAGTCCCCAGCAGAAATATGAGTTACATGAAGTGGCAATAGCCGGAATCAACGACAAGGGAGATGCGTGTCCGTGGCATCCCACATGTACATGCTTATAGCTGAATCCGTGGTGACATGGAAACTGCGTGGCAGGCGAAATTATATGTTCCTGCAATAATGTCAATCCTTGTGTTGTTTTAAACGTGGAACCGGGAGGATAAGCACCCATTATTGCACGATTATAAAGAGGTTTACGTGGATCGTGTTCCAATATCTTGTGCATCTTTCCGCGCATACGCCCGACCATAAGTCGCGGATCATAAGTTGGGGACGATAACATACAAAGTATCTCACCGGTACGGGGTTCAATAGCAATAATAGCTCCTATCTTATTAAGCATAAGATGCTCGCCCAACTGTTGCAGCCTCTCATCAATTGAAAGAGTCAAGTTATGTCCCGGCACCGGCATGTGGTCAAAAGCACCGTTCATATAACGTCCTTCAATTCGCCCGTGTGCATTACGCAAATATATTTCCACACCCTTTTCTCCACGCAAGTCTTTCTCATAATATTTTTCTATACCTTGTTTGCCGATATAATCACCGGCTTCGTAATAGCCTTCTTCGTCATCATCAATATTGGCTTGCGACACTTCGCCTACGTCTCCCAAGACATGTGCAGCCAGCGGCGTGGCATATTCACGTATAGGACGTTGCTGCACTGAAAAGCCCTTAAACTTGAATAATTTTTCTTGCAATACGCTACACTCTTCGGCAGAAAGCTGAGTAGTGAAAATCTGTGGCGTATAAGCTGAATAACCGGGGTTTTTCTTACGGTCTTTAACGTCAGCCATGCGCTGAATGAAATATAGTTTATTAATGCCTAGTGTGTTGCAAAAATCAAGAGTATCAAGATATTTTACTTCCTTCATCGTTACCATCACATCGTATGCGGGCTGGTTGAACGCAAGCAAACGCCCGTAACGATCATAAATGATTCCGCGCGAAGGATATTGTATTTTCTTTAAAAAAGCATTACTGTCAGCAGTTTTCTTATAATCATCAGTAGAGATTTGTAAGGCAAAAAGTCTTATTAAATATATAATTACAGTAATTACAACAATTCCTGCAAATACAAACTTTCGTTTTTCAAGATTAAAATCCCTTGCCACAAATTAGAGTCCTTTCTTATTAAAGCCTTCAATAGCCAATATACCTATAAAAGTAAGAGCTACACTTAATCCTATTTTTATTAATAATGTCTCCCAACTCAGAAAAGAAAAAGCTTCGACAGCTAACAAAATACTAGTATGGATCACAATACACGTAAGAGTATATTTAATATAAAAAGAAAGATTTATCGTTCTTATTCCGGGAACAACTTCATCGCTAACATCCTTAGGCGCATATAGGCGAATAATTGAAGGGCGCAAAAAAGCGATAAAAGTAGTAGCTATGGCATTCATCCCCAGTGTATTGGAAAATATATCTATCACCAATCCCAAGAAAAATCCCCAACATAACAATTCAACCCGCGAAATTGAAGATGGAAACTTCAAAATCAGGTATAAATATAATATTGGCGTGGCTAATCCTGCAATATGTATATTATTCAATATCAGCACTTGCAACAGTACCAGCCCGATAAACCACAATACTCTTCTAAAATATACTTGTACCATTAATCTGTAGATTGCTTGGCAGCTGCCTCTTTTAACAAAGAACTCTCGGAACGATCGACACGCGGTATAATCCGCACATCGCTCAATCGCCCGAAGTCGGTAGCTAAACGGATCTTCAATTTGAAAGACAAACCGTCACGCGAATTGCCTATGTGATCAACCGTTCCTACCATCAAACCTGCGGGAAACATATCAGAATAACCGCTTGTTACCACCGTATCACCCAAACTGAAACGCGCATGGCGCGGAAGTTCGTCCAAATATGCATAACGGGCATCGCCACCTTCCCACTTCAACGTTCCGAAATAACCGTTCTTTGCTATCTTGCAACTGACTTTACTGTTTTTATTCAACAAAGAGATTACGATCGAATAATTTCGTGTTGCAAGGTATACAATGCCTACAACGCCGTTACGGTCGATAACTCCCATTTCACTTCGTATTCCGCTGTTCGTTCCTTTATCTAAAGTGATATAATTATCAGCCTTATCCAAAGAATTGCCAATTACGGATGCTCGAATTAAATTCTTTCCCCATAATGGCCTGGCCATAATAGAATCAATACCTAACGAGTCGACATTCATTTTATGCATCTCAGCCCGCAGGTTAGCTAATTGTTGCTCAAGATTAATGTTACGATCAAGCAGCTCTTGATTGGCAGTTTTCAAATAGAAATAAGAAGTTACTTCACTCTCCAACTTATACGCCGAGCCTACAACCGAATTAGCCGATGTAAAGAAAACGCTCTGTTGGTAATGATTAAGTTGAAATAGCAAAATAAAACTAATTGCCTCAAAGAAAAAGAATAGCAGGCAATAGTTGTACTTCACTAAGAAGTTCAGTAAATTCTTCATTCCTCTTTTATCTCATTAAGAAAGAGAATTTGTCAACATTTTTAAGAGCGACTCCTGTGCCTTTAGCCACTGAATGCAAAGGATCTTCTGCAATATGGAACGGAATATTAATTTTATCTGTCAATCGTTTGTCAAGACCTCGCAACAATGCTCCTCCACCTGATAACCAAATACCATTGTGAACAATATCGGCATACAATTCAGGAGGCGTATCTTCCAATGCACTAAGCACGGATGTTTCAATCTTTGAAATTGATTTCTCCAAGCAATGGGCAATCTCTTGATAGCAAACAGGTACTTCCATTGGCAGAGCAGTCATACGATTAGGACCGTGAACCACATAGTCTTCAGGTGCTTCTTCCAGTTCCGTAAGTGCGGCTCCGACATTAATCTTAATGCGCTCGGCCATACGCTCACTTACCTTTAAATTATGTTGACGACCCATATATTCTTGAATATCCCAATTAAAATCATCTCCGGCCACGCGAATTGAACGGTTGGTTACAATTCCGCCTAATGAAATCACAGCAATCTCAGTAGAGCCGCCACCTATATCAACAACCATATTGCCTTCAGGAGCTTCCACATCAACGCCGATACCTATGGCAGCAGCCATCGGTTCAAAAATAAGATATACGTCACGTCCTCCCGCATGTTCGGCTGAATCGCGAACCGCACGAAGTTCAACTTCCGTACTACCTGACGGAACGCCGATAACCATACGCAAAGAAGGCGAAAACAAATGGTTATGCGTATTCACCATTTTAATCATTCCACGCATCATTTGTTCACATGCGTAGAAATCGGCAATTACTCCACTTCTCAACGGACGTACTGTACGAATGTTGGCATGTGTCTTTTCATACATTTGACTGGCCTTTTCGCCTACAGCGATCATGTGGTCGGTGCGGCGATCAAGTGCGACAACAGAAGGCTCATCAACTACAATCTTACCATCGCAAGTAATGATAGTATTAGCCGTTCCTAAGTCCATCGCCAATTCTTGTGTAAAAGAGAAAAATCCCATATTACTTCTTAATTTTAAATATCTTATTTATTGTTCTTTTTGAAATAAGCATGTATTGCCGTATCATAATGAGATGAAACGCCGAAAGCAGCTTCAGCAAACTGATGACGCTGTTCTATGGTCGTTTCTGCTCCTTGTTGGTTTAGAATTTGCAGCAATGGCTCATATTGATCTTTTGATGGTATAATGACAACATCCTTATAATTCTTTGCCCCTGCTCTAATTAATGATATACCACCTATATCTATCTTTTCGATGATTGATTGGTTGTCGGCACCCGAAGCAACCGTTTCTTCAAACGGATATAAATCTACGATAACCAAATCAATTTCAGGTATATCATATTCTTTCATTTGTTCGATATCTCCCTTCTCTTCCCGGCGGGCTAAAATACCTCCGAAGATTTTAGGATGCAATGTTTTTACACGTCCTCCCAATATTGATGGATAAGTGGTAAAGTCTTCAACAGCTTTACAAGATAACCCCAACGATTCGATAAACTTATGTGTACCACCTGTAGAAATTAGTTCTACGCCTTCCTCATGAAGCTTATTTAATATCTCACTCAGACCCTCTTTATGAAAAACCGACACTAAAGCGGCTTTAATTTTCTTATTTTCAGACATTTAATCTCGCATTAAATTATTTAGGCAGCAAAGTTACAAACTTTTGTTTGAAATCAAGCATCATCGCAACTAAATTAATTACATTTTAATATGTAGTTTGTTTAATTTTGATGTTTATTATTATTTCCTGCTAATTATCGATTAGAATGCTTGTATATGGCAATTTAAAAGTGTTGAATAAACTTTTATCATAAACTTTTTCTACCTTTGTTACATAACTTATAAAATACGATGAAAAGACTACTTACAATCTTAGTATTACTTATTGCTGCATCAGCAAATGCAGCAAATGATTTTACACTAATAAACGGTAAAAAGCCGTTACATATATACTGTGCTTCAAACACACCGCAAGTTGTGAAAACGGCATTGGAAATGTTCAAAGAGGATATGATTACAGTATCAGGAACAACTACAATAATCGAAAATGATTTTAATGCTTCAGTATTGATAGGCATAATCGGACAAGATAACTCATTTGACCGCAAAGCTAGCGACTGCAATATTGATGTTGATAAAATAAAAGGTAAATGGGAAGCTTTCAGACTACAAATTGCAACGATAAATAATCGTCCCGTATTATTTGTGTTGGGAAGTGACGCGCGAGGTGCAGCTTATGGAGTAATGGAACTATCTCGTATAATAGGTGTGTCGCCGTGGGTATGGTGGGCTGACTCCACACCATCGAAAAAGGAGTTGTTGCAACTTCCGATGAATTACATTAACCAACAACAACCATCCGTTAAATATAGGGGTATATTCATTAATGACGAAGACTTTGGATTTAATACTTGGAGTTATAAGACGTTAGACCCGTCTCACACAAAAGGACATATCGGACCTAAAACATATCAAAAGGTATTCGAGCTACTGCTTAGATTAAGGGCTAACACCTTATGGCCTGCCATGCATAAATGTTCTTCTCCATTTTTTGCAATAAAGGGAAATCGCGAAATGGCTATTAAATACGGCATTACGATGGGGACCTCGCATTGCGAACCTATGATGTGCAATATTAATGGCGAATGGGATGAGAATAGCAGAGGTAAATATAACTATTTTACAAACAAAGACTCCATATTGAAGTTCTGGGAGGAGCGCGTAAAAGAGACAGCCAACGACGGTGACTTTTATACCATAGGTATGCGTGGTATACATGACGGACCTATGGAGGGGGCAAAAACATTGAATGAACAAAGTGAAACCTTGGCAAAAATAATTCCTGAGCAACGGAATATACTAAATAAATATATATCGGGACATGCGCCGCAACTCTTCGTTCCGTATAAAGAAGTGCTGCAAGTATATGATAACGGAATGAAAGTACCTGATGACGTGACATTAATGTGGTGCGATGACAATTATGGATACCTTACACGATTAAGCAACAAAACTGAAGAAAAAAGAAGTGGCGGTTCGGGAATATATTATCACGTATCATATTGGGGTCGTCCGCATGATTATTTATGGCTGTGTTCAACACAACCTGCCCTAATATACAATCAAATGAAACGTGCTTACGACCATAATGCACGTGAAATATGGATACTGAATGTAGGCGACATCAAGCCTGCCGAATATGATATTGAGCTGTTTCTTGACTTGGCATGGAATATCAACTGCATAACTCCTTCAACTGTTTCATCACATTTAACAAATTGGCTTAATCGTGAATTTAACGGAGAAGTATCACCTATTCTGACAAAAGTAATGGATAAATATTACCAATTGGCTCAGCAATGCCGTCCCGAGTTTATTGGTGGTGAACGCACGGAAGAACGTGGTTACCCGCATAGTATCACACCGATGAAAGATACTGAATTTACTAAAAATGAAATTGCCCAACGGCTTGACTGTTACACCTATATTGAAAAGCAGGTTACAGCCGAAGAAAGCCGGATAGAACTGGCAAAGCGCGATGAATATTTTGAATTGATTAAATATCCGGTATATTGTGCGTCATTGATAAATAAAAAGATATTATACGCTCAATTGGCACGCGATTATCTACGAACAAATCATACTCACAATGATTCGTTGGAGACAAAAAGCAAAATAAGTTACAACCGGATAGACACGCTTACACATTACTATAATAAGGAAATTTGCAATGGAAAATGGAATTATATAATGGATAGCTCACCACGTAATCTTCCTGTCTTCGGAGCACCAGTATTTGACGAAAACTCAGTATTGGTACAGCATGTAAAAGATGCCATACTGCAAATAAACGGCGACCAATACTCGATAGCAAGTAACGGGTGCTACACTACGGAAGGATTAGGCGTAAGCATGGATGCATTGAGTATACCGGTCGACGGACAGGCACAATATGATTTGAATATTAAGAATGACGGACAATATGTACTAAGAACCGCAATGCTGCCGCTACAACCGATAGATGGAAAAGATTTAAGATATACAATTGAAATTGATAACAACAAGCCTGTTACCATATCTTTAAAAACAAAATCCAGAGACGATAAATGGAAAGACAATGTTGAGACCAATCAAGCTCGCAATGATGAACAAATAAAACTTAAAAAAGGGAAACATACACTGATAATCAAGGCTCTGGACGATGGAATAATTGTTGATGGAATAAAAATATTTTGAAAAAAACTTGTTTAAGTAGAAGATTATATCAAAATAAATGCTTTTCTTTGTACGCGAAGATGATCATTAGTCTTTGATTTCGATTTCTAAGAATTTACTAGTATTCAAAAAAACGCGTAAACTCTTTTGTAATTTCAATCTATTTATTAATATTCCATCTTCAAAAGAGTTTTATCAATTTCTTTAATTTTTTACGTTTATGAATATTTACATTGGAAACCTTAGCTATAAAGTTAAGGAGGACGTTCTAAAGCAAGCTTTAGAAGAATTTGGAACAGTAGATTCTGTTAAGATTATTACTGACCGCGAAACAGGTAGATCAAAAGGCTATGCTTTTGTTGAAATGCCTAACGATGAAGAAGCAATGAAAGTTTTAAAAGATTTAAACGGCGCTGAATTTGAAAGCCGCACAATGGTAATCAAAGAGGCAAGACGCAAGTAAAGCTTAATTCTTTTAAAGCTATTTATTAAAGAAACAACAGAGGGGAGATCAGAAGATTTTCCCTCTTTTAATTAAAATGATTATGGTTAAAGGTATGTATGCCGAGAAGTCTGTCTTCTCAAAATTATTGATTCTCATGGCTATTGTCATTGTTTGTATGATACTTGCCATGTTGCCTCTTGCTCTTATTATGCTGCTATCGCCCGTCAAGAATTCACCGATTTCACTTCGTACAATGGTTATAATTCAAGACTTATTCATATTTATTTTAAGTGCCTACATAGCACAGAACCTATTCTTTAAAGAACCGATATGCGAGGCAATGGACATAAAACGAACTTCATTGCTTACAATTATCTTGGGCATGGCTGCGATATGTACACTAACACCTTTAACTGACGTAATAGGAATATGGAATGAAAAGCTGCAATTTCCGGAATCACTGGGTTGGCTGAATCAATGGATTGAAAGCAGTGAAAATAGTGCACAACAAACAATAAATATTATGTTAGGTTCCACCAGTTGGTCTGGATTTATTGCTAACTTGCTTATTATAGGGGCATTGGCCGGATTAAGTGAAGAACTGTTTTTCAGAGGTATTATTCAAAAAATACTGATTAAGCATATTCGTAATCCTCATATTGCCATATTTATTACAGCATTCATTTTCAGCGCCATTCATTTTGAATTTCTGGAATTTGTATCACGGTTATTACTTGGCATGCTGTTAGGGTATCTATATTTTTACGGTAAGTCGATTTGGATTCCCATTTGTGCACACGCAACAAACAATGTCATTTCACTTATCATAACACCTTGTGCAATGAACAAAAATTGGGCATGGGCTAATACTCTTTATACAATAAAAGTACCCACAATACTCATTATCATCTCAACGATTATCAGTGTTGCCTGCATTTATGCAATTTACCGCCTTCGATTAAAGAAAGCTATTTTTTAATCATAAAATCCTTACGGCGCAGTACGAAACTGTTACTCAAATACTTCTCACGTACAATCTTATTTTGAGCCAACTCCTCAGGTGAGCCTTGAAATAAGATTTTGCCTTCAAACAAAAGGTATGCACGATCGGTAATACTCAATGTTTCCTGCACATTGTGATCTGTAATAAGAATGCCAATATTTTTGTCTTTCAATTGCCAGACAATATGCTGAATGTCTTCAACCGCAATTGGGTCAACTCCGGCAAACGGTTCATCAAGCATAATAAACTTAGGATTGATAGCCAAACAACGGGCAATTTCCGTACGACGTCGTTCACCTCCTGAAAGTCTGTCCCCCAAGTTATTTCTCACCTTTTCAAGGTGGAATTCATGAATCAGGCTTTCCAATTTATCCTTACGATACTTGCGAGTTGTATGTTTCATCATCTCAAGCACTGAAATAATATTATCTTCCACACTCATTTTACGAAACACTGAAGCCTCTTGCGCCAAATAACCGATGCCATACTGGGCACGTTTATAAACAGGATATTTGGTTATATCATGATCGTTCAGAAAAATCTTTCCTTCATTCGGGGTTATCAAACCTACCGTCATATAGAATGAAGTAGTCTTACCGGCACCATTAGGTCCCAATAATCCCACAATCTCACCTTGCTTCACATTAATGGAAACATGACTTACCACAGTGCGCTTGCCGTATTTCTTAACGAGGTTCTCAGTACGAAGCACCATGCTGCCGGGCTTTTCTTCAAAGGCACTATCATCTGATGCCTGAAACGGCTCTGTATCAGCAGATTCTTCTACAACTGACGTATCATTTTCCACTGCTTCAATATCGTCTTTTGGTAGTTGTTCTTGTTCCAACTTTCCTTTCTCTACGTTCATTGCCAATAATTTTACAGCAAAAATAATAAAAAACGATAGAATTTAGCTATTTTTGCTCACAAAATAATTGATACATGATCAAAGGATTAATCACTTTTGGAAGATATCTAGCCCTTATGGGTCAAGTATTTTCACGCCCCGAACGCATAAAAATCTATTTTAAGGAGTTTACGAAAGAAGTAGAAAAATTAGGCGTAAATTCAATAGGCATTGTGGTATTAATTTCTTTATTCATAGGTGCCGTCATTGCCGTACAAATCAAACTTAATATTGAAAGTCCCTGGATGCCCCGTTGGACTGTAGGATATGTTACTCGTGAGATTTTGGTATTGGAATTTTCATCCGCTATTATGTGTCTGATTCTTGCCGGTAAAGTAGGTTCGAATATTGCATCTGAAATAGGTACGATGAGAGTGACACAGCAAATTGACGCTCTGGAGACGATGGGTATAAATTCTGCATGCTTCTTGATATTGCCTAAAATTGCAGCCTTGATGATTTTCATACCTCTGCTGGTTACATTCGGAATAGCAGCAGGCATCTTGGGCGCATACGCTACATGTTGGTTCGGACACATTATGACGACAGCAGATTTGGAGGCAGGAATTCAATATGAGTTTAAAGAATGGTATATATGGTGCAGTTTCATCAAATCTATTTTCTTTGCCTTTATCATAGCTTCCGTTTCTGCTTTTTTCGGTTATACGGTCAAAGGTGGTTCGAACGAAGTTGGTAAAGCCAGTACCGATTCAGTAGTTTGCTGCAGTGTATTAATATTATTTTCCGACCTGATATTAACTGAAGTATTAATGGGATGATAGAAGTTAAAAATTTACATAAATCATTTGACGGTAAGAATGTGCTCAATGATATTAGTGCCACATTCAAAGATGGTATAACCAACCTGATTATTGGTCAAAGCGGCTCCGGTAAAACAGTTTTCATGAAATGTATCGTAGGACTTTTAACCCCTGATAATGGAGAACTGCTTTATGATGGACGCAACATATTAGGAATGGGTAAAAATGAAAAGAAAGAACTACGAAAAGAGATGGGAATGATTTTTCAAAGTGCAGCATTGTTTGATTCTATGACTGTTTTTGAGAATGTAACATTCCCGCTTCAAATGTTTTCAAATATGACATTACGCGAACAAATAAGACGCGCTCTTTTTTGTCTTGAACGCGTAAACTTACTTGACGCCAAAAATAAATATCCCGGAGAGATAAGCGGCGGCATGCAAAAGCGTGTAGCCATAGCACGTGCCATATCATTAAAGCCCAAATATCTATTCTGCGATGAGCCGAACTCTGGGCTTGACCCAAAGACTTCTCTTGTTATTGACGACCTAATCCACAGCATCACTCAAGAATACAATATGACTACAATTATCAATACTCATGATATGAATTCTGTGATGGGTATAGGTGAAAACATCATCTATCTATTCAACGGCAATAAAGAATGGGAAGGAAACAAAGAAGAAATCTTTAATGTTGACAATAAAAATCTAAACGACTTCATTTTCGCTTCCGACCTTTTCCGAAAAGTAAAAAAAATAGAAGAGGGAGAATCCCATAACGAATAAACCTACTTCATTTTTGACGAATGAAAACATTTATAGGAGTACCTGTGAAATTCCACTTCTCACGAATATTGTTTTCAAGAAACCGTTTGTAAGGTGCCCTTACATATTGAGGCAAATTGGCAAAGAATACAAACGAAGGTATTCGTGTGTTAGGTAATTGCGTCACATATTTTATCTTTACATATTTTCCCTTAATTGCAGGTGGCGGATAAGACTCAATCAACGGCAACATCTCCTCATTCAATTTTGAGGTAGGTATTTTTTGCTTACGATTCTTGTAAACGTCCTTTGCCGTCTCCAACACCTTTAAAATACGCTGTTTAGTCAATACTGAAGTAAAAATAATCGGTACATCCGTAAATGGAGCGAAGCGTGAATGAATTGCATCAATATAATGATTCATCACATTTGATGATTTATCTTCAATCAAATCCCATTTGTTGACAACAACAACAAGCCCTTTACTATTACTCTGTACCAAAGAAAATATATTCATATCCTGAGCTTCAATACCACGTATTGCGTCCATCATTAAGATACAAACATCCGAATTTTCAATTGACCGAATGGAACGGACGACCGAATAATATTCAAGATCTTCAACTACTTTATTCTTTTTGCGTATGCCGGCTGTGTCTACCAAATAAAAATCAAAACCGAATTTGTTATATCTGGTATATATCGAATCGCGTGTAGTGCCTGCAATATCAGTAACGATATGACGTTCTTCACCGATAAAAGCATTAACTAAAGACGATTTACCTACATTAGGTCTACCGACAACGGCAAAACACGGAACATCGCTCTCAATAGCAGTTTCTGTATTCTTACTAAATTTGCTGACAACTACGTCCAATAAATCACCTGTCCCGCTACCGGTAAGAGCTGAAATAGGATAAGGGTCACCCAACCCAAGCGAATAAAATTCAGCCGTATAATATTGTAATTCGTTATTATCTACTTTATTAGTTATTAATATAACAGGCTTGGTTGAACGACGTAAAATTTCCGCAACATTTTGATCCAGATTAGTAATGCCATTCTTAACATCAACGACAAAAAGGATTACATCAGCTTCATCAACTGCAAGTAAAACCTGTTTGCGTATTTCTTCTTCAAAAACATCATCAGAATTTACAACCCATCCTCCGGTATCGATAACGGAAAATTCCTTACCACACCATTCACTTTTACCATATTGGCGGTCACGAGTTGTACCTGATTCCTCACTGATAATAGCACTTCTTGTTTGAGTTAATCTATTAAACAGTGTTGACTTACCTACATTCGGGCGTCCGACAATAGCGACTATATTTCCCATATTTTAATATAATTATTCTGGATTATATCCAAAATTTTTTAATTCTTTTTCTGAATTTCTCCAGTCTTTATCAACCTTTACAAAGGTCTCCAAAAATATTTTCTTATTGAAAAATCTTTCTAATGATTTACGGGCTTCGGAAGCCATTTTCTTTAATGCCCTTCCGTCCTTACCTATAATAATGCCCTTCTGTGAATCATGTTCAACATAAATGACAGCACCTATATTTATCAGATTTTTCTGATCTTTAAATTTTTCAATGACCACCTCCACCGAATAAGGAATCTCTTTATCGTAGTATAACAATATCTTTTCGCGAATAATTTCAGCAACAAAGAAACGTGCAGGTTTATCAGTCAATTGACTTTTATCAAAATATGGAGGTGAATCCGGAAGCAAATCCTTAATACGCTTCATCACATAGTCAACATTGAACTTTGCAATAGCCGAAATAGGAATAATCTCAGCGCCTGGCAACAAGGCAGTCCATTTCGCCACCAACTCCTCCAATTTGTTTTGGTCTGTTTGGTCTATTTTATTAATAAGCAATAAAACAGGAATTGTTTCAGCCTTTACTTTATTCAGGAAATCAATATTTTTCTCAGGTTGCTCAACTACATCAGTTACATAAAGCAACACATCGGCATCACTTAAAGCCGATTCTGAAAAATTAAGCATTGACTCTTGTAATTTATAATTAGGTTTCAGCACTCCGGGAGTATCTGAAAAGACAATCTGCATCTCATCTGTATTCACAATACCCATAATACGGTGTCGTGTAGTTTGCGCTTTGAATGTAGCGATAGAGATGTTTTCACCCACCAATACATTCATTAATGTAGATTTCCCGACATTCGGATTACCTATTATATTTACAAATCCTGCTTTATGCATACATTATTATTTTTAGTTCATTGACAAAAAAACGCATCTAAATTGAGGTGCGCTTTTTATTTTATTTAATGTGGCTATTGCACTTATGCTTTCACGCCGTCATATCCCCATTTCATATACAAAGCTCCCCACGTAAATCCTGCTCCGAAAGCTGTGAATATAATATTATCTCCCTTTTTAAGCTTTTTCTCGTAGTCCCAAAGACACAGAGGTAACGTTCCAGCACTGGTATTTCCGTAGCGTTGAATGTTAAGCATTACTTTATCGTCGGAGATTTCAAGTCTGCGGGCAACAGCATCAATAATACGCTTATTAGCCTGATGAGGAATAACCCAATCTATATTGGTTTTATCCAAACGGTTTTTTGCGGCAATTTCTGCAGTAACGTCAGACATTAATGAGACAGCATATTTGAATACATGCCTTCCATCCTGATAAATATAATGTAATTTCTTATCCACAGTATCGTGCGTAGGAGTAAAAGCCGAACCACCTGCTTCCATGTGCAGATATTGCTGTCCTAAACCATCCGTACGTAAAATGGAATCCATCACGCCTAAATCTTCTGTTGTCGGTTCCATCAACACCGCAGCCGCTCCATCTCCAAAAATCGGGCATGTTGAACGATCGGTATAATCGACCATCGACGACATTTTATCGGCACCGATTAAAATAATCTTTTTATACCTGCCGGAACGAATAAAATTAGCCCCTACTTCAAGCATATAAAGAAAACCACAACATGCAGCCTGCAAATCGAAAGCGAAAGCATTCTTCATGTTTGTTTTTCCACAAACAAGTGATGCGGTAGAAGGAAAATGATAATCCGGGGTAGTTGTTGCCACAATCACTAATTCAATATCATCAGGATTAGTATCGGTTTTCTGTAATAGTTCTTCACATGCTTTTACTGCCATCACAGAGGTACCCAGACCTTCACCTTTTAATATTCTTCTTTCCCTAACACCGATTCGAGTCATGATCCATTCATCATTAGTATCAACCATTTTTGATAATTCATCATTGGTCAATACATAATCAGGAACATATCCTCCTATACCGGTAATTATTGCATTAATATTCCCCATTGTTATAATATATCAAATATATCGGGGAAACGAAGTCTCCCCGTGCTTATTCATTTGACATAATTAGTCATATTAAACTGCTGCTTCTTTTTCAATAGCCAATTTACCACGATAATATCCGCATGCAGGACACACTGTATGGTAAACATGCCATTCGCCACAATTTGGACATTGGGCTAACGTTGGAACTACTGCTTTATCATGAGTTCTTCTTTTAGCAGTTCTCGATTTTGATTGTCTTCTCTTAGGATGTGCCATTTTCTTATTAAATTAATTATTGTCTAATTTTGGATCGGTAGCATCATTCTGTTGATTATTTTCATCATCACAGGATGTTACCATATATTCATTTAATTTCTTAATCATTTCATCATTGCATTGTCCTTCAGGATGAACGTGTTTAATTGGAACAGCAAGAATAATAAATTCATACATAAATGTTGATAAATCTATCACTCCCTTATCTTCAGGAATAACAATTAAATTATCGCCTTTGTCTTCATAATAAGAGCCGAAAACCACTTTTAGTTCTTCTTCACCCTTTACAGGTTGAGACATATCATCAAGACAAAGATCACAAATCACTATTACATGACCTTCAAATTCAAAACGGAAAACAAAAGAATCTGTGCTGATTTTATTAACAGATACAATGACTTGCACATTTCCTCCTTTAACCTCTTTATTGTCAAAAGCCTTAAAATATGCGTCTTCCAGCTGATATTCCATCTCAATTTTATCAGTCTTCAGACCCTTCAAATCAACTATATATTTTTTATCTTCCATAATTGGAATGCAAAGGTACAAATAAATATTGTTATGCAATAATTATAAACTTAAAAAACAACTATTTTTAAGCACGGTCCTAAGTAATACCAATATTTACGGCATTTGTTGGTCGAAAGACAAGTATAAACAGCGAAAGAGGAGTCAGATCAATAGACCTAACTCCTCTTCACTTCTTACTTTTCTTATAAGATTGGCGGCTGCCTACTCTCCCACT
>Ga0210129_1000073_pt1 | contig 26600 bp, 15 predicted proteins | sample WestPond_Cattail_2_FD_185582 | JGI IMG/M metagenome (GOLD analysis project Ga0210129, IMG submission 185582) | Wetland microbial communities from the San Francisco Bay, California, USA, that impact long-term carbon sequestration -... | ecosystem: Environmental > Aquatic > Marine > Wetlands ... | reverse complement strand
CAATATGTAGCTCTATTAAAGAATAGAGCGATTTTTTAGTCATCATCATAAATATCATTTTAAATTTTAAAATAGTATTGTTATAATGTATGTCTTTTATCGTTATATTGCTACAATCGCGTCGTCAACCTGTTATAACGAGCAAGGAGGCGTGTATCCATACTGCCCAAATAAATTCGTGTAGTTGTTTCGGAAGTATGTCCCAAGCTCCGGCTTATCACTGCCGTTGGTACTCCATTATTTTGTGCAAGGGTTGCCCATGTGTGTCGGGCAATATATGTTGTGAGCGGCTCATCAAGACCGAGCATAATGCCTATTTTCTTTAATCGCCTGTTCTGTGTTGCCAAACCACTCCGATACTGTTTGTATGCAATATCTGTATCAGCACTGTTGATTATCCCAAAGACATAATAGTCTTTGTTTTCGCCTTTAGCATCGTCCTTGATTTTATCTTTTGAGCCGACTTTATTCTTGTCTTTGACTTTGTTCTTATTCTTGCCTTTGACTTTACCTTCGTTATTTTTGTCATCGTGCTGGCTTTCATTATTAACACTTTTGTTATTACAGTACCGCCGAATGATTTCTTTCGCCTCCGGCACTAATGTTACTGTTATAGGCTGGTCTGTCTTGTGGCGTTTATACCTTATCGTGTCATTTTCTATGTCGCTGGCCTTAAGATAGGCAACATCTACGAATGACATGCCTTGTGTATAAAAGCTGAACATAAACAGGTCGCACGCAAAAGCCAACGATTCTTTGCCTTTACAATCAAAATCCTTAATGAGTTGCATTGTCTGTTTGTCCAATGCTCGCTTGCGCGTGGGGCACGCTCGCATATTGACATGTTTGAAAGGATTGTCGGTATAGTCCTTGTCCTTGAGGTGATACATTGCTGAAAAGTTTCTTAAATAGAAATGAATCGTATTTTCTTTTAGGGTTTCACTTTTCAGATATTCGGCAAACCCTTCAATAAATTCATTATTAACTTCATCCATTTTGAGGTCTGACTTGGAGATGGATGAAAGGTAGTGTACCAGTTTTATGCAAGTACTTTGGTACTTTTGCGCCATGCCGTAGCTGCCGTCTTGTTGCTTGTGCGATACACACTCTTTGTTCCAATGAACAAGAGTTTCCTCTTTCTTGCACACTACATTGGCAATGTGCCGAACGATTTCAGTAATAATCATAACGTTTATAATTTTAAAAATAATTAAACAGTAATTCTAAATCATTAGGCAAATATATAATTTTTCAGCTTCTTATAGGGGATTGAAGGCTATATGTTTTTCGCTTTGCATTTGATTTATCTTCTGTTACATTTCATTACCTTTATAATATTAATAAGAGATTACCGCTTTTTGCTTGCTAATATTGAAGATCAGCTCATCGTTTGATTACAAATAGAATGCAATAAGAACATCATTAATATATACGGTAAATTGCTTTGAATACCAGCATGTTTACCGTTTTTATTCAGCATGTTATATATTTTTTACAGCTGTAATAACATGTTTTTGCAGCTGTAAAATCATCTTTTCACAGCTGTGAAATCATCTTTTTACAGCTGTAAAAAATGATATTATTACTGATGATTCACAGTAAACTAAGTGAACAGTTAGGCAATTCATGCTCAAAACCATTTCAAAACTCAGAGCATTAACCTATTAAGCACTGGGCACAAAAAAAGTCACACCTTCACAGATATGACTTCCCATTTAATTAAACAATTAACTGTTATCCCATTATAAAATTCTTCTACCGTTATAGGTAACCGTACGTAAAATCGCTTTTGCTCTAGCCGCTACTGCTGCTGGCAGCGGAGCATAACTCTTAGCTACTGCAATTCTTTGAGCAGCCGGAGTAACCATCCAGTTAATCAACTTCAATGTTGCTTGAGCTTGAGCGAATGAACGGCCTCCGTAATCTTGATTTTTATAAAGTAGTATCCATGTGAAACCAGCAATTGGATATGCATCTTTTGCAGATGAGTTAGTGATCATGATACGTGTATCGGCAGGCATGTTACCCTTTCCGGCAGCGCTTGTAGAAGCTATACTTGCTCTAATGAATTTACCTGATCTATTTTCAATCAATGCTGAAGAGATACGATCAACAAAAGCATATTCCGAACCTACATAACCTATTGAGCCTACAGTTTGATGTATTGTTCCTGCAACACCAGGATTACCTTTTGCTGCAATACCTACAGGCCAGTTGACTTCTTTTCCGGAACCAATTTTAGATTTCCAGTATGCACTTACTTTTGTTAAATAATCCGTGAACATATTTGTAGTACCGCTTCCGTCTGAACGGTGAACAACTACAATTGCTTTGTTAGGGAACTTAATGCCAGGATTGAATTTTTTGATTACAGGGCTGTTCCAATTACGAACTCTGCCTGCAAAGATATCAACCAACAAGTCCGGAGTTAATTTGATTTCTTTGATACCGGGAAGATTGAAAGCAACAACAACAGAACCGCTACACATCGGTATGTGAACAACAGCAGCCGGCATTTGCTTTAATTCTGCATTGCTCAGAAATGCATCTGAAGCGCCAAAATCAACAACTTTATCTTTAAGAGCTTTAATTCCGCCACCTGAACCTATACCTCCGTATGAAACTTTAGTATTTGTCAACTTACTGTAAGTTGCAAATGCTGCCACATAAAATGGTTGTGGAAATGTCGCTCCGGAGCCTGAAATGCTTTGTGCTTCACTAAAAGAAGTGAACACGGTTAATAACACAAATACCGCTAAAATAACTTTACTTTTTTTCATGATTAATATTATATTAATTTAAAAACAATCTTTGTCATAAGCTATAACTTAAACTTACCAAGAAACTTGTGGTTGATTTTGCAGTTGACAGTTTCGGATCTGATATTTGTATGTTAGGAGAAACAGCCATGCCCTTTACCGGGAAAAGCTCTATACCGAAAGCATATAAATCGCCGTCATTACCTGCGAAACTACCGATTGTCCCTTTACCTTCGTTCCATCCTGTAGATGCTCCATTGATCTTCTTCGATTTCAGGTAATCATATCTTGCAAAAATACCAACCTCTTTTACAGGTTTATATGTGCCGTACAAAGAGAAACCGTTAAGATTGTGGTCTGTTACATTACCGTGACCGTTCTGAAGGTTATATTCACCTGCTAAAGTAAGGCTCTCATTCTTATATGCAACAAAAGCATTAAATGTCTTCTGTGCCACGCCATCGCCGTTACCAGCATGCTTGCCCATGTAATCGCCATACACTCTTATATAAAGGTTTTGTATCGGGTTGCATGTTAAACCTAAAGCAAACTTGAATGTACTATCTGCTTGTACCTTTTTATAGCCTTCACCATTAAGGACTTGTACATCAGCACTAAACTGAGGTGCAAATTGATATGATAATCCAAGACCAAGGTCGGCACTTGAACTATAATTATTTAAATCCTGAAACGATTTCAAAAGGTATCTTTTACCCCAAATCGATTCCTGTAAATTAAAAGCCGTTGTTCCTATCATACCTAAATCGGCTTTAAAACCACTTTTGGAATATTCACCGTATGCATTCTTCAAATAAGTAGATAATGCTGTTGGATAAGTACCGGTTGAATTTTGTCCGGTAGTTACATCAAGAACAACTTTCGTAGAAAAATCAGGGTTGAATTTGTATTGGTATCCTAAATAAGCTCGTGTAATATCAAAGGCTGTACTTGATTTACTGTTTTGAAAGTCATCTCTAAAATCAGTGAAGATAGTAACAATGGGTTTGCCATTCGGCTTAAAATCACTACTATTCCCCTTGTCTTGAGAATAGCCATACGCACTGAATATAATCAGGCCTAAAACTGAAATGATAATCTTTTTCATTTTTCTTGATTTAATTACTGAGTTATTAATAATCGTTTTATGTTGAATCTAAAATACTTTTAAACTATATTTACTAGTTTACATTTGCAAATGTAGTTTGTAGTCATTTCAATGATATAACGTATTAATTACCAAACGATTAAATAATAATTACAAACATGTTACCAATGAAACATGTTGTAATATGCGTCACAATTCTGTGTGACGTCGCAACTAATCTCAAACAAGTGCAACAATGCAATACCAATCGGCATCAAACTGCACTCTAACTATATTATCGGGATTTCTAATAGAGAATAAAAATTAAATATTATCGCCTTTTTCCTTAAGTTTCTTTTCCATGTATGCTGTAGGAGACATTCCATACATCTGATGGAATGTGGAAGAAAAATATGCAACACTGGTAAAGCCTGTCATTGCAGACACTTCGTTGATGTTATGATGTTTCTCGGATAATAATGTTGCAGCTTGCCTCAAACGGATGTTACGAATGAAATCACGTGGCGACTGGTTAGTCAATTCTTTCATTTTACGATAAAGATGAACTCTGCTTATCCCTACTTCAGTGGAAATCAAGTCTACCGTAAGTTTAGGATTACCGATGTTTTCATTAATGACTTTCATAAGTCGTTGCATCAGCTTTTCATCAGGCGAATCCAATTCAACTTGTTGCACCTTATCCGTTTGTTCTTGATTGCCTTCGAATATGTTACTTAATTGTTCCCGCTTCTTGATAAGGTTCTCTACCGTCTTAAGCAATATTTCTACGTTAAACGGTTTAATGATATATGCATCAGCCCCTTCATCCAAAGCTTCAATATTATCCTCCTGAGTACTTTTGGCCGTAAGCAAAACCACAGGAATGGAATTAACGGTAACATTTTGCTTTATCTTGCGGCAAAGTGCCAAGCCATCCATTTCCGGCATCATTATGTCACTGATTACCAAATCGGGAACCTTTTTGAGTATCATATCCAAAGCCTCTTTGCCGTTATGGCTTTCAACAGTGTAGAATTCATTTTCAAGTTCATGGCAAATATATTTGCGCATCTCATCATCATCCTCAACCACCATTATATAATGTTTGCTCTTTGTTGTCGTCTTATCATCACCCAAAGGCAAATCAACATCGGGAACATTAATGGGAATTGTAGTAGTTAAAAAAGATTCATCAGACGACATTTCTTCAGTACGCAAATGTGCACAACCCAAAGGTAATCTAACAATAAATCGGCAACCAGGCTCCGGAGTATTGTTTTCCACATTGATACTGCCATGATGCAACTCAACTAATGAACGAGTCAAATGCAAACCTATACCTGTGCCGGCATGCGAACTGTTTACGCTATTGCTTATCTGATAAAAGCGTTCAAAAATATGTTTCATCTTTGCTTCCTCAATAGGTATACCATTGTCTGAAACAATGATCTCAACTTCGCGCCCTACAATGCTAAGACAAACATCTACTTTTCCATGTTCTGGTGTGAATTTAAAAGCATTGGAAAGAAGATTAACTATAATCTTATCAAAATTTACCGGATCTACCCATAAATCCAATGATGGCATATCATGATGAAACTGAAGGTTAATATCTTTATTTTGTACCTGCTGCTCAAAAGCCTCACACAAATCACTGATAAAAGAAACAATTTCAATTTTATGAAATGTAAGAGACATCTGACCTTTATCTATCTTTCTCACATCCATCAACTGATTCACTAACTGTAAAATACGTTCGGCATTTCGATGAATAAGAGTATAAATCTTCTGATTTGCCGAATTTTTATCTGACTTCATCAATTGATGCAACGGACTGAGGATAAGCGACATTGGTGTCCTAATTTCATGTGATATGTTAATAAGAAACTGCAATTTAGCTTCATTTATCTGCGAATTATGATGATGCCTTACCTGCATTAATGCAAAATAGAATATCCCTGTTATCATTAGGATATACAATATGTAAGCCCACCATGATTCATACCAAGGCGGAGAAATAATAATAGTTATTTCTTTCACGTCTGAATAAGCAGAATAATCACGTGCCTTTACTCGAAAATGATATTTACCGGGAGCCAAATCACTGAAAGAAACCTTGTTTATGCCCATGCGTAAACTCACCCATTGTCCATTGTTCATCGAATACATATATGATATACGTTCAGGATTATAAAATTCCATAGCCGAGAATTCAATACTGAACGAATTATCTTTGTAAGATAACCGGAACTTATTGGCATCATAAACATTTGTATCTATAATTTGCCTGTTACCTGATTTCATACCTTTAGTAACAGCTTTATCATGTATATAAAAATCGACGATGCGGATTTGGAGTTTTTTCACATACGCTTTAATTTGCAAAGGGTCAAAATAAGTAATGCCGTTAATACCTCCATATATAAGAGTACCATTATTATCCTTGCAAGATGCACCTTTGTTAAATTCATTACCTTGCAATCCATCACCTGCATAATAATTAATGCAAGTACCAGTACGAGGATAGAAATGAGCTATTCCATAATCGGTGCTGACCCAAAGCGTATGTCTTTTATCTTCTTCGATAGAGCAAATAGCATTGCTCGGTAATCCGTCCTTTGTGGTAAACAGTCTGTACTTACGGGTCTTTTCACTGAGCCATATCAACCCCTTGGAAGTACCGATCCAAATATCGCCCTTATAATCTTCATGCAATGCAAAAATATAATTAGTTGGGAACAGACGATTTGTCTTATAAGTAGAAACAAAATTCATTGTTTTAAGGTCAAGACATCCCAATCCGTCGTAAGTACCTATATATAATTTGTTATGGCTTGTATAGAGCAAAGATGAAATCCATCTGTTATGTAACTTGTTAATATATTCCCTATATTCATCTCCATTCTTGAATGTACTTACACAGGTAGTCTGATTTGTTTTTAAATTATAACAAAAAAGACCGCCCCCCAACATCCCGATCCAAAGCCTACGTTGATTATCCTCAGTAAAACTTGAAAAGTTTTTAGTAACATTACCTTTTTGGTCAATTAATGTAAGATATTTACACTTACCATTTGTAGGGTTCATCATGGCTACGCCATCAAAAGAAGAGCCGATCCATAAATTATGAAATGAATCTTCAAATATACCATTAACTATCGGCGGAACAGAAGAAGCACCCTTATGAATAAAACGTATAGAATTATTGGAATTGCAATTCTTCAATTCGTAAACACCGTCATTTGCAGCTCCCAGCCACAAATTACCGGCATGATCCTTGCATACGGATATAATACTGTTAGAACCTATTTTACTTTTCGTTAATGATTTATAACCCAAATATTGGAACTCATTTGTAACAGCCGGTAATAACATCACGCCTTTTGCTTTAATACCAAACCACAAATTTCCACTCTGATCTCTTAATATTGTTGATATATCAGAATTATTAAAATTAAAAGAACTAGATTGAAAAATTCCATCTTCTATTTTACCTGTACTTTTATCATATACCTTAATGCCATGGCCTGTAGTACCTAAATACAACTCATTAACATTAAAAGGATAAAGCGTGTTTATGGGCAAATGAATGAATGAATGATTGTGTATTTTATAAAAATCGTTGCAAGCAATGTTATACATATATAGTCCATCTGAACTACATGCATATATACAACCTTGCCCATCTTGGCACAATTGAGTAATATCTTCCCACGCATCTTTACCGCTGATAAAATAAGCCTGCATGCGATTTGTGGTATGATTCAATTGAAATAATCCTTTACTATCGGTGGCTATCCATAAATTCTGTGCTTTATCTTCAAATAAATATTCTATAAAAAGAGTTGGAATGGGTAATTTAGATTGTATGGCTATAGGAAAATTACCGCTAAAATGAATAATAAATATACCATGTCCTGAAGTACCTACAAGAAGTTCACCGTTTCGCCGCTGAATAATCGATTTTATTCTGGCATGCATGTTATTGCCGTTACTGTAACACAAACGAATTTCTGTAAACTTATCTGTTGCAGCATCGTAATATTGAAGTCCGCATGAAGTGCCGACAAACAAATGTCCCTGATTATCGGAATAAAGAGCATAAACACAATTATCCAATAAAGAATTGCGATTATTATCATCATGTTTATATATAGTAAATTTTGCTCCATCATATTTGTCAAGGCCATCCTCGGTAGCTATCCATATAACTCCGGTATGATCCTGATATATGGCATTGACGTTGCTGTTGGACAGTTCTTTATCTACAGTAAATAATCTGCCGGACTGTCCAAAAGCACATAAAGATAAAAGTGACAAAAGTGCGAAGAATATGTGTTTCATTATGTATCGCTTAATTAATAGGAAACAAATGTATGGAAAAAAATGATATTTTCATTACTTATAGCAAATATGAAATGCAATCTAAAAAGAATGTAACATTAATATTAACCCTTGCCGGTTAAGAACTATACCTTTGTGAACATAAAAAAATTTATACAATGAAAAATATACTGACTTTATGCTTATTATTTTTGAGCATACTAAAAATATCTGCATGTGAACAATTTGTCACATTCAATCATCAAGACTTTGTATGGATTGACAAACAAAAAGCTGCTCCTATTTTAATAGACCAGAATGAAGATAAAGGAGTACTTAGAGCCGTAAATAACTTACAAAACGACGCATGGAAAGTTACAGGCGTAAAACCGGATGTTTGCTTCAATCAATGTCAACATAAAGTAATCATTATAGGTTCAATTGAAAATAGTCTTTGGATTAAGCTACTAATAAAAAAAGGCTTAATAGACAAAAAGGCATTGCAGGGAAAATGCGAAAAATATATCATACAAACCATTAAAAATCCGACGGATAGCATTGATGAGGCTGTGGTGATTGCAGGTAGTGATAAACGTGGTACTATTTACGGTATATACGAGCTATCATCTCAAATGGGGGTATCTCCGTGGTACTATTGGGCAGACGTACCGGTAAAAAAACACGGAACCATCAACATAAAACCAGGACAATTTACTGATGGCGAACCAGCTGTAACATATAGAGGTATATTTCTCAATGATGAATATCCTGCATTAGGAGGATGGGCAAATGAAAAATTCGGAGGATTCAATAGTAAATTCTACGAAAAAGTATTTGAATTGATACTGCGCCTAAAAGGTAATTTCATGTGGCCTGCTATGTGGAATAATGCTTTCTATGACGATGATCCGAAAAATGGAGTGTTAGCAAACGAGATGGGTATAATTATTGGCACTTCCCACCACGAACCTATGGGAGAGAACCAACAAGATTGGAAACGAAGAGGTACGGGAGGATGGAACTATGTAACTAATAAAAAAGTGTTGCAAAAATTTTGGAGAAACGGTATAGAACGTTGCAAAAATTGGGAAAAAGTCATAACAGTAGGGATGCGTGGTGATGGCGATGAACCGATGAGCAAAAGCAACAATATATCATTACTTGAAAACATAATAAAAGACCAGCGTACTATCATTGCAGATGTTACAGGTAAAAAAGCTTCGGAAACACCGCAAGTATGGGCATTATACAAAGAGGTGGAAGACTATTATGACAAAGGGATGCGTGTGCCTGATGACGTAACATTATTATTATGCGACGACAACTGGGGAAATGTACGTAGGTTGCCCGATTTAAATGCCAAACCTAGAAAAGGAGGATACGGCATGTATTATCACTTCGACTACGTTGGCGCGCCAAGAAATTCAAATTGGTTAAACGTAACTCAGATACAACGCGTTTGGGAACAGATGAACCTAACGTATGAACACAATGTGCGCAAACTATGGATTGTAAATGTCGGAGATCTTAAGCCGATGGAATATCCTATTCAGTTTTTCATGGATATGGCATGGAATCCAAAACAGTTTAACGAGAATAACCTTGCACAACATACCGAGAACTTCTGTAGGCAACAATTCGGTGAACAATATGCAAAAGAATCGGCACGACTAATCAACACATATAATAAATATAGCAGAAGAATAATACCGGAACTACTTAACTCCAAGACTTACAGTCTGGGCAATTATAACGAGTGGGAACGTGTAGTGAATAAATATAAAGAACTTGACAATGATGCCTTACGTCTTTATTACATAATACCTGGGAATTACCGCGACGCTTTCGATCAATTGATATTATTCCCAATTCAAGCATGTTCAAACTTATATGAAATGTATTATGCACAAGCAATGAACCAATCTTTAGCTGCAAAGAATGATATACAAGCTAACACATGGGGGGACAAAGTACGTCAATGCTTCAGACAAGACTCACTGTTGACATACCATTATAATAGGGTGATGTCAGGCGGAAAATGGAATCACATGATGGATCAACCACATATAGGCTATTTTGCATGGTTCGACCCGAAATCAAACATAATGCCTAGAATATACAATGTAAAATTACATAACGACACAACATCCGAATATATATTTAATGAAAAAGACGGATATATATCAATGGAAGCCGAACATTACACGGAAAAGATCGATGGAAAGAATGCACACTGGATTATTATTCCCAGACTAGGGCGTACACTTTCAGGAGTAACCACATCACCGTGTACTGAAACTCCTGACGATAATATGTGCCTGAAATATAAATTTACAACCGACAAAACCGGTGATTTCACAGCAATTCTTCGTTTTTGCGCAACACTTAATTTTAATGACTACAAAGGATTACGTTATGCAATAAAAGTAGATGATGAAAAAGAACAAGTAATAAATATAAATAAGAATTATCGCGGTGAACTTGGTAAATGGCAAGCCGATCAGGTTATTGACGTACAAACACGGCATCATATCAACAATGGACATATTCACACATTGACTATACGATACTTGGATGCGGCATTAGTGTTACAAAAAATAATGCTAGATTTCGGCGGTATGAAACATTCATTTTTAGGTCCCCATGAGAGCAAAAGGACTATTGCGAATAAAAATATCATACATTAGATACTCATTATTTCTTCACTCACATAGATAAATTACAGATATATATGGCGAAATAAACTATGTAACGCAATCTAAAAACAATGCAACACTAAAATTTTCTTTAATTATTCGCATAGATTACATTTGTCAAAAATGAGAAACATTATTAACTAATATTTAATTTAGATGTAACATGGAAAATTGTAATGTAAAAAACAGCAATCCCTTTTACAAGATGTTATTTTTTGTACTCATATTTGCTCTCATACCTCTGTGGGCATCAGCACAAAACACATCTATAAAAGGTGTGGTAAAAGATGAATCCGGTCAGCCGATTATCGGCGTTAACGTGCAAGAAGACGGAACAACCAACGGAACCGTTACTGGAATTGACGGTAGTTATGAATTGAAAGTTCCAGTCTCGGGGAAATTAAAAGTCTCATTTATAGGTTATGTGACTCAATTGGTAAATGTAAATGGAAAAACACACATCAACATTACATTAAAAGAGGAGTCTAAAACATTAGATGAGGTTGTAGTTGTAGGATTTGGTGTAATGAAAAAGACGGACTTAACAGGTTCAGTTGCAAGCGCTGATTTGAAAAGTTTTTTAAAATCACCAAATGTTAACATCGGTCAATCATTACAAGGATCTGTACCAGGATTAAATGTTGGGGAGGTCACGAGTGCAGGTGCGACCCCAAGCATAACAATTCGTGGAACAAACACCATATCTGGAAATACGAGCTTATTAGTAGTTGTGGATGGGATTGTTACAAGTAATTCTCTATCTTCTCTTAATTCGGAGGATATCGAGTCCATAGAAATTTTAAAAGACCCCAGTTCAAAGGCAATTTATGGCGCTTCAGCAGCTAACGGTGTTATCTTAATCACAACTAAAAGGGGGAAAGCAGGTAAAGCAAGAGTAAGCTTTACTTCGTCGTATAGTGTCCAAAGCCCCACGCACAATTATTCCACTATGAATAGAAGTCAGGATTTGACTTTTATGAAAAATCTTATGTGGAACAAAGCCTATACACAATCATCAGGTTATACGGAAGCTAATTCTGATTTTAATCTTGTAACTTATTGTCCAGATTCCAATTTACTTGATGCTGCTGGTACAGATTTTTCTTCAACAGATTATGATTGGTGGAAGAAATGTACGCGCACAGCTTCAATCTTTGACAATAAATTTGATATATCTGGAGGAAGTGACGACATTACTTATTTGCTTTCATTAGACAATGTTAATCAAAAGAATCTTCTTGTAAATGATAATTTTAAAAGAAACAATGTGCGCTTAAATTTAGATGCAAAAATTCGTTCATGGTGGAAAGTCGGTACACAAATTTCCGGTTCATTCCAAAATATGGATGGAGCTGAGCCAACATTGTGGACTTTGTATGCGATGAATCCAATGGTTACGCCTTATGATAGTGATGGAGTTACAATTAATTATGAGCCGATGAATATGGCTAGGGATAATCCACTTATGGGATGTAATATAACAGATCAGGAACGCAGTAACTATTTTGTAGGAAATCTTTATACTGAAATCCTATTACCTTTAAAAGGATTATCATATAGATTAAATTATGGAAATGAATACAGAATCTATCATCATTTTCAGTCAAATCCTTATGGAAATTCTGAGACTGGTGAAGCATATAAAATCAATTCTTCATCTTTAGACTATACGGTAGATAATATTTTAACTTACATGCGGGATTTTGGTAAACACAGCATTAATGCTACTTTAGTTTATGGCGCACATCACTATAATTATGAATATACTGATGCCGATGCTACGGAATTTGATCGTTTGTCATTAGGATATAATTCATTGACTCTTGGAACGAATCAATATACAACATCTAGTGCCAACAATAACAGCTCTATATATCAGATGGCGCGTGTGAATTATAAATACAATAATCGTTATTTGCTTACAGCTACATTAAGAAGGGATGGTTTCTCTGGATTCGCAAAAAATCATAAGATTGGATACTTTCCATCTATGGCATTAGGTTGGATTATTTCCGATGAAAGTTTTTTTAAGGTACCACCCATTAATTATTTAAAACTTCGTATTGGTTATGGAGTAAATGGGAATCAACCATCTAGTTACGCATCGTTATCGACTGTAACTACTACCGGGGGATATGTTTTTGGAGATGATGCTTCAACCGTTAATAGGCAGGAATTAGCATCTTTAGCAAACAATGATTTGAAGTGGGAAAGGACAGAAGGTATAAATGCTGGGCTTGATTTTCATTTATTACATGATAGAATTCAAGGATCAATTGATGTGTATCAAACCACTACTCACGATTTGTTGTATGCTGTATCAATTCCTATTATGACAGGGTTTTCATCCATTGAGTCCAATATTGGAAAAATAAGGAATAAGGGTATTGAATTTACTATTACTTCTCATAATATTACCACGAAGGATTTTGATTGGAGTACAACATTTAATATTTCTTCGAATTCAAATAAAATTCTAGATTTAAATGGTGGTGATTTAATAACAAGTGGCTTATTTATCGGGAAATCTTTATCCGCTGTTTATGGATATAAGATTGACGGAATTTATCAGGTATCAGATTACAAGAATGGAACAATTCCTTCTAATTATTACATAGGAGATTATAAAATTCATGATGTGAATGGTGATGGTAGCATATCTACAGCTGATCGTACGATCATAGGAAAGACCGATCCAGCTTATCGTTTCAGTATTATGAATACGTTGTCATATAAAAATTTCAACTTATCGTTCTTTATCAATTCTGTCCAAGGGGGCAAACATGGATATTTGGGTGAGAATACATACAATTTGTTGCAGGATAATACTAGTTTGGAATGTAATCATCTTTATGAATTTACAAAAAATATTTGGTCTCCGCTGAATCCTAAGGGCATTTATTCTGCATCAACGGCAAGTGGCGCAATTACTCCTATTCGTTACGAAAGCAGAAGTTTTATACGTTTGCAAGATATTACTTTAGACTATAATTTGCCGAAAAATTTGATTTCTAAAATAGGATTGAATAACATTGATATTTACGTTACAGGAAAGAATTTGCTTACTTTTACCGGATGGCATGGGTGGGATCCAGAAGCGAATTACGGTACGGTAACTCCTATCGGAAGGTCATCCTCAATCAACAAATCCGGTGATGATTATGAAGGGCGTCCTGTTATGAGAAGCTTTACATTTGGAATAAACTTTAATTTTTAATATTATTGAAAAATGAAAAAGTATATATATTTATTTTTTGGTTTATCTGCTATCCTATTTTTGGATTCTTGCAATGAAAGTTCTTTTTTAAAAGAAACACCAGAGGATTTTTTAAGTGCTGATAATGCATATACAACATCAACTGATTTTGATTATGCAATCAATGAACTTTATTATCTTACGAGGTATGACATTTTTTGTGGGGGAGCCTATCGTAGTATGGATTATTTGGGTGGTACAGACCTCGTATATAATGCAAGTAGTGGTAATGCTACTCCTAACTTGGTGTCTGATTACAGTACTTCTGGAGATGTTGCTTCAACTCACTGGAATTTGTTATATAAGCTTATCGGACAGACAAATACAATTATTAATCGTTTGCCGAGTTCGAAAGTCTCATCAGCCGAACAAGCTGTATATATGGCAAAAGCAAAATTTTTTAGAGGATTTGCATATCGCACGTTGGCTTATTGCTATGGAGGTGTCCCTCTGCAGTTGGAAGAAGTCACTTCTCCTAAATATAATTATACAAGAGCTTCAAGAGAAGCAACAATTTTACAAGCAATATCTGATGTAAAAGATGCTGCTGAAAACCTACCAGCTATAACTGATGTTAAAGACGGTGTGATCAGTTCTCCTGCAGCTTACCATTTATTGGCCGAGCTATATTTGGCAGCTATCGTTGATAGTACTTCTGCAATAAAACATGTAACTTATGCTGATAGTGCAATAAGTGCTGCTACAAAAGTAATAGATAATTCATCTTTGTCTTTAATGAGATCGCGTTTTGGCTCAAGTAAAAGTGAAGCGGGAGATGTTTATTTCGATTTATTTAGATTAGATAATCAAAATAGAACCACAAATGGTAACACTGAAGGCATTTGGGTTATACAGATACAAGCTGGACAAACCGGTGGCGGAACAGACCTTACTTCACTTTGGACTACTCCTGGAAGTTATATGCTTCAAAGATATTGCGCTCCACAAACAGGGCAATTTAAAATGACAAAGAACGGCACTACTTATATGCCGTTTACTTGGCCAATAGGAGATTATACTGGTGGTAGAGGTATTGGAACATATGTACCTACGACACATTTTGCTTACGATGTATGGGGCGGAAAAAATTCTGTAGAATATAAGGAGGATATTCGTAATTCAAACTATAATTTCGTTCGAAAATTTAAATTTAATAATACAAATGCAACAACTCTTGCTGCTGTAGTCAATGCTTTTGGCAGTGATACGATTGACATAGATAAGGAAAGTGAATATAAAGCTGATGGATGGTCGTTCTTGACGGGATCAAATGGTGAAACCTATTTCCCTTGCCGTTACTTGACGTGTTATCAGACAAAGTGTACAACTTTGTATAATGAATATCCTTCAGCAGTAATTTCTAATACAAGTACTTATTTACTTTCAGGATCAGCAGGAGGAACATACACGGATCAATATATGTTTCGTTTAGCAGAAACGTATTTGTTACGCGCAGAAGCATATCTGTATAAGGGCGATTATACTGACGCTCTTGCTGACATCAACGTAGTAAGAAATCGTTCTAATGCTGTTCCGGCAACATCAGCAGATTTGGCAGTAAGAAGTGGAGGATCATCAATTGAGGGAATGGATTATCTTTTGGATGAACGTATGCGCGAATTAGGAATAGAAGAAAAAAGGAGAATGACTCTTGGTCGCTTAGGATCAAGTATATTTGTTGAAAGAGTTAATAATTATAATCCATATTACAGTCTTAATGCATCTGATCCGTTTACATCAAAGTATACCTTATGGCCAATTCCATTATCTGCAATTGAAGCAAATACTGGAGCTAAAATTAATCAGAATCCAGGATATTGATTTGATAAAAATCTAATATATATAACATTCAAGAGGAAGCCGTAAAAGGCCTCCTCTTTTGCTTTGTTATAAACTGATATAAAATGCGCGCCTTTAGCTACAATTTAGTCGTATTTTATTGGTTTTGTAAAAAAAAATTCGCAATTTTGCAACGAATAGAAAATCATAGATAAAATAAATCATCAATTATGGCGTACGATATCGAAATGCTGGCAAAGCATTATGTAACTCTACCACAAAAAATTAAAAATATAAGAGAAGTGCTTCAACATCCATTAACATTAGTTGAAAAAATTCTTTATGCACATTTATACAACCAAAACAAAATAAAAAACTTTCAACGATGCGTCGACTATGTAAATTTTCTTCCTGATCGTGTTGCAATGCAGGATGCAACAGCGCAAATGGCACTACTACAATTCATGAATGCAGGAAAAGAGAAAGTTGCCGTACCGTCAACCGTACATTGTGATCATTTAATTAAAGCCGATAACGGTGCTAGCGAAGATCTGCCGGTGGCACTTAAAGAGAATAAAGAGATATATGATTTTCTACAACTTGTTGCCGATAAATACGGCATCGGCTTCTGGCAACCGGGAGCCGGTATAATACACCAGGTGGTATTTGAAAACTATGCATTTCCCGGAGGAATGATGATAGGTACCGATTCGCATACACCAACTGCCGGTGGACTGGGAATGATTGCTATCGGTGTTGGCGGTGCTGATGCCGTAGACGTGATGACCGGATCTGAATGGGAACTGAAAATGCCTAAAATAATGGGCGTGAAACTTACAGGTTCTCTATCCGGTTGGGCTGCTCCGAAAGATATAATTCTAAAATTAGCAGGAATACTAACTGTAAAAGGCGGTACGAATTCCATTATTGAATATTTCGGTGAAGGTGTAAAATCACTTTCTGCTACAGGTATGGCAACAATATGCAACATGGGAGCTGAAATAGGAACAACCACTTCTATATTCCCTTTCGGGCAAAACATGATTGATTATCTAAAGGAGACAGGACGTGCCGACGTTGCCAAATTAGCTGAAAGCGTTGCCGATTGCCTGCGCTCCGATGATGAAGTTTATGCTAATCCTGATAAATATTACGACAGTATTATCGAGATTGATTTATCTAAATTGGAGCCATATATCAACGGTCCGTTTACTCCAGACGCAGCTCACCCAATTTCTCAATTGGCTGCCGACGTAAAAAAATATGATTATCCTGAAAAGATGGAAGTCGGATTGATAGGCTCTTGTACAAATTCGTCATATCAAGATTTAAGTCGCGCCGCTTCGTTGGCTCGCCAAGTTGCTGCTAAACATTTGAAAGTGCAAGCTCCTATTTACATTAATCCAGGTTCGGAACAGATTCGTTATACTGCCGAGCGTGACGGCATAATAAACGACTTCAAGAAAATCGGTGCCGTAATAATGACAAACGCATGCGGACCTTGCATAGGTCAGTGGAAACGTCATACCGACGATAACACCAGAAAAAATTCCATAGTGACTTCTTTCAACCGCAATTTTGCAAAACGTGCCGATGGCAATCCGAATACCTATGCCTTTGTGGCATCACCGGAAATGGTGATGGCGATGACAATTGCCGGAAGGTTAACATTCAACCCTCTTACCGACTATCTCACAAATGAAAATGGCAAAAAGGTGAAATTAGATGTGCCGCAAGGTGATATATTCCCGGCTAAAGGATTCGATGTAAAAGATAAAGGATATATCACTCCCACCGGAAAGAAAAAAGAAATTGTAATTGATCCTGATTCACAACGCCTGCAAAAACTAAAACCTTTTGCAACATATAATGAGAAAGACTATATAAATATGCCATTGCTTATCAAGACAAAAGGCAAATGTACCACAGACCATATATCAATGGCCGGACCGTGGCTTCGCTTTCGCGGACATCTTGAAAACATTTCACAAAACATGTTAATGGGTGCCGTAAATAAATTCAACGACAAAACAAATTCCGTACTCAACCAGTTAACAGGAGAATACGGAAGAGTATCCGATGTAGCAAAAGAATATAAACAAAAAGGAATATCTTCAATTGTCGTTGCTGAAGAAAACTATGGAGAAGGATCGTCTCGCGAACATGCGGCTATGGAACCACGTTTCCTTAACGTGAAAGTTATATTGGCTAAATCATTTGCCCGTATTCACGAAACAAACCTAAAAAAGCAAGGTATGCTGGCACTGACATTTATCAACAAAAACGATTATGACAAGGTTCGTGAGGATGACAAGTTTACTATAGACGGACTTAACGATTTTGCACCGAATAAACATTTAAAAGTAACGGTAAGGCACAAAGACGATTCGGAAGAAAACATTGAAGTTCAACATACATATAACTTGCAACAAATTGGATGGTTTAAAGCCGGAGCTGCATTAAATATGAAACACTAATAAATATAATGAGTAAGATTCAAAAAATAAACGGAAATTTAATAGTACCGGATAAAGTTACAATACCATTTATTGAAGGTGACGGTGTAGGAGCTGAAATCACTCCCGTATGTCAAAAGGTTGTAAATGCAGCTATAGCCAAAGTATATGGTACTAAGCGCAGCATCGAATGGAAAGAAGTATTTGCCGGTGGCAAAGCTTATGAAAAGGCAGGAGAATGGTTACCAGAAGCTACGTTACAAGCATTCCGCGATTATCTGGTAGGTATTAAAGGTCCGTTGACAACTCCGATCGGAGGTGGCATACGCTCATTGAATGTTGCTCTGCGACAGACTCTTGATTTATTTGTTTGTTTACGTCCCGTGCAGTGGTATGACGGAATAGTTTCTCCGTTAAAAGAGCCGGGAAAGGTGGATATGGTTATATTTCGCGAGAATACCGAAGATATTTATGCCGGCATTGAATGGAAACAAGGTACTCCGGAAGCTGAGAAATTTTTAAAATTTCTCACAGAAGAAATGCACGTAACTAAAATTCGTTTCCCCAAAACTTCTTCATTCGGCGTAAAGCCGGTATCAATTGAAGGTACAGAACGATTGGTACGTGCAGCGATACAATATGCCATTGAACATAACCGTACTAGTGTCACACTTGTACACAAAGGGAACATCATGAAATTTACCGAAGGTGGATTTAAGCTTTGGGGCTACGCTCTTGCAGAACGTGAATTTGGTAACAAAGTATTCACAATGCTACAATATGAAAACATAAAAAAAGAAAAAGGAGGTGATGAAGCAGATAAAGCATTAAATGAGGCTAAAGCTGCAAAAAAGATTATTATTAAAGATTGTATTTGTGATGCTTTTTTACAAAACACATTACTTATGCCCGAAGAATATTCAGTAATAGCTACAATGAATCTCAACGGAGACTATGTAAGTGACCAATTAGCCGCAATGGTAGGTGGAATCGGCATTGCTCCGGGAGCAAATATTAATTATGACAAAGGGTATGCCATATTTGAAGCAACGCATGGTACGGCTCCAAATATAGCAGGGGAAAACACTGTCAACCCTTCATCAATGCTTTTATCTGCTGTGATGATGTTGGAATATATTGGATGGAATGAAGCCGGCGATATTATCAAGCAGGCTCTAAGTACTTCGTTCAGAGATGGTAAAGCCACAAACGATTTGGCAAGATTTATGCCAAACGGCACAACTCTTTCAACTACTGCTTTCGGAGAGGAAATTATCAAACTGGTAAATAAATAATATAATCATGAAAAAAGAATACATGCTATACAAAATTTCAGAGTTCTCAAAAGGATCCGGAAAGATTGACAATTCCTTGTTTACAAAATACAATGTAAAAAGAGGTTTACGTAACGAAGATGGTACGGGTGTGTTAGTCGGACTGACTAAAATAGGTAACGTAGTAGGTACTCAACGATTACCTGACGGTACGCTAAAAGCTATCCCCGGTAAATTATATTATCGCGGTTACAGTGTTGATGATTTAGCTTCTGCCATCATTACAGAAAAACGTTATGGGTTTGAAGAAATTGCATACTTACTGCTTTCAGGTCACCTACCCGACAACGAAGAACTAACCTTTTTCAAAGAAATAATCACAGAGAATATGCCTCTTAGCCAAAAGATTAAAATGCATATCATAGATATTGAAGGCGAAAACATAATGAACATTTTGGCTCGTAGCGTGCTGGATATGTACAATTTTGACAAAACACCGGAAGACACTTCCCGTGACAATTTGATTCGCCAGTCAGTGGAATTAATTTCTAAATTCCCTCCCATCATAGCCTACGCATACAATATATTACGCCACAGTCGCATGGGGCTTTCATTAAATATACGTCATCCGCAAGAGAATCTGTCCATTGCTCAAAACTTCCTTTACATGCTGAAAAACGAATATACCGAACTGGATGCCCGTACACTTGACTTGATGTTGATTTTGCATGCCGAGCATGGAGGTGGTAACAACTCCACATTTACAGTACGTGTAACAAGCTCCACTGGTACAGATACTTATTCATCAATTGCAGCAGGTATCGGCTCTTTAAAAGGCCCGTTACACGGTGGAGCCAACATCGCCGCTACTAAAATGTTTGAGCATTTAAAGAGTGCCATACACAATTGGAAAGACGCGGATGAGATAGATGCATATCTAATGCGCATATTACGCAAGGAAGTATATGATAAGAAAGGATTGATTTACGGTATAGGTCATGCCGTTTATACACTATCCGACCCCCGTGCCGTGCAATTAAAGAGATTGGCGGGAGAGTTGGCAATTGAAAAAGGCAGGGAAGATGAATACAACTTCCTCGAGCTGATAGAAGATCGCGCCATCATAACTTTCAAAAAGTTTAAAGGGCCTAATGCCAAGGAAGTATGTGCCAATGTAGACTTCTATTCAGGTTTTGTGTACAATATGATAGGACTACCGATAGAGATTTACACTCCGCTATTTGCCATGGCGCGTATAGTTGGATGGTGCGCACATCGTATTGAAGAACTGACATTTGACGGAAAACGGATAATACGTCCGGCTTATAAAAATATTATTACAGAGGAAATGAAATATATTCCTATTAATGAAAGATAAAATAATTATATGGAACCAAAGTTAGGAGGATACAACACACTTGAAGTAATTAAAAGAGTAGATTTCGGAGTTTATTTAGATGGCGGCGAAGAAGGTGACATACTATTGCCGAATCGTTATGTGCCTGACGGAACATCTCCGGGTGACACTTTGCGCGTCTTTTTATATTTAGACAATGAAGAACGATTGATAGCCACCACACTTGAACCTAAAGTACAAGTAGGAGAATTTGCTTATCTACAAGTTGTTTGGACTAATCAATACGGAGCTTTTTTAGATTGGGGATTGATGAAAGATTTGTTCGTACCGTTTAGCGAACAAAGAATAACAATGAGTAAAAACAAAAGTTATTTCATATATTGCCATATAGATGAAGATAGTAATCGCATTATGGCTACATCAAGAATAGATCATTTTATAAGTAATGAACATCCGGATTTTAATGCCGGAGATAGAGTAAACATTATTATATGGCAAAGAACTTCACTAGGATATAAGGCTATCATCGAAAACAAATATGCCGGACTATTGTACGATAATGAGTTATTTCGCCATTTGGAAATAGGTGACAAACTTGAAGCGTACGTAAAACAAATTCGTGATGACAATAAAATCGATTTGATAATACAGAAAAACAATGTAGAATTTGTCGATGACTTTGCAAAGCAGTTTTATGATTACTTGAAACTACATGACGGGCACACCGCTTTTTGTGATAAAACGCCGCCGGACGAAATATACAATGAATTCGGAGTCAGCAAGAAAATATTCAAAAAGGGCATCGGGGAACTATACAGGATGCAATTGATACAAATTAGTGATAACGGTACAGAAATAAAAAATAGGGATTCCCATACAGAATAATGGGAATAATCAATAGGGTGAAGGATAATCTCACCCTATTTTTGTATCAAACAAAAAAGGAATAATAAACCCTTTAAAATTATACGATTATGAAGAAAATAATTTTAACTCTGGTTGCAGTCATGGCGGCATCAATGTATACCGCAAGCATGGCATCTGTAGAATTCAGCACGAATGACATCCGCACAGAAACAAGATTTCTAACAGACAAGATGAGATATGAACTCAATCTTGACGAACAACAATATAATGATGTTTATGAAATTAATTACGACTTCTTATATTCAGTTCGTAACATTATGGATGATGTAGCTTATGGCGATCAATATGCCACTAATGTATATAATAATGCACTCAACAACAGAAACGACGATTTAAGATACGTTCTTGATGAAAACCAATACGAAACGTTCCTTAATCGTACTTACTTCTCACGTCCGTTCTATGTTGACAATAATCGTTGGGGGCTTGATATTTATTTAAATTATGAACCTAATTTCTATTATTATTCATGCCCTTCAATTTTCTATTCATATTTTGGAGGTTATGTACATACTCCAGGTTATTTCATACACAGATATAATCACCCTATATTTAACCGCGTAGTTAGATATGGATATAGTTCAATTGTTCCTTATGTTGACAGACCTGAAGGCGCACCAAGATATAATGGTGATAGCTATAGATCAGGATATGCAAGAAATACCGTAAATAATTACAATAACACTTATAACAGCAGTAATCGTTATAGCAATCGCTCATACAATTCAGGCAACAGGAACTACAATAATAACATCAGGAATAATAATAATAGCAGAAACTACAATAATAACATCAATACTAACAAAAATTACAACACTGATAGCAGAAACTTCAATAATACTATCAACACTAACAAAAATTATAACACTGATAGCAGAAACTTCAACAATACTATCAACACTAACAAAAATTATAACAGTGATAGCAGAAGCTTCAACAATTCAGGCAACAATAACAACAGCAGAAGTTACAATAATAATAATAACACTCCTACTAGTAATTATTCAAATCCTTCAAATAATAATAATAACAGTAATAATCGTTCGTTCAATGAAAGCAGAAGCATGCGTAACAATAATACTCCTGCACCAAGTTCTTCAAGCAGAAGTTTTTCTGCACCATCATCACCAAAGGTTTCCAGTTCACCTGCACCGTCAAGAAGTTTTTCAGGACCATCATCATCTAGAAACTTTGGCAAATAACATAAGAATAAATACTTCTATTTTTCAACATACATTCATTTTCAGTTATTTCAAAAGATTGTTTAAGGAAAGACTTATATAGGGAGGTACCAGTTACTTCCCTATATTGTTTCTGTTTATTCTTCTACTGGTGCCGGCTTGTCACTGTTAGCAGGTTGTTGTTTCGATTGCGATTGAGGTTCATCTTTTGGCAGACTATTGAAAATATCTTCTTCATCCTCATTCATCGGCAAATTACTATTTATAGAATCTACAGCAGCTGTATCTATTTTAGCCGGAGCGAAGCCTCGCATAGCGCGCGGACCTAAATGAACCACAGGACGAATAGCAGCTTCTTCTTCGGGCGTAATTAAACCGTTTATACGTAAATACTTTGCAATTAAGCGGAAATAACCGCCTAAATAATGCCTGAGCTGGCCGTTTGGAGTAAACTCTGAACGATAATGTTTCGGCTTCGGTATGATTGATGCCATGAAAATGGCTTCTTCCGGCGTTAGTTGCGATGCATCTTTTGAAAAATAGAATTGCGCCGCTTCATTAGCGCCATAAACCATAGGCGCCCATTCGCAAATATTCAAGTATACTTCATACATACGCGACTTACTGGTTATATGGTCATTCTCTATAATCCAAGTAATCATCGCCTCTTCCAATTTGCGCAATAAATTCTTATTCTTGTTAAGAAATACATTCTTAACCAATTGCATGGAAATAGTGCTACCGCCACGCACAAATTTTTTCTTTTGTATATCTTCAATCAACGCTGCCCTAATTGCATCCATACGGAAACCTTTATGACGGAAGAATAATCCGTCTTCCGATTCCATACAAGCTATACGCAAATATGGTGAAATGCTGTCAAGCGAACGATAGTTTGGGTTACTTGGACCAACCCAGAACGTACGTACAGGGCGACCGTGATCATACGCCGTATACAGAAATGGACGATTCATCTTCCCTAAATCGGTGGCACCCATTTTCAATACATGGAAATTATATGGCGTAAGGCTTGATTCGAACCGCAAGGCATTAATATTGTCATAATCAATGTCAAATAAGAAATGATATGACAAATCACCTGTAACCTCTATGCCGTCCAAGTCTGAAAACAATCCCGGCGGCAAAGATGCAAAGAATAAATTGGCAGGAAACTCAGGCTTATCGATAGATACGGTCAGATGCCATTTATTGTCTTTCTTTTCAGCACGTATATAAGGATTAAATGTCAGATAATTGAACCGAACTTCCGAATCACGATCAAGTTCAACATAATCATCACCGACATTAATAACATAGTTCAAGCACGCATTATGCAAATTAACCATATTCGGCGACAAAGCCGGATGATATACTTCCAAATCCGTTACAGATACACTTCCTGTCAAAGACGCATTGCCACTGATACTCTCATCGCCGCCGATGCTTATTGTCAGTTTGTCAAACGATACCTTGGCGCCTGAAAATCTGTGTACATAAGGTAACGAAATCCTCTTGCCATCTTTTGAATATATGGTAGCTTCTATTTTATTATCTCCTGAATTTAGTGCACCGTCGGCAAATAAGGTATAATTGAGATTATCGGCTTTCACAGACATTTCAACCGAATAATTATGATCATGTACCTGCATTGAAGGAATGTTTACAGCCGTATAGCTACTATCACGCTTCATGCTCACCGACATATTAGTTATACTTCCATTAGACGGAATCACATTAAACAGCAAATCCATAACCTTACGGACTCGCAAAGCATAATTGCGTTTATGCTCTTTTTTATCTTTGTTTTTCCTAAACAAAAAATCATAATTGGATTTGTTTCCTTTCTTTACAAATGTCACATACAAACCGTCAACATCAACATTACCAACACTAGGCGTCAATCTCAGCAGCTTCCAAAGATTCAAATCTATGGATGCACGCTTCATTTGCATCAATGTATCACGATTAATGGGAACTACAGAAACATCATTCACTTTCACTTGCGCAATGCCTTCCATGTGCAAACCGGAGTACTTAATTTGTAAACTATCTTCTTGTTCAAGAGTAGCCACCTTTTTACGCACATAATAATTAAGTAAAGCATTACGTTCAATAAAGACAACAGTCAACAATATCAACAGTAGACCAACAACGATGATTACTGTTTTTTTCATTCGTTCAGGATTTATTCTTATATTCCTAATACCTATTTTATTCATCTTTTCTAAAAGTACGGTGCAAAATTAGATATTTATTTGTTTCGATGTCATTATTTTCTAATTAGTTTTTGTTTTTGAGATAAATAGACTCCCACAAGTATCATCAAGCCGCCTAAAATTGATATCGAAGTTATACGTTCTCTAAGTACAAGACTAGAAGCAATAAAAGTAGCTAAAGGGTTAAGATACAAATAATTCGTAGCAGTAACCACGCCTATTTTATCAATTACATAATTCCACGACAAATAACATAAGAAAGATGCAACTATACCTAAAAAGCAGATATTGCCTATAACTACCGAATTATTTAATAACGACAAGCCTAAATTCGCTCCTGAAATAGGGAACACTGGCAGTATTGTAATAATCCCGTAGAAAAAAACTTTACGCGTAATAAATATAGGTGAGTAACCGTTTATCTGCAATTTCTTCAATATCAATCCGTAGAGTACCCATGTCAATGAAGCAAAAATAGTCAGCACATCGCCTATAGGATTCAGCTTCAATACGAAATGTCCGTTAAGAACCACAAAACTTACGCCGATTAAAGCCACAACGGCTCCTGCCAATAATTGTTTACCTTTCTTTTCGCTTTTATAAAAGAATGACGAAGTTATAGCTGTTAATAACGGTGTAATGCTAATCAATATAGAAACATTGCAGGCTTGAGTATATTTTAGCGCGGTGTTCTCGGCCAAGAAATATACCGATCCACCACTCATACCTAACAGCACAAACAACAATTCGTCTTTCCAATGATTTGAAAAGAGTTTATGAGGTGATATAGTCCAGATGCAGATATAAGCCACTAAAAAACGGAGCAACATGATTTGTTCCGGTACCAATCCATGTAAAATCAACTCTTTAGTAGAAACGAAAGTAGTACCCCACACTATAGAAGTGATGATAGCTTCAATATGTAATAATATATTATTCGGTTTCTTATTCATTAATGCCATTCTGAAGATAAAAAAGGCCTAACTCACCAAAATGAATTAGACCTCAATGTCGGAATGAGGCGACTCGAACGCCCGACCCCTACGTCCCGAACGTAGTGCGCTACCAACTGCGCTACATTCCGCTTTTTAAACGTGCTGCAAAAGTAATGCTATTTTTTTATTTATAGAAATAAATGAAGACTTTTTATAAAAAGAATATCATATAAATGTTGAACTTTGTTGCGCCGAATGAAATGACAAGTATAAACAGCGAAAGAGGAGTCAGATCAATAGACCTAACTCCTCTTCACTTCTTACTTTTCTTATAAGATTGGCGGCTGCCTACTCTCC
>Ga0210129_1000072_pt1 | contig 26679 bp, 34 predicted proteins | sample WestPond_Cattail_2_FD_185582 | JGI IMG/M metagenome (GOLD analysis project Ga0210129, IMG submission 185582) | Wetland microbial communities from the San Francisco Bay, California, USA, that impact long-term carbon sequestration -... | ecosystem: Environmental > Aquatic > Marine > Wetlands ... | reverse complement strand
CTTGATTGCTCCCATCGCCATGGACGAAGGGCTGCGTTTCGCCATCCGCGAAGGCGGCCGCACCGTCGGTGCAGGCGTCGTGGCCAAAATCGAAGAGTAAGGCACATTCAATGCAAAACCAGAAAATCCGCATCCGCCTGAAGGCGTTTGACTACAAACTGATCGACCAGTCAGCGCTCGAAATCGTGGAAACGGCCAAGCGCACCGGCGCTGTAGTCAAGGGCCCGGTTCCGTTGCCGACCTCGATCGAGCGTTTTGACGTGTTGCGTTCACCGCACGTCAACAAAACGTCGCGTGACCAGTTCGAAATCCGCACCCATCGCCGTCTGATGGATATCATGGATCCGACCGACAAAACGGTGGATGCACTGATGAAGCTGGATCTGCCCGCAGGCGTCGACGTCGAAATCAAGTTGTAAAAAGCGGGCGGCGTATGTATAATGCCGCCCCTTCAGCTGTATCAATAGTCGCCGGTCAATTGTAATCGGCACCTACAACCCTCGTCAGTCGCCGTAGTGGCTGGCCTGAGATAGGAAATACAAAGATGAGTATCGGGCTCGTTGGCCGCAAGGTCGGCATGACCCGCATTTTCACCGAGAACGGTGCGTCCGTTCCGGTGACCGTGCTGGAAATGTCAAACAATCGTGTGACGCAAGTGCGCACGCCAGAAAATGACGGTTATTCCGCTGTGCAGGTTGCTTTCGGCAGCCGCCGCAATAGCCGGGTCAATAAATCGGAAGCCGGACATTACGCCAAGGCAGGGGTGGACGCGGGCGAGCTGATGCGCGAGTTTCGCGTGACTGCGGATGTGGCTGCGCAGTATCAGCCCGGTGCCGCGGTTTCGGTCGAGGTGTTCCAGGCTGGCCAGAAGGTGGATGTCACCGGTGTGACGCAGGGCAAGGGCTTTGCGGGCACCATCAAGCGTCACAACTTCAAATCTCAGCGTGCCACGCACGGTAACTCCCGTTCGCACAATGTGCCGGGCTCCATCGGCATGGCGCAGGATCCGGGCCGGGTGTTTCCGGGCAAGCGCATGTCGGGCCATATGGGTGCGGTAACCTGCACCAAGCAGAATCTTGAAGTCGTGCGTGTCGATACGGAGCGTGGGCTGGTCCTGCTGAAGGGCGCCGTTCCAGGTTCGAAGGGTGGTCATGTCGTGGTGCGCCCGGCAGTGAAAGGTGGTGCCTAATGGATCTTGCAGTCATAAACGATCAGGGTCAGCAAGTGACCAGCGTTGCCGCCTCGGATGAAACGTTCGGCCGTGATTACAACGAAGCATTGGTGCATCAGGTTGTAACCGCCTTCCAGGCCAATGCGCGCAGCGGCAACCGTGCGCAGCAGACGCGTGCCGAAGTGACCGCTTCCACTCACAAACCGTGGCGCCAAAAGGGCACCGGCCGTGCGCGTTCCGGCCGTACGTCGAGCCCGATCTGGCGTGGGGGTGGTGTGACCTTCCCGAACAAGCCTAACGAAAACTTTACTCACAAGGTCAATCGCAAGATGTATCGCGCAGGTTTGGCGACCATTCTGTCTCAGCTTGCACGTGAGGGTAAGCTGAAAGTCGTGGAAACCCTGGGCGTCGATTCGCCCAAGACCAAGCTGCTTGCGGGCAAGCTGAAGTCCATGGGCTTTGGCAAGGTCATGATCATTGCGGACAATGTGGATGACAATCTGTGGTTGTCTTCCCGCAATCTGCCGAACGTCTATGTGGTCGAGCCGCATCAGGCCGACCCATGGAGCCTGGTCAAATTCGGTAACGTGCTGATCACCAAGGCGGCGATCAAGCAGTTTGAGGAGATGGTGTGATGGGTGCGATTAGTCAGGAGCGGTTGCTCAAAGTCATTCTCGCGCCGGTGATCTCCGAAAAGAGCACGCGTGTCGCCGACAAGCTGAATCAGGTTGTTTTTCGTGTGTTGCCCGATGCGACCAAGCAGGAAATTGGTGCGGCGGTTGCGAGCCTGTTCAAGGTCGAGGTTACGGGTGTGCAAGTGCTGAACGTCAAGGGCAAGGTGAAACGCTCCGGTCGTGTCATGGGTCGCCGTGACAACTGGAAAAAGGCGTATGTCACCCTGAAGCCGGGTCAGGACATCGACTTCGCGTCCGGTCAGTAAGGGAGAAAAACATGGCACTGATTAAAGTCAAACCCACCTCTGCCGGCCGCCGTGCGGTCGTCAAGGTCGTGACACCGGGTCTGCACAAAGGCAAGCCCGTGGCGGCACTGCTCGAGCCGAAGAAGCGCGGGTCGGGCCGCAACAATAATGGTCATATCACGGTTCGTCACAAGGGTGGCGGCCACAAGCAGCATTACCGCGTGGTGGACTTCCGGCGCAACAAGGATGGTGTTCCCGCCAAGGTCGAACGCATCGAGTATGACCCCAACCGCTCCGCGCATCTGGCCCTGCTGTGTTATGCCGACGGCGAACGTCGCTACATCATTGCACCGCGTGGCATCGAGGTCGGTGCGCAGTTGGTGAATGGCATCGAGGCACCCATCAAGGCAGGCAACTGCTTGCCGTTGCGTGGCATTCCGGTGGGCAGCACGGTGCACTGCGTCGAGATGATGCCGGGCAAGGGCGCGCAGATTGCACGTTCCGCCGGCACCTCTGTCCAGTTGCTGGCGCGCGAGGGCAGCTATGCTCAGTTGCGTCTGCGCTCGGGTGAAATCCGCAAGGTACACGTCGATTGCCGCGCCACGATGGGCGAGGCGGGAAATGAAGAGCACAGCCTGCGTTCGATCGGCAAGGCGGGCGCCAATCGCTGGCGTGGTATTCGGCCGACGGTTCGTGGCGTGGTGATGAACCCGGTTGATCACCCGCATGGTGGTGGTGAGGGCCGTACTGCAGCGGGCCGTCATCCGGTCAGCCCATGGGGAACGCCGACCAAGGGCTATCGTACACGCAGCAACAAGCGCACCTCCAACATGATCGTCCGCCGCCGCAATGCGCGCTGATTGAGGTAGAAAGATATGGCACGTTCAATTAAAAAAGGCCCCTTTGTAGACGGGCATCTGCTGAAAAAGATTGAAGCCGTTCGCGGCTCCAATGACAAACGCCCGCTCAAGACCTGGTCGCGTCGTTCAACCGTGTTGCCCGATTTCATCGGTTTGACGATTGCGGTGCATAACGGACGTCAGCACGTTCCTGTGTTCGTGACTGAAAACATGGTTGGTCACAAACTGGGTGAGTTTTCCCTGACGCGTACCTTCAAGGGACACGTTGCGGACAAGAAGGCGAAGAAATAAGGAGCGCATGATGGAAGTTTCTGCGATTTTGCGTGGTACGCGCCTGTCCGCACAGAAGGGACGTCTGGTCGCTGATCAGGTTCGTGGTCTGCGCGTGGAAAAGGCATTGAATATCCTGGCCTTTAGCCCTAAAAAGGGCGCAGGCATCATCAAGAAAGTGCTTGAATCGGCAATTGCCAATGCCGAGCACAATGAAGGTGCTGATATCGATACCCTGAAGGTGAAGACAATCTACGTCGACCAGGGTGCTGTGCTGAAGCGCTTTACTGCCCGAGCCAAAGGCCGTGGCAACCGTATTAGCAAGCCGACCTGTCACATCACCGTGACGGTTGGGGATTAAGGAAGCGCCATGGGACAAAAAATACATCCGATTGGGTTTCGCCTCGGTGTGCAGCGTATCTGGACGGCGAAGTGGTACGGTTCGAACAAAAATTTCTCCAGCACCCTGCTTGAAGATATCAAGGTTCGCGACTATTTGAAGAAGAAACTTGCCCATGCGTCAGTTTCCAAGGTGTTGATCGAGCGCCCGGCAAAGAACGCGCGCATCACGATCTTCAGCGGTCGCCCTGGTGTAGTTATTGGCAAGAAGGGTGAGGACATTGAAGTGCTGCGCGGTGAACTTGCGCGCCTGATGTCGGTACCGGTTCACGTTAACATCGAAGAAGTCCGCAAGCCCGAGACCGATGCGCAGATCATTGCCGACGGGATCGCGCAGCAGCTAGAGAAGCGCGTGATGTTCCGTCGCGCCATGAAGCGCGCCATGCAGAATGCGATGCGTTTGGGCGCGCAAGGCATCAAGATCATGAGTTCGGGCCGTCTGAACGGTGCCGAAATCGCACGCACCGAGTGGTACCGTGAAGGTCGTGTTCCGCTCCATACCTTGCGTGCCGAAATCGACTATGGCTTTGCCGAAGCGAAAACTACCTACGGCATCATCGGCATCAAAGTGTGGGTGTACAAGGGCGATGCGCTGAATCGAGGCGAGCAGCCTGCAGCCGCTGAACAGGAAAAGCGCGGCAAGAAATCAGGAGTAAAACATGCTGCAGCCAGCTAGAAGAAAATTCCGCAAGGAACAGAAGGGCCGCAATACGGGCCTGGCTACCCGTGGCGCCAACGTGAGTTTTGGTGACTTTGGCCTGAAAGCCGTCGGACGTGGTCGTTTGACTGCACGCCAGATTGAAGCAGCGCGTCGCGCAATGACACGCCACATCAAGCGTGGGGGTCGTGTCTGGATCCGAATTTTCCCGGACAAGCCGATTTCGCGTAAGCCTGCCGAAGTGCGCATGGGTAACGGTAAAGGCGCTCCGGAATATTATGTGGCCGAGATTCAGCCTGGCAAGGTGTTGTACGAGATGGATGGCGTGAACGAAGAGATTGCGCGTGAAGCATTTCGCCTGGCTGCGGCCAAGTTGCCGATCGCAACGACGTTCGTGACCCGCATGATCGGGAGCTAAAGATGAATACGAAAGAAATGCGTAGCAAGAATGCTGCGGAGTTGAAACAGGAACTCGAATCCCTGTTGCGTGCCCACTTCGCACTGCGTATGCAGGTGGCCACCCAGCAGTCGAATAAAACTGCCGATCTGGGCAAACTGCGCAGCGACATTGCTCGAGTGAAGACCATTATGCGCGAGAAGGCGGGTCAAGCATGACTGAAGTCAAGAAAATGGTTCGCACGCTGACTGGGCGTGTGGTGAGCGACAAGATGAACAAGACGGTTACGGTGCTGGTTGAGCGTCGCGTCAAGCATCCGGTTATTGGCAAGGTGATTCGTCTGTCCAAGAAGTATCACGCCCATGATGAAAACAATGAGTTTCATGAGGGCGATATGGTTCAAATTGAGGAATCGCGCAAATTGTCGCGGACCAAGGCGTGGACAGTTTGCAAGTTGCTAGAACGCGCACGCGTTTAATGCTTGCATGAAGCTCAAAGACCCGGTATAGTGCCGGGTTTTCCGGTTGGTGTGCCGGTTGGTTTTAGTCCGGTTCGCTGACTCAAGCAATCCCGCTCAATCGCGGGTTTTCTCCCGAACGGGATCCAAAACTGGCCACCGCCATGGTGGATAAAGTTGGAGGCAATTAAATGATTCAGATGCAGTCCGTATTGGACGTGGCAGACAACACCGGTGCACGTTCGGTAATGTGTATCAAGGTGCTGGGCGGTAGTCATCGCCGCTATGCAAGTGTGGGCGACATTATCAAGGTCACCATCAAGGATGCTGCGCCGCGCGGCCGGGTTAAAAAGGGCGATGTTTACAATGCCGTGGTGGTGCGTACTGCCAAGGGCGTTCGCCGTCCGGATGGCTCCCTCGTGCGCTTCGATGGCAATGCGGCGGTGTTGCTGAACAACAAATTAGAGCCGATCGGCACCCGCATCTTCGGGCCGGTCACCCGTGAGTTGCGTACCGAGAAGTTCATGAAGATCGTCTCGCTTGCGCCCGAGGTTCTGTGAGGGGGAATCATGGCACGTATTCATAAGAGCGATCAGGTGATCGTCCTGACTGGCAAGGACAAGGGCAAGCGCGGCACCGTTTTGCGCGTACTGGATGATGGCCATGTGGTTGTTGAGGGCGTGAACAAGGTCAAGAAGCATCAGAAGCCCAATCCCATGCGCAACGTCCAGGGTGGAATTGTCGAAAAAGAGATGCCGATTCAATCTTCCAATGTCGCATTGTTTAATGTGGGCACGCAGAAGGCGGATCGTGTGGGTTACAAGGTGCTGGAGGACGGCCGCAAGGTGCGTGTGTACAAGTCCAATGGCGAAATGGTCGACGCACAGGGGTAATCATGGCGCGTTTTCAAGAGTTTTATCGTGAAACAGTGGTGCCCAAACTGGTCGAGCAGTTTGGCTACAAATCTGTCATGGAAGTCCCGCGGATTCGGAAGATCACCCTGAACATGGGTGTCGGCGAAGCGGTGGCGGACAAGAAAGTGATGGACCATGCGGTGTCTGACATGCAGAAGATCGCGGGACAGAAGCCGGTTGTAACCAAGTCAAAGAAATCCATTGCGGGCTTCAAGATTCGTGACAACTATCCAGTGGGCTGTATGGTGACGTTGCGCCGTGCGCAGATGTACGAGTTCCTGGATCGCCTGGTTACGGTTGCAATGCCGCGTATTCGTGACTTCCGGGGTGTCTCGGGCAAGTCGTTTGATGGTCGCGGCAATTACAACATGGGTGTCAAGGAACAAATCATTTTCCCTGAGATCGAGTATGACAAGATTGATGCGTTGCGTGGGATGAACATCACGATCACCACCACCGCCAAGAATGACGATGAAGCGCGGGCCCTGCTTGCTGCCTTCAGTTTTCCGTTCAAGAATTGAGGTAGGCATGGCCAAGGTATCCTTGATTAATCGTGAAGAAAAGCGCGCGCGCATGGTAAAAAAATATGCCGCCAAACGTGCTGAGCTCAAAGCTGTGATCGCCAACGTGAAAACCAGCGACGAAGATCGCATGGCTGCGTACAAGACATTGCAGGAACTGCCACGCAATGCCAGTCCGGTGCGTCAGCGTAATCGCTGCCAGTTGACGGGTCGTCCGCGTGGTGTGTTCAGCAAGTTTGGCCTGGCGCGCGGCAAGCTGCGTGAATATGCGATGCGGGGCGAGATCCCTGGCATCGTCAAGGCAAGCTGGTAAGGGGTAGACGAAATGAGTATGAGTGATCCCATCGCGGACATGCTGACCCGCATCCGCAATGCGCAAGCGGTCGAAAAAGCGGCTGTCACGATGCCTTCTTCCAAGGTCAAGGTGGCAATCGCCAAAGTGCTGAAGGACGAAGGTTATATTGAAGACTTCGCCATTCGGGGTGAGGCTGGCAAACCCGAGCTCGAGCTGCAGCTCAAATATTACGCTGGTCGCCCAGTCATCGAACGTATCGAGCGTGTAAGCAAACCTGGTCTGCGCATCTACAAGGGTGCCGAGGATCTGCCGCGAGTGATGAACGGCTTGGGTGTTGCCATTGTGTCCACCTCCAGCGGTGTGATGACTGATCGCCATGCGCGCGCCAAGGGTGTGGGTGGTGAAATTCTGTGCGTCGTTGCGTAAGGGGGAACGGATATGTCACGTGTAGCCAATAATCCTATTTCCTTGCCAAAAGGCATCGAGGTTTCGCTGGGGAGTGCAATCTCGGTCAAAGGCCCGTTGGGTGCCCTGAATCAGGCGATGTCAGCGGATGTCGCGGTTGCGCTGAACGATGGTGTGCTGACTTTTGCGCCCACCAGCGGAAGCATTCAGGCGAACGCTATGGCGGGAACCCTGCGCGCGCTGGTCAACAATATGGTGCAAGGCGTTTCCAAGGGGTTTGAAAAGAAGCTGACGCTGGTCGGGGTGGGGTATCGTGCCCAGGCCCAGGGAGATGCACTGAACCTGACGCTGGGTTTCTCGCATCCTGTTGTTCACAAGATGCCTGCCGGAATCAAGGTCGAAACCCCCACGCAGACTGAAATTGTGATCAAGGGCATCGACCGTCAGGCCGTTGGTCAGGTGGCCGCCGATGTGCGCGCGTACCGCCCGCCTGAGCCTTACAAAGGCAAAGGTGTACGTTACAGCGACGAAGTGGTCATCAAGAAAGAAACCAAGAAGAAGTAAGGCTTAAGGACAGACAATGAACACCAAGCAATCACGGATTCGCAGAGCGCGCAAAACCCGCGCCAAAATCGCGGCCGTCAAGGCGATTCGCCTGGCCATCCATCGCACCAACAGCCATATCTATGCGCAAATCATTTCTGCAGATGGTGGCAAGGTTATGACCAGTGCCTCGTCGAATGACAAGGAGTTACGCGGTCAGTTGGCGAATGGTGGGAATGTGGCCGCTGCTACAGCGGTAGGCAAGCGTTTGGCCGAAAAGGCCAAAGGCTTGGGGATTGAAAAAGTGGCCTTCGACCGAGCTGGCTTCAGTTTTCATGGGCGCGTAAAAGCCCTGGCTGAAGCGGCCCGCGAAGGCGGTTTGGTATTTTAACGAGGCAGAATCAAGATGGCCCGTACAGCACCTACGAGTAACGAAGAGCGCGGCGACGGCTTGCGCGAAAAAATGATTTCGATTAACCGTGTCACCAAGGTGGTGAAGGGTGGTCGGATCATGGGTTTTGCCGCGCTAACCGTGGTTGGCGATGGCGATGGTGGAATCGGCATGGGCAAGGGCAAGTCCCGCGAAGTGCCGGTAGCAGTCCAGAAGGCCATGGAAGAAGCACGTCGCAGGCTGGTAAAGATCAACCTGAAAAACGGCACATTCCACCACACCGTGGTGGGCCAGCATGGCGCTTCACGTGTGCTGATTCAGCCTGCATCGGAAGGTACCGGGATTATTGCGGGGGGTGCGATGCGCGCCGTATTCGAGGTCATGGGCGTGCAGAACGTGCTGGCAAAGTGTCTGGGCTCGACCAACCCTTACAACGTCGTGCGAGCAACGATCGACGGCCTGTTGAAAATGTCGACGCCGTCCGATATTGCGGCCAAGCGCGGCAAGTCTGTCGAGGACATCACGGGGTAAGTCATGAGCGAGCAAAAGAAAATCAAGGTGACGCTGATCAAGAGCCTGATTGGCACGAAGGCGCAGCATCGTGCCTGTGTGCGTGGTCTGGGTCTGCGTCGGATGCGTCACACGGTTGAGGTGCTGGATACGCCGGAAAACCGCGGGATGATTACCAAGGTTGCCTATCTGGTGAAGTGCGAGGCTTAAATGGAACTTAACACTATTAAACCGGCAGACGGCTCCAAGAAAGAAAAACGCCGTGTGGGACGTGGTATTGGCTCGGGGCTTGGCAAGACTGCAGGTCGCGGTCACAAGGGACAAAAGTCCCGTGCTGGCGGATTCCACAAGGTCGGATTCGAAGGCGGCCAGATGCCGATGCATCGTCGCCTGCCCAAGCGTGGCTTCGTCTCTCTGACCAAGGCTGACACCGCACGTGTGCGCCTTTATGAGTTGGCGACCGTGGGTGTGGATGAAATCGATCTGCTGGTACTCAAGCAGGCCGGAATCATTAGTGCTTCGGCGAAGGCGGCGCGGGTTTACCTCGCCGGTGAGATCGCCAAGGCGGTCAAGTTGCGCGGTGTTGCCGTGACCAAAGGTGCGCGTGCTGCGATCGAAGCGGCAGGCGGCACCGTCGCTGACTAAGTTTCGGGGAAACGCGCATTGGCTACGTCCAAAACCGGCTTGAACAAGTTTGGAGATCTCAAGAGGCGCCTGCTATTCCTGCTGGGCGCGCTGGTCGTATACCGGATCGGGACCTTTATCCCGGTTCCCGGTATAGATCCTCTGGTACTCGAGCATCTTTTCAAGACTCAGTCTGGCGGCATCCTGGGCATGTTCAACATGTTTTCGGGTGGTGCCTTGTCGCGTTTCAGCGTGTTCGCATTGGGAATCATGCCGTACATATCGTCATCGATCATCGTGCAATTGATGACGACCGTGTCGCCCCAACTTGAGGCGCTCAAAAAGGAGGGCGAATCCGGACGGCGCAAGATTACGCAGTACACACGCTATGGAACGTTGTTCCTGGCAGTTTTTCAAGCATTGGGTATTGCCATTGCACTGGAATCGCAAGCTGGTCTGGTGCTGGATCCTGGCATGGCGTTTCGTTTGATCGCGGTGGTCACGCTGACCGCGGGAACCTTGTTCCTGATGTGGCTGGGAGAACAGATCACTGAACGCGGACTAGGTAACGGTATCTCGATCATTATCTTTGGGGGTATCGCAGCTGGGTTGCCCCATGCGATCGGCGGCACCCTTGAATTGACGCGTACCGGTGCGTTCTCGATTCCGCTCGTTTTGATGCTGTTTGTCGGTGTATTGCTGGTCACGGCTTTGGTGGTGTTTGTCGAACGTGGCCAGCGGAAGATTCTGGTCAACTACGCGAAGCGCCAGGTCGGCAAGATGGTGGTGGGTGGCCAGAGTTCGCATCTGCCCCTCAAGCTGAACATGTCGGGGGTGATTCCGCCAATTTTCGCTTCCAGCATCATCCTGTTCCCAGCCACCCTTGCGGGTTGGTTCGGGAGCGGTGAAAACATGGGGTGGCTTAAGGATATCGGCTCGACTCTTTCGCCAGGGCAGCCTGTTTATGTGTTGCTGTATGCATTGGCCATCATTTTCTTCTGTTTCTTCTATACGGCCTTGGTGTTCAATCCCAAGGAGACGGCAGACAACCTGAAGAAGAGTGGAGCGTTTGTGCCGGGCATCCGTCCAGGCGAGCAAACTGCGCGTTACATCGACAAAATTTTGACCCGGCTCACGCTGGTGGGTGCTATTTACATCACCTTGGTGTGTCTGCTGCCCGAGTTTCTGATTTTGGAATGGAACGTTCCCTTTTATTTCGGGGGAACTTCCTTGCTGATTATTGTGGTGGTGACCATGGACTTCATGGCGCAGGTTCAAGCTTATGTCATGTCGCACCAATATGAAGGCATGCTGAAAAAGGCCAATTTCAAGAGTGGTTTAGTGGGTCGCTGATGTCAAAGGAAGATGTCATCCAGATGCAGGGCGAAGTTCTTGAAAACCTGCCTAACGCTACTTTTCGTGTCAAATTGGAAAATGGGCATGTTTTGTTGAGTCATATTTCCGGAAAGATGCGCATGCATTACATCCGCATCCTGCCCGGGGACAAGGTGACTGTTGAACTCACCCCCTATGATTTGACAAAGGGCCGGATCGTATTCCGGGCAAAATAATTTTTTATCGGCAGAATGCTGCCGGTGAGTGAATGGAGAAAACCATGAGAGTGCAGGCTTCTGTCAAGAAAATGTGCCGTAAATGCAAGGTCGTGCGCCGCAAAGGTGTCGTGCGCGTGATCTGTGATGATCCTCGTCACAAGCAGCGCCAGGGTTAACAGGGCGAGTAAGCAAGTTTCAATTCGAGTCGACCTAAAGATGGGTTGACGTGTTATAATTTTTTGTTTTGCGTTCGGAGCTCTGCGAATGGCTCGTATTGCTGGGGTTAATATCCCTAATCATCAACACGCGGTTATAGCGTTGACCGCCATCTACGGTATTGGCAGGACGACGTCCAGCAAGATTTGCGAAGCAGTGGGCGTTGCCCCGGCTTCCAAAATCAAGGACTTGTCCGAAGCCGAAATGGAGCGCTTGCGCGAAGGTGTGGCCAAGTTCACGGTCGAGGGTGACCTGCGCCGTGAAATTACCATGAACATCAAGCGTTTGATGGATCTTGGCTGCTACCGCGGCTTCCGTCACCGCAAGGGCTTGCCGGTGCGGGGCCAGCGTACACGTACCAATGCACGTACTCGCAAGGGTCCGCGCAAGGCCATCAAGAAATAAGGGTTAACCATGGCAACGAAACCAGCAACGCGCGTGCGCAAAAAGGTCAAGAAGAATGTGGCGGAAGGCATCGCTCACATTCATGCTTCGTTCAACAATACCATCGTGACGATTACTGACCGTCAGGGCAATGCGCTGTCGTGGGCGACTGCAGGCGGTGCAGGCTTCAAGGGTTCGCGTAAATCCACACCGTTCGCGGCGCAGGTCGCTGCTGAAAACGCCGGCAAGATGGCACAGGAATACGGCGTCAAGAACCTTGAAGTTCGAATCAAGGGACCTGGCCCGGGTCGCGAATCTACCGTGCGGGCGCTGAATGCGCTGGGCTTCAAGATTGTTGCGATTTCGGATGTTACCCCGATTCCGCACAATGGTTGCCGCCCCTCCAAAAAGCGTCGTATCTAATTCTAGGGAAAATCATGGCTCGTAATCTTGATCCCAAATGCCGTCAATGCCGCCGCGAAGGCGAAAAGCTTTTCCTGAAAGGCGAGAAGTGTTTCACTGACAAGTGCGCAATCGAGCGCCGCGCGTATGCACCTGGCCAGCATGGCCAGAAGAGCGGCGCCCGCTTGTCCGGCTATGGTGTGCAACTACGTGAAAAGCAAAAAATCCGCCGTATTTATGGCGTTCTCGAAGGCCAGTTCCGCCTGACATACAAGCGTGCCGACAGTCGCAAGGGTGTGACGGGTGAGAACCTGCTCTCGATTCTGGAGTCGCGACTTGACTCGGTATGCTACCGCATGGGATTTGGAGCATCGCGTACCGAAGCACGCCAGATTCTTCGCCACAACGGTATCACGGTCAATGGCCGTCGGGTCAATATCCCGTCTTATCAGGTGCGTGCGGGTGATGTTGTCGAGGTGTCAGAAAAAGCCAAGGCGCATTTGCGTGTCAAGGCCGCGGCTGAAGCCGCTGCAGCGCGCGGCTATCCCGAATGGGTCGAGGTTGATGCCAAGGCACTCAAGGGCACTTACAAGGCCGCACCGCAACGCTCGGAACTGCCCTCGACCATCAATGAGTCGTTGGTCGTCGAACTGTACTCCAAATAAACTGGGTCAGTCTTAAGGAATCGCACTCTATGCAAAGCGCTACGGAATTTCTCAAGCCGCGTATTGTGGAGGTTGATCGCGCCTCCCCGCTGCACGCCAAGGTCATCATGGAGCCCTTCGAGCGCGGCTTCGGCCACACGCTCGGCAATGCACTGCGTCGTATTTTGCTTTCTTCAATGGTGGGTTATGCGCCCACCGAAGTTGCCATCAGTGGCGTCGTCCACGAGTACTCGACGATTGAAGGCGTTCAGGAAGATGTTGTCGATATTCTGCTAAACCTCAAGGGCATTGCCTTCAAGATGCATGGCAAGTCCGAGGCAGTGCTGCGGGTGTCCAAGTCTGGCGAAGGTGTTGTCACCGCGGGAGACATCGAAGTCGGACACGACATCGAAGTGCTGAATCCGGATCACGTGATTGCCCACCTTACCAAAGGTGGCAAACTCGAAATGGAAATCAAGATCGAAAGTGGTCGCGGATACCAGCCGGCAACGGCACGCAAGGTGTCCGAAGAATCGCGTACGGTCGGCTCGATCCTGGTCGATGCGTCGTTCAGCCCGGTGCGTCGTGTAGCCTATTCCGTCGAAAGTGCCCGCGTAGAACAACGTACTGACCTGGACCGCCTGGTGATCGACATTGAGACCAATGGCGTGGTCGAACCGGAAGAGGCCGTCCGTACCGCGGCCCGCATTCTGGTGAATCAGCTGTCCGTGTTTGCCGATCTGGAGGGCACGCCGGCAGAATCCGAATCGCCGCGTTCACCGCAGGTTGATCCCTTGCTGCTGCGCCCGGTGGACGATCTTGAACTGACCGTGCGTTCGGCCAACTGCCTGAAAGCAGAAAACATCTATTTCATCGGTGACTTGATCCAGCGTTCCGAAACGGAATTGCTGCGTACCCCCAATCTGGGCCGCAAGTCGCTGAACGAAATCAAGGACGTGCTGGCTTCCAAGAGCCTGTCACTGGGGATGAAGCTGGAAAACTGGCCACCCGCCGGTCTCGAGCGTCCCTGAAGCGCTCACGTAAAATTACCCAATCCATAATAAAGTGCGGATCGTCGTGGCTGGCGATCTAGCCCAAGAATACTGACAGAAAGGACACGCCATGCGTCACCGTCAATCCAACCGCAAACTCAATCGCACCACCAGCCATCGCTTGGCCATGTTCCGCAACATGAGCAATTCGCTGCTGAAGCATGAAGTGATCAAGACCACGTTGCCCAAGGCCAAGGAACTTCGTCGTTTCGTCGAGCCGCTGATCACCTTGGGCAAGGAACCGTCACTGGCCAACCATCGCCTGGCATTCGACCGCCTGCGTGACCGCGAGATGGTCGTCAAGCTGTTTGGTGAACTGGGCCCGCGCTACAAGACCCGTCCCGGTGGCTATTTGCGCATTCTGAAATTTGGTTTCCGCAATGGCGACAATGCGCCGATGGCCCTGGTCGAGTTGGTTGACCGCCCGGCAAGCGAAGCAGCTGCACTCGAAGTTGAATAATCGCGCGGAATAGTACGAATCCATAAAAAGCCGGGGTAGCCCGGCTTTTTTACGCCAGCCTGATTGACGTTCATCTGCTTGCCGAAGTTTACCCTCCGCGTATCCTTGCGACAGCCGTGCGCTGTCGGGCATAGTCTGTGTTTTGCTCCGTCCAGGAAACACGAGTGATCGTTCTCTTTACTGATTTTGGGGTGCGAGATCCCTATGTGGGCCAGATCAAGGCACGCCTCGCCGAATTCGCACCCACCCAACTGGTAGTGGATTTGCTGCACGAGGTGCCGGATTTCAACCCACATGCGGGCGCACATCTGCTGGCGGCATTTGCCCCCGGCACTCCATCAGGCAGCGTGCTTATGGCGGTCGTGGATCCCGGTGTCGGTACCCCTCGCGACGCAGTGGTGGTTCTGGCGGGCGGTCGATGGTTTGTCGGGCCTGACAACGGACTCCTTTCTGTTGTCGCCGCGCGCAATTCAGACACCCGAATCTGGCGCATCATCTGGCAGCCTGAAACCCTGTCGAATACATTTCACGGCCGCGATCTGTTTGTGCTGATCGCAGCAGACATCGCGCGGGGCACCTTCCCAACTGACAAACTGACGCAGATAGACAGGCTCAATGTCGAGTTTGACGCGGGCGACTTGGCTCGCGTCATTTATATCGATCACTTCGGCAATGCCTGGACAGGCGTGCGCGGTGTGCCGAAGGACGCGCACGTCAGCGCAGCAGGGGAACGCTTCAGGCACAGCGAGAGTTTCGGATTTGTCGGCAAGGGTGAGGGCTTCTGGTTCAACAACAGCGTGGGGCTGCTGGAGCTGGCGGTGAACCGGGGCAGCGCGGCGACAGCGTACGGACTGAAAGTGGGCGATCCGGTGCAGGTGCAGCGGCTGAACTAACGCCCGTCATCCAGCCCGATCAGCAGTGCACGATAATCGTTGACATTGGTCCGGGTGGGGCCGGTGATGACCAGGTCACCCAGCGCCGCGAACAATGCATGGCTGTCATGCGCCGCCAGCAGATTTTCCGCACGGATATCCAGCGCACGGGCGCGCGCAAGCGTATCTGGTGTGATCAAGGCGCCGGCATTGTCCTCGCTGCCATCGATCCCGTCCGTGTCGCAGGCAATCGCCCAGGCGGGAATGCCGCGCAAAGCCAGAGCCAAAGCCAGCAAAAATTCGCTGTTGCGGCCGCCACGGCCATGACGCGGTTGCAGGGTAACGGTGGTTTCGCCTCCCGAGATCAGGGCCAATGGCCCTTGTGTGCTGCAGGCCCTGGCCAGAGCCGCGTGTTGTTGGGCGACGACCTGGGCGTCTCCGCTGACGCTGTCCGAAAGTAGCAATGCCTGAATCCCGTGCTGTTCGAACACGCGAACTGCCGCATCCAGGCTGCCGTGTGCGCTGGCAATCACCCGGTTATCCATACGCGAAAAACAGCGATCACCGGGTTTGGGTGTATCCAGGCACGCGTCGCTGGCACAAACTTCGAGGTGGTGTCTGACCCCGGATGGAAGCGCGATCGCGAAATGTGCCAGCCGCGCCAGCGCATCGGCACAGGTGGTGGGATCGGGCGCGCAGGGGCCGGATGCGATATCGGTGGGATCGTCGCCAACCACGTCTGAAATGATCAGTGCCAGACCCGATGCGTGGTTGGATGCTTGTGCCAGCCTTCCACCCGACAGGCGGGTGAGGTGTTTGCGTACCGTGTTGATGTCATGGATGGTGGCGCCGGCTTGCAGTAACGCCTTGGTGACCTGACGCAGTTCCTTGAGGGTAACGCCTTCGACCGGCGCGGCGAGCAGGCTGGATCCCCCGCCTGAAATCAGCGCGAGCAGCAGATCGTCCGGCCCCAGTTGGTCGACCATGTCGAGCATCCGCAAAGCGGCTGCCTCACCACGCCCGTCGGGCAGCGGATGGCTGGCCTCGACGACCTCGATGCGGCGCGTGGGCAGGCCGTGAAGATAGCGGGTGACCACCAGTCCGGACAAGGACGCATCTGCCGGCCAGTGGGCTTCCACGGCGGCCGCCATGCTGGCGGCTGCCTTGCCGCCGCCGACCACCACGGTGCGACCGCGCGGTGGCGCGGGCAGGTGCGGCGGCAGGATGATCGCGGGGTCGGCTGCGGCCACCGCGGCATGGAAGGACTCAAGCAGCATTCGTAAAGGGGGCGCCGGCGGGTCCCCCGTTGAAGCGCTGCGTCCCTTCCGCATTGGTGTGTGTTGATTCATCTCGCGAAATCGGAAAACAGATTGCTGAATTGTAGATGCCTGAGACTCGAGTCTGTGGCCCGCGCAGTGAAGCGCACTGCGAGCACGGGTGTTTGCATATAAACTTCTTGCGAAAAATCAAAGCTCGTTTAATTTATTGATCCGAAATTGGCGGGCACGGCGCAATGGGCTCAGTCTGCTGGTCAAACAAACAATGTTAAAACACGAACAACAAGGCTTAACGATGGCATTCTCCACCCCGCCCCTCTCTCCTGGCATTAAACGCTTGGCCCTGGTGTCTGTCCTTGTGCTTGGGGTAGCTGCTGTCTGGATGATCACTCAAGATTCGAAGGATGGGGGGGAGCGCAAGCGTTCGGTCGTTGCGGACGATGCAAAGATCACAGCGGGTGCCAAGCCTGCGCTGACCGTCATGGCCATCACGCCGCACCTTGTCGAGTGGCCTCGGATGCTGTCGGCCAATGGCAGTATCGCCGCCTGGCAGGAAGCGGTGATCAGCGCCGAAATCAGCAACCTCCGGCTGACCGAGGTTCGGGTCAATGTGGGCGACATTGTGCAGAAAGGCCAGGTACTGGCACGCATTTCCAATGACACCGTGGAAGCTGCGCTGTCGGAGTCCAGGGCTGCGGTTGCAGAAGCGGAGGCGATGCTGGCCGAGGCCAAGGCCAACGGCGACCGTGCACGCCAGTTCCAGGCCACCGGTTTCCTTAGCGCGCAGCAGATCAATCAGTACCTGACGGCCGAGAAAACAGCCCTTGCCCGCTTGAACGCCGCACGCGCCAGAATGCAGGCAGACCAACTGCGTCTGGCGCAAACTGCCGTGCGTGCCCCCGATGCCGGGGTGATTTCTGCGCGTAGCGCCACGGTCGGCTCGATGGCGCAACCTGGTCAGGAACTGTTCCGCCTGATCCGTGGCAGCCGCCTCGAATGGCGCGCCGAAGTGAGCGCAGCCGATCTGGGCAAGCTTAAGCCAGGGGTAACCGCCACGCTGACCGCGCCCAACGGTGCGCGCATCCAGGGACGGGTGCGCATGGTCGCGCCCACCGTGGATCCGCAGACGCTCAACGGTCTGGTTTATGTCGATCTGCCGATTGCCGAGACCGGCAATACACTGCGAGCCGGCACCTTCGCTCGTGGCGAATTTGAACTGGGGCGCGCGCATGCAATGAGCTTGCCGCAGTCCGCCGTGCTGCTCCGCGATGGATTCACCTATGTATTCAGGCTTGATAATCAGAACAAGGTCAGGCTGACCAAAGTAGCCGTGGGGCAACGCTTGGGCGATCAAATCGAGATTGTCGGTGGCATCGCAGCGGATACCCGCGTGGTGGCGAGTGGCGCCGGTTTTCTGGCTGATGGCGATCTGGTGCGGGTGGTGGATGCTCCGGCGACAGCCGGCACGAACCCATAAACCGGAATCCAGCCATGAACGTCTCGTCCTGGTCCATCAAAAACCCGATTCCGGCCGTACTGCTGTTCATCATGCTAACGCTGGCCGGCTTAATGGCATTCAAGGCCATGAAAATCCAGCAATTTCCGGATATCGATTTGCCGACGGTGACGGTCTCCGCCACGCTGCCGGGCGCGGCGCCATCACAGATGGAAACCGAAGTCGCGCGCAAGATCGAGAATGCCGTTGCCACGCTGCAAGGCATCAAACACATCTACACCAAGGTGCAGGATGGCACCGCCACCCTCACCATCGAATTCCGTCTGGAAAAACCCACACAGGAGGCTGTGGACGATGTGCGCGACGCGGTATCGCGCATCCGCTCCGATCTGCCGGGCGACCTGCGCGATCCGGTGATTTCGAAAGCCAATCTGGCCGGATCGCCGATTCTGACTTATACCGTCGCCTCCAGCCGGATGGACGATGAGGCCTTGTCCTGGTTTGTCGATAACACGGTCACCAAACGCATGCTCAGCGTGCGCGGGGTGGGGGCGGTGTCGCGCGTCGGCGGTGTCAGCCGCGAAATACGCGTGGAAATCGATCCGGCCCGCCTGTTGGCGCTGAACGCCACTGCCGCCGATATCTCGCGCCAGTTGCAGCGGATTCAGCAGGAAGCTTCAGGCGGACGCGCCGACGTGGGCGGTGCGGAACAATCCGTGCGCACCATTGCCACGGTTCAGTCGGCCGACGAACTGGCGCGGATGGACATCGTGCTGTCCGATGGCCGGCGCGTGCGGCTTGATCAGGTGGCCACCGTCACCGATACCGTGGCGGAACAGCGCGCAGCGGCACTTTTGAATGGCAAGCCCGTGGTTGGCTTTGAAATCGTGCGCAGCCGCGGTGCAGGCGAAATCGAAGTGGCCAACGGTGTACGGGCCGAACTGGCCAGGCTCAAAACTGCCCAGCCCGACATCACCATCACCGAGGCCTTCAATTTTGTCGATCCGGTGCAGGAAAATTTCGACGGCTCGATGTCGCTGCTGATCGAGGGGGCCATCCTTGCGGTCATTGTTGTGTGGCTGTTTCTGCGTGATTGGCGCGCGACGCTGGTTGCCGCCACCGCCCTGCCGCTGTCGATGATTCCGGCCTTCGCCGTGATGCACCTGATGGGCTTCACGCTCAATGTTGTCACGCTGCTTTCCCTGTCGCTGGTCGTGGGTGTGCTGGTGGACGACGCCATCGTCGAGATCGAGAACATCATCCGCCATCTGCGCATGGGCAAGACGCCCTATCAGGCGGCAATGGAAGCGGCCGACGAGATTGGCATGGCGGTGATCGCCACCACCTTCACGCTGATCGCGGTGTTTCTGCCCACCGCCTTCATGAGTGGCGTGCCCGGCAAATTCTTTGTGCAGTTTGGCTGGAGCGCGGCGATCGCGGTGTTCTTTTCGCTGGTGGTGGCACGCATGCTTACGCCGATGATGGCGGCCTATTTGCTGAAACCGCCGAAGCAGGGTCATGCCGAGCCGTTCTGGATGGGATTCTATCTGCGCTGGGCGGCATGGTGTCTGCAGCACCGTGCGATCACGCTGCTCGCGGCCGCCGGTTTCTTCTTCGGTTCCTTTGCGCTGGTACCCTTGCTGCCGACCGGGTTTATTCCACCGGATGACTTGTCGCAAACGCAGGTTTATCTGGCGTTGCCGCCGGGCAGCACCTTCAAGGAAACGCTGGCTGTTGCCGAGCAGGCGCGAGAGATCGTGCAAAAGAATCCGCATGTGAAAATGATCTACACGACAGTGGGCGGCGGCGCGGCAGGTTCGGATCCGCTTATGCCGCGCGGGGCGGCCGAGGTGCGCAAGGCGACCTTGACGATCAACATGACGCCGCGTTCGCAACGGGGAGGAATCAAAAAGCAGACCGTAGAGCGAGAAATACGTGAAGCCCTGACGGCACTTCCCGGCGCGCGCGTGACAGTTGGTTTTGGTGGATCGAGCGAGAAATATATTCTGGTGCTGGCGAGCGAAAATGGTCAGGCACTGGCCGAGCATGCGCGTACGGTCGAGCGCGAACTGCGTACCCTTCCGGGAATCGGCAACGTCACCACCAGCGCCAGCCTGGTCCGCCCTGAACTCGTCGTGCGGCCAGACTTCGAAAAAGCCGCAAACCTTGGCGTGACCTCGGCAGCGATTGCCGACACGCTGCGCATCGCCACGGCCGGCGACTACGACCAGGGCCTGGCCAAACTCAATCTTTCCCAGCGGCAGGTGCCTATCGTCGTCAAGTTGCCGGCCGGCGCACGCCAGGATATGGCGCTGCTTGAGCGCATGACCATACCGGGCAAATACGGCCCGGTGATGATCGGCAATGTCGCCACGCTCAGCATCGACAGCGGTCCGGCCGAGATTGACCGCTATGACCGGCAACGCAACATCAACTTCGAGATCGAGCTGAACCAGCAGCCGCTGGGGTTGGTGGAAAGCCAGGCCATGGCACTGCCCAGCATCAGAAACCTGCCGCCAGGCCTGACTCAGACCACGATCGGCGACGCTGAAGCGATGAACGAACTGTTCGCGAGTTTCGGCCTGGCGATGCTGACAGGTGTACTGTGCATTTACATCGTTCTGGTGATGCTGTTCAAGGGTTTCGTTCAGCCCGCCACCATACTGGCAGCACTGGTGTTGTCCATTCCGGGGGCATTTCTGGCGTTGTTTATCACCCATACCGCACTGTCGATGCCGTCGATGATCGGTCTGGTGATGTTGATGGGCATCGCCACCAAGAACTCGATCCTGTTGATTGACTATGTCATTCTGGCGCGCCGCGACCATGGCTTGAGCCGATGGGATGCTCTGCTGGATGCCTGCCGCAAACGCGCCAGGCCGATTGTGATGACCACCGTGGCGATGGGCGCAGGCATGCTGCCGATCGCCATCGGCATCGGCACCGACCCGAGCTTCCGTGCGCCTATGGCCATCGTCGTCATTGGCGGGTTGATCACTTCAACCTTCCTCAGCCTGCTGGTCATCCCGGTGGTGTACACGTTCGTGGATGACTTGATCGCCTGGGTACGGCGCTTTTCCCATCCTGCGCAACCGGCGCCGGGAACATCAGCGGATTTGTAGGAACCCCAAAAAATGGCCGGCACCGGAACGCGCCCAGAACAGGCGCATGGGCGCCTATTTTTAAACCTCAGGTTTAAAAACCTTCGTCCGGGCGCAGGTAGCGCCACTGCCCAGGCGGCAGGTCGCCCAGCCGCACGCGCCCGATGCGCACCCGTTTCAACCCTGCCACCTGCAGTCCGACCAGTTCGCACATGCGGCGGATCTGGCGCTTGCGGCCCTCTTTCAGGATGAAACGCAGTTGGTCGGTGTTTTGCCAACCGACCCGGGCCGGGCGCAATCTGCGGCCGTCGAGCGAGAGACCGTGGTTGAGCAGCGCAAGCCCTTTTTCATCCAGCCGCCCAGCCACCCGGACCAGGTATTCCTTCTCGACATCGGAATCGTCACCGATGAGTTGTTTGGCAACACGCCCGTCCTGCGTCAGCACCAAGAGGCCGGTCGAATCGATATCGAGCCGGCCGGCCGGGGCCAGGCCTTTCAGATGCGCGGGATGGAACGCCTGGGCGGCGTGTCCGTCCTGCCATTGGTTCTCGGGTCGGATCAATGTCACCGCGGGCTGATAGCCTGGCTCGGGTTGGCCCGACACATAGCCGATGGGTTTGTGCAGGAGGATGGTGACGCGCTGTTGCTGTTGCGCGCTGGCTGCACTATCCAGCCGGATCGCGCTGTTTGGATCGACCTTGGTGCCGAGTTCGCTGACCCGCTTGCCGTCGACAAACACCAGCCCGCGCTCGATATAGCTGTCTGCCTCGCGGCGTGAACAGAGACCGCGCTCGGACATCAGTTTGGAGAGGCGTACCGGTTCGCTCATGTCAGTGTCGTGCCAGCACCGGCTGCAGGTACTTGCCGGTATGGCTTGCCGGATTGTCGGCCACGGATTCCGGTGTGCCTTCAGCGACGATGAGTCCGCCGCCAGCGCCACCTTCGGGGCCGAGGTCAATCAGCCAGTCGGCAGTCTTCACGACGTCGAGGTTGTGTTCGATGACGACCACGCTGTTGCCCGCGTCGGCCAGACGCTGCAGCACTTTCAGCAGCAGGTCGATATCGGCGAAGTGCAGGCCGGTGGTGGGTTCGTCGAGGATGTAGAGGGTGCGGCCGGTGTCGCGTTTGCTGAGTTCGAGCGCGAGCTTGACCCGTTGCGCCTCGCCACCCGACAGCGTGGTGGCGGACTGGCCGAGGCGAATGTAGCCGAGGCCAACGTCGAGCAAAGTTTGCAATTTCCGTTTGACCACCGGCACCGCGGCGAAGAATTCGTGCGCCTGCTCGATGGTCATTTCCAGGATGTCGCGGATGGCCTTGCCCTTGTAATGCACTTCCAGCGTCTCGCGGTTGTAGCGTGCACCGTGGCAGACGTCGCACGGCACGTAGATGTCGGGCAGGAAATGCATCTCGACCTTGATCACCCCGTCGCCCTGGCAGGCCTCGCAGCGCCCGCCCTTGACGTTGAACGAGAAGCGCCCTGGGCCGTAGCCGCGCGCCCGTGACTCGGGCACACCGGCAAACAGTTCGCGGATCGGCGTGAAGAGTCCGGTGTAGGTCGCCGGGTTGGAGCGCGGGGTGCGGCCGATTGGCGACTGGTCGACGCTGATCACCTTGTCGAAGAACTCCAGTCCGTGAATGTCGCCATGCGGCGCAGGCTCGGCTGACGAGCCATACAGATGGCGCGCGACCGCAGCATACAAGGTGTCGTTGATAAGGGTGGATTTGCCCGACCCCGATACGCCGGTGACGCAGACGAACAACCCGACGGGCAGGTTCAGCGTAACGTTTTTCAAATTGTTGCCGCTGGCGTCGGTCAGGACCAGTTGGCGTCCAGCGTCCACGGCACGACGTTTTTTCGGGATGGCGATTGCGCGACGCCCCGACAGGTACTGGCCAGTGAGCGAGTCCTCGCTCAGGCGTATCTCTTCCGGCGTGCCCTCGGCGACGATTTCGCCGCCATGCACACCCGCGCCCGGACCCATGTCGACCACGTAGTCGGCGGCGCGGATCGCGTCCTCGTCGTGCTCGACCACCAGCACCGAGTTGCCGATGTCGCGCAGATGCTTGAGCGTGGCCAGCAGGCGGTCATTGTCGCGCTGGTGCAGGCCGATCGAGGGTTCGTCAAGCACGTACATGACGCCGGTAAGACCCGAGCCGATCTGCGAGGCGAGGCGGATGCGCTGCGATTCGCCGCCGGACAGCGTGTCGGCGGAGCGGTCGAGCGACAGGTAATCGAGGCCGACATTGTTGAGGAAACCGACACGGGCGACGATTTCCTTGACGATCTTGTCGGCGATCTGCGCGCGATGGCCGTCAAGCGCGAGTGTCTGGAAAAATGCCAGCGCCTGCTTCAGCGGCATCGCGCTGACCTGATAAATCGGCACGCCGCCCACCATCACGTGGCGCGCTTCCTCGCGCAGTCGCGTGCCGTGACAGGCAGGGCAGGGCTTGTTGTTCTGGTACTTGGCGAGTTCCTCGCGCACTGCCATCGAATCGGATTCGTGATAGCGCCGCTGCATGTTGGCGAGCACGCCCTCGAACGGATAGCTGCGCGTGGTGAAGCCGCCGCGTGGGGCCAGCGTCTGGAACGCGATCGCCTCCTTGCCGCTGCCGTTGAGGACCACGTCCTGAATGCGCACCGGCAGCGACTCCCAGGGGGTGTCGAGGTCGAAGCCGTAATGCATCGCCAGGCTTTGCAGAAGCATGAAGAAGAACTGGTTGCGCTTGTCCCAACCCTTGATCGCGCCGGAGGCCAGGGACAGGTGCGGGAAAGCGACCACGCGCGCCGGATCGAAAAAAGTGATCTGGCCGAGGCCGTCGCAGGTATGGCATGCGCCCATCGGATTGTTGAACGAGAACAGGCGCGGCTCCAGTTCCGGCAGCGCGTAGCTGCATACTGGGCAGGCGAATTTGGCGGAGAACAGGTGCTCCTTCCCCGAGTCCATTTCCACCGCCAGCGCGCGGCCGTCGGCATGCCGCAGCGCGGTCTCGAAGCTTTCGGCCAGGCGCTGCTTGGCGTCCATGCGCACCTTGAGGCGGTCGACCACCACTTCGATGGTGTGCTTCCTGTTCTTGTCGAGCTTGGGCACGGCGTCGATTTCATGGACCTTGCCGTCGACCCGCACCCGCACGAAGCCCTGCGCGCGCAGTTCGGCGAAAAGCTCGACGTTCTCGCCCTTCCTGCCCACCACGAGCGGCGCCAGGATCATCAGCTTGGTGTCTTCCGGCAGCGCCAGCACCGCGTCGACCATCTGCGACACCGTCTGTGCGGCGAGCGTGATGCCGTGTTCCGGACACTGCGGGTCGCCGACGCGGGCATAGAGCAGGCGCAGGTAGTCGTGGATTTCGGTGACGGTGCCGACAGTCGAGCGCGGGTTGTGGCTGGTGGCCTTCTGCTCGATCGAAATCGCCGGCGACAGACCCTCGATCAGGTCGACGTCGGGCTTTTCCATCAGTTGCAGGAACTGCCGTGCATAAGCCGACAGCGACTCGACGTAGCGGCGCTGGCCTTCGGCGTACAGGGTGTCGAATGCCAGCGAGGACTTGCCGGAACCCGACAGCCCGGTGATCACCACCAGCTTGTTGCGCGGCAGGTCGAGGTTGACGCTTTTCAGGTTGTGGGTGCGGGCGCCACGGATGCGGATATATTCCATTGTCTGACAGCGGGGGGCGTGATTCGCAACCTGCTAATATAACGGACTTCCCGAATTCACCTAACCCCGGTTAGCACATCCCGCAGTGGCCCATATCGAACTGTCCGAAACCATGACCCGCGCCGAAAAGCGCGCAACATCCGGTCTGGCGGCGATTTTCGGGCTGCGCATGCTGGGCATGTTCCTCATCCTGCCGGTGTTCGCGCTCTATGCCGTGCATCTGCCTGGCGGCGACAACCATACCCTGGTCGGCCTGGCGCTCGGCATGTATGGCCTGACCCAGGCCATGCTGATGATTCCCTTCGGCATGGCGTCCGACCGCATCGGCCGCAAGAAGGTGATCATCTTCGGTCTCGTCGTGTTCGCCCTCGGCAGCTTCGCGGCGGCGGCGGCTACCGATATCTACTGGACGATTTTTGGCCGCGCGCTGCAGGGCGCGGGTGCGGTCTCAGCGGCGGTCACCGCCATGCTCGCCGATCTTACCCGCGAGGAACACCGCACCAAGGCGATGGCGCTGATCGGCTCGACCATCGGCATTACGTTTGCCGTTTCACTGGTGGCGGGGCCGGCGCTCAACCATCTCATCGGCGTGCCGGGCATTTTTGCCCTCACCGGCGTGCTCGCGCTGGCAGCGGTCTGGGTAGTGAAGGTGTGGGTGCCCGATCCGGCAGCCAGCCATTTTCACGCGGATGCCCAGGCTAACCCGGCTCGACTCAAGGACGTGCTGCGCAACCCCCAGCTGTTGCGGCTCGATTTCGGTATTTTTTCGCTGCACGCCGCGCAGATGGCGATGTTCGTGGTGGTGCCGGTGGCGCTCAAAAACAGCGGGCTCCCCGCTGATCATCACTGGGCGGTTTATCTGCCGGTGCTGCTGGGCTCATTCGTCCTGATGGTGCCGGCCATCATTTATGGCGAAAAGCGCGGCCAGATGAAGCCGGTGTTCGTGGGCGCCGTGGCGCTGATGCTGCTGGCCCAGTTGGGATTGGCGTTCGGCATCGATAATTTCTGGGGCATCGTCTGGGCGCTGTTTTTTTATTTTGTCGCCTTCAACCTGCTCGAGGCCAGCCTGCCCTCGCTGATTTCCAAACTGGCTCCGGCGTCGGCCAAGGGCACCGCGATGGGCGTCTACAACACTTCACAGGCGCTGGGTCTGTTCTTCGGCGGCGCGTTCGGCGGCTGGCTGGCCCAGCACCTTGGTTTTCATGCTGTATTCCTCTTCTGCGTGATCCTGATGGCGGCCTGGCTTCTGGTGAGTCTGTCGATGACGCCCCCGCCCGCGATCAAGACTCGTATGTTTCACGTTGGCGTGATGCCTGCAGACCAGGCCGCGCTGCTGAAAGTGCAACTGGCCGGAGTCGCCGGTGTGGTCGAAGCGGTGGTGTTGGGCGAAGAGGGCGTAGCCATGCTCAAGGTCAGCATCAAGGGCTGGGATGAACCCAGGGCGCGCAGCCTGCTGGAGACCACTGCTGCCTGATCATTTGCCCTGATAGAATCATCCACACCGCAAGCTTCAACAACTCAATTTCAATTCGGGGGAAAACATGGCATCCGTCAACAAAGTGATTCTGGTCGGCAACCTGGGGCGCGACCCCGAAATGCGTTATCTGCCGAGCGGAGAAGCTGTCGCCAACCTCGCCATCGCCACCACCGACAAGTACAAGGACAAGACCGGACAGATGGTCGAGCAAACGGAATGGCACCGCGTCAGCTTCTTTGGGCGCACTGCCGAAGTCTGCGGGCAGTACCTGAAAAAGGGCAGCCAGGTCTATGTCGAGGGCAGCATCCGCACCCGTAAGTACACCGACAAGGAAGGTGTCGAAAAATATGCCACCGAGATTCGTGGCGACCGCATGCAGATGCTGGGCGGTCGCGCCGGCGGCGGCATGGCCGAGATGGACGACAGCGGCTATTCGCAGGCGGCGCCAAAAGCCCAGCCGCGCGGCAATACCCAAACAGGGGGCACAAGTGCCCCGGCTGCCGCGCAGCGCCCGGCCGGTAGTGGTTTCGACGACATGGATGACGACATACCGTTTTAGACAGGTCGTGCCCGGTTGGCGCCAGGCAAGCAGGAAATCAGGGGTGGCGCCTCGACTGGCTGGCATCTCGGGATTTCAAGCGATTCATGTCCTCCCAATGTGCGACCCCAACTCGATGCGCTTCCGCTTGATACGTGTGCCCGATGTTTGAGTACTTGTACCCGGCTCTTTGGGTACTTGTGCCCGTCGTTTGGGTACTTGTGCCCGTCGTTTGGGTACGTGTGCCCGTTGTTTGGGTA
>Ga0210129_1000071_pt1 | contig 26740 bp, 22 predicted proteins | sample WestPond_Cattail_2_FD_185582 | JGI IMG/M metagenome (GOLD analysis project Ga0210129, IMG submission 185582) | Wetland microbial communities from the San Francisco Bay, California, USA, that impact long-term carbon sequestration -... | ecosystem: Environmental > Aquatic > Marine > Wetlands ... | reverse complement strand
TTGCTGGGCTGCGCGGTGGAGTCGTGGAGCGAGCAGGGCGAGCCGGTCAGCAACGAGGTCGGCGAACTGGTCTGCACCCAGCCCATTCCGTCGATGCCGCTGTACTTCTGGGGAGACGCCGGCAACCAGCGCTATCTCGCCAGCTACTTCGACATGTACCCGGCCGGCCACGGGCGTAAGCCCGGCGGCGGCGATGCACCGATTGAAATGGGCCCGGTCTGGCGCCATGGCGACTGGCTCAAGATCACGCCGGCGGGCGGCTGCATCATCTACGGCCGCAGCGACGCCACCATCAACCGCCACGGCCTGCGCATGGGCACCAGCGAGCTGTACAGCGCGGTCGAGGCCCTGCCCGAAGTGCTGGACTCGATGGTGGTCGATCTGGAGTACCTCGGGCGTGAGAGCTACATGCCGCTGTTCGTGGCACTGCGCGAAGGGCACACGCTGGACGCCGCAATGAAGATGCGCCTCAATGACGCCATCAAGACCGCGCTGTCGCCACGCTTCGTGCCCAACGAGATCTTCCAGGTGGCCGAGATCCCGCGCACGCTGACCGGCAAGAAGCAGGAGCTGCCGATCAAGAAACTGCTGCTGGGTCAACCGATCGAGAAGGTGGTGAACAAGGACGCCATGGCCAATCCGGCTTGTCTGGACTGGTATGTGGCGTTTGCCAGGCAGCGCCAGGCAGCGGCCGGCGTCGAACCGGCTTAAATCTGTACCCGAGTGCCGAGTTCGATCACGCAGTTGTTGGGCAGGCGGAAGAAGTCCGCCACGCTGCCGGCATTGCGTGACATCAGGGTGAACAGGGCTTCGCGCCAGTGCGCCATGCCGGCCCCCTTGGTCGGCACCACGATTTCCCGGCTGAGGAAATACGAGGTCTCGAACAGGTTGATGGGCAGGCCTTGGGCCGGGCAAAGCTCCAGCGCCTTCGGGATGTCCGGCGCGTTGATGAAACCGTAATTGACCTGCACCTTCCAGAAGCCGGGCGCCAGCGGCGTGACCTGTACCCGGCCTTCGAACGGAATCCACGGCACATCGTGGAACACCACGGTGAGGATCAGGTTGCGCTCATGCAGCACCTGGTTGTGTTTCAGGTTGTGCATGAGGGCCTGCGGCACGGTGTCCGGGTTGGCCACCGCATAGACCGCGGTGCGCGGCACCCGGTGCGCACTGTCGGTCGCCAATGCCTTGATGAAGGGCAGCAGTTCGGGGTCGTCCTGGCGGATGCTGTCGAGCAGCAGTTCGCGCCCGCGTCGCCAGGTGGCCATGATGGTGAAGATAGCCGCGCCCAGCACCAGCGGGAACCAGCCGCCCTGCCAGAACTTGAGCGAGCACGACACCACCAGCAGCAGGTCGAGCGCCAGAAACACGCCGGTGGCAGCCAGGGCTACCGGCAGGGGGTAGCCCCAGCCGTGGCGAACCACGAAAAATGTCAGGGCGGTGGTGATCAGCATCGTCACCGTCACGGCGATGCCGTAGGCCGAGGCCAGTGCCGAGGAGCTGCCGAAGCCAAGCACGGCGAGCAGCACCGAGACCAGCAGCAGCCAGTTCACCTGCGGCATGTAGATCTGTCCGACTTCCCTGGCGGAGGTGTGGTGCACCTGCATGCGCGGCAGCAGGCCCAGCTGCATGGCCTGCTTGGTCATGGAGTAGGCGCCCGAGATCACGGCCTGCGATGCGATGACCGTGGCAACGGTTGCCAGAATGACTGCCGGGACGAGCCAGCTTGCGGGGAACAGGCGATAGAACGGATTCTCCAGCGCGCTGGGGTCGCGCATCAGCAGCGCCCCTTGCCCCATGTAGTTGATGGCCAGTGCGGGCAGCACCAGGGCGGTCCAGGCAAGCTGGATGGGGCGTTTGCCGAAATGGCCCAAGTCGGCGTACAGGGCTTCGGCGCCGGTGAAGGCCAGCACGATGGCGCCGAGTGCCACGAACATGTGCCAGCCCTGAGACCGCAGGAAAGCAAAGGCATTGAGCGGATTGAGCGCGGCCAGGATCGCCGGCTGCTGGATGATTTCCAGTGCGCCGGTCAGGGCCAGCACGCCGAACCACAGCAGGATCACCGGCCCGAACAGCTTGCCCACCAGCGACGTGCCGTAGCGCTGCACCGCAAACAGGCCGATCAGTACCGCGACCGAGATGGGCAGCACATAGGGCTTGAGGGTCGGCGTGGCGACTTCCAGCCCCTCGACGGCACTGAGGACGGAAATGGCCGGCGTGATCACGCTGTCGCCATAAAACAGGGCGGCGCCCAACACGCCCATGAGCAGCAGGATGACGCGCTGCTGCCGCGTCTTGCCAGCGGCTTTGGCGGCCAGCGCCGTCAAGGCCATGATGCCGCCTTCGCCCCGGTTGTCGGCGCGCAGGATCAGCAAGACGTATTTCAGCGTGACGACCAGCATCAAGCCCCAGAAGATGACGGACACCGCCCCGATGAGATGCAGGGTGTCCAGCGGGACGCCGGTGGCAGGGCTGAAGATCTCCTTCATGGTGTACAGGGGGCTGGTGCCGATGTCCCCATAGACCACGCCCAGGGCGCCCAGGGTGAGTGCCGCAAAACTTTCCCGGCGGGTGGTTTGATTCATTGCATTCAATGGAGTGTGAACAGACGTCACTGTCGCTGACGATGCATCAGGAACGTATAAGTAAGGCGTGTCAAGCGGCCGCGAGCCGGTAGCCTACGCCGGTCTCGGTCAGCAGGTGCCGCGGCTCGGCCGGGTCGTGTTCGATCTTGGCCCGCAGCTGCGCCATGTACAGCCGCAGGTAGTGCGTGTGCTCGGTGAATTCCGGTCCCCAGACATCGGCCAGCAATTGCCGGTGCGTCACCACCCGGCCGGCACTGCGCACCAGCCGGGCCAGCAGCTTGAACTCGGTTGGCGTGAGATGCACGTCCTGGCCGTCGCGCTTCACAGCGTGGGTTTCCAGGTTGACATACAGGTTGTCGAGTTCGTGCACCGTGACGGCCGCGGCCAGAGAAGTGCCGCGGTGCCGCAGGGCGACGCGGATGCGGGCCAGCAACTCAGCGACGCTGAACGGCTTGGTCAGGTAGTCATCGGCCCCGGCGTCGAGCAGCCGGATCTTCTGGGCCTCCTGATGGCGGGCCGAGACCACGATGATGGGAAGGGCGTGGCGCTTGCGCACCTCCTGCACCAGTTCGACCCCGTCGCCATCGGGCAGGCCCAGGTCCAGCACGATCACGTCGGGCGGGTCGTGGCGCAACAGGGCGCCGGCCTCGCTCAGCGACACCGCCGTCTGCACCTCGAACCCTTCCACCGACAGCGAGGACTGCATCAGCGCCCGGATTTCGCGGTCGTCTTCCACCACCAGCACGCGCAGGCTCATGGCGACTCCGGGGCGGTTTGCTGCGCCTCGACCGGCAGCGTCAGGACAAAGCTGCTGCCACCCCCGGCGCGCGGGCGATAGGTCAACTGCCCGCCATGCGCCCGGGCAATGGCCTGGCACACCGCCAGGCCCAGCCCGACCCCACGCTGGGCCGAGCGGTCGCCACGGGCATAGGGCTCGAACAGGCGGGCCCGCTCTTCCTCGGGAATGCCGGGTCCCCGGTCTTTCACGGCCACGACAAGCGCGAGCGCGTCATAGGCGACGCTCAGGTCAATGGTGTCCGCGCTGTATTTCAGCGCGTTGTCCAGCAGATTGGCTATCAGTTGCGCCAGCAATACCGGGTCGGCCTTGACCAGCGGCAGATCCTTGGCCACGCTGGATTTGATGCGACGGGCCGGGTCGCGCGCGCGCACGCGCGCCAGCACCGTGCCGACGATCTCTTCCATCGACTCCCAGTCGCGCCGGAGTTCCTGCGCCGGGCTGGCCAGCCGCACGAGCTGCAGCGTGTTCTCGGTCACGGTGGACAGGTAGGCGGCTTCGCTGACGATGCTGCCCAGCAGGCGCTCCTGTTCGGACAGGCTGAGTTTGTCGCGCTGGGTTTGCAAGGACGAGGCCGCGCCGACGATGGCGGCCAGCGGTGTGCGCAGATCGTGCGAGATCGCCGCCAGGAACGTGCTCTGCAGTTGCTGATGCTGGGCCTCGCTTTGCGCCGCCAGCATGGACGAGGTCAGGCGCAGGCGCCACAGCGCTTGCGCCAGCAGGGAGCACAGCGCCTGCGCATGCTCGCGGCCACCGGTATCAGCAGCCGGAGCCGGCCGGACACAGGCGGCACCGGCAACCCGATCCTTGTCCCCCAGGGGCAGGTACCAGGCTTCCAAACCCGGCCAGCGCCCGGTCCCAGGGCCGAGCACGGCGCCTTCTTTCATGCAGCAGCGCATCCCGTCCCTGAGCGAAGTGTCGAGGCCGTCGGTGGGCGACAATTCACCCTGGTCATCGGCCAGGGCCAGTGCGCAGGGCCCGGCAAAGGCGGCCTCCAGCGCGGTCTCGCCCAGTTGCTGGACCTGTTGCGGGGTGGTGACGGTGGACAGGTCGACGGCGAGTCCCTGCAACTGGCGGGCCCGCTGCTCGTTCCGGCGCGCGGTCTGGCTCTCTCGCCGCAGGCCGGTCGCCAGATGGCTGATGACCAGGGCCAACACCAGCATGGAGAGCAGGGCGATGAAATGTTCCTGGCTTTCGACCTCGAAGGTCCAGCGCGGGGGCACGAAAAAGAAGTTCAGCGCCGTCACGGCCCCCACGGCGCAGACGGCGGATTCGACCCAATCCAGCTTGTAGGAGGCGATCACGACCGCCAGCACATAAATCATGGCCTGGCTGAGCAGCGACACATAGTGGTCGAGCAAAAACCCGCAGGCCGTGGCCGCGGCAAGCAATAAGGCGACAAGCAACCAGCCCCGGGCAGAGTTGCGGCTGCGTTGTGGAAGTGCGGCGCCATTCATGATGCCATTAGCGTAGCACTGCTCGCATCAGGATGGCATAAGGACAACCTTCATCAGCCAGGCCTGAAAAGCAGCCAGCGCGGGGCGGGGTTCGCCGCGCTCGGGGGACACCAGGTAATAGGCACGCCCACTCTTGAGCGGGCGCTTGCAGGCCACCACCAGTTCGCCGCGCGCCAGTTCAGCCTCGATCAGCAGGCGCGGCACCAAGGCCATGCCCAAGCCGTGGGCGGCCGCGGCGGCCGTCAGGGAATAGAGTTCGTAGCGCGGGCCGGACAGGGCGGCAGGCGCTTCCACGCCCATGGCGTCGAACCATTGGCGCCAGGCCTCGGGGCGGGTGCTTTGCTGCAGCAGCGGCAATCGGGCCAGGGCGGCGGGCGTGAGCTGGCTTTTGCCGCCGAGCAGGCCCGGCGCACAGACCGGCACCACCGCCTCTTCGATCAGCGCCACGGCGCGCGTGCCGGCCCAGTTGGCCACCTGCTCGGGCGTGCCGGAGTACAGCGCGGCATCGAACTCGGTGTCGGCAAACAGGAAGGGGCGGGTGCGGGTTTCGATGTGGACGATGATCTCCGGGTGCTGCTCGGCCAGACCGGGCAGGCGCGGCAACAGCCAGCGCGTGGCGAAGGTGGGAACGGCGGCCAGCGTGATGGCGCCGCGCGTGCCCTGGTGCGACATGGCGTCCAGCGTGTCGCGCTCCAGCGCCTGCAGGCGCGGCGCGATCTGGCGCGCGTAGTCGGCGCCGCTGGGCGTGAGGGCCACGCCGTGGCGCGTGCGGCGAAACAAGGCGATGCCCAGAAAGTCTTCCAGCGCGCCGATCTGGCGCGATACGGCGCTTTGCGTCAGCGCCAGCTCCTGCGCGGCGCGGGTATAGCTTTCGTGCCGGGCGGCGGCATCAAAGCAGGCCAGGGCTTGCAGCGAGGGGATTTTGCGGCGCATGGTGTGCTGAATATACACAACTGAGCCGGGTCGGTCTGGCGGCTTTCACTGTAACGGGCCCGGCCTTGCCCTGGAAACACGACTTCAGATATGCTGCTTATTCATGTCTGGATGCGAAATTTTCGTTTGTCGCGACCCGGCTCGGGGATTACCATGGCGCATTCATTCTGGAGACCGACATGGCCAACGCTGCATTCCATTGGAACGACCCCTTTTTGCTCGACCAGCAACTCAGCGACGACGAGCGCATGGTGCGCGATGCCGCCGCCGCCTACTGCCAGGACAAGCTGGCGCCCCGCGTGCTGGACGCCTTCCGGCATGAGAAGACCGACGTCAAGATCTTCCGCGAGATGGGTGAACTGGGCCTGCTCGGCCCCACCATCCCCGAGCCCTATGGCGGCCCCGGCTTGAACTACGTGGCGTACGGCCTGATCGCGCGTGAAGTCGAGCGCGTCGATTCCGGCTACCGCTCGATGATGAGCGTGCAGTCGTCGCTGGTGATGGTGCCGATCTTCGAGTTCGGCACCGAAGCGCAGAAGCAGAAGTACCTGCCGAAGTTGGCCACCGGCGAGTGGATCGGCTGCTTCGGCCTGACCGAGCCCGACCACGGCTCCGACCCGAACTCGATGATCACGCGCGCGCAAAAAACAACGGGCGGCTACAAGCTGACCGGCAACAAGATGTGGATCTCCAACAGCCCGATCGCCGACGTGTTCGTGGTCTGGGCCAAGGAGGTCAGCGAGAGCGGTCAGGTCGGCCCGATCCGCGGCTTCGTGCTGGAAAAAGGCATGAAGGGCCTCTCGGCCCCGGCGGTGCACGGCAAGGTCGGCCTGCGCGCCTCGATCACCGGCGAGATCGTGATGGACAACGTGTTCTGCCCCGAGGAAAACGCCTTCCCGGAAGTGCAGGGTTTGAAGGGGCCGTTCACCTGCCTGAACTCGGCCCGCTACGGCATCGCCTGGGGCGCCTTGGGGGCCGCCGAAGACTGCTGGTTCCGCTCGCGCCAGTACGTGCTGGACCGCAAGCAGTTCGGCCGCCCGCTCGCCGCCAACCAGTTGATCCAGAAGAAACTGGCCGACATGCAGACCGAGATTTCCCTCGGCTTGCAGGGCTGCCTGCGTCTGGGCCGCATGAAGGACGAAGGCACGGCAGCGGTGGAGATCACCTCCATCCTGAAGCGCAACTCCTGCGGCAAGGCGCTGGACATTGCCCGCCTGGCGCGTGACATGATGGGTGGCAACGGCATCTCCGACGAGTTCGGCGTGGCGCGGCATCTGGTGAACCTGGAGGTGGTGAACACCTACGAAGGCACGCACGATATTCATGCGCTGATTTTGGGGCGGGCGCAGACGGGGATTGCGGCGTTTGCGAATTGAATTTGTTAGCTCCCTCGTTTCGCGTGAGCGAATGTGGTGGCAGAACGGGGCCTGCGGCGGCGGCCTCATGGTGCCAAATGCGCACAAATCGGCCGCCGGGCATACCCTCCACGGCAGGCAAAACGCCACAGCTTGAAAGAGAACCTTATGAATGAAAAACCCGCAGCACTACCGCACATCAAGGTTCTGGACCTTTCAAGAGTTCTGGCCGGCCCATGGTGTACCCAAATCCTGGCCGACCTCGGCGCCGACGTGATCAAGGTCGAACGCCCCGGCGCGGGCGACGACACCCGCCACTGGGGCCCGCCCTTCCTCAAGGACGCGCAAGGCAACGAGACGGAACACGCGGCCTACTACACCTGCGCCAACCGCAACAAGCGCGCCATCACCGTGGACCTGGCCAAGCCCGAAGGCCAGGCGCTCATCAAGCAGATGGCGCTGCAGAGCGACGTGCTGGTGGAGAACTTCAAGGTCGGCGGACTGGCGCACTACGGCCTGGACTACGAGAGCCTGAAGGCCCTCAACCCGCGCCTGATTTATTGTTCGATCACCGGCTTCGGCCAGGACGGGCCGTACGCGGAGCGCGCCGGCTACGACCTGATGATCCAGGCCATGAGCGGCATGATGAGCATCACCGGCCGGCCGGACGATGTGCCCGGCGGCGGGCCGCAGCGCGTGGGCGTGGCGTTGACCGACCTCTTCACCGGCGTCTATGCGGCCACCGCCATCCTGGCGGCGATCGAGGTGCGAAACCGCAGCGGCGAAGGCCAGCACATCGACATGTCGCTGCTGGATACGGGCATGGCCATCCTGGCCAATCAGGCCGGCGGCTTTCTCAATACCGGCAAGGTGCCGCAGCGGCAGGGCAACAGCCACCCGAGCCTGGTGCCCTACCAGGACATGCCCACGAAAGATGGCGCCATGCTGCTGGCCATCGGCAACGACGGCCAGTTCACGCGCTTTTGCGACGTGGCCGGCCGCGCCGAACTGGCGCGTGACCAGCGCTTTGCCACCAACCCGCAGCGCGTCAAACACCGCGCCGAACTGGTGCCGCTGCTGGAGGCCATCACGCGCAAGCGCAGCACGGCCGAATGGATCGATCTGCTGGATGACAAGGCCGTGCCCTGCGGGCCGATCAACGACATCGGCCAGGCCTTTGCGGATCAGCAGGTGAAGGCGCGCGGCCTGGCTATCAGCCAGCCATGCGCGCCGCAGAGCGTGGCACAAGACGGCATTGCGCACATCGCCAGCGTGGCCAGCCCGCTGCGACTGGGCGCCACACCCCCGGTGCTGCGCCGCGCGCCGCCGGCTTTAGGCGAACATACCGATGAAGTGCTGGCCGAGTTGGGGTTGGACGCGGCGCAACGAGCGGCCTTGCGCCAGGCGGGGGTGGTCTAGGGCGGTTCGGCGCCGCTGCGTTGCCGGGCTCAGGTCGCGGGCGCCGGCTTGCGATTGACCAGCACGATGCCCGCCGCTACCGCGGCGAGGGCGGCCAGCAGGCTGGGCGTCACCGGCTCGCGCAGCCACAGCGTGCCGAACAGCAGGGCGAAGATCGGGGTCAAAAACACGAACACCGAAATCTTCGTGGCGGGGTAGCGCCCCAGCATCCACATCCAGGCCAGATAACTGGCAAACGCCCCCACCACGGTCTGCAGCAGCAGCGAGGTGGTGGCAAAGGCGCTGAAACTCCAGCGCCAGCGTTCGCCCAGCCCCAGGGAGAGGACGGGCAAGGTGACGGCGCTCACCGCCACCTGGTAGAACAGCAGTTTCTCGGCCGACACCCGGGCCAGGCTGCTGGCGCGGATGGTGACCGTGGTCAAGCCCCAGGACAGGCCGGCCAGCAGCGCCAGCACATCGCCCAGCCATGCGCGGCCTGGACTGTTGGCGGCAAAGCCTTCGCGCACCGCAAACGCCAGCGCGCCGAAGGCCAGCGCCAGCCCCAGCCACTGCAGCGGACGCAGCCGCTCGGCGCGCACGAACAGCGGCAACAGCAGCGCCACCCAGAACGGCGAGGTATAGAGCAGGACGGTGAGGCGCGAGGCGGTGGTGAACTGCAGGCCGATGTACAGGCAGGCGAATTCGCCGGTAAACAGCAGGCCAGCCAGCAGGCCGGGTTTGAGCGTGCCGTCGCGGGCCAGCAGCGGTATCCCGCGCCAGCGGCACCAGAGCGCCAGCAGCAGCGTGGCGCCGACAAAGCGAACCGCCGCCTGGAACAGCGGCGGCAACTCGGGCAGGGTGGCTTTGACCAGCACCTGCTGGAAGCCCCAGAACAGGCAGCACAGCAGCAGCAGGCTGACCGCCAGGGTATCGAGGTGTTGCTTGCGTTCGGTCATCAGGGGGTTGGCCGGGACGGCTGCGGGTCTTACAGCGGGTGCTCGGCGTAGAACTTGCCGCCGTGAAACAGCAGGGGCGAGGCGCCCGCGCGGTGGCTGCAATGCTCCACCTCACCGACAAAAATCACATGGTCGCCTTCTTCGTAGCGGCTGCGGTTGAAGCACTCGAAGGTGGCGGCCGCGCCGGCCAGCAGGGGGGCGCCGCTGGCGCCTTCTGCGAATTGAACCCCGGCCCAGCGGTCCACGCCCTTGGTGGAAAAGCGCCGCGCCAACTCCTGCTGATCGGCGGCCAGGATGTTGATGGCGTAGTGCGAGCCGCTGCTGAACACCGCCATGGAGGCGGCGGCATGCGACAAACTCCACAACACCAGCGGGGGTGTGAGCGATACCGAGTTGAACGAGTTGGCCGTCAGCCCCACCAACCGGCCATTGGCGGCGCGCGCCGTCACGATGGTCACGCCGGTGGCAAACATGCCCAGGGAGGTGCGGAATTCAGCCTGGGGAAAACTCGGAGCTTGAGCCATGGGGCTCGCGAAGGGGGAAGACATGGGCGCAATTTACCTGAAAATGCCGGGGCTGGGCCGGGCGGCGGCTTCATGCCCGGGGATCATGGGATGGCATTCAGTGACAGCAGGCAAGGGCACGCTGGGCCGGCAGGCATAAAATCAGACCCATGCATTCCCGCAAACAGATGGCTGTCATCACCGCTACGTTTGTCCTGGCGACCAGCGCCTACGCTGCAAGACCCTGTGACGAGTTTTATGCCCGGCTTCCGAATGTGAGCTGGGCGCTGTGCACTGGGGCGCTGCTGGAGGCCAGTCCGGCCAAAAGCGTCAAGGGCCGCACCATTTTCACGCGCGACGTCCAGCCCGATCAGGCGCGCCTGCGCGTGCTGGTGATCGGCGGCATCCATGGCGACGAATTGTCCTCCTCCTCCGTGGCGCTGCACTGGATCCGGCTGGCGCAGGCGGCCCCGGCGCAAACCCACTGGCGCTTCATTCCCGCGCTCAACCCGGATGGCCTGTTTGGCCGGCCCGCGCGCCGGGTCAACGCCAACGGGGTGGACCTCAACCGCAACTTTCCCACGCCCAACTGGGAGCATGACGCCGCGATTTACTGGGAGCACCGCACCCGCCGGGACCCGCGCCGCTGGCCGGGCAAGCAGCCGCTGAGCGAGCCCGAGACGCGATTTTTGCATGAAGAGATACAGCGCTTCAAACCCAACCTGATCGTCAGCATCCATGCGCCCTACGGGGTGCTGGACTTTGATGGTCCGATTGAGCCGCCACGACGTTTGGGACGCCTGCATCTGGAGCAGGTGGGCGTATTCCCGGGTTCGCTGGGCAATTACGGCGGCGTGCAAAAGGGCATGCCGGTGGTCACGATCGAATTGCCCAGCGCGCTGCTGACGCCACGCAACGTCGAGATCGAACGGATGTGGCGCGACCTGCGCCAATGGATGGGGGTGACCATGGCCCAAAATGAGCCGGCCGCTCCCACGATGCCGCTGACACGGCAGACCACGCGCTAGCGAGGCCTGCGCGCACCGGGCTGACGCCAGCGCGCCTTAGCGGACCAGCAGGATGGGCACCGAGCAGTGCGCCAGCACCCGGGTGGCGACCGAGCCCATCACCAGGTTGGTCAGGGCGCCATGGCCGTGCGAGCCCATCACCACCAGATCAAACTTGCCGGACTGGGCAAACTTGGCGACGGTCTCGCCAGCCGGGCCGATCTTCCACTGGCTCTTGGCATCGATGCCGTGGCGCAGCAGGAATTTGGAGACGGGGCCGAGCACTTTCTCGGCTTCTTCCAGGTAATACTTCTCCACGATCTCCTTGCCCACGGCAGCACGGGCGCGCGGGGGCAGGGCCGGCTGGGCCGTGAAGATGGTGTACTGGTTGGTCGAGTTGAACAGCCCTTCGTGGGTGGTCAGGTAAGCCAGCATTTTTTTGGTGAAATCGCTGCCGTCAACGGCCAGAAGAATTTTCATGATGAGTTCCTCGTTGCAGAGCCTTTAGTTTAGCGACCGGACAGGCCATTCGCTTGACTGCCGTCAAATAAGTCCGAAGCCGGGCCGTACAGGTCCAGGCACAGCGCGGGTTTGAACCGGGACTGCTCGCCCTTGCGCGCATAACCCAGCGGGTTGGCGACGACGCGGCAGCCGTTTTTCACGTAGTCGCTGGGGCAATGCAGATGGCCGTGCAGCCACAGGCGGGCCTGCGGCAGCAGGGCATCGAGCGCGTTGCAGAAACCGGCCGTGCCGGGGGCGAGGCCGTAGCGCGGGTCGGCGCTTTGCAGGCTGGGGGCGAAATGGGTGATGACCACGGTCGCGCCTTCAAACGGTGTGGCCAGCGCTTCGCGCAACCAGGCCTGGCACACCAGCGCCTGCTCCCGGACCTGCTCGGCCAGCAGGGCTTGCCCGTGCCGGCTGGTGCCGGCCTTGCGCAGGTAGAAGTTGGCGGCCCGGAAGGCCTTTTCCCGCAACTGCAGCAGCTCGGTGGTCGATTTCAGCGCCGTCGGGTCCATGGCCAGCGCGTCGAAATCGCTCCACAGCGTGGTCCCGATAAAGCGCACCGGGGCGCTGGCGTGCGGCAGCAGCGTGTCCGTGCGCACGATGCCGCGTTCCAGAAAGGTGATGCCCAGCCGCTCACAGGTTTCCCGCAGGCGGCTGTGGGCCTGGTCGAAGTCCAGCGCGTCGTATTCGTGGTTGCCGGGAACGAACAGCACCGGCACCGGCCAGCCGTGGCGGGGCGAGAAACGGGCCAGGCCGAAGTCGGCATCCATCAGCTGCGAACCGCCCTGGTAGGAGCCGACGTCGCCGGCCAGCACCAGCACATCCGCATCCGGTGCCGGTGTGGGCACGAAATGCGGATGGGCTTCCAGATGCAGGTCGGACAGGAGCTGGATTTTCATCCGCTCATTGTCCCTGCCCGGGCGCGCCGGCGGTTCCGGGTGCGGGGCCGGGCCTGGGCATGCCCGGGCGCGGGCGCTGCGGGAGTTGTGCCATCACGCCGCGCAGCCATTCATGGGCACTGTTGTGCTGCTGGCGGCGGTGCCACAGCGCATCGACATGGACGGGGGGCACCTCGAACGGCAACTCGCGCAGCACCAGTTGGTCGGCAATGCCGGTCACGCTGACAAAGTGGCGCGGCAGGACGGTCAGCAGGTTGGAGCTGGCGACGACGCGGCCTGCGGTGAAAAACTGGTTGACCGTGAGCACGATATGCCGCTGCCGCCCCAGCGAGGCCAGCGCTTCGTCGATGAAGCCATAAGGCCGGCCCGAAAAGCTCACCAGCAGGTGGCGTGCGGCACAGTAGCGGTCCAGCGTCAACGGTTCGCTGGCCAGCGGGTGGTCGCGCCGCATCACGCACACATAGTTGCTGTAGTAAAGGCGCTGGTGCTGGAAGGGCACGAGCTCGCCGGCCTGGGCTTGCGCGGTCAGGCTGGCCAATACGGCGGGAAAGTAGCCGATGGCCAGATCGGCGGCTTCCTCGTTGAGCAGGCGGCGCGGGTCGCGGGTGGTGAGCGGCACCACGCGGATCGTGACGCCCGGGGCGTCATGATCGATGACCTCCACCAGACCGGGAATCAGTTCCGCCGCGGTGGCGTCGGCCATGGCCAGCACAAAGGTGGTGCTGGCTTGGGCAGGAAGGAACTGGTCCGGGGCAAGCGAGGCCTGCAACTGGCGCAGGGCATCCTGCACGGTGGGCCATAGCGCCAGCGCCCGGGGCGTGGGCTCCACCCCCTGGCCGCTGCGACGCAGCAAATCGTCGCCCAGCACCTCGCGCAAGCGGCGCAGGGCATTGCTGACGGCCGGCTGAGTTAGTGATAACTTACTGGCGGCCTTTGTCAGGCTGCGCTCGGTCATGACCTCATTGAATACACGCAGCAGGTTCAAATCCAGTGTGCGGAAGTTCAGCGGCGTCATGTCGAGAAAAGGATATATATCACCATGGCGAATGAACAATATCACAAATATAAAGTTGAGTCGTATTAGAGAAAACCCTAATATCACACCATGTCACCGGTTTCCCGGCGACCCGTGTTTTAAGGAGTACGAACATGACCAGCTTTGTTCACATCGAATATCCCACCTTTCATCCGGGTGTTGCGCGTTTTGAATCCGTCGTTGCTGCGGCTGCTCGGTTGCGCATGAACTTTGACGGTACCAAAGGTCTGGCGGGCGGTTTGCTGGCGGCGATGGTGGCGGCACTGGTCGTCGTTGCTGACCAGCTGGCTGAAACCTGGACGGACGGGCATCTGATGGCTGCTTGGGTGCTGATGTGGGCGGTGGCATTTGCCGCCATGGCGCTGCTGGCCCCGACGACCCGGTATTTCTCCGGCAGCGTGATCCGTGCCCTGAATGCCTGGTCACGCCGTGTCGCACGCGAGCGTGCGGATGATCGCCTGTGGGAAATGGCGCAGAAAGACTCGCGCGTGATGGCTGACTTGCGTGCCGCCATCACCCGTGCCGAATCAGAGACCGCCACGCGCGTGGTGACGGCGCGTGAAGTACCGGCCAGCCGGGCTTCCAGCGAAGCTCGGCACATCTGGTACATGTAATCACCCCCACCGCAAAGGCGGGACAAGAAAAAAGCCACCGGACCGGTGGCTTTTTTTATGGCGGGGCGGGCTCAGGCGGCCAGGCGTTTTTCGATCTGCGCCTTGACCAGGACCAGTTCCTGGGGCAGGTTGTGGGCGAGCTGCTTGAACAGAGCCGCGTGCAATTCCAGCTCCTTGATCCAGGCGGCCTTGTCGATGCTGGTGACCGTGTCGAATTGCTTGGCACTGAAGTTCAGACCGGTCCAGTTGATCTCGGCGTAGCTCGGGGCGATGCCGAACATCGTGTCCTGGCCAGCGGCCTTGTTTTCGAGCCGATCGATGATCCACTTGAGCACGCGCATGTTCTCGCCGTAGCCGGGCCAGACAAACTTGCCGTCCTCGCCCTTGCGGAACCAGTTCACACAGAAGATCTTGGGCAGGGTGTGGCCCATGCTTTCCAGCTTGTGTTCCATGTCGAGCCAGTGCTGGAAATAGTCGCTCATGTTGTAGCCGGTGAAAGGCAGCATGGCGAACGGGTCGCGCCGGACCACCCCTTCCTGGCCCACGATGGCGGCGGTGGTTTCCGAACCCATGGTGGCGGCCATGTACACGCCCTCCATCCAGGTGCGGGCTTCGGTCACCAGCGGCACGGTGGTGGAGCGGCGGCCACCGAAGATGAAGGCGTCGATCGGCACGCCGGCAGGATCGTCCCAGGCGGGGTCCAGCGCGGGGTTGTTGGTGGCGGCAATCGTGAAGCGGGAGTTCGGGTGGGCGGCCTTGGCGCCGGTCTGCTTGGCGATCTCGGGCGTCCAGTCCTTGCCCTGCCAGTCGATCAGGTGCGCCGGAGTGCCGCGATCTTTTTCCATGCCTTCCCACCAGACATCGCCGTCGTCGGTCAGCGCCACGTTGGTGAAGATGACGTCGCGGTCCAGGCTGGCCATGCAGTTGGGGTTGGTCAGCGTGTTGGTGCCGGGGGCCACGCCGAAGTAGCCGGATTCCGGGTTGATGGCGTACATCCGGCCGTCAGCGTGCGGCTTGACCCAGGCGATGTCGTCACCGATCGTGGTTACTTTCCAGCCATCAAAGCCGGCCGGGGGCACCAGCATCGAGAAGTTGGTCTTGCCGCAGGCGCTCGGGAAAGCGGCGGCCACGTGGTATTTCTTGCCCTGGGGGGAGGTCACGCCCAGGATCAGCATGTGCTCGGCCAGCCAACCCTGGTCGCGGCCCATGTTGGAGGCGATGCGCAGCGCAAAGCATTTTTTGCCCAGCAGGGCATTGCCGCCGTAGCCCGAGCCATAGCTCCAGATTTCACGGGTTTCCGGATAGTGGACGATGTATTTGGTGCTGTTGCTCGGCCATGCCACATCGACCTGGCCCTTGGCCAGAGGCGCACCGACGGTGTGCACGCAGGGCACGAAATCGCCGTTGACGCCCAGCACGTCGTACACGGCCTTGCCCATGCGGGTCATGAGCTGCATGTTGACGGCCACGTAGGGACTGTCGCTCAGTTCAACGCCGATGTGGGCGATGTGGCTGCCCAGCGGACCCATGGAGAAGGGGACCACATACATGGTGCGGCCCTTCATGCAGCCGTCAAACAAGGCGGGGGTGCCGTCGGCCTTGCCGGTTTGCAGCAGGGCGCGCATTTCGGTCGGGGCCACCCAGTTGTTGGTGGGGCCGGCATTTTCCTTCTTCTCGGAACAGATGAAGGTGCGGTCTTCCACACGGGCCACATCGCTTGCAGCAGAGCGGGCCAGGTAGCTGTTGGGGCGCAGGGCAGCGTTGAGCTTGATGAAGGTGCCGGCCTGGACGAGCTGCTCGCACAGGCGCTGGTATTCCTCCTCGCTGCCGTCGCACCAGTAGATGCTGTCGGGCTTGCACAGGGCGGCTACTTCAGAGATCCAGGCCAGCAGCTTGGGATTCTTGACATGGCTGGGGGCATCGAGATTCAGGCCCTGCATCATGGGTGCGTTCATGGAGTCTCCTAGTTGAAAAACGTCTTTTGAAAGCCGCCGCAGGAAGTGCCGTGGCGGCTTTCAAAAGACGGGCTGGCCGGGGTCAGCCAGCCGGCTCATTTTAGGGAGTTACCCGGGCGTTACATCCGGCCAAGGGACAATATTTATGCAAAACTTGCATGAATTTATGCGAGGGTAGATGTGGGAAAGGCGTCCCCTCTGGCTGCAACGCAGGCGCGGCTGCATCGGGCCGCGCGGCCCTTGGAACCGGCAGGGTCTGGGCCGCAGGGTGCTGTGGGCGGACTGCCAGCGACTAGAAGTTTGTGCTCACCCTGCTGCTGACGAAGTAGCAGCAGGAAACGGGCGCCACAGCGCAGAGAAGAAGCCTGGTCAGCGGGTGAAGCTGGGCTGGTCAAACGCGCAGTTGCGGGTGGGCGCAACGGGACCCAGACTCCAGGTGCAAATCCCGGTGGCCGGGATTCACATCATGCCGCAGCGCACGGCGCACGAGCCGGCGCTGGCGGCTGGCTGGCTTGTGCCAGTCAGGCCATGAAAACGGCGATGAAGGCCAGCAGGAAAATCATCAGGCCACCGGCCAGGGGAATGATCACGGGAATCGAATGGATGATGCTTTCGAGCGGATCGGCCGGGTTGGCGTTGTGGGTGTCGGTGTGGTTGGACATGATGCTTCCTTGGATTGGGCAGTAATTGCAACTGGCCGGATTTTACCTATACACGGGACAGCGCCGGCAGAGGCCCTGATGCGGGCGTTATGCCACGCATCCCTAAGGCCGGCTGCCGGAGAAGCTGGCGCGAAACAAGCGACCCATTCGGCCGCAGCAATGGAGGCTCCATGAGCGGGGATTCATTGAAGGGGGCGGCACGGCGCCAGGGTGAACGGCCAAGGCAATGAGGGCGAACGGGTTATTCCGGTCGCGAAAGAATTTGCACGGGAAAGGCTTCCATCTTGGCGCAGTCTGCGTTATCGTGAATCACGGATGCGCGGCGCAAGCATCCGGGAACGTACATCCTTTCAGGAGGCGTTGGATGGTCAAGCGTTTGATGGCCGACAGGTCGAACGGGCAGTTCCTGATTTCACCGGGCCTCCGGGAGGCGCCGGTACTGGACCTGATGTGTTCGCATTTCGTGCTGACCCTGGCCGCGCGCCTGGGCGGCGGCTTCCACGCGCGGCGGGATTTCAACGGGGTCATTGCGCTGGCCGGCCGTCACCTGGTGTGGCCGGCGCCCGTCCTGGGACGCTTGCGCGAGTTCCTGGCGCGCCGTTGTGCCGGCAACGAGTTATGGAGCGGCCACGAGGCCTTGAGCAGCCACGAATTCCTGGCGCGCTTCGGTGACTGGCGGGGCCCCTACGAGGAAGGCACGCTGTTCTTCTACCTCGACGAATACGCCAAGGGCCAGCCCAAGGACCTGCTGGCCGTACTGGCCGTCACCAGTGACTGGCTGCGGCAGGCGCTGAAAAAACAGTCCACCCTGGTCGAGAAGAATATCGACGCCCTGGCCGGCCTGCTCCAGCTCAACCAGGCCGAGCGCGCCTTGCTGCTGTATGGCACGCTGGCGCGCTACCAGCGCGAACTGCGCAGCATCCTGGTGGAGTTCAAGGTCAACAATGCCCCGGAAGCCTATGCCGCCATCGCCGAGGTCGCGGGCGTGAACGCCGTCGAGGTGGGCGAAGCGCTGCGCGCGGGCTCACGGCTGGAGCGCATCGGGCTGGTGGACAACCTGATCTCCGAACACAACATCACCGACCTGGCCGACCTGATGAAGGTGAGCGAGAAGTTGCCGCCGGTGCTGATGCGGGAATACCGCAACCAGGCCGAACTGATGGCGGTCTTCACCCGGCCATCGAGCAAAACACTGTTGGGACTGAACGACTTTACCTTTGTGGCAGAAGACGCCAGCATGCTGTGCGCCCTGCTGCGCAACGCGGTGGCACGCAAGGAAGCCGGTGTCAATGTGCTGCTGTACGGCCCGCCGGGTACCGGCAAGACCGAACTGGCCAAGGTGGCGGCACAGGCCGCCGGGCTGGAACTGTACGAGGTCGAATACGCCGACCGCGACGGCAACTCCCTGAGCGGGCGCGACCGCTACCGCTCGCTGCAGATCGCGCAGGTCTTCCTCAAGGGCAGTGCCCAGTCGGCGCTGCTGTTCGACGAAGTCGAGGATGTGTTCCCGCCGATTTCCAGTGAAGCCGCGCAGTTGCTGGCGCGCGCCGAGCAGGTTGCAGCGCCGGGCAACAGCAGTGTCAGCGGCAAGGCCTGGGTCAACCAGATCCTCGAATCCAACACCGTACCGACCATCTGGGTCACCAATCGCATCGAGCAGATCGACCCGGCTTTTCGCCGTCGCTTTGCCTACCATCTGGAGCTCAAGTCGCCACCGCCCGGCGCACGCGAAGGGCTGGTGCGCAAGACGCTGGACGGGGTGGACGTGTCGGAGGCCTTCGTGGCCCGGCTCACGGCGCGCAAGGGACTGACGCCAGCCCAAATCCGCACGGCGGTGCGCTTTGCCGGGCTGGTCAGCCCGGCCCGGCCGGATGCGGCGCAGCCCGCCGAGGCCGGGGTGCAGAGCGGACCGGCGGTGCCCAGCCTGGAAAACCTGATCGAACGCCAGTTGCGCAATGCCGACCTCGCCCTGGGCAGCCGCAAGAACCATTCGCTGGTACGCGGCATGGCCACCCATTACGACCTGGGCATGCTCAATGTGGAGAGCCGGTTTGAAGTGCCGCGCATGGTGCAGGCGCTGCAGGCGCGCGGCCATGGCAGCCTGTGCTTCTATGGCCCGCCAGGGACGGGCAAGTCAGCGCTGGCCGAGCACATTGCCGGCGCCCTGGGACGGTCCCTCATCATCCGCCAGGCCAGCGACCTGATGAGCAAGTACATCGGTGAAACCGAGCAAAACATGGCGGGCATGTTCGAAGAAGCCGAAAGCGAGAACGCGGTGCTGCTGCTCGATGAGGCCGACAGCTTTTTGCAGGACCGCAGGGGCGCGCAGCGCACCTACGAGGTCACCGAAGTCAATGAAATGCTGCAGGGCATGGAGCGTTTCAACGGCATTTTCATCTGCACCACCAACCTGTTCGACCGCATCGACCAGGCCGCGTTGCGGCGCTTCACCTTCAAGATCCGTTTCAAGCCGCTGACACGCGAACAGCGCGAAGCCATGTTCGTGACCGAAGCGCTGGCGGGCCAAACCGGACAGTCCACCCCTGGGATGACGGCCCGGCTGGCGCTGCTCGATCAGCTCTGCCCGGGTGACTTTGCGGCCGTCAAGCGCCAGTCGGTGATCCTGGGCGCCGAGCTCGACGCGCTGGAATTTCTGCAGCAGCTCGAAGCCGAGCACCGCATCAAGCCCGAGGTGCGCGAGGCGCGCGGCATGGGATTTTTGCAGTAGCCACCGAAGAAAAGTGGTTTTTGGCGCCATCCACCGGCCGCCAAAGCATGAATTTTGCTGGCGCTGTCAACCGCGGACGGGCCTCATACGTAATAACCACATGACGGAGGTTTGAGCCAGCCAGCCCGCAAAAGCTGGGCGGGCGGAAGACCTTCATTTCCTCAATTTCTGTATGGCGGTTATGTACAAAGATCCCATCAAGGTGCCTGAAAAGGGCACCTACAAATGGCAGTTATTCAAGCAGTGGGCCGACGAGTTCCGGCAGACCCATGCCGACCATGTCGCCTACATTGCGCTGCACCTGGCCGGCGTGCTGGACCCCTGCCGGAATAAACTCAACTCGCTGATCCAGCACCATCGCCAGCATCAGCGCGATACGGCAGGCGGCCAGCGCCACCGCCGCGCCATAGAACGGCTGCAAAACACCATGACGGGTGCCGCCGTCTCCTACGAAACCAACTTCCGCCACCACTGAGGCGGCTCAGTCAGGGCGCAACCACCCGCAGTACATCGGCACCATAGGCCTCGAGCTTTTTCACGCCGATGCCGCTGATGCCCTGCAGATCATCGAGCGAGCGGGGCGCGCGTTCGGCGATGGCGGCCAGCGTGGCGTCATGGAAGATCACATACGCGGGCAGATTGTGTTCGCGCGCCACTTCAGCGCGCCAGACCTTGAGGTTGATGAAGCGCACCTGGGCATCCACCCCCAGCTTGGCCGCCGCAGGGGGCGTCGCGGCGGTGCGCCGCGAGCGCTTGGGGGCCGGCGCCGAGACCGATTCGCGCAGTTGTACCTGGACCTCGCCCTTGAGCACGGCGCGCGAGGCGTCGGTCAGTTGCAGGGTGTTGAAAGCCTGCCCATCCACCGCCACCGCGCCGATCGCAATCAGTTGACGCAAAACGCCGCGCAACTGGGATTCACTCAGGTCGGCGCCGATGCCGAAGGTGCTCAAGGTGTCGTGGCCGTACTGGGTCACCTTCTCCGTCGTCTTGCCGCGCACGATGTCCATGATGTGCCCGGTGCCAAAGCTGATGCCGCTCATCTGCTGCACGCGGTAGATGCAGGAGAGCAGCTTGCGCGCGGCCTCGGTGCCGTCCCAGACCGCGGGCGGCGACAGGCAATTGTCACAGTTGCCGCAAGGCTCGCTCGCTTCGCCAAAATAGCCCAGCAGCCGCACGCGGCGGCAGTCGGTGCCTTCGGCCAGCGACAGCAAGGCGTCGAGCTTGCCGCGCAGGGCCTGCTTGAAGTCATCGCCGGCCGGGCTCTCGTCGATCATCCGGCGCTGGTTCACCACGTCCTGCAGGCCGTAAGCCATCCAGGCATCGGCGGGCGCGCCGTCGCGGCCGGCCCGGCCTGTCTCCTGGTAGTAGCCTTCGATGTTCTTGGGCATGTCCAGGTGGGCGACAAAACGCACGTCGGGCTTGTCGATGCCCATGCCGAAGGCGATGGTGGCCACCATCACCATGCCGTCATCGCGCAAAAAGCGGTCCTGGTTGGCCTGGCGGACGGCCGCGTCCAGCCCGGCGTGATAGGGCAGGGCGCGCACGCCGGCATCGCACAGCGTCTGCGCGATGTCCTCCACCTTTTTGCGCGACTGGCAGTACACGATGCCGGCATCGCCGGCGTGCTCGCGCTCGATGAAGCGCAGCAACTGGGTGGTGGCGTCCTTCTTCTCGACGATGGTGTAGCGGATGTTGGGCCGGTCAAAGCTGCTGACGAACTGGCGCGCCTCCTCCAGCTGCAGCCGCTCCAGGATGTCGGCGCGCGTGAGCGCATCGGCGGTGGCGGTGAGCGCCATGCGCGGCACACCGGGATAGCGCTCGTGCAGCACGGTCAGGGCGCGGTATTCGGGCCGGAAGTCGTGGCCCCACTGGCTGACGCAATGGGCTTCGTCAATGGCGAACAGCGCCAGCTGGCCGCGTTCGAACAGGGCATCGAGCTGGGCCAGAAAGCGCGGCGTGGTCACCCGCTCGGGCGCTGCGTACAGCAGCGTGAACTCGCCGCGCAACAGGCGCCGCTCCACCTGGTTGGCCTCTTCCCCCGAGAGCGTGGAGTTGAGAAAAGCGGCCTCCACACCGGCTTCGTGCAGCGCGCCGACCTGGTCGTGCATGAGCGCGATCAGCGGCGAGATGACCAGGGTGGTGCCCTGGCCGGCCTGCTGGCGGGCAATCGCCGGGATCTGGTAGCACAGCGATTTGCCGCCACCGGTGGGCATCAGCACCAGCGCGTCGCCACCGTTGACCACATGGTCAACGATATCGAGTTGGGGGCCACGAAACTGGTCGTAGCCGAAAACTTCACGCAGGATTTGCTGGACAGACAAGGCGATGGCTATTGAGTTAGTGACGCATGAAGCTGGATGGCGGTGAACTGGAACTGGACTCATTGGGGTCCGGGCAGTTCATGCCCGCTATTGTCCCGGGTTTTTGCCCCGCCTCCGGACCCGGAAGGAAATGCTTTCTACAATCAGAGGTCTATGAAACCCGTCCACTACACCCGCGCCCAGGCCCTGCCGGCGATCCTGGCCCGCCGCATCGTCATCCTCGATGGCGCCATGGGCACCATGATCCAGCGCTTCAAGCTCAGCGAGGCGCAGTACCGCGGGGAACGGTTCAAGGACTTCCACAAGGATGTCAAGGGCAACAACGAGCTGCTCTCGCTGACCCGCCCCGGCGTGATCCGCGACATCCACGAAGGCTATCTGGCCGCCGGCGCCGACCTGATCGAGACCAACACCTTTGGCGCCACCACGGTGGCCCAGGCTGATTACGACATGGCGCCGCTGGCGCGCGAGATGAACCTGGCCTCGGCCAAGCTGGCGCGGGAAGCCTGCGACAAATACAGCACGCCAGAGAAACCGCGTTTCGTCGTCGGCGCCCTGGGCCCGACGCCCAAGACCGCCAGCATCAGCCCCGACGTCAACGACCCCGGCGCGCGCAACATCAGTTTCGAGGAACTGCGTGCCGCCTATTACGAACAGGTCGAAGCCCTGGTCGAAGGCGGCGCCGAGGTGCTGCTGGTGGAAACGATTTTCGACACCCTCAACGCCAAGGCCGCGCTGTTCGCCATCGACGAGTACTTTGAAAAATCCGGCGAGCGCCTGCCCCTCATCATCAGCGGCACGGTCACCGACGCTTCCGGCCGCATCCTCAGCGGCCAGACCGTCACCGCCTTCTGGCACAGCGTGCGCCATGCCCAGCCGCTGGCCGTCGGCCTGAACTGCGCCCTGGGGGCCGCCTTGATGCGGCCCTACATCCAGGAGCTGGCGCGGGTGGCGGGCGACACCTTCATCAGCTGCTACCCGAACGCCGGCCTGCCCAACCCGATGAGCGAGACCGGTTTTGACGAGACGCCGGAGGTGACCTCGCGCCTGCTGCGCGAGTTTGCCGCCGAGGGCCTGGTCAACATCGTGGGCGGCTGCTGCGGCACCACGCCCGAACACATCCACGCGATCGAGCAGGCGGTGGCGCCGCTGGCCACGCGCGCGATCACGCCCGGTCCGTTCTACCGCGAAGCCGCTTGAACAAGGCCTGATTCCCGGGCCGGATTCAGTGTCCTCATCCTGCTGCGGGAGCAGGATGAGGACAAAACCCGTAAAATTACGCCATCCAAGGAGCGTTGCAGCGGGGCCGTCGGTCCCGTCAGGCTTGGATGTTCCAACGACGCTCACCTGCTTTTGTTTCCACAGGTGAGCTGCATGTCTGAAATTTCCGTTCCTCCCCTGAAGCTGTCCGGCCTGGAGCCGGTGCTCATTGGCAAGGGCACACTGTTCGTCAACATCGGCGAACGGACCAACGTCACGGGCTCCAAGGCCTTTGCCCGCATGATCCTGAATGGCGAGTTCGAACAGGCGCTGGCCGTGGCGCGCCAGCAGGTGGAAAACGGGGCCCAGATCATCGACATCAACATGGACGAGGCCATGCTCGACAGCAAGGCCGCCATGGTGCGCTTCCTCAACCTGATCGCCTCCGAGCCCGACATCGCGCGCGTGCCGATCATGATCGACTCCTCCAAATGGGAGGTGATCGAAGCCGGCCTGCGCTGCATCCAGGGCAAGGGCATCGTCAACTCGATCAGCATGAAGGAAGGGGTCGATGCCTTCAAGCACCAGGCCCGCCTGCTGCGCCGCTATGGCGCCGCCGCCGTGGTGATGGCCTTCGACGAAAAGGGCCAGGCCGACACCTACCAGCGCAAGATCGAGATCTGCGAACGCGCCTACCGCATCCTGGTGGACGAAATCGATTTCCCGCCCGAAGACATCATCTTCGACCCCAACATCTTCGCCATCGCCACCGGCATCGAGGAGCACAACAACTACGCGGTGGACTTCATCGAAGCCACGCGCTGGATCAAGCAGCACCTGCCCGGCGCCAAGGTCAGCGGCGGCGTGTCGAATGTGAGTTTCAGCTTCCGCGGCAACGACCCGGTGCGCGAGGCCATCCACACCGTGTTCCTGTACCACGCGATCCAGGCCGGCATGGACATGGGCATCGTCAACGCCGGCATGGTCGGGGTCTATGACGATCTGGAGCCCACCTTGCGCGAGCGGGTGGAAGACGTGGTGCTCAATCGCCGGCCCGACGCCAGTGAGCGCCTGGTCGAGATTGCCGAGGCTGCCCGGGGCGCCGCGAAAGACGACAGCAAGAAGAACGAGTGGCGCGCCGCGCCCGTGGCGCAGCGCCTGAGCCATGCGCTGGTGCACGGCATCAATGACTTCATCACCGAAGACACGGAAGAGGTTTACCGCGCCATCCTGGCCAAGGGCGGGCGTCCGCTGCACGTGATCGAAGGACCGCTGATGGACGGCATGAACATCGTGGGCGACCTGTTCGGCCAGGGCAAGATGTTCCTGCCGCAGGTCGTCAAGAGCGCGCGCGTGATGAAGCAGGCGGTGGCGCACCTGATCCCCTACATCGAGGAAGAAAAGCGTTTGCAGGAAGCGGCGGGCGAGGACGTGCGCGCCAAGGGCAAGATCGTGATTGCCACCGTCAAGGGCGATGTGCACGACATCGGCAAGAACATCGTGACCGTGGTCCTGCAGTGCAACAACTTCGAGGTCATCAACATGGGCGTGATGGTGCCGTGCCACGAGATCCTGGCGCGCGCCAAGGTCGAGGGCGCCGACATCGTGGGCCTCTCCGGCCTGATCACGCCCAGCCTGGAGGAGATGCAGTATGTGGCGGCCGAGATGCAGAAGGACGAGCACTTCCGCATCCGGAAGATTCCGCTGCTGATCGGCGGCGCCACCACCAGCCGCGTGCACACCGCCGTCAAGATCGCGCCGCACTACGAAGGCCCGGTGGTCTACGTGCCCGACGCCTCGCGCAGCGTGAGCGTGGCGCAAGGCCTGCTGAGCGACCAGGCGGCGAAATACATTGCCGACCTGAACGCGGATTACGACAAGGTGCGCCAGCAGCATGCCAGCAAGAAGCAGGTGCCGCTGTGGAGCCTGGCCCGCGCGCGTGCCAACAAGTGGTTGCCAACCCCCGTTCGCCCTGAGCTTGTCGAAGGGCTCAAGGCTTCGACAGGCTCAGCCCGAACGGAAATGGCTTGGCAGGGCTACACCCCGACCAAGCCCAAGTTCATCGGTCGACGCGTGTTCAAGAACTTCGACCTGAGCGAGTTGGCCCGCTACATCGACTGGGCGCCGTTCTTCCAGACCTGGGATCTGGCGGGCGCCTTCCCGGCCATCCTCAAGGACGAGGTGGTCGGCACCGAGGCGGTGCGCGTCTATGCCGACGGCCAGCGCATGCTGAAAAGACTGATCGAGGGCCGCTGGCTCACCGCCAGTGCCGTGCTCGGCCTGTACCCGGCCAACAGCGTGAACGACGACGACATCGAGCTCTACCTGGACGAGAGCCGCAGCCAGCCGGCGCTGACCTGGTACGGCCTGCGCCAGCAGACCGAGAAGCAGCTGATCGACGGCGTGATGCGGCCCAGCCGCTGCCTGGCCGACTTCGTCGCGCCCAAGGGCGTGGCGGCCGACTACGTGGGCGTGTTCGCCGTGACGGCGGGCCTGGGCGTGGAAAAGAAAGAGCAGTACTTCATGGACGACCATGACGACTACTCCGCCATCATGCTCAAGGCCCTGGCCGACCGGCTGGCCGAGGCCTTGGCCGAATGCCTGCACCACCGCGTGCGCACCGACCTGTGGGGCTACGCACCGCAAGAGAAGCTGAGCCCCGAGGAGTTGATCGCCGAGAAATACCAGGGCATCCGCCCCGCGCCAGGCTACCCGGCCTGCCCGGACCACAGCGTCAAAAAGGAACTGTTCGAGCTGCTGCAGTGTGGCGAGATCGGCATGGGCCTGACCGAGAGCCTGGCGATGACGCCGGCGGCCAGCGTCAGCGGGTTTTACCTGGCACACCCGCAAAGCACCTATTTCAACGTCGGCAAGATCGGGGCAGACCAGTTGCAGGACCTGGCCCGGCGTCGCGGCCTGAGTGAGCAGGCCCTGCAGCGGCTGCTGGCCCCCAATTTGTGAAAGAGGTCGGGGCTGGCCAGTTGCGTCAGGGCAGGTTTACCAAACATTACAAAAGGGACATGGCAGATGGCTGTTTCTTGATTATGGTTAGCATTTGCCGCAGCCAGGGAGCCATGGAATATGCCATGGGAACTTCCGCGCGGCTTTTTCAGGGAAGAACTGTATGAATGACATGTCGCAACCGCCGGTTGCAGCTGCGGCCGGTGCCAACTCGCTTTGGGCGGTCATCGGGGTCCTGGGCGTGGTGGTGGTGGCCCTGGCGTCAGCGCTGTATTTTGTGCAGAACCGGGAAGAGGCCTTGCATGAGGCCAATACCAACGGGATCACCCCTGCGCCAGTCGGCTCGCCTTTGGCCGGCGTGCCGGAGCCGGCACCCGCGCAACCCCGGGCGGTGGAGAAAAAACAGGCCACGGTAAAACAGGTTCCGCCAAAGGCCCATCCGGCCGTGGCCGCAGGCAAACCGGCCGCGACGGCCGCGGCGCCTTCGGCCGCAGCGCCGGCCAAGGCGACCTGTGCCGATTGCGGCACCGTGACGGCATCGACCCCGGTTGAGCGCGAGGGCACTGGCAGCGGCACCGGTGCGGTGGCGGGTGGTGTGCTTGGTGCCCTGGTGGGCAACCAGGTGGGCCGTGGCCAGGGCAAGGATGTGGCCACCATTCTCGGTGCCATTGGCGGCGGCTTGGCCGGCAATGCGGTCGAGAAAAAAATGAAGAAGGAAACCGTGTTCCAGGTGCAGGTGCGCATGGATGACGGCAGCACCCGCAGCTTCGAGCAGGCCGCGCCCGTCGGCGTTGGTGCGCGCGTACGCGTGCAGGGCGATAGCCTGCAGCCGCTGCCATCCGGCAGCTAAAGTCGGCAGGGCGGTCCTAG
>Ga0210129_1000070_pt1 | contig 26838 bp, 28 predicted proteins | sample WestPond_Cattail_2_FD_185582 | JGI IMG/M metagenome (GOLD analysis project Ga0210129, IMG submission 185582) | Wetland microbial communities from the San Francisco Bay, California, USA, that impact long-term carbon sequestration -... | ecosystem: Environmental > Aquatic > Marine > Wetlands ... | reverse complement strand
CCCGGGCCACGCCGTTCATGAAGCCGCGCGCTTCCTCGCCCCGGGTGGAAGGCACCTTGACGATGCGGGCGCTGCCGCTGGCTTCGTCCAGCACGAACAAATCGGTGAAGGTGCCGCCGACATCCACCCCGACCACGAGGTTATTGCCCTTGGAACTCATTTCCCCTCCTTGTTCTTCGTCACATAACCCAGCGCCAGATCGCGGTCCCGCGCACTCTGCAAGCGCTCTGACGGCGCGCCGTAGCCGCCACCGCCCGGGGTCTGCAGCCGCACCCGCTCGCCCTTTTTCAGCTTGATGCCGACCATCTTGGAGACCATGGGCGGCGTTTTCCAGGTGCCGTCGTTTTCATAGCGGAAGACATTCAGCGCACCTGCGCCGCCGCCGGCAATGCCCTTGGGCGCGGATTTGCCGCGCTCGCCGAAGAGAAAAACATCCGCGTCCTGCTCCAGCAGCTCGATTTCGTAGTTTGCCCCCAGCCCGCCCCGGTACTGGCCGTCGCCGCCGGAGTCGGCGCGCAGCGACCACTCGGTGAAGCGCACCGGATAGGCCGCCTCCAGGATTTCCAGCGGCGGGATGGTGGCGGTGGAGATGGGCGCGTTGCCGTGGCTCAAGCCATCTCCGCCCGAGTGGGCACCGTGGCCACCGCCGAAGAAGCTGAACATCACCCAGCGCTGGCCCTGACGCGCTGCATCCGTTCGATGCCCGGCAATCGACAGCGCATTGATGGTGCCGTAGGCCTGGGCCACGGCGCGCGTCGGGTCGGCCTGCGCGGCCGCACTGAAGATCACGTCGATCATGCGCAGAATGGTTTCGGTATAGCCGCCCACCGGCCGGGGCCGCGCCGCGCTGATGACCAGCCCGTCCGGCAGCACGAAATCGACCGCGTCGAGCACGCCGGCATTGGCCGGCACATCGGGGAACAGGTGCTTGAGCGCCACATAACAGGCCGCAATCGCGGTGGCGCGCGAGATGTTGACCGGCCCGGCGCACTGCGCCGACGTGCGGGAAAAATCCAGCGTCATGCGCTCGCCCTGCACCGTCATGTCCAGCGCAATGGTCAGCGGCTCGTCCTTGACGCCATCGTTGTCCAGGATGTCGCTGAACGCGTAGCGGCCATCGGGCAGCGAGGCGATATGGGAGCGCATCAGCCGGACCGCGCGCGCCCGCAACTCGCCCATGGCCTGCAGCACCAGCGCGTCGCCATATTCATCGAGCAAACCGTGCAGGCGGCGCACGCCCAGCTCGAGCGCGGCCAGCTGGCCATTGAGGTCGCCCCACAGGCTGTCGGGCAGGCGGGTATTGGCCTTGAGGATGGCCAGCACATCCGCATCCAGGACGCCGGCACGCACGATGCGCACCGGCGGGATCTGTACCGCTTCCTGCCAGCACTCGGTCGCCGCCGGGTTGTAGTTGCCCGGCACCGCGCCACCGACGTCGTGCCAGTGCGCGGCCGAGGCCAGGTAGCAGAACAGTTTGCCGCCGCGGAAGAAGGGCCGCACCAGCTTGAAGTCGTTGGCGTGGGTGCCGCCCTCGTACGGATCGTTGAACAGCCAGGTGTCGCCGTCCGCCATGCCGGCGTGCGGGTCCGCCGGGCCACTGCGCTCGCGCGCCACCCTGGCCGCCGCGCGCACGGCGAAGGCCATGGCGCCGACAAACACCGGCAGGCCCGATTTGCCCTGCACCAGGGTGTCGCCGGAATGGGCGTCATACAGGCCGTGGCAGGCGTCGTGCGCTTCGGCGATGATGGGGTTGAAGGCGCTGCGGTACAGCGTGGCGTCCATCTCGTCGGCGATCTGCTCCAGGCGACCCTTGAGAACCGCCAGGGTCACCGGGTCCATCGCCGGACCGGCAGAAAAGTTATTCATTGAACAGGCTCCTTGCCAAATCGGATTCGCAGTTGATTCAGCAAGCCGCCGCTGCGCACCATGTCCAGCAGGAACTCGGGAATGGGTTCGCAGGCCAGCCGTCTTCCGGCGCCGGAAATCACGGCCAGGTCTTGGGTGTCGAGCGTCACCCGCTCCGCTTCCTGCAGCAGATCGGCTTCGGGGCAGGTCAGCAGCAGCAGGCCGACGTTGAAGGCATTGCGGAAATACAGGCCGCTGAACGAGGGGGCGATCACCGCGACGACGCCGAGTTTGACCAACACCGCAGCCGCCTGCTCGCGCGAGGAGCCGATGCCGAAATTGGGGCCGGCCACGATCACGTCGCCCGGCTGCACCTGGCTCGCAAACTCGGGCCGGACCGACTCCAGGCAGAAAGCAGCGATCTTGTCGATGCCGTGCTTCATGGCGTGCCCCGGCGCCAGCACATCGGTGTCGATGTCGGACCCCAGTTTCCAGACGCGATGGGTTCTCATGCCAATACCTCGCGCGGATCGGTGATCACGCCACGCAAGGCCGACGCAGCAACCGTATAGGGCGAGGCCAGGTACACCTGCGCCGTGGCCGAACCCATGCGGCCCTTGAAGTTGCGCGCCGTGCTGGAAATCACCGTGGTGTTGTCGCCCAGGGTTTCGCCATAGCCGGCGCAGGCGCCGCAGGCGGTGGGGAACAGTTCGGCCCCGGCATCGAGCAGCACTTGCAGCACGCCTTCCTTTTGGGCGGCGGCCTGGTCTTGCTGGCTGGCCGGCGCCACCATCAGGCGCACGCCGCTCGCCACGCGCTGGCCGCGCAGCACCTCGGCGGCGGCGCGCAGGTCGTCGAGCTTGGCGCCGGTGCAGGCGCCGATATAGGCCACGTCCACCCGGGTGCCGCTGTAGCGGCCCACGACATCGGCATTGGCCGGGCTGTGGGGTGCCGCCACATAAGGCGTCAAGGTGCCGGCATCGAAAGCGTGGCGCATCAGCGGAGCGCCCGCGTCGGTATGCCAGTCACGCAGGTCGGAGGCTGGCGCACCGGCCGCCTGCAGCCAGGACGCGGTGGTGGCATCGGGTGCGATCAGGCCGACTTGCGCCCCCAGTTCGGCACTCATGTTCGAGAGCGTCATGCGCTCCTGCATAGCCAAGGCCTGCACCGCCGGGCCGCAGAATTCCACCGCCTGGTACTGCCCGCCGTTCATGCCGAAGCGGCCCAGCATGTGCAGCATCATGTCCTTGGCCGTCACGCCTTTTTGCAGCTCGCCGCTCCAGTGCATCTGCAGGGTGTGCGGCACGCGCAGCCAGATTTCGCCGGTGACCACCACGCCCAGCATCTCGGTGCTGCCGATGCCGAACATGTAGGCACCGAAGGCGCCGCCCGTGGGCGAATGCGAATCGCCGCCGACGCAGAACATGCCGGGCCGGATGTGGCCGTGCTGCGGCACCACCACATGGCAGATGCCCTGGCTGTCGTACACATGCGGCAGCTTCTGCTCGCGCGCCCAGTCGCGGGCGATGCGCACGATCTGGCGCGATTCGTCATCGCGTTCCGGCACATAGTGGTCCATCACCAGCACCACGCGCGACTTGTCCCAGATCTGGGCGCCCAGCTCTTCCAGCATGGGCTTGAGCCGGCGCGGACCGGACGAGTCGTGGAACATGGCCAGATCGACCTTGCAGTTCACGATGTCGCCGGGCATGACCGCGGCCCGCCCGGCGGCGCGCGCGATCAGCTTTTGCGCCAGGGTCTGCGCCACCGGGGGTTGAAGCATTTCACGGGAGTTCATAAGTGGATTTGAGGAGCCCGCTGGCTAAAGCCCCAGGTAAGAGCGGCGCAATTCATCGCTGCCGAGCAGATCAGCCGGCAGGCCCGAGAAACGGACGCTGCCGTTTTCCAGCACATAGGCCCGGTCGGCGATCTCGAGCGACTGGCCCACGTTCTGCTCCACCAGCAACACCGCCAGGCCGCCTTCGCGCAAGCGGCGGATCAGGCCGAACATCTCCTCCACCAGCAAGGGCGACAGCCCCAGCGAGGGTTCATCCAGAATCAGCAGCCGCGGTTCGGCCATCAGGCCGCGGCCAATCGCCAGCATTTGCTGTTCGCCGCCGCTCATGGTGCCGGCCAACTGCGGCAGGCGCTCCTGGAGGCGGGGGAAGATCGCAAACACCTTGTCCAGATTGACGGCCCGGCGTTCCCGCGCCCGCGTGAAGGAACCGAGTTCCAGGTTTTCCAGCACGGTGAGGTTGGGAAATACCTTGCGCCCCTCCGGCACCTGGATCAGGCCGGCCTTCACCACCTCGCGGTAATGGGCCCGGCTCAGGTCCTGGCCGTCAAACAACACCGTGCCAGCCCAGGCCGGATAAATGCCGCACACCACGTTGTTCAGGGTCGACTTGCCGGCGCCGTTGCTGCCCAGCAGGGCCACGGTCTCACCGGCCTGGACCGTCAAGTCCACGCCGCGCAGCACTTCCACCTGGCCGTAGCCGCCGCGCAATCCCCGGATCTCCAGCAAGGCGGTCATATCACCCCCACGCTTGCCACTTCGTGTGCTGCGCTGCCCCCCGAGGGGGCCGAGTGCCGCGGCTCCATGCTGGCCTGCGCCGGCATGGACGGCACGAGGAGGCGTTGCGTCTCGCAACGCTGCGGCCTGCAAGGCCGAGCTTGCTTGAAGCGGTTCTGCGCTGCGCTCATGCCTCAACTCCTGCCAGTGCCGCAGCGCGCAGGCGCGCTGCCGTGCCGTGCCCCAGATAGGCTTCCACCACTTTCTCGTCGGCCGTGACTTCAGCCGGCGTGCCCTGCGCAATCAGCTGGCCTTGCGCCAGCACCCAGACCTGCTGCGCCAGGTTCATGACCGCCTGCATCACATGCTCGATCATCAGCACGGTCACACCGCTTTGCGCGATCCCGCGCACCACGGGAATCATCTCGGCGATTTCCTGCGGGTTCAGCCCGGCCAGCACCTCGTCGAGCAGCAGCAAGCGGGGCTTTGTGGCCAGTGCGCGCGCCAGTTCCAGCCGCTTGCGGCCGGCCACCGTCAGGTCGGAGGCTGGTTTGTCGAGTTGCGCCGACAGGCCCACCCGGGCCGCCACTTCTTCGGCCTGGTGCAAGGCGCTGCGCCGGTCCTTGAGGTGCAGATGCGCGCCCACGGCGATGTTGTCGCGCACGGTCTGCGTCGCGAACGGCTGGACAATCTGGAAAGTGCGCGTCATGCCATCGCGCGCATTGAGGTGCGGTGCGCGGCCGGTGATGTCGTGCCCGGCAAACTGCACCGTGCCGCTGTCGGGTTTCAAAAAGCCGGACATCAGCGCGAACAGCGTGGTTTTGCCCGCTCCGTTGGGACCGATCAAGGCCGTCAGGCTGCCCTCGGGCACGGACAGGCTGACGTTTTGCACCGCCTTGAGACCGCCAAAGGATTTGGACAGGCCCTGGATGGCCAACAGGGAATCAGCCACACCGGCCTCCCCTTCTTTGCCAGAGCCTGTACCAAAGTGATTGCGCCGTCGCCCCCAGGCCGGCGATGCCGCGCGGCAGGAACATCACGATCAGCACCAGCACCACGCCATAGATCACCATGTTGATGCCGGGCAACTGGCCGAACAGGTTGCGCGTCAGGTCGGACAGGCCATGCAATACCAACGCCCCCAGCACCGGCCCCCACACGGTGCCCATGCCACCGACGATGGCGGCGACCAGCGCTTCAATCGAGGTACCAGGACCATAGGCAATGCCGGGATCGATGTACTGGAACACCTGCACATAGAAGGCGCCGCCCGCTCCCATGAAGCCGCCCGACAGGGCAATGGCGCCGAGCTTCACGCCAAACGGGCTGACACCGATGGCACGCGCTGCGTCCTCGTTGTCACGCACCGCCTGCAGGTAGGCGCCAAAGCGTGAATGCTTCAGCCACCACGTCACCAGCAGAGCCGCGGTCACCAGGGCCAGCACCAGATAGACATAACCCTTGCGCGAGCCAAACTGCATGTTGGCAAACGATTCCCGCAAGGGCAGCATCAGGCCGACGCCGGCACCGGTGAAGGGCACCGACAGGGCCAGGATGCGGAACACCTCGGCGAACGCCAGCGTCACCAGCGCGAAATACGAGCCCTTGAGTCCGTAGCGAAAGGACAAGGCCCCGACCAGCACGCCGACCCCGGCACTGCCGGCCACCGCCAGCAACAAGGCCAGCCAGGCATTGAGACCGCCGTGCAATTGCGCGATCGCCTGCAGGTAGGCCCCGGTGCCGAAAAACAGCGCATGGCCGAAGGAAAACTGGCCGCCAAAGCCGCCCAGGATGTTCCAGGCCTGGGCCAGCAGGGCCGCATACAGCGCCATCATCACGAAGTTCAGGATGACGCCGGAATCCGTTGCCAGCGGGATACTGGCGACCAGCAGCACAAAAAGCACAATGCCCGCGAGCTGTTTCGCCCCGCCCTGCCTGTCGATGCTCATGCCTTGGCTCCAAACAGGCCTTGTGGACGGAACAGCAGCACGGCGATGAAGATGACAAAGATGCCGATCTGCCCGAGCGACTCACCCAGGTACAAACCACCGAGCGACTCCACCACGCCGATCAGCAGGCCGCCGAGCAAGGCGCCGCCAAAGCTGCCCATGCCGCCCAGCACCACCACGGTGAAGGCCACCAGCACAAAGCCGCTGCCCACCTGCGGGTTCACATAGTAGGCCGGCAGCAAGAAGCAGGCAGCCGCCCCCAGGCACGCCAGGCCGATGCCAAAGCTCATGGCATAGACATGGTCCACGTCGATGCCCATCAGCTTGGCGCCGTGTTTTTCCTTGGCGACCGCGCGAATCGCGCGGCCCAGGTCGGTCTTGCCGACGATCCACAGCAGCAAGCCCGAAACCACCAGGGCACCGGCGAACGCCACCAGTTTGGGCAGGGCAATCATGGCCGGACCGATGGCGATGGTGGTCAGCGTGTACGCCGTGTCGATGGTCCGCGTGTCGGACTTGAACGCCAGCAGGGCCGCGTTCTCCAGGATGATGGACAGGCCCAGCGTGACGAGCAGGATGTTTTCGTCCTTGCCGTGGCTGGCCCGGTTGATGACCAGGCGCTGCAAGGCATAGCCCAGCACGAACATGCCGGGCACCACCAGCGGCAGCGCCAGATAGGGATCAATGCCGAAGCGTTCCTTGAGCAGGTACACGGCATACAGCGCCACCATCAACGCCGCCCCATGGGCAAAGTTGATGATGTGCAGCACGCCGTAGATCAGGGTCAGGCCCAGGGCGATCAGCGCATAGACCGCCCCGGTGGTCAATCCGTTGAGCAGGGAGGGAAAGAGGATGCTGAAGTCAAACATGAAAATGGCACCGCCGTTCGGGCTGGGCCTGTCGAAGCCTGGAGAGGCCCTTCGACAAGCTCAGGAGGAACGGCAGGTTCAGGCCCGCAGCGGGAACACCGGATCGGTTTCGCGGTACTCGCGCGGGATGATGACCTTGATGTCGTTCTTGACGACCTGCGTCATCAAGGGCTGGGCGCCGGTGTTTTGTCCGTTGACAAACTTGGTCGCCCCATACGGCATCATGTGATCGGCAAAAGTGCTCTTCTCCAGCGCATCGATGATGGCGGCGCGGTCGGCTGACTTGGCGCGCTCGATGGCATCGGCCAGCAGACGCATGGAGGTGTAGGTCATGAACACTTCGTAGCTGAAGAACAGGCCCTTGGCCTCGGTGCGCTTCTTCAGTTCGGCCGAGCGCTTGTCCTTCGGGTTGAACCAGTGGTTGCAGTCGATGATGCCGTTGGCCGCCTCTGGAAATTCCTTGACGAACTTGTAGCTCGACGCTGCCCCGCCCAGCACCGAATAGATTGCCTTGGGCCTGACCTTTTGCTGCTGCATGGTGCGCACCAGCAAGGCGTATTCGTTGTAGTAGTTGGCGGGGATCACGATGTCGGGGTTGACCGCCTTCATCCGCAGCACGATGTTGTTGAAGTCGCGCGTCGGGTTGGCGTGCTTGATGACTTCCTTCACCTCGTAGCCATAGCCGGGCAGTTCGCGCGCCAGCAGGTTGGCCGTGCCGGTGCCGAACAGCGATTCTTCATGCACGATCATCACGGTGCGCGCCGGCTTGCCCGCTGCCGTGTTCAGGACGTGCAGGTTGGCGATGGCCACTTCGGCGCACTTGCGATAGCCCGGGCCGAAACGGAAGGTGTTCTTCAGGCCGCGTTCCATGATCTGATCGGCCACGCCCACATCAACGATGTGCGGCAGGTTGTATTTGGCCGCCGTCTGGGTGGTTGCCAGGCAGATGGCCGAGGCATAGGCGCCGACCACGGCCGACACGCCCGCTTCGTTCATCTTCTCGACTTCTGCGGCACCGGCTTGCGGCTGCGACTGGGCGTCGCCGAGCAGCGCTTCGAACTTGGCGCCGCCCATGGACTTGATGCCGCCCGCCTTGTTGATGTCCTCGATGGCCATGAGCGCGCCTTCGCGGCACTGCTGGCCGGAATAGGCCAGCGCGCCCGTGACCGGATGCAGGACACCCACCTTGATGGTCCTGGGCTGCGCACCCCCGACCAGAGGAAATGCCAGCGCCGAAGCGGCCACAGCAGATTGGGACATGAAATGGCGACGTGTACTCATGGCTTTCTCCTTGGTAATTAATTAGTGAAACTGAGCAGACAACTCTTTGCTGACCCACACCTTGGCATCGATGCTGCCAACGCGCGACAACTCCATTTGATATTCATACCGGTCCGGCCGGTACAGGCCATGCAGCCATTGAATCGGGCGGTCCTGGTCATCGTAGATCAGGCGGCGTACCGCCAGCAAGGCCGAGCCCACCGGAATATCCAGATGCCTGGCCACCTGGGTGTCGGCCAGGCGTGCTGAAATGGTCTGATGGGCGCGGCCGACCTTGACGCCCGATTCCTCCAGCAGGACCAGAATCGGTTTTTTCGCCAACTCGCGGCGGCCGAACTGGCGGGCAATGTCGGCCGGCACATAAGTGGTGATGTGCGACAAGGGGCCCTCTTTCGTGCTGCGAACACGAACCGCCTTCTGAACCTGGTCCCCGGCGCTCAACTGCAAGGCATCCGCTACGGCCGTCGAGGCGGTCACCGTTTCCACCTCCAGCACGCTGACGGTCGTGCGCAAACCCATGCTCACCAGGTTTTCCAGCAAGCCGCACAAATGGGCTCTCTGCCCGGCCGAGCCGCGCGTTTCGGTATCGGTCATGCCGCCGACCAGCGGGCGGGTACCACGCCCCGGCTCGCGGCTGATCAGGCCCTCGGTGGCCAGTTGTTCCAGCGCGCGCCGAACAGTGACACGCGCGACACCGAATTGCTGCATCAGCGCCAGTTCGCCTGGCAGCCCCCGCTCAAAACGGCCCTCATGCAATTGCTCGCGCAAGACCAGATAAATCTGGTGGTACTTGGGCATGGGCATGAGCGCTGACATGGGTTGGCATCCTAAGACTCGTCCCATTGTCCTGTCAATGGGACATTTGACCGCGCAAATGTCCCAAGGGTTTTCCCTTGCCGCAAAGAGTAGCCCGCGATTTCCACGGCGGGCTGATGCAAGCCCTGGTTCATGGCCAACAACCGCTGTCAGCGAAAAACCAACGGGGATACAAGGCACCGGCCCTGCAAGCCCGAATGCCGCAGGGAGGAATCAGCGCAGGAAAACCAGGTAGAGCAGGGCCACAATGGCCAACGCGCCAACCAGTATGAAAAGCGCAGACTTCTTCTCGGGGCTGGGCTCTTCGGCAAGCACGGCCGGCTGCGTCAGCAGTGCTGGCATGGTGGTATTGGAATCCATAACGACGTCCTTTGGGAGTACAAATTTTCACGGGTCTTTTGCCCGATGCGAAATATTCTATGATGGGTTCGCCATGAAATCCACCGCCACATCCTTGCTGGCCACGCTTTTTTGGCCGGCTGCGCCAAAGTGAGCGGCACGACCCTTCGGCTGCTGTCCACGGGCAAACCGCCTGGCACCGTGCCCGAAGGAGGGGCGCGGCCGCAGTAGCCGATGCGCGAATGCAATTTTTTCTGATGAGGGTCACCCACGATGGATTTCGAGTACCCACCCAAAGTCCTGGCCCTGTGCCGACAGCTCGAAGCCTTCATGGAGCGCTACCTGCTGCCCTACAACGCAGCCTGGCACCAGGCGGTGTCGCAGGGTGTTTATCCCCCGCCCTTCATCGAGGACCTCAAGACATTGGCCCGCTCCGAAGGCCTGTGGAACTTCTTCTTGCCGGGCCTGCGCGAGGACGAGCCCGGCACGCGGCTGAGCAACCTGGAATACGCTCCGCTGGCCGAAATCATGGGCCGGTTGCCCTGGGGCCCCGAGGTGTTCAACTGCAGCGCGCCGGACACCGGCAACATGGAACTGCTGCACCTGTTTGCCACGCCCGGGCAAAACCAGCAATGGCTGCGCCCGCTGCTTGAAGGCACGATGCGTTCGGCCTTTGCGATGTCGGAGCCGGATGTCGCCTCCAGCGACCCCACCAACCTCCAGACCACGATGCGCCATGACGGGGAGCAGCTCGTGCTCAATGGCCGCAAATGGTTCATCACCGGTGCGGCCCATCCGGCCTGCAAGCTGCTGATCGTGATGTGCCGCAACGCCGGCAACGACGGTGGCGACAACGGCAAGCATCACCAGCACAGCATGGTGCTGGTACCCATGGACTCGCCCGGCCTCACCGTGGTGCGCAACATCCCGATCATGCAACACCATGCGCCGGAGGGACACTGCGAAATCCTGCTGCGCGATGTGCGCGTGCCGGCCAGCCACCTGCTGGGACAGGAGGGCGAGGGTTTTGCCATGGCCCAGGCACGGCTGGGGCCGGGCCGCATCCACCATTGCATGCGCACCATCGGCCAATGCGAGCTGGCGCTCGCGCTGATGTGCGAGCGCACGCTGGAACGGCAAGCCTTCGGCAAGCATCTGTCCGACTTTGCCAATGTGCAGGACTGGATCGCCGAGTCGCGCCTGGAGATCGACCAGGCCCGGCTGCTGGTGCTGCGCACCGCCTGGATGCTCGACCACCGCGACCGCAAGGACAGCCGCAACGATGTCGCGGCCATCAAGGTGGTGGCGGCACGGCTGCAGACGCGGGTGGTGGACCGGGCGATGCAGGTGTTCGGTGCCATGGGCCTGTCACCCGACACGCCGCTGGCCTGGTTCTGGACCTGGGGCCGCGCCATGCACCTGCTCGACGGGCCGGATGAAGTGCATCTGCGCGCCATCGCCCGCCACGAACTGGACCATGCCCGGGAGAACCTGGGCAGCCTGACCGACTACTTCACCACGCCGGAGCAATTGCGGGCCGAGCCACATATTCAGTAAATCCATGCTGTGCAATGACCCAAGCGAGCCGCCTGCACACGCCGCCTAGGTCAACTGGAGAAGTTCAGCACCATGCAAGCCGCCACGCCCAGTGTCCTCGTGGTGATAGCCAGTCGTGCAATCAGTCTCTTCCAACTCATCCCATGTCTCCATGCTCTGGGTTCTGCTGCAATGCCCGGCACCCTCATGGAGTGATCTGCACGATGCGGCGAGGGAAACCCTGATCCCATGAAAAAAGCCCGCCAGCTTGAGAGCTGGCGGGCTTGGCATGAGCCTTGTGCTGGATCAGCGGGCCGGTTTGGCGGCGCGCTTGGCGGCGTCACGCGGCACGAAGACCTTGCCGCCGTTGCCGGGCTTGGCAAACGAGGGCTTGGCGCCAAAGGCGGGCTTGCGGGCAGCAAAATCGCCGCGCGGGGCAAAGTCACCACGCGGGGCCGAGCCTTCACGGCGGCCATCACCCGCAAAACGGTCATTGAAGCCGCCCTTGCGCTCGTAGCTGCGGCCTTCCGGGGCGCCGTCATTGCTTCTGTTTTGAAAGCCGCCATCGCGCGGCTGGTAAGGGCCACGGGCATTTCGGTCAGCGAAACCGGGGCGATCGCCACCGAAGCCGCCGGCATTGCCACGCGGAGCGCCGAAAGCGGGACGGTCCCCGCCGCCGAACTTGCGGTCGCGCGAGAAGTTGTCGTTGCTGGGGCCACGGCTGTTGCGGCCGCCGAAGTTGCCGCTGGGGCGCGACTCGGGCAGGCGTTGCTTGGGTTCCAGGCCGGGGATGACTTCGGCCTTGATCGGCTGGCGGCTGTAGGCTTCGATGTCGAAGATCTTGCGGCGGTCACGGAACTCGGCAAAGGTGATGGCCAGGCCGTCACGACCGGCGCGGCCGGTACGGCCGATGCGGTGGGTGTAGTCCTCGGCCTTCATCGGCAAGCCGAAGTTGAAGACGTGGGTGATGGTGGGCACGTCGATGCCGCGTGCGGCGACGTCGGTGGCCACCAGGATCTGCACCTGGCCCTGGCGCAATGCCATCAGGCGGCGGTTGCGCAGGCCCTGGCTCAGGGCGCCGTGCAGGGCCACGGCGTCGAAGCCGTCTTGCTGCAGGTCATTGGCCAAGCCGTCGCATTCGATTTGCGTGCTGGCAAACACGATGGCCTGGTTGATGCCGGCGTCCCGCAGCCAGTGGTCGAGCAGCTTGCGCTTGTGCTGGGCGTTGTCGGCCCAGAACAGCACCTGCTTGATGTTGACGTGCTTTTCCTGCGGGTTGTCGATCTGGATCTTCTTGACGGAAGCGCCGTTGTCGTGCATCACGCGCATGGCCAGTTGCTGGATGCGAGGCGCGAAGGTGGCGCTGAACATCATGGTCTGGCGGCGCTGGCTGGTGAGCTGGTTGATCTCGGCCAGGTCGTCGGAAAAACCGAGGTCCAGCATGCGGTCGGCTTCGTCCACCACCAGGAACTGCACCTGGTCGAGCTTGATCTGCATCGAGCGCTGCAGGTCCAGCAGACGGCCGGGCGTGGCGACCACGAGGTCGGCGTTCTGCAGCTTGGCGATCTGCAATTGGTAGGGCATGCCACCGACGATGTTGGCAACGCGCAGGCCGCGGCAATGCTTGACGAGGTCGATCGCGTCGTGGGCCACCTGCTGCGCGAGTTCGCGCGTGGGGCAGACGATCAGCGCGCCGGGGGTGGCGGCCTTGAAGTTGCGCGGGTTGGTCGGGTCCTTGCGCTTGGAGCGCTTCGGGGGCTCCTGGCCTTTGGCCACAGCGTCGGCCACGGCTTGATCGAAATCGGCGCGCTCCTGGGCTTCGGCCTGGGCGCGTTGCACCAGCAGGGTGTGCAGGGTCGGCAGCAGGAAAGCCGCGGTCTTGCCGCTGCCGGTCTGGCTGGAGACCATCAGGTCGACAAAGCGTTGCGGCTCATTGCCCTGGACAACAGCGGGCAGCGCCAGCGGAATCACCTGGCTTTGCACCTGGGTGGGCTGGGTATAGCCCAGGTCGGTCGTGGCCTGGATCAGTTCAGGGGCCAGGCCCATGAGCACAAAGCCGTTGGGCAGAGCTGCCTCAGGCGAGGCCTGCACGGCTTCGGTGGAAATGGATTCGGCAAGCGCAAGCTCGCCCGATACGTCAAAAGTGTCGGTCATGGATTTACTCATACGCGAGCACCGCAGGGGCTGCGGCTGCTCCGTCAATGGTTAAAAAACATCAACCATCAAACGGAACCTGCGCTGGCTTCGGAAGCCTGCACCGGGGACCCATCTAGGCCGCAGGGCCCGGGGTCCGGTGTGTGAAGGGAGATGCACAATCTGCGTTGCCTTTTGCAGCGCAGCTTTGGATTATGGCACAGATTCGGGTTTTTACCTAGAAAAACTTGAGCACTGCCGGTCACGCCAGCTTCACGAAGTGCTCCCGGTAGTGCAGCAGCTCGTCGATGGACTCGTGCACATCGGCCAGCGCTGTGTGCTTCTGCTGTTTCTTGAAGCTGTTGTAGATCTCGGGCCGCCAGCGTTTGGCCAGTTCCTTGAAAGTGCTGACATCGATGTTGCGGTAGTGGAAAAAGGCTTCCAGCCGCGGCATGTACTTCACCAGGAAACGCCGATCCTGGCCGATGCTGTTGCCGCACATCGGCGCCGTGCCCTTGGAGACGTACTGGCTCAGGAAGGCGATCAATTGCGCTTCGGCCTCGGCCTCGGACAGGGTGGAGGCCTTGACCTTGTCGATCAGGCCGCTGCGGCCATGGGTGCCCTTGTTCCAGGCGTCCATCTTGTCGAGCTGCTCGTCGCTCTGGTGAATCACCAGCACCGGGCCTTCGATGCGGGGCTCCAGTTGGGGACCGGTGACGATGACGGCGATTTCAATGAGGCGCTCGGCCTCGGGGTCCAGACCGGTCATCTCGCAATCGAGCCAGACCAGGTTCAGGTCGGATTTGGAAAGGGGGGAATTCGTATCTGCCATGGCTCCGATTGTCGCCGATGGCCTAAACTCCGAGCCTATGAATGCGCCCTTCTCTCCTTCCCTCGCCCTGACCCTGGCCTTTGCGCTGTCGCTGCTGCTCGGACTGCTGCTGAAATTCTGGCTGGCCACGCGCCAGATCCGGCATGTGGCAGGCCACCGCCAGGCCGTACCCGCCGCCTTCACCAGTTCCATCACGCTGGCAGCGCACCAGAAGGCCGCTGACTACACCGTTGCCAAGACCCGCTTTGGCCTGCTGGAACTGGCTGCCGGCACCGTCGTGTTGATGGGCTGGACGCTGCTGGGCGGATTGAATGCCGTGAACCAGGCTTTGGTTTCCTGGCTCGGGACCGGCATGGTGCAACAGCTGGCCCTGATCGCGGCCTTCGGGCTGATCGGCGGCCTGATCGAGCTGCCGCTCGCGCTGTACCAGACCTTCGTGATCGAGGAACGCTTTGGCTTCAACAAGATGACTTTCAAGCTCTGGCTGGTGGACCTGCTCAAGTCCAGCCTGATCGGTGCACTGATCGGCCTGCCGATCGCCGCGCTGATCCTGTGGGTCATGGGAGCGGCAGGGCTGCTCTGGTGGCTGTGGGCCTGGGGCATCTGGATGGGCTTCAACCTGCTGTTGCTGCTGATCTACCCCACCTTCATCGCCCCGCTGTTCAACAGGTTCCAGCCGCTGGAAGACGAGTCGATCAAGTCGCGCGTGACGGCTCTGATGCAGCGCTGCGGCTTTGCCGCCAAGGGCTTGTTCGTGATGGACGGCAGCCGCCGCAGCGCCCATGCCAACGCCTATTTCACCGGGTTCGGTGCGTCCAAGCGGGTGGTGTTTTTTGACACGCTGCTGGCGAAACTGAGCCCCGGCGAGATCGACGCCGTGCTGGCCCATGAACTCGGCCACTTCAAGCACCGGCACATCATCAAGCGCATCGTCAGCCTGTTTGCCCTGAGCCTGGCCGGTTTTGCGCTGCTGGGCTGGCTGACCACGCAGCTTTGGTTCTATACCGGCCTGGGCGTGAATCCCAACGTGACCGGCCCCAACAACGCGCTGGCGCTGCTGCTGTTCGTGATGGTGACGCCGATTTTCAGCTTCTTCATCTCGCCGCTGCTGGCGCTGTTTTCGCGCAAGCACGAGTTCGAGGCCGATGCCTATGCCGTGGCGCAAACCAGCGGCGCGGACCTGGCCAGCGCCTTGCTCAAGCTCTATGAGGACAATGCCTCCACGCTGACGCCCGACCCGGTGTACGTGAAGTTCTACTACTCGCACCCACCGGCCTCCGAGCGGCTGGCGCGGCTGGCGGCATGACTGTCCTCTTGAAAAAAAATCAGGCTCCTGCCCTTGGCCGGCGGGCGCTGAAAGCCACTGAAATCGTGGCCAGCCTGGCCCGCCTGGAAGGCTGGAAGCTGACGGGCGACGGCGCGGACTTGGCCATCGAGAAAAGCTGGACCTTTGCAGATTACTTCGAGACCGTGGCCTTTGTGAATGCGGTGGCTTTTCTGGCGCACCGGCAGGATCATCATCCCGAGCTGCTGGTGCAACACCACCGCTGCGTCGTGCGCTTCCATACCCACGATGTGGACGGCCTCTCCCCTGTCGATTTTGAATGCGCGGCACTGGTTGATGCCCTGCTGGCCTGAGGTTTCGTCTTGACTACCCACGTGACCCTGGACAGCGGATTGGTGGTCGCCGGCCATGGCCGTCACTTCATGGTCGAAACCCCGGCGGGCCGGCGGCTGATCTGCCACCCGCGCGGCAAGAAAAGCCAGGCCGTGGTGGGAGACCGGGTGCTGTGGCAGGCCACGGGCGACGAAGGCACGATCGAGAAAATCGAGGAGCGGCGCAATCTGTTTTACCGCCAGGACGAGGTTCGCACCAAGTCCTTTGCGGCCAATCTGGACCAGGTGCTGATCCTGATTGCGGCTGAGCCCGAGTTTTCTGAAAGCCAGCTGGCCCGCGCACTGATTGCGGCCGAGGCTGAGCGCATTACCCCGGTCATTGCGCTCAACAAGAGCGATCTGGCCGAGCCGTTTGCCCGCGCCTGGGAGCGGCTGGCACCGTATCGGCGCATGGGCTACACCGTGCTGCCGCTGGCCCTGAATCCGGCCAGCGGCAGTGCCGCAGCGGCCATCGCCCCGTTGCAGGAACTGCTGGCGGGCAAGACCACCCTGGTGCTGGGTCCCTCGGGGGCTGGCAAAAGCACGCTGATCAATCTGCTGGTACCTGGTGCCAGCGTGCTGACAAACGAGATCTCCACCGCCCTGAACTCGGGCAAGCACACCACCACCAGCACCAGTTGGTATTGGGTGGACGAAGCCAGGACGACGGCGTTGATCGATTCGCCGGGTTTCCAGGAATTCGGCCTGCAGCACATCGATCCGATGCACCTGGCCAGCCTGATGCCCGACCTCAAACCCTGGATTGCGAACTGCAAGTTCTACAACTGCACCCATCTGCATGAGCCCGGCTGCGGCGTGATGGCAGCCCTGAAATCAGGCGCTGTCCCTCAGGATATCAGCCCGACACGCTACAAGATTTATAGCGACCTGTTTGCCGAGTTGTCGCAGCGACGCTACTAGGGACCCTCTGCATCCCTAACCCAGCAGCCGCGCCAGCGTCAGCAGCGCCAGCAACACCATCCACATCACGACCGAGCGCCACACCAGGCCGACAATGCTGCGCAGGTGGGCCAATTCAGGCACCGGCCGGGTTGCCGCCACCATGGACACCGGCTCTTCCTCACCTTCACCCGGGCTGGCCGCCGCCCCGCCCAGGCACACATTCACGGCCCCGGCCGTGGCCGCCACAATCACGCCATCGTTGTCGGCATGCGGCAGCGTCTCATAGCTGCGCCAGCTGTCGATGGCCTCCTCGAAACTGCCGACCACGGCAAAGCCCAGCGCCGTGATTCGGGCCGGTATCCAATCCACCAGGTGCCAGGCCCTGCCGGCGGCACCGCGGGCGGCATCGCTGACCGGCTGCCCCTGCTGGCTCGACAGATAGGGCCAGTAGCGGGTGACGAATTCGGCCAGGCGATAAAACACGGCCCCGGCAGGCCCCAGCCCCAGGACAGCCAGGACGGAGAACCAGCTCAGCACGCCAAACACATGGCGGTGCGCCGACACCACCGAATGCTCGATCACGTGGCGGATGATTTCCTGGCGCGGCAGCTCGCTCGCATCGATCTGCTGCCATTCGGCCAGCAGGCTGCGCGCGCGCGCCTCGTCGCCCTCGTCCAGCGCCTTGCGGATATCGGTGAAGTGATGGCTGAATTGCCGAAAGCCCAGCGTGGCATAGAGTACGGCGATGCTCCACAGCATCGCCACGGGCCAGCCGATCAGGGCCAGCAGCAGCCAGTAAATGCCCAGCGCGACCAGCGACGGCCCGCCCACCGCCAGGCTCCAGGCCAGCCAGCCATGCGCCGGCTTGCCGGCGTCGAAACTGCGGATCACCCAGCGTACCCAGCCGCGCATGCTGGCATGCACCAGATTGCCGCTGGCCAGCGGACGCGCCTGCTCCAGCAACAGGGCCAGCAGGATGGAGAAAAAGCTCATGCTGCGATCATAGCGGCGGCTCGTGCGGGCCACGCACGTTGCAGCCCGTTCAAGCGGCCATGAAACGGTAAAAATTCCGCAACATGCCGGCGGTGGCGCCCCAGATGAAGCGCTCGATGTCGTCGTCCTGGTAAGGCATGGAAAACCAGTCGCGCCGCAAGCCTTCGGCCACCAGGCTGTGGCGCCGATGGTTGGCGGGATCCATGAGAAAGGCCAGCGGGACCTCGAACACGTCGGCCACCTCGCCCGGATTGGGCGCCAGTGTGAAGCCCGGCCGCACCAGGGCGACCACCGGGGTGATGATGAAGGCGCTGCCCGTGGTGTAGAGCGGCAAGGTGCCCAGCACCTGCACAAAGTCCGCTGCCAGGCCGACTTCCTCCTCGGCTTCGCGCAAGGCGGTGGCAATCACGTCGGCATCGGTTTTGTCCACCTTCCCGCCCGGAAAGGCGATCTGCCCCGAGTGGTTGGCCAGGTGGCGGGTGCGCTGGGTCAGCAGCACCGTGGGCTGCTCCCGTGCGACCACGGGCACCAGCACGGACGCCTGTACCGGCGCGCGCCGGGTAAAGCGCGGCTCTGCCCGGACTTCCGGCTCCCAGGACGGTGGCGCCCCAAAACGCTGCCGCAGGGCCTCGGGCCGCAGCCGGGCCAGCGGCACCGCCGGCAGATGGCCATCAACGCCCGCCACGGGAATGGTGCGCGGGTCGAAGTCGGGCAGTTTGGACAGCGGGGTGAAGTGGTCGGAGGACGACACCGTTGATACCAGAAAAAAATTAGAGTTAAGCGCAGCGGTCGGCGAAAAAAAAGCCGCCACAGGCTTGCGCCGGGCGGCTTTCGGACCAATGCAACCGGGCTTTAAGCGGCGCTTGCCTTGGTGGCCAGTTTTTCCTTGATACGGGCCGACTTGCCGCTGCGGTCGCGCAGGTAGTACAGCTTGGCACGGCGCACGTCGCCGCGGCGCTTGACTTCGATGCTGGCGATCAGCGGGCTGTAGGTCTGGAACGTACGTTCCACGCCTTCGCCGCTGGAGATCTTGCGCACGATGAAGCCGCTGTTGAGGCCGCGGTTGCGCTTGGCAATCACGACGCCTTCGTAGGCCTGAAGGCGCTTGCGGGTGCCTTCAACCACATTGACGCTCACGATCACGGTGTCGCCGGGAGCGAACTCGGGGAGTTTCTTGCCAAGGCGAGCAATTTCTTCTTGCTCAAGGGTCTGGATCAGGTTCATGGTTTCCTCACGTGATCATGTTCGCGCCAGCGTCGGAATGACACAAGATGCGGGGCCTACAAGGCCCCAGCGGCCGGACAGAGGATCGAAAAGCTTTTGATTATAGCAAAACTGCCCTGGCTCAAGCCAGCCGGGCCAGGCAGGCTTCGTCCTGGGGGCTCAAGCGCCCGGCTGCCCGGGCCTGCCGGATGAGCTCCGGCCGCAGGCGGGCCGTGAGCTGCAGGCGCTGGTCGCGGCGCCAGCGCTCGATCTGGGCGTGATGACCCGAGAGCAGCACTTCGGGCACGGTTTGCCCGTTCCAGACTTCCGGGCGGGTGTAATGCGGACAGTCCAGCAGCCCGTCGAGCGCCGGATTGAAGCTGTCGAACTGGTGGCTTTCCTGGTCGCTCAGCACCCCCGGCTGCAGGCGCGCCACGGCATCGAGCAGGGCCATGGCGGCGATCTCGCCGCCCGAGAGCACGAAGTCCCCCAGGCTGATCTGCTCGTCCACACAGGTGTCGATGAAGCGCTGGTCGATGCCTTCGTAGCGGCCGCAGACCAGGATCGCCCCTGCGCTGCCCGCCCAGCGCTCGACTGCGGCATGGTTGAGCGGTCGGCCCAAGGGTGAGAAAAGCACCACGGGCGCCCGATCGGCGCGTTCTTCACGCACTTTCTGCAGACAACGCTCCAGCGGCTCGGCCATCATGACCATGCCGGGACCGCCGCCAAAGGGGCGGTCATCGACCCGGCGGTAATTGCCTTCGGCGAAGTCGCGCGGGTTGCTCAAACGGACATCGACCTGGCCCGATTCAAAGGCACGCCGGGTGATGCCCGTGGTGAGCACGGGCGCAAACAGCTCGGGAAACAGCGTCAGGACATCGAACCGCATGGGGGCCGGGCTCATCTGAACGGCTCAGTAGTCGGGTTGCCAGTCGACCTGGATGCGGCGTGCGGCCAGGTCCACGTCATCGACAAAGGCAGCAACAAAAGGAATCATGCGCTCGTGCGGCTTGCCGTCCTGCTCGCAAGCGATCACCAGCACCGTCTGCGGCCCGGTGGAAAGCAACTCGCGCACTTGGCCCAGCGCCACACCTTCGCGGTTGACGACATCCAGGCCGATCAGGTCAATCCAATAGAACTCATCGGATGCGGTGCTGGGAAAGCTCGATCGCGCCACGAAAATGCGGGCGCCGCGCAGCGCCTCGGCGGCATTGCGGTCGCTGACATCGCGGGCGCAGGCCACCACCGAGCCGGAATGCTCCTTGGCCTCCACGATGGCCAGCTTGACCGTGCCGGAAAAGGTCTTGGGACCCTTTTCGGCCGGCAGCAGAAACCAGCGTTTGGAAGAAAAAAGCGCCTCGGGAACGGCGCTGTGGGACAGGACCTTGAACCAGCCCTTGATGCCCCAGGCATCCAGGATGCGCCCGACTTCGATGGCGTCCGCTGGCAATTCAGCGGGTTCCAGCTTGGATAACATGCTGGAGGTTGAAAATCAGGCGCCGCCGGACCGCTCCAAGGCGACTACGGCCCCCTCGGGGGGCAGCGCAGCACGCGAAGCGGCAAGCGTGGGGGCCATGAAAATCAGGCCGCCTTCTTGGCGGCCTGCTGGATCAGGCGCTCCACGGTCGGGGAAGCCTGCGCACCCACGCCCTGCCAGTAGGTCAGGCGGTCCTGTGCAATGCGGATGCTTTCCTCATTGGCCGTGGCGATCGGGTTGTAAAAACCGATGCGTTCGATGAAGCGGCCGTCGCGACGGTTGCGCTTGTCGGAAACAACGATGTTGAAAAACGGGCGAGCTTTTGCACCGCCACGGGCGAGTCGAATGACGACCATGATTTATCCTTAGGGTGCCGGAAAGAATCCAGCCTTGAATCACATCATTCAGTGCTTGAGACACGCGACATGACCACCCGGCCAGCGACACACTGAATAGCTTTTTATTATAACCTTTTTACTTTTTATGCCCACCATCCGCTCGCGCGGCATACGGACGGGGCACCGCAAACACCATTTCCCCGCGACAATAGACCCCATGATGAAAAACAAGACACTGGCAGCCTGGCTCGCCTTTCTGGGCGGCCCCCTGGGCCTGCACCGCTTCTACCTGCACGGGCTGACCGACCTCCTCGGCTGGCTGCTGCCCATTCCCTCCGCCTTGGGCTGGTACGGGGTGCAGCGGGTGCAGCAATTCGGCGTAGATGACCACTGGAGCTGGGTCCTGATCCCGCTGTTGGGATTCACCATCGCCGCGTGCGGTCTCACCGCCATCGTCTATGGCCTGATGCCGCCGGAAAAGTGGAATGCGCGCTTTAACGCAGGCGCTGCTGCCGACGCCCCCGCGGGGCGCACCCGATGGCTGACCATCGGGGCGATTGTCTGCGCGCTGCTGGTGGGCACCACGGCGCTGATGGCTAGCATTGCCTTCAGCTTCCAGCGCTATTTCGAATACCAGATCGAAGAGGCGCGCCAGATCAGCCAATAAGCGCCCTCGCCGGGCTCAGAACAAGCCGAGGCTGACCCAGTAGGCCACGATCGCCACAAAGGCACTGGCCGGAATGGTGAGTATCCAGGCCCAGATGATGTTGCCGGCCACGCCCCAGCGTACAGCGCTGGCGCGCTGAGCCGAGCCGACGCCGACAATGGCGCCGGTAATGGTATGGGTGGTGGACACCGGGATGCCCATGGCAGTCGCCAGGAACAGCGTGATGGCCCCTCCGGTCTCGGCACAGAAACCACCGACCGGCTTGAGCTTGGTGATTCTCTGGCCCATGGTCTTGACGATGCGCCAACCACCGAACATGGTACCGGCACCGATGGCCAGGTAGCAGCTCACCACGGTCCAGATGGGCGGCGACTTGTCAACGGACGTCACAAAACCCGTGGCAATGAGCAGCATCCAGATGATGCCGATGGTCTTTTGTGCATCGTTGCCGCCGTGACCCAGGCTATAGGCCCCGGCCGAGACCAGTTGCATGCGGCGGAACCAGCGATCGACCCGGGACGGCGTAGCCCGCCGGAACACCCAGGCCACCAGCAGCATCATCAGGGAGCCCAGCAGGAAGCCCAGTAGCGGCGAAACAAAGATGAAGATCACCGTCTTGAGGATGCCGCTCGAAATCAGCGCCTCCGTACCGGCCTTGCCGATGACGGCTCCCGCGATGCCGCCAATCAACGCGTGGGACGAACTGCTGGGGATGCCGTAATACCAGGTGATGAGGTTCCAGCTGATGGCGCCGATCAGCGCCCCGAACACGACATGGGTATCGACAACCCCCGGCTGCACAATGCCCTTGCCGACCGTGGCGGCCACGCTGAGGTGGAAGATGAAAAGGGCCAGGAAGTTGAAAAATGCGGCAAACAACACCGCCTGCCCCGGCTTCAACACCCCGGTCGATACCACGGTGGCAATCGAGTTGGCGGCGTCATGAAACCCGTTCATGAAGTCGAACGCCAGTGCCAGGACCACCAGCAGTATCACCACCCAGAGGGCGCTCTGTACGCTTTCCATGCTGCGGGTCCGATCTATCAGGAATTTTCGAGGACGATGCCCTCGATCAGATTGGCCACATCCTCACACTTGTCGGTCACGGTCTCCAACAGCTCGTAGATCGCCTTGAGCTTGATCACCTCGCGCACATCGGGTTCTTCGCGGAACAGCTTGCTCATGGCCGCGCGCATCACGCGGTCGGCATCCGACTCGAGCCGGTCGATTTCCTCGCAGGTCTTGAGCGCCGCCTCGGCAGTTTTGGGATCGGCAATGTTTTCCAGCAAGTAGACGGCATCCTTGACGCGCTCGCAGCATTTCACGCTGAGTTCGGTCAAGCGCACGATTTCTTCAGTCATGTGGTGCACGTCGTACAAGGCCATGGTTTCGGCCGAATCCTGGAGCAGGTCGGCCACATCGTCCATGGTGTTGATCAGCGTGTGGATCTGCTCACGGTCGATCGGGGTGATGAAGGTCTTGTGCAGCGCCTTGTTGACGTCATGGGTGATGCGATCAGCCGCCCGTTCGGCGTTGTCCACGTCCCGGTTGTACTGGTCCCGCAGGTTGGTATCGCTGTAATGGGCCACCAACTGGGAGAAGGCCCGGGCCGCTTCCACGATACGGTCTGCATGCTGGTTGAACATCTCGAAGAAGTTGCCGTCGCGCGGCATCAGTTTCCCAAACAGCATGAAGCTCTCCTTGTTCCGGTCGGTTCAGCTAGACAACCAGTTGATAACGGCATGAAGTGTAACCGCCACATGCCCTGCCAAAACCACCTCAGGCACTGCGAAAGATGAAATAAACCGCCCCCACCATGCACAAGGCCGCCCAGACATAGTCCAGCTTGAACGGCTCTTTCAGGTACAGCATGGCGAAGGGAACGAACACGCTGAGCGTCACGACTTCCTGCACGATCTTGAGCTGACCCACCGTGAAGCCTGCCTGCTGGAAACCGATTCGGTTGGCCGGCACCTGCAACAGGTACTCGAACAGGGCAATGCCCCAACTGGCCAGCGCCGCCAGGTACCACGGTGCGGTCGCCAGGTTTTTCAGGTGCCCGTACCAGGCAAATGTCATGAAGATATTGCTGCCCACCAGCAGCAAGACCGTTTGCAGGGAAAGGGGAATGGACTGTAGCGTGTTCATGCAAGGAATTATCGCGGTACCGGGCGCCAGGCCCCTTGCCGCAGCCCCCTACATGCCGGGTTGGTAGAGCGCCGCCTGATTGCGGCCACGCCTCTTGGCAAGGTACATGGCGGCGTCCGCATTTCGCATCAGTGTCTGTTCATCGTTGCCATGCTCGGGGCAGATGGCCAGGCCAATGCTGGCTGAGATGTCCAGCGTTCGGCCTGCCACATGAAATGGCTGGCAAAGCGCGGCGCGTATCTTCTCGGCCACCATCAGGGCATCCTGCTCCCCTTCCAGCGAGGGCAGCAGCACCACGAATTCGTCACCGCCGATGCGTGCTACCGTATCGGACTCGCGCACACATTCGACCACCCGCCCGGCCACGGCCTTGAGCAGCAGGTCGCCCACTTCATGCCCCAGACTGTCATTGATCGGCTTGAACTGGTCCAGATCGAAATACATCAGCCCCAGGCTGGATTTTTCACGCCTGGCCCGAATGATGGCTTGTTCAAGCCGTTCCGTCAGCAGGGTCCGGTTGGGCAAATCGGTCAGGGCATCGTGCATGGCCAGATGGCGTATGCGCCCCTCGGCCGCCTTGCGGACCGTGATGTCTGAAAACACGGCCACATGGTGCGTCAGTTGCCCATGGTCATCCAGCACGCGTTTGATGGAAAGCCATTCGACATAGACCTCGCCGTTTTTTTTCCGGTTCAGCACCTCGCCCGACCAACCGCCGGTTTCGACCAATTGGGCCCACATCGTCTGGTAAAACGCTTTCGGATGCGTTTTCGCAGAAAGCAGGCTCGGATTGCGACCGATCACCTCCTCGGGTGAGTAGCCCGTGATGGTCGTGAAGGCCGGGTTGACCGAGATGATCTCGTTTTTTGGATTGGTGACGACCATGGCCTCGTCCGCAATATTGAACACCGCCGATGACAGCCGCAGTTCGTCTTCCCGTTGGCGGCGATCGGAAATGTCCGCATGGGTTCCGACCATGCGCAGTGGCCTGCCATCTGCAGCCCGGCGCACCACCATGCCCCGGGTGCGTACCCATTTCCAGCTGTCGTCCTTGCATCGCACACGAAACTCGAAATCAAAGTTGGAGGCCCGGTTCCGGAAATGATCTCTCATGCGGGCCAGCACCTGCGCCTTGTCCTCAGGATGGCAGCGCTGTTCCCATTTGGAGATATGGTTCATGCCGTCGTCCTCGGAGAAACCGAACATTTGCATGCCCAGTATTGAGAAGTGAATTTCACCGGTTTCAAGATTCCAGTCCCAGACCGAGAAGCCTCCGCCTTCGAGGGCCAAGCTCCAGCGCTGTTCGCTCTCGCGCAAGGCTTCGCTGATGCGCAACTGGCGGCGCCAGGAGCGGAGCCCCATCCAGGAGGAAAGTACCGTCATCAAGCTGAAGAGCAGCACCAGGACGCCTGTCTGGGCAGAATCCCACCACCAATCTCGCAGCGTATCCTGGGTTGACAGGCCAACGACCACATAGAAGGGGAAGTTCGCCAGCTGGTGGTAAGCGAACGTGCGCTCAATATGATCCGATGGGGATCGCGCGACATAGGTAACGCTGCCTGGATTGTCCTTCAGCAGGCTGCGAAGCTGGTCGGAGAGTGTGAATTGTCCGATCAACCCGACGCCTTCCTGAACCACGGGGTAACGGGCCATGGAGATATGTTCGACCGACCGCAGTGCCACCATCCCATGCGGACCCAAGGTCAAAGAGGCAAATTTCTTCACGAAATAATCGACCGGAATATTGCCATAGACAATGCCGGCGAAGGCACCATCCGGCCGGTTCAGGCGGCGGGACACCGGTATCACCCATTTCTTGCTGATTCCCGCCTGTACCGGTTTGGCGATGACGAGGCCGGCTTTCGGATTGCTCCGCTGCAAGACGAAATATTCGCTTTCACTCAGATCGATCACCGTCCCAGCCGACACGCCGTCGCCATGGCGAACAACCCCGTTAGCATCTGTGGCTCGCAGGCTGAAGGTTTCGGGCAAATGGGCTTGATGATCTGTCAAGACAGCATTGAGACGCGCTTTATCAAGCCCTTTGGCCGTGCTCTGTGCCTCGATCCCATCAACAACGATGAACAAAGCCAGGTCGATACGGTCAAACACGGCGCTGATCTCCCGCTCCAGCAACAGCGACAGGTTCTGCGCCGAGACGCGGGCCCGCGCTTCGTGTTCGAGCCGGTCCTCATGAATGGCAAAGGCCGCAAGCCCAACAACGGCCAGATTGAACAGCACGATCCCCGCCACCATTCGTGCGGTGAAATTGCGGGGAAACCGAAAGAACGAAGAAAAATCCAGCAAGGCGCAGGTTCTCAAAATGGTCGCACTCCCTGCTGATATCGTCGTTTTGCGCCAATTCTATAAGAAGCCACTTATGAAATAGTGATTGAATACAACAAAAAAAGCCCTGTTGTTGCGACAACAGGGCTTTGTACCTGTTTTCACAGGTTGGATGAACCGGAAACGTCAGACAGCGACCTGATCAGCCACGTCCTTGTACTCCGCGATCTGGTCGAAGTTGAGGTACTTATAGACCTTGTCGCCGTTAGCAGACAACACCCCCATGTCGACCAGGTACTCGGCCTTGGTCGGGATGCGACCCAGCTTGGAGGCGATGGCTGACAGTTCGGCCGAGCCCAGGTACACGTTGGTGTTCTTGCCCAGGCGATTCGGGAAGTTGCGGGTGCTGGTGGACATCACCGTGGCGCCTTCCTTGACCTGCGCCTGGTTGCCCATGCACAGGCTGCAACCCGGCATTTCCATGCGGGCACCGGCCGCGCCGAACACGCCGTAGTGGCCTTCTTCGGTCAATTGGTGCGCATCCATCTTGGTGGGTGGCGCCATCCACAGCTTGACCGGGATGTCCTTGCGGCCTTCCAACAGCTTGGAAGCGGCACGGAAGTGGCCGATATTGGTCATGCACGAGCCGATGAACACCTCGTCGATCTTGGCCCCGGCAACGTCCGACAGGGTTTTGGCATCGTCCGGATCGTTCGGACAGCAGACGATGGGTTCGCTGATTTCGTTCATGTCAATCTCAAGCACGGCGGCGTACTCGGCGTCCTTGTCGGCCTTGAGCAGTTGCGGCTTGGCCAACCATTTTTCCATCTCCTTGATGCGGCGGGTGATGGTGCGCGCGTCGGCATAGCCGTTGGCAATCATGGACTTGAGCAGAACGATATTGGAGTTGAGGTACTCAATCACGGGGGCCGTATTGAGCGCCACTGTGCAGCCCGCCGCCGAGCGCTCGGCGGAAGCGTCAGCCAGCTCAAAGGCCTGCTCGATTTTGAGGTCTGGCAAGCCTTCAATCTCCAGAATGCGGCCGGAGAAAATGT
>Ga0210129_1000069_pt1 | contig 26851 bp, 28 predicted proteins | sample WestPond_Cattail_2_FD_185582 | JGI IMG/M metagenome (GOLD analysis project Ga0210129, IMG submission 185582) | Wetland microbial communities from the San Francisco Bay, California, USA, that impact long-term carbon sequestration -... | ecosystem: Environmental > Aquatic > Marine > Wetlands ... | reverse complement strand
ACGCAGTCAACATGGGCTTGGGTGCTGCTGCAAATGCCACGATTGCCTTGGATACTGCATCCATCTCGACGGCCAATGTGTTGACGGTGGCCGGGTCCAATAATACTATCCAGCGCGTGGATTCTGCGTTGACTTCTGTGAGCGCTCTGCGGAGCACCTTTGGGGCCATCCAGAACCGGTTTGAGTCGGTGATTGCCAACCTGAGCACCACGGCGGAAAACCTGACGGCTTCGCGTTCACGCATCCAGGACGCTGACTTTGCCGTAGAAACCGCCAATCTGTCGCGTTCGCAGATCCTGCAGCAGGCTGGTACGGCCATGGTGGCCCAAGCCAACCAGTTACCGCAGGGCGTGTTGCAGCTATTGAAATAGGACCGGGGGAAATAACCTTAACTGGAGTTCGAATTTGCCCTAAAGTTTGCGGGATTCGTGCCGATAGGTGGGATAGGCGTCAGTCTGGCTGGCGCCTATTTTCATTTGGGGTGTGCGAAAAAGCAGGCATGGACAGCCTCTTTTTTCAAGATTGACTTAAGTTTCCGTCCATTTCGTCCGAAACGCTTAGCAACGGGTTCCTTTTCGGAGCTCGTCGTCCGGCAAGCGCCACCGAGGTGTTCCGGTCATGGCGGTCAGTCTTCGGATTGGCGTTGAGATTGGCAGCAATGCCGGATTTATTCAGCTTTAAAGGAGCTTCAAATGTCTTCGATTATCAATACGAACATCAATTCGTTGAATGCACAACGTCACTTGGCGACGAACCAGGCCTCGCTGGCCACCTCCATGCAGCGCCTGTCTTCGGGCTTGCGTATCAACAGCGCCAAGGACGATGCGGCCGGCCTGGCGATTTCGACCCGCTTTACCACCCAGATCAATGGTTTGAACCAGGCGGGGCGCAATGCCAATGACGGCATCTCGCTGTCGCAGACGGCTGAGGGCGCTCTGGGAGAAGTTACTAACAACTTGCAACGTATCCGCGAACTGGCGGTTCAATCTGCCAACTCCACCAACTCTTCTTCCGACCGTGCAGCGCTGGATCAGGAGGTGCAGCAGCGTCTGGCTGAAATCGACCGTGTTGCTTCGCAAACCTCGTTTAACGGCCAAAAGATTTTGGACGGCTCCTTCGGCAATGCCACGTTCCAAGTCGGTGCCAATGTGGGCGAGACCATTTCCGTTGGTCTGAATACCAGCATGCGTGCGACGGCCATCGGTCAGATTGCTACTTCAACCTCCACCGCTGCTGCCGGCGTGGGCGCAACCGCATTGGGCGGCACCGGTACCATCGCCGTGGGTTCAAGCGCCGCAGTGACGATCAAAGCATCGGTTGCCGGAGCGGCAGTAGGCCAGAACGCCGGCAGCGCTTATTCCAAGGCGCTTGCGATCAATGCGGCAGGCGTACCGGGCTTGACCGTATCGGCCAGCACCACGACGGAATTCGCCATCGCGGCGACGACCACAACCGGTACCGCGGGTACGGCGGTTGCAACTGCTACTTATAGCCTGACCATCAATGGGCAGGCAATCTTCGCCGGCTTTGATTCTTCGACGGGTGCCGTGTTGACCTCGCAGCAGATTACCGATGCGATCAATGCACAGTCGTCCAATACCGGCGTCTCGGCTGCACTGAGTGGCGCCAAGCTGCTGCTGACGGCTGCTGACGGGCGTGATATCAACATCGGCCAATTGGAAGGCACCGGCGTTGCTGGCGGCATAGCCGCAGGTACGCTGCAGGCCGCAACGGCCACCACACCGGCTTACCTGGCGGGTTCTATCGGTGCGACCCTGGCCGGTGGTGCGGCAAACTTTGCGACCAATGGCAGTGGTACCAATAGCGGGCAACTGACCTTCTCCGCACAAAACAATATCACTATCACGACTGACGGCGTCAATATGGGATTTGCGAACGCGGCAACGACGATCGCGCTGGACACAAATACCATTTCCGGCGTTGACGTGAAAACGGTTTCTGGCGCTAACAACACGATTCAGCGCATCGACTCCGCGCTCACTTCGGTGAGTTCCCTGCGCAGTACCTTCGGTGCTATTCAGAACCGCTTTGAGTCGGTGATTGCCACCTTGAGCGCTACTTCGGAAAACCTGACCGCTTCGCGCTCACGGGTGCAGGACGCTGACTTCGCTTCTGAAACCGCCAACCTGTCGCGTTCGCAGATCCTGCAACAAGCCGGTACCGCCATGGTGGCGCAGGCCAACCAGTTGCCGCAAGGTGTGCTGGCCCTGCTGCGCTGATTGGCGGCGTGGATAAGTTGCTTGGCACTTGCGGGTGCCGGCAATTTTCAAGGCGGCGACGGGCGATGGCCTGTCGCCGTTTTTGGCCTTTGGAAAACACGTGCTTTTCGGGGTTTACGGCCGGGGTGGGCGTAAGATAATTCGGCGATAGGGCTTGAACAGGAGGCTTCAATGGCTACCATCTCATCAGCCGGCATCGGAAGTGGGCTTGACGTCAACAGCATTGTTACCAAATTGGTGGATCTTGAAAAGCAGCCGCTCAAACTGCTGACGGTCAAAGCGACGAATATTCAAAGTCAGATATCTGCCTTCGGGCAGATCCAGTCGCAAGTCTCCGCGCTCACCGACGTTGCTACGCGAATCTCTGACCCCACAACATGGGGTGCCCGTACGGCCTCGTCGTCCAATAGCGGTGCAGCCACCATCACGGCTACGTCGTCAGCCGACGCCGCATCTTTCAGTCTTGACGTAGACCAGCTTGCGCTTCAGCAATCGATTTCTTCTTCTCAGTTGACGGCCAATACCGCATTAGGCGCTGGCACCTTGACTTTCCGTTTGGGCACCTGGTCGGGTTCTGGGACGTCCTTCGCGCCGGCAACCGGCAGCGCCGATGTGAACGTGTCCATCGGTGCCGCCGACACCGTGGCAGCTATTGCGGCCAAGATCAATGCCGCCAGCACCGGCGTGGTGGCGACTGCTTTTAACGACGGCACAAAGGACCGACTGATATTGCGCGCTAAGGACACCGGCGCGGCGACGGGTTTTCGGGTGCAATCGGCAGATGCAGCACTCTCCAGCCTGGTATTTGATCCGCAAAACAGCCCCGGTGCTGGCATGGCTGGCACGGGGATTCCGGTGCAGTTTGGGCAAGACGCCAAGGCCCGGATCAACGGATTGGCGGTGACTTCGGCGTCCAACACGCTGACAGGCAATATTCCAGGTGTGACCATCAGCCTCCAGGCAACGACGACCACAGGCTATGGCACACCGGGTGAGGTCAAGGCGCCGCTCACGATGTCGATTCGTGAAGACGTGACGCCAGCTGTCAAGAACGTGAATGACTTTGTAACCGCCTACAACACCCTGAACAAGACCCTGGCAGACCTGACCAAATACGACGCCGCCACCAAGACGGCCGGTTTGTTTCAGGGCGATTCCAGCATCGTTGGGCTGCAAAATGTCTTGCGCAATATGCTCGGCTCCATCAGCACAGGGGGCACCTACCAGCGCTTGTCTGATGTGGGGATGGAGCGGCAACTGGACGGCTCCTTGAACATCAATACCGCCAAGCTGAGTATTGCCGCCAACAACGGTACCGCCCTGCAGAAGCTGTTTACCAGCAACAACAGCAACGCCCTGACCAATGGGTTTGCCTTGAAGTTCAGCACGCTGGGCAAGGGCTTGATGGCCAGTAGCGGGCCGGTGACCAACGAGGCGTCGGCACTGCAAGCAGCGCTGGCCCGAAACACGGCGGAGCAGACCAAGGTCAATGACCGGGCGACCGTGGTCGAGGCCCGATTGCGGGCACAGTACAGCGCACTGGACGGTCAGATGGGCTCACTGAATGCGCTCAGTGCTTATGTAACACAGCAGGTCACGCTCTGGAACAAGTCTACGGGCTAGTTTGTATTTTTCATCGCATCAAGGTGCTTGAGTTGCACGCTGCAATGCCGATAACTAGAATAACAAACACCATGGGACGCAGCATGTTCACTTCCGTCAGTTCTCGTTCGGCTTCTGCCTACAAGCGGGTTAGCGTGGAAACAGCCGTTGACCAGGCTGATCCGCACAAGTTGGTCAGCATGCTGTTTGAAGGCTTGCTTGGTTCGGTGGGTGCGGCCCGTGCCGCCATGGCGCGGGGCGATATTGCCACCAAGGGCGAGCAAATTACCAAGGCCGTGCGCATCATTGACGAGGGGCTCAAGCCGGCCTTGAACCTGGAGCGGGGTGGCGATCTGGCGGCCAACCTGAATGGCTTGTACGGCTACTGTGTGGTCCTACTGACAAATGCCAATCTCCGTAATGACGACAAGGCGCTGGCTGATGTCATTCGAGTGGTCGAACCTCTGGCGCAAGGCTGGAAGCAGATGGGTGGACAGGCTTCGGTCTGAACACAGTAGAGCTATGACTTCCGAGAAGCCTCAATTGCTGCTGGCCTATTACAAGGCCATAGAAGACAGCAGCAGCAAAATGCTGGACGCGGCCAAGGCCGAAGACTGGGAAAAGGTCGTGCGTTTCGAAGGCACTTGCGCGGTGCTGATCGAACAGTTGCGCTACCGGGCCAAAGAGGAAGAGTTGCCGCCCGAACAACGCCAGGAAAAGGCCCGGATCATGCAGCGTATTTTGCGCAACGATGCCGAGATCCGCTATCTGACCGAGCCGCGCTTGACGCAGATCGAGCAAATGATCGAAGGCTCCCAGCGGGTGCTGCACTGAGGCGAAGCCGGGCGCGGTATTCGGCCGGCTTCAGACCTGCATGTTCATGATGTCGGTGTAAGCCTGCACCATCCGGTTGCGGACGTGCAGCGTGGCCTGAAAACCGATCTGGGCCTTCTGGATCGCCACCATGGTTTCCTCCAGGCTGACCTTGGGGTTCTCCATCTGAACTTCCTGCTGCAGACGCGTGGCATGGTTCTGGGCCTGGCTCACGGTGTTGAGCGCGGACTTGAGCGCCCCGGAAAAACCGTTCTCGCCAGCCCCTGCAATCTGGGATGAGGCGATTTTCGGCGCAAGGCTGGGGCGCACCGTGACGGGCATGGTGGTGGGTGAAAGTCGAAGATCCATGGTGCCTTCCCGGTTAAATATGGGTTGGACTGATCCTAGCGCCGGGCGGTATCGGCCATTATTTTGAAATGGCGGGTAAATCCCGGGCTTTTCATCCTAATGTTTTCGGGTGAAGCCAGAATAATCAGCGGCATCGGTGGTGCAGATCGCATCACGCTGTACCGGAAAACACGATGGCTGATGCTTCTGCAATTCCCCTGAATCCGACTTTGACCCAGCGCATGGCTTCTCTGGATCAGGGGCAAAGGATGCGCCTGGCGCTGGGTATTGTGCTGTTTGTGGCCATCGGCGTCATTGGCCTGGTCATGGGCCGGCAAGCCGAGTGGCGGGTGCTGTATGCCAACCTGGCGGACAAGGACGGCGGCGCCATCATTGCCCAGCTGTCGCAGATGAATGTCCCCTACAAGCACGCAGAGGGCGGCAATGCCATTTTGGTGCCGGCGGACAAGGTGCATGACACCCGTTTGCGCCTGGCTACCCTGGGGCTGCCCAAGGGCTCGGTGACCGGTTTTGAGATGATGGAGTCCAACCGCTTCGGCATGACCCAATTTCAGGAGCGGCTGACTTTTCAGCGTGGATTGGAGGGGGAGTTGACGCGCACGATCCAGGCCTTGTCGTCGGTGCAAAGTGCCCGGGTGCATCTGGCCCTGCCGAATCAGAACGGCTTTTTCCGGGAGCAGCAAAAACCCTCGGCATCCGTGATGCTGAGTCTGAACGCGGGGCGCTCGCTGGACCGCAGCCAACTGGCCGGGATTGTTCATCTGGTAGCGTCCAGTGTGCCGGAAATGAGTCCTTCGGCGGTGACGGTGTTGGACGATACGGGCAAGCTCCTGTCCACACAGGCTGATGGCGGCAACGGTGTCGCGGGCGGCGCCGATGCCCAGCAACTCCAGTACGTTCAGCAACTGGAGCAGATGTACAGCCAGCGCGTGCTGGACATCCTGGAGCCCATCGTGGGTCGGCAAAACGTCAAGGCGCAGGTCACGGCCGAGGTGGATTTTTCGCAGACCGAGCAAACCTCCGAATCGCACAAACCGAATCAGACGCCCGATTCCAGCGCGATTCGCAGCCAGCAAGTGGTCGAGAGCACCAACGGTGCCGCCGGCGGGCCGGCCGGTGTGCCCGGCGCTACGACCAACCAGCCGCCTGCGCCTTCCAGCGCGCCGGTGAATGGACCGGCCCAGGCGCTGGCGGCAGCCGGGGGCGGGGCGGCAGGAGCAACGACGAGTTCGAAGCGTGAGTCCATCATCAACTATGAGGTGGACAAGACGATCAAGGTGGTGAAGGCCGGCACGGGGGTCATCAAGCGCCTGAGCGCAGCGGTGGTGGTCAATCACAAGAGCACGACGGATGAGAGGGGGAAGACCACGACGACCCCGTTGTCCGATCAGCAGCTGGAGAAAATGACGGCGCTGGTCCGTGAGACAATCGGTTTCAATCAGGAGCGGGGTGACTCCGTGAACCTCATGAATGCGCCTTTTGCCCAGGAAAAGATGGCTTTCTCGGAGCTGCCTTTCTGGAAGCAGCCCGAGTTGCAGGATCTGGCGCGCAGCTTCGCGTGGCCGGTCGGAACCCTGCTGTTTGGTGCCCTGGTATTGCTGGGTGTGATCCGGCCTGCTCTCAAGGTCCTGACCCGCTCGACCGGCGCGCCGCGAGCCAATCAACTGAATGCGGTGCTGTCTGAACAGACCGATCGCCCGCAGTTGCCGGCACCCCGCAAATCGAACGAACCCCAATCGCCAACGCAAGGTGAATTGGCTCTGGATGATGCCCGCAAGCTGACGCGGGACAACCCGGCGGCCGTGGCCGGCATTGTCAAAACCTGGATCAATGGTGAGGCAGCGGCCTGAGCGCTGACTGCCGGATAAAGCGATGGCACAAGACGACGGACTTCAAAACGCAGCGGTTCTGCTGATGTCTCTGGGTGAAGAGGAGGCGGCGGAGGTATTCAAGCATCTGTCGCCCAAAGAAGTGCAGAAGCTGGGCGAGGCCATTGCCAAGACCAAGGCCATCACGCGGGAAAAAGTGGACGAGGTGGTCACCAAGTTCACGAACGTCGCGGCAGCCCAAAGCCTGCTGGTGTCGGATTCCAGCGACTATGTCCGCTCCGTGCTGAAACGGGCTCTCGGCGACGACAAGGCGGCGCTTTTGATCGACCGCATTCTCCAGGGGGGGGATGTTTCGGGCATCGAGAGCTTGAAGTGGATGGATCCGCTGTCGGTGGCCGAGTTGCTGCGCAATGAGCACCCACAGATTACGGCTGCGATCCTGGTGCATCTGGATTACGACCAGGCGGCGGACGTTCTGAAACAGCTTGGCGAGCGGCAACGCAACGAGGTGATGCTGCGCATTGCCACGATGGAGGGCATCCAGCCGACAGCCTTGAAGGACCTCAATGAGGTGCTGTTCAAGGTGCTGGCGGGCGGCGACAAGGTTCGCAAGGCCTCCCTGGGCGGTGTGAAAACGGCCGCCGAGATGATCAACCTGATGGGTACGGCACTGGAAGGGACGGTCATCGAGTCCATCCGCAGTCATGATCCTGACCTGGCCCAGAAGATCATGGACAAGATGTTCGTGTTCGACGATGTGATCAAGCTGGACGACAAGGCCATCCAGATGGTGCTCAAGGAAGTGGCTTCCGAGTCGCTGATTGTTGCGCTCAAGGGCGCCCAGCCCGAGCTCAAGGAAAAATTCCTGGCCAATATGTCGTCCCGGGCGGGCGAGACCCTTCGCGAAGACCTGGAGTCGCGCGGCCCGATGCGTTTGTCCGAGGTGGAAACGCAGCAAAAAGAAATTCTCAAGACCGTTCGGCGGCTGGCCGACGAAGGTCAAATTGTTATCGGCGGTGGCGCCGATGACGCCATGGTCTAAGTCATGCGCAACTACACACGTTTTATTCCGGGCGAAGAAATCGATGCGGTCGCCCGGTGGCGATTCGGCGACGTGGATGCCGCTTCCATTTTGCTGCAGGAGCAGAGCCGGGGGCGGGAAGTGGACGAGCAGGCCGAGATCCTGCGTCAGCAGGGATACGCCGAGGGGTTCGTGCAGGGACGCGCCCAGGCCATGCTGGAGGTCCAGCGACAGATCAACGAATTCACCAGCAATCAGGGGCAGGAAACTGCCCGACAGTTTGCAGCTCTGCTGGAGTCGGCACGTACCCAGCTGGAGGGCGCTGAGCAGGTGGCGGCGCAAGGCGTGCTGGACCTGGCCTGTGAGTTGGCGCGCCAGGTGCTGCGGCATGAAATTTCAACCAATCCGAATGTCCTGCTGCCGGTCATTCGAGAAGCCTTGGGAATGCTTTTTGCGGACAGCCGGGGCGTGCTGGTGAAGCTGAACCCGCTGGACCTGGAGGTGTTGCAGGATGTCCTGCGGGAGGAGTTCCCGAATGCATCCTTGACCCTGCTGGCAGATCCATCGATCACCCAAGGGGGCTGCCTGGTTGAATCCGGCGGCACGGTGGTGGATGGCCAACTGGAAAAGCGGTGGTCGCGTGCCATCGGTCAACTGGGCCGGAATCTGCCATGGGAGGTGTCCGGTGATGATCAGTGACGCATCGACCCGCTGGCAGGATTTTCTGGAGGGGGCTCGGCAGCAAGTCCAGTCGGAAGCGAGCACGCTGGAGGTTGGCGGCACCCTGACCCGGTTGACGGGCTTGGTGCTTGAAGCAACGGGTATGCGGGTGCCGGTCGGCTCCCAGTGCCTGGTGGGCATGAAATCGCAGGAGCCGGTTCTGGCTGAAGTCGTCGGTTTTTCCAATGAACGGGCATTTCTCATGCCCGCCGGCGATGTCCAGGGTTTGTCCAGTGGCGCCAGCGTGGTGCCGATTGCGCCTTATGTGGCACGTCCGCGGCTGGGGGATGCGCCCCAGCGCAAAACAGCTCAGCAGACGCAAGGCTTGCTGCGGCTGCCTTTGGGCGACGGCTTGCTGGGGCGGGTTGTGGACGCGCATGGCGACCCGCTGGATCGGATGGGCCCCATTGGCAACGTGGTCTCCCGAGCGATGGACCGTGCCCCTATCAACGCCATGGATCGTGCGCCCATCCGGGAAACACTGGACACCGGCGTGCGTGCCATCAATGCCCTGCTGACCGTGGGACGCGGCCAGCGAATCGGATTGTTTGCCGGCTCGGGGGTGGGCAAAAGCGTGTTGCTGGGCATGATGGCCCGCTATACCAAGGCCGACGTCATCGTCGTTGGGCTGATCGGGGAGCGGGGCCGCGAGGTCAAGGAATTCATCGAGGACATCCTGGGCGAAGAAGGCCGGGCCCGCTCCGTCGTCGTTGCGGCCCCAGCGGATGCCCCGCCTTTGTTGCGCCTGCAGGGCGCGGCTTATGCCACCGCTGTGGCGGAGAATTTCAGGGACAAGGGCAAGCATGTGCTTCTGCTCATGGATTCCCTGACGCGGTACGCCATGGCGCAGCGGGAAATCGCACTGGCCATCGGCGAGCCTCCGGCGACCAAGGGCTACCCGCCCTCCTGCTTTGCCAAGCTGCCGCAACTGGTGGAGCGCAGCGGCAACGGCCTCCATGGGGTGGGGTCCATCACGGCTTTCTACACGGTGCTGATGGAGGGCGACGATCAGCAGGATCCGATTGCAGATGCCGCCCGCGCCATTCTGGACGGGCACATCGTACTGTCAAGGGCACTGGCGGAAGCGGGCCATTTCCCGGCCATTGATGTCGCCCAGTCGGCCTCCCGGGTGATGCATAACGTGGTGCCGCGCGAACATTTCGAGTCCGCCCGTCATTTCCGTGCCATCAGTTCCCACTTCGAAAAGGGGCGCGACCTGGTTCAGATCGGAGCCTATGTGCATGGTTCCGACCCCGCGCTGGATGAGGCCATCCGGCTGCATGGGCCGATGATGGAGTTTTTGCGGCAGGACATGCAGGTTGCGGCATCGCTCGAAGAGAGTGTGCAGGGCATGTCCGAAATCGTCCAGCGTGAGGAGGCCTTCCCATGAGCTTGCCGGCATGCAGGAGGGGTGGGTCATGTCCGCATTGAAGAGCGTGGCTTTGGCCATTGTCGTGGCGACCCGTCAACGGGATGAGGTGGGCAAGCAATTGGTGCAGGCCCAGCGCGCCTGCCAGTTCGCCCAGGGCCAGCTGGATCAGTTGGAGAGTTACGCGGCCGACTCGGAAAGCCGGTGGATGGCCTCGGCCCAGATAGCCATGTCGCCCGAACTGTTGCAGCATCATTACCAGTTCATGGGTCGTTTGCGCCACGCCATCGGGTTGCAGGACGGCGTGATGGGCGATCTGAAACATCAACTCGACGTAGCGAAAAAACTGACCCTGGATGCAGAGTTCCGGCTTGCCGGCTTGCAGCAGGTCATGAAAAGAAAGCAGGCGGACCTGGCCATCACGATGGCCAGGCGCGAACAAAAGCAGATGGATGAGTTCGCCGCGATGCAATTTGCCAGGGGTACATCCCGACCCCGCCATGGAGAAATATCATGAGTGTTGAACGAAGCAGCGCCCCCAGCGCCCCCAAGTCGGCCGGCAGTGGCCAGGTCGGGCATGCCAAGGGCAAGTCGCATCCAGCAGGCGGGGCCGGCCCGGCCGATACGGGGGACTTCTCCGCGCTCTTGATGACCTTGGGGGCGGATGACGCCGGGGATTTGGCGGTTGGCCAGGACGCGTTGATACAGCCGCCGGTGGGTGATGAGGTCGTGCTTGATCCGGGATTGCTCTTGGCGCAGTCCATGCAGTTGCAGCCGGATTTACCAAAGACAACGAGCGCTCCCGGGAAGGGGGAGCTCGCCGCGAAGGGGGCCGCCTTGCAGGCGCTGAAAACCGGGCTGGAGCGCGGCGGGGATACCTTGCAAGCGGTGAAAACTGGACCGGAGCGCGCCGGGGAGGCTTTGCAGGCGGTGAAAACCGGCTCGAAGCGCAGTGTGGATGCCCTGCAAACGGGGGCGGATTCGACCCAACCCGCCGCCACGCTAGTGCTGGCTACGGCGCAGGACGTTGACCAGCTGCCGGCAACCGCTGATGGCGGTCAGAAAGAAAAGAAGGAGTTGCCGTTGGCCCCGCTGGGTACGCCCAAGTCCCACGCGGCAAATGATGCTTCACAGTCGATCACGGGCCGGTTGGCCGCCGAGGAGCACGCCAACAAGCTGACGCATGCTGACAGCAGGATGGCGCAGAGCGCCGCCCTGCCACAGATGGTGCTGGCTGCGGGTATTGGCGAGTCAGGCGTCCGCCAGACGGAACGAGCGACGGAGCGGTCGGCTTTCAAGCAGATCGGTGGCAACGAGGGGGGGGTGTGGGGGCACCAGGCGCTGGTGGAAGCGGGGCGCATTGATCCTCCGGCGCCGACCACGGGCGCGGCAGGCTTGTCGCCGGAAATGATGGTGGCTGAGCAGGTGAACTACTGGATTGGCCGGGATGTTCAGAACGCAGAACTCAAGCTGGACGGGTTGGGCGACAGCCCGGTCAAGGTGAACATCTCGCTGCAGGGTAATGAGGCCCGGATCGAATTCAGGACCGACCAGGCTGAAGCACGGCAGGTTCTTGAGGGGGCGGTATCCCATCTCAAAGACCTCCTGGGTAGCGAGGGGCTGGTTCTCTCGAGTGTTTCGGTGGGCAGTTCCGGAGCCGGGGCGGGCGACCCCAAGGATAGAAAGACCCCGCCGCATAGCCGGCAAATTGCGGTCTCAGCGCCCGAAGCCTTGGCGGGTGAGGCGGCGCTGCGACCCGCAAGGCTATCGGGCCGGACGGTCGATCTGTTTGTTTAGGAACCGGACCGTTGTGCAGCGTGTTCGAATGCCATGGTTTTTCGCCCTTAATCCGGGTATCGTTCACGTGGATGTAAAGAATAATCAGCTTGGCTGAACGAATGTCAACCCAATTCGCATTAATGCAAATCACAAGCCTTGTCTCATAAGGAAAACACTGTGCCTGCCAAACCCGAAGCTGTTGTAGCCGCTGAAGCCGCCCCAGCACCATCCAGAAGCAAGAAAATGCTGCTGATCATTGTGGCGGCAGTTGTCGTCTTGGGCCTGGCCGGTGGCGCAGGCTGGTTTTTCCTGCATAAAAAGGATGCGGCCGCCGATGATGCGGAGGAGGACGTGGCGGAGCCAGTGGTGCACGAGGCGCCCCGGGGTCCCCCGACGTACTTGCCGCTGGAAAATATGGTGGTCAATCTGGCCGATCCGGGCGGGGAAAAAGTGGCCCAGGTCGGTGTGACCCTGGAACTTTCCGATGCGAAGGCGACAGAAAAGGTGAAGGCTTATCTGCCGGCTATTCGCAATGGCATCCTGCTGCTGATTTCCCAGCGGACGTCAGAAGAATTGTTGCAGCGCGAAGGCAAGGAAAAGCTTTCGGCAGATATTCTGGCTGATGCCTCGCGGCATGTTGCGGGCGAAGCTGACGCCAACTCGACGAAAAACAAGCCGGATGCCAAGGCGGGTGAGGACGACAACCTGGTGCGCGGGGTCCTGTTTTCAAGCTTCATCGTCCAATGACGGCGACACTGGAAATCTGTCATGAGTGAATCCTTTCTTTCCCAGGAAGAAGTTGACGCCCTGCTGGAGGGGGTGACTGGCGAGAGTCAGAAAACGGTCGAGGAGGCGCCAGAGGCCGGGGAGATTCGCGCCTACAACATGTCCAGCCAGGAGCGGATTGTCCGCGGGCGCATGCCGACGATGGAGATCGTCAACGAGCGCTTCGCCCGCAATTTGCGCATCGGCCTGTTCAACTTTATCCGGCGCAGCCCGGAGATCTCCGTCGGGCCGGTGCAAGTCCAGCGCTACAGTGCTTTTTTGCGTGAACTGGCGGTTCCCACCAATTTCAACATCGTGGCGATCCGCCCTTTGCGTGGCCAGGGCTTGATCGTCTGTGAACCTGCCCTGGTTTTTGGTGTCATCGACACGCTGTATGGCGGCATCGGCAAGTTCCAGACACGGATCGAAGGGCGGGATTTTTCCGCCACGGAGCAGCGGGTCATCAACCGGATGGTGGAGGTGATCACGCAGGAGTACAAGAAGGCATGGAAAGGCATTTATCCCATTGAGCTGGAGCATCAGCGCAGTGAGATGCAGCCTCAGTTCGCCAATATTGCCACCCCCAGCGAAATTATTATTTCGACGTCCTTTCAGCTGGAGATTGGCGAGATCACGGGTTCCATCCACTTTTGCATGCCCTACGCAACGATGGAGCCGATCCGTGATGTGCTTTATTCCTCTACCCAGGGGGACTCGATCGAGGTGGATCGGCGCTGGGTGAATGTGTTGACCCGGGAAATTCAGGCCGCCGAAGTCACCTTGGTGGCCGAGTTGGCTCGATCGGAGGCAACGGTCGAGCAACTGCTGGCCATGAAGCAGGGCGATTTCATTGAGCTTGAACGGGAGTCCCGGATACAGGCCTCGGTGGATGGGGTGCCGATTTTTGAGTGCCAGTATGGGACTCACAATTCGAAATACGCCATCCGGATTGACAGGAGCCTGAGGGGCAACGACATCAACTGGTTGGGAGAATGACATGGCGGTTGACGATAAATCTGGAGAAAAGCCCGAAGATGACGGCATGGCCGACTGGGCGGAAGCACTTCAAGAGCAAAAGAGTACGGATGGCAAACCCGGGGACGTAGAGCCCGGGGGCGTGCTGTCGGGCAGTGCTGCGGCGCGACCGTATTCAGCGGCTTCTTCGGCGGCGGACGCTCCCCTGAGCGATATCAACATGGTGCTGGATATCCCGGTGCAGCTGTCGGTTGAGCTGGGGCGGACCAAGGTGCCCATCAAGCACATTCTGCAACTGGGACAGGGGTCGGTCGTGGAGCTGGATGCTCTCGCGGGAGAGCCGATGGATGTTCTGGTGAATGGCTATCTGATTGCCCAGGGCGAGGTGGTCGTGGTCAATGACAAGTTCGGCATCCGGCTGACCGACGTGGTCACGCCCTCGGAGCGTTTGCGTCGCGTCAGCAGGGGGTAAACTGGACGCATGACGCAGACCATTATTTCCGTTGCTGTCTTTCTTGTTCTCCTGGCTTTGCTGCCGGTAGGAATCCGCTGGATGCAGCGGCGCTCCCCGGGTGGTTCGTCGGTTGCGGCCGCTTCCAAAATTGTCTCGGCCATTGCGGTAGGACCCCATCAAAGGGTCGTCACCGTCGAGGTCGGCCCCGACGGTGCGCGAACCTGGCTGGTCCTGGGCGTGACGGCCCAGACCATTACCTGCCTGCATAGCGTGGCTGTCAGCAAGGCGCCGGAGCGTGCGGCCAGTGCCGCGGCGCCCAATGACCTGGTGCAATCTTGATGCAGACGAACTCGGTGGGGCATCCAGGGTTGGGCAGTTCTCGGCAGCTGCGATGGCTGTGCAAGGCCTTGGCAGGGGCGCTTGTTTTCATGGTGCACCTGAATGTGCTGGCTCAAACCAATGGACAACTGCCCTTGCTTGTCGGGAGTGGAGAATCGGGCGTGAGCTTTTCGGTGCCGATTCAGACCTTGATTTTTTTCACGGCGCTTTCCTTTCTGCCGGCCATTCTGCTCATGATGACGGGTTTTACCCGCATCGTGATTGTCCTGTCCCTGTTGCGGCAAGCGCTGGGAACCCAGTCGGCACCGCCCAATCAGGTGATTGTCGGACTGTCACTGTTCCTGACTTTTTTCGTGATGGGTCCGACATTCGACCGCATGTACAACGAGGCCTACCTGCCGTACACCCAAAATGGCATGGCCTTTGAGGAGGCTTTGGCGAAGGCCGAGGATCCGATTCGCCAGTTCATGGTCAAGCAGACCCGACAGTCAGACTTTGCCCTGTTTGCCAAGCTGGCAAAACTGGAGCCGGGGGTCAAGGCGCAGACCGCGCCGCTGCGGGTATTGGTGCCGGCCTTTGTGACCAGCGAACTCAAATCGGCCTTCCAGATCGGGTTCATGATTTTCATACCGTTCCTGGTCATCGACATTGTGGTGGCCAGTGTCCTGATGTCGCTGGGCATGATGATGCTGTCGCCGGTGCTGGTGGCCTTGCCGTTCAAGCTGATGCTGTTTGTATTGGCCGATGGCTGGAATCTCCTGATTGGCTCGCTGGCTGCGAGCTTTGTGACTTGAGGCGGGGCGGGCATGAATGCGCAGATGGTTCTCACCATGGGGCAGGAGGCCTTGATCACGCTCCTGATGGTGTCGGCGCCCTTGCTGGGGGTCGTGCTGCTGGTCGGCCTGTTGATCAGCCTGTTTCAGGCCATCACGCAGATCCATGAGGCCACGCTGGCTTTTGTGCCCAAGCTGGTCGCGGCCATGGCTGTCTTTGCCTGGGCTGGACCCTGGATGCTGAACATACTCGTGGATTACATCCGGCGCACGATTGAGTCGATTCCCGGCTCGGTCATGTAAGACGGAAGTCCCCGTGATTTCGCTGACGGAATCCCAGTTGATGGCGTGGCTCACGCCGATTCTGTGGCCTTTCCTGCGCGTGCTTGCTGTATTCACGTCCGCGCCTATTTTTTCGTCCCGGGCGTTTCCTGTGCGAGCCAGGATTGCGCTGGCCCTGCTGATCGCCTTCGCGGCACAACCCAGCCTGCCGAGCCAGCCGCTGATCAATCTCAATGGCCCCGAGGCCTGGGGGGCGGTCATGCAACAGGTCGGGATAGGACTGATCATCGGCTTTGTGGTGCGATTGGTGTTTGCCTCGTTCGAGTTGGCCGGCGAGGTGGTGGGCTTCCAGATGGGGCTGAATTTTGCGTCCTTCTTCGATCCCTCCATGAATGCACAGTCCAGTGCGGCGGCCCGCTTTTTCGGCTACATGGCCTCCTTGCTGTTCGTGGTGCTCAATGGGCACCTCCTGGTTCTGATGGTTGTCATCCGGAGTTTTGAGGTGTTTCCGGTCAACCAGAATTTTCTCGAGGCGCTGAGCCTGATGAAGCTGTACAGCCTGGGCGGCGAGTTATTTGCGAGCGGGTTCTGGATCGCCTTGCCCATTGTCGGCATGTTGATGTTCGCGAACCTGGCGCTGGGGATTGTTTCCCGGGTGGCGCCCCAGATGAATATTTATTCGGTCGGTTTCCCCATTACCCTGGCGGTGGGGCTGATCGGCATGACGGTCACCTTGCCCATGCTGGACCGGCCGTTCCTGGCGCTGATGGAGCGCGTCGTCGACATTTTCGCGGGCAGATAGCCCCTTCAGACGAGGCCGTTGCGAATGGCGTAGACGGTCAGCTCGGCGTTATTGGCGAGCTTGAGTTTTTCCAGCACCCGGGAACGATAGACGCTCACGGTCTTGGGGCTGAGCATGAGTTCCTCGGCGATGTCGGCCAGACGTTTGCCGGAAGCGATTTTCAACAAGGTCTGGAGTTCCCGCTCCGAGAGAGAGGCGTGCAGGGCCTCATTGGTGGGCATGGACAGATTGTCGACCAGCATCTGGGCCACTTCCGGAGTGACATATTTTCGGCCCTGTGCAACGGTTCTCACCGCGGTGATCAGTTCGGCTGGATCACCTGCCTTGTTGAGATAGCCTTGGGCGCCTGCACGCAGGCACCGGATTGCATACTGGTCCTCGGGGAACATGGAAACCATGAGCACCTTGATGGGCGTGTCTGATTCACGCAGCGAGGCGAGCACTTCAAGGCCGCCTCGCCCGGGAAGGTTCAGGTCAAGGACGAGTACCTCGCATGGTGTTGACCGCAAGGCCTCCCGCACTTCTGCATAGCTACCGGCCTCGGCCACGACCTGGATGTCAACGGCTTCTGACAGGGTGTCACGGATGCCCCGCCGGACGACGGCATGGTCGTCACAAAGAATTACGCGGATCATGAAAGAATATCCTGTGCATCCTTGGAAGGAGGAATTGTCAAGGGAACAGAGAGCGTGATGGACGTCCCCTGACCCAGGCGACTGCTCACATCGAGCCAGCCCCCCACGGTTCGGGCCCGCTCCTGCAAGCCCTTGAGTCCAAAAGCATTCGGCTTGTCGCGTTCGAGGGGTGGCAGGCCCCGGCCATTGTCGGTGATTTCCAGGGTCAGAACCCCCTCGGCATCGGAAAGCTCGATGCGAACCTCCTGGCACTGGGCGTGCTTCGAAATGTTGGTTAGCGCTTCCTGGGCGGTTCTGTAGGCCGTGAGCTGAATGGCTTTGCCAATAGGGACAGGCTTGAAGCTGGCACGGAATTGGGTCTTGACCCCGGTGCGTTTTTCGAATTCCCGGGCCAGCCAGTCAACGGCCGCTTCCAGCCCCTGGTCGAGAATGGCGGGGCGCAGGTTCATCATGATGCGCTGACTGGCGCCAAGAGCGTGTTGCAGCATCGAGGATGCTGCTTCGATATGCGCCTGCGTGCTGGGATCGGCATGGTGTCGGCCAATCCAGGAAAGATCGAACTTGATCGCGGCCAAAGAGCCGCCAATGTCGTCATGAATTTCGCGGGCAATGGCGGCCCGTTCCTGTTCAATGGACATCTGCAGATGCTCGGCAAACTGGGCCAATCGACGCTCGGAGGCGGCCAGTTCGGCATCGGCGCGCTCCTTGGCGAGCCTGGTTTCATGCACTTTGATGGCGCGCTCAATGACGTGAGCCAGCTTCCCCAGGTCATCTTTGAGCAGATAGTCGCTCATTCCGAGCTTGATGGCGTCAACCGCTGCCGTTTCGCCGATCGCGCCCGACAGCAGGATGAAAGGGGGGTGAAGAGGCTGGGCCTGCATGGCCTCCCAGGCGTCCAGCGCGGTAAAACCTGGCAGCCTGTAATCAGCCAGAATGACATCGAAACTGGGAATCTGCACTGCCCGCACAAAATCGGGCAGCGTTTCTACGCGCGTGATTTCGTAGGCGACATGGGCCTTGCGAAGCGTCCGCTGGACGATGTCGTGATCAAGCACCGAATCTTCCAGATGCAGGATGCGGATCGGGTGATGATGGGCTTCTTGAGGCATACGACAGACGCTATGATGGCAGAAACCTTGATCGGGGCGCCAGAAGAGAGTGCGTGGCCAGTGCAACCGGCTGAGATAATCCCGAATCCCCTGCCAATTCGAAGGAATCCTGATAACCTATATCTTGCAAAATTCTAATGCTGAAACGAATGGAGCTTTGAGTCAAGCAACAACCGGGCAACAGGATGGAATGACGATGCAATCCCCGATGACAATACCTGCGGAGCCAGGCGTACAGCTCCCTGTCATGCTGGTGGCAGAAGTGCAGGATTCGTTGCTGGTCGTGGTTCATGATCTGGCGCGCCTGGATGGCTTGCTTGCGCATACCATGGAAAACCTGATGGAGCGCTTTGCCACGGCGAGTGCCAGTCTGTCCGATTCGGCGCTGGGTGACGCCAATGCGCTGGAAAGTGCCCGCAGTTCCTTGCGGGCTGCCGTCACAGAGTTGCAATTTCAGGATTTGGCCTCGCAGCTCATCAGTCATACTTCCAAGATTCTGCAGGGATGCGCCTACCGCCTGGCCTCAGAATCGATGGGGCATGAGGATGGAGAGGCTGTGCCGTTCGTCGAGGAAGTGCCGGAGCGCCCCAATCCGGTGACCCAGGACGAGATGGATGCGGGCTCGATCGAGCTGTTCTGATGTTCATGTTTCTAATAAATCAATCCAATTAGTCGGAGCCACACATGCCCGTGATACTCGCTGTAGACGACTCGCCCTCCATGCGCAAAATGGTTTCTTTTACCCTGACAGGAGCCGGCTATCAGGTGGTGGAAGCCGTGGATGGTCAGGATGCCTATGAAAAAGCCCAGACGCAGTCATTTGACCTGGTGCTGACGGATCAAAACATGCCGCGGCTTGACGGACTGGGGTTGACGCGCAAGCTGAGGGAACACCCCCAGTTCAAGACAACCCCCATCCTGATGCTGACCACGGAATCAAGTGACCTGATGAAACAGGCTGGCCGAACGGCCGGTGCCACGGGGTGGCTGGTCAAACCGTTCGATCCGGCCCGACTGCTGGACGTCATCCAAAAAGTCATCAAGTAATGCCGGCCCACTCAGTGGTGTGTCGAAAAACAGGAGATAGTCATGGCTGAGACGCAGCAGGAAAGCGGTGGGTCTGGAGATTCGTTTGATCTGACCCAGTTCTATCAAATTTTCTTTGAGGAAGCCGGGGAAAATCTGGATTTGATGGAGCAGATGCTGCTCAATCTCAATCTGGAGACGGCTGATGACGAAGAGTTGAACGGTATTTTCCGTTGTGCTCATTCCGTCAAGGGCGGAGCCGCCACCTTCGGGTTTTCCGATGTGGCGGAGTTGACGCATCAGATGGAGTCCCTGCTGGACCGGTTGCGTCGGCATGAACTGCAGCCCAATGCCCTGATGGTGGATGTCCTGCTCGAATCGGCGGACGCGTCGCGCAGCTTGCTCGCCCGTCATCAGGCCGGTGAAACCGGCGAGCCTCCCTCTTCAGCGGATTTGGTTCGTCGCATCAGCGAATTGGCCTCTGGGACGACACCGTCCCAGGCCGCGCCGGCCCCTGTTGCGCAGCCTGTGCCCGCTGTCGTGCCCCCGCCAACGGGGCTGAGCGTGAAGGGCGAACGCCAGCTTGAAATCAGGATGGGACCACTGGAGCGGCCGGCGCAGGCGGACGCGGTGAAGGAATTGTTTCGCGATATCACCGGACTGGGAGAAATCGTCGATATGCCCAGCGACCGGGCCGATACGCGTGTCTTCAAGGTCGGTACATCCTCCTCGAATGAGGATTTGCTGGACCTGTTTGCTTTTCATGTGTCGCGCGAGCATGTGGCGATCCGTGATTTGGGCGAAGCCGTCGGGGTCGGTGTTGCGCCCCAGCCAGGTCATGCGGCGATGAGTTTTGCGGACGACCCGCCACCCGGTACGCCGATTGCGCCAGCACCCGGATTCGGGTTTTTTGAGGGAGCTCCCGGAGCGCCGGAGGCTGTCAAGGTGACAGCGGAAGGCGCCGAACCCAAGGGGAGCGCCAAGGTCGTGGCCAGGCCCAATGCAGCACACCAGGTGCAGCCGGAAGCCGCCACCATCCGGGTGGCGATCAACAAGGTGGATCAGCTGATCAACCTGGTGGGCGAGCTGGTCATTACACAGGCGATGCTGGCGCAAAACAGCCGGTCACTTGACCCGGCGGTTTATCAGCAACTACTGACCGGCCTGGCGGATCTTGATCGCAACACGCGTGATCTGCAGGAATCGGTGATGTCGATCCGGATGATCCCGATGTCCATCGTGTTCAGCCGCTTCCCGCGCATGCTGCGGGATCTGGCGAGCAAGCTGGGCAAGAAGGTCGATTTCGTGACGCAGGGTGAGGCCACCGAGCTGGACAAGGGGCTGGTCGAGAAGATCACAGATCCCCTGACCCACCTGGTTCGCAACAGCTGTGACCATGGTATCGAGATGCCCGAGGATCGAATCAAGGCGGGCAAGCCGGAGACGGGCACCATTACCCTGTCGGCTGCCCACCAGGGCGGTTCGATCGTCATCGAGGTGCGGGACGATGGGCGTGGCCTGTCCCGGGAAAAGATCCTGAAAAAAGCCCGGGAGCGCGGACTGGATGTCTCGGACCAGATGTCGGATGCCGATGTCTGGCAACTCATCTTTGCTCCCGGTTTCTCAACCGCCGATGTCGTGACGGATGTCTCCGGGCGTGGCGTGGGCATGGATGTGGTCAAACGCAATATCGCCGCCCTCAACGGCACGGTCGAGATTGATTCTTCCGAGGGGTATGGCATGCGGGTGTCGGTCCGCCTGCCCCTGACGCTGGCCATCATGGATGGCATGTCGGTAGGCGTTGGCGAAGAGGTCTATATCCTGCCGTTGTCCTCGGTGGTCGAGTCATTCCAGGTCAAGGACGAAGCGGTCAATACCGTGGGGCAAGGATCCCGGCTGGTGAAAGTGCGCGATGAGTACATGCCGGTCATTGAACTTGAGAAAGTCTTCCAGGTGCCGCGTTTCGATTTCGAGAAATCCAGTGACATCATGGTCGTGGTGGAAGCTGAGGGCAGCCGGGTCGCCTTGCTGGTGGACGAGCTGTTGGGGCAGCAGCAGGTCGTGGTCAAAAACCTGGAAACCAATTATCGCAAGGTTCCCAATGTTTCAGGCGCCACCATTCTGGGCGATGGCAAGGTGGCGCTCATTCTTGATACCAGCGCACTGGTGCGACGTTCGCGTCATTGAACTTTTCCGAGGAGAACGGTATGAGTGTGATGGAAAGAGAAGGTGACACGGTGTCGACGGGTGCGCGCGAGTACCTGACGTTCAGGCTGGATCAGGAAGAGTACGGCATCGACATCCTGAAGGTGCAGGAAATCCGCGGTTATGAGCGGCCGACCCGCATTGCCAATGCACCGGAGTTCATCAGGGGGGTCGTCAATCTGCGGGGCACCATTGTCCCGATTGTCGACATGCGCCTGAAATTCAACTGTGCCAAGGCCGAATGCAACGCGTTCACGGTGGTCATTATCCTGAATCTGCGCAGCCGCATTGTCGGCATCGTGGTTGACTCGGTCAGTGACGTGATGGAACTCCCCCCCGAAAGCCTCAAGGCGGCCCCGGAGATGGACAGCATGATTGACAGCTCCGCGGTGGTCGGCTTGGGTTCGGTGGGTGACCGGATGCTGATTCTGCTGGATATAGAAAAACTCATGTCCGGGCTCGATATGGGGTTGGTATCAGGCGAGGTGTAAGTTTGGATTCCCCGGGCCTGGATGCCCCCCTACAGGTAGACAATGCATAAGTCATTCAGGCACATGGCGGCCGTCAGGGGTCAGGCCGGAGCTACATCGGATACGAGCGGCAGTGACATCCAGGACAGGGAGTTTGCTTGGACACAGGCCGATTTTGTTCGGGTCCAGTCTCTGATCTACCAGCGCGCTGGTATCAGCCTGCACGACGGCAAGCATGCCATGGTCTATAGCCGGCTCTCCAGACGCCTGCGGGATACCGGGTACGAGAGTTTCCGTGATTACCTGGGCTGGCTGGAGACACATGATGGCCCGGAGTGGCAGGAGTTCATCAATGCACTGACCACCAACCTGACTTCTTTTTTTCGCGAGCACCATCACTTCGAGATCCTGGCCGAGCATTTGAAGTCGAAGCCGGCCAATACCGCCTGGCGGGTCTGGTGCAATGCGGCGTCCACCGGTGAGGAGCCCTACTCCATTGTCATGACGGCCGTGGATGCTTTGGGATCTCCCGCCAATTTCAAGTTGTGGGCCAGTGACATCGACTCCAAGGTATTGGCGACGGCTGCCAGGGCGGTGTACCGCCTGGATGGCATCAAGGGTATTGACGCCGCCCGGATGCAGCGCTTCTTCATGCGCGGCAAGGCCTCCAATGAAGGCATGCTCCGGGTCAAGCCGGAGTTGCAGCGCATGATCGAGTTTCTGAGCGTGAACCTGATCCGCGATGACTGGCCATTTCGGGAACCCTTCGATATCGTGTTCTGTCGCAACGTCATGATCTATTTTGATGCGGCAACCCAACGCAGCGTTCTGGAGAAGATTCACCGGGTGATGAAGCCGGGCGGGCTCTTGTTTGTAGGGCATTCTGAAAACTTCAACGAGTCGCGTGACTTGTTCGTTTTACGGGGTAAAACTGTTTATGAGCGTCGTTAGAGCATCAAGCCCTGAGAAGTGGATTTCTGACGGTGCGCCTGCATATCGAGAATGGCATGAGTCAGCCTGAATCAGCTCCCGGATCCACTTTGCTGCACACGACGGGCAGTGCGACCGCACCCAAAATGCTGGCGGGTGGGCGTATTTCCCGGATCGATCAGCTCAAGGCCCAGCCCCGCAAGCCGGGAGAGGCCTCCTTTTTTTACGCGGACCACCATTTCCAGTATGACGCTGTCAAGGTTCTTCCGGGCGAATACTTCGTGTCGAACGAGGATCTGGTCATCATGACCGTTCTGGGGTCCTGCATCGCTGCCTGCATCTGGGATAACAAGGCGCGTACGGGCGGCATGAACCACTTCATGCTGCCGGATGGGGACGGCGCCGATGGGTTCGGACGCTACGGCTCGTATGCCATGGAATTGTTGATCAACGAAATGATCAAGATGGGCGCGCGTCGCGAAACCATGCAGGCGAAGATTTTCGGTGGTGCTGCAGTCATGGCCGGCTTCACGACCATGAATGTGGGTGAGCGCAATACCAAGTTTGTGCTGGACTATCTGGCAACCGAGAGAATCCCGGTGGTTTCTCAGGATGTGCTGGATATTCATCCCCGCAAGGTGTGTTATTTCCCGGTGACGGGCAAGGTCCTGGTCAAGCGGCTGGCCCATTCGCATCCCGAATCGCTGGCGGTCGAGGAGCGTCGGGGCAATGCAGCGGTTGTGGTGAAAACCACGGCGGGTGGGTCCGTGGATCTGTTTTAAGGGGGCTGGGATTGAAGAAGATTCGGGTCGTGGTGGTGGATGATTCTGCGCTGGTGCGCAGCCTGCTGGCTGAGATCATCAATCGTCAAAAAGACATGGAGTGCATTGGCACCGCCAATGATCCCCTGATTGCGCGGGAGATGATCCGGGAGCTCAATCCAGACGTTTTGACCCTGGACGTTGAAATGCCCCGCATGGATGGCATTGACTTCCTGGGGCGCCTCATGCGCTTGCGTCCGATGCCCGTGGTCATGATCTCAACGCTGACCGAACGCGGTGCCGAGGTCACGATGCGAGCATTGGAGCTCGGGGCGGTTGATTTTGTGGCCAAACCCCGCATTGGGCTGGCCGATGGGATCAAGGAACTGTCGGATCAGATTGTCGATAAGGTCCGGGTGGCCGCGGCAGCCCATATCCGACGGATTGCTTCACCAGTAGCGGTGCCGGGGGCGCCAATTGGATCAGGTGCAGACGCCCCGGGGCATCCCGAAATCAAGCTCTTGGGGCGCCTGTCAACCGAGAAATTGATCTGCATCGGCGCATCCACCGGTGGTACCGAAGCCATCAGGGAGGTGCTGACTCGCCTGCCGGCCGACTCTCCCGGCATCGTGATAACCCAGCACATGCCACCGGGCTTTACCACCAGTTTCGCAGCGCGCTTGAACAGCCTGTGCCAGATCACGGTGCAGGAGGCGGTCGATGGCGAGCGCATCTTGCCTGGTCACGCCTACATCGCGCCTGGCGGCAAGCAGTTTCGCATCGATCGTAGTGGCGCCAACTATGTGGCGGTGGTTGAGGATGGCGAGCCGGTCAACCGGCACAAACCTTCGGTGGAGGTTTTGTTCAAGTCCTGTGCCAGCGTCGTTGGCCGCAACGCATTCGGAATCATGCTGACGGGTATGGGCAATGACGGCGCCAAGGCCATGCGCGAAATGAAGGACGCCGGCAGCTACAACTATGTGCAGGACGAGGCCAGTTGCGTGGTGTTTGGCATGCCACGCGAGGCCATTTTGCATGGCGCTGCCGATGAAGTCCTGCCGCTGACTGGCATTGCCCCGGCACTGCTGGCCCGGCTTAGCAGCAGCACCGACCACCGCTACCGCGTCTGAAACCGGTTTCGGGCCGGCTCAGGCCTTGGCGGACAGCGTCTCCCAGCGCGTCAGCACGTTCAGCAACTCCTCCTCGATGGCGGTATCGCGCTTGTGCAGTTCGGTGGCGCGTTGCGGGTCCCGGCTGTACAGGCTGCTGTCTTCCAACTCGGCCCGTAACTGCTTTTGTTCCCGCTCCAGAGCCTCGATCTTTGCGGGCAGGGCATCGAGCTCCCTTTGCTCCTTGTTGTTGAGCTTGAGAGCGCCGGCGGAGCGTTGCGGAACTGATGTTTCAATGGCTTTTGTGACGGTGGCCTTTGTTGCGGCGCTATCAATGGCTGCTGATTTGGTAGCGCTCTGGATCGCTTGGCTGCGCCGGGACTGCGTCAACCAATCCTGAACGCCGCCTTCGTATTCGCGCCAGCGACCCTCCCCCTCAAAGGCAATGGTGCTGGTCACAACGTTGTCGAGGAAAGTGCGGTCGTGGCTGACCAGGAACACGGTGCCCGCGTAGTCCTGCAGCAGCTCTTCCAGCAGTTCCAGGGTGTCGATGTCCAGATCATTGGTGGGTTCGTCAAGCACCAGCACATTGGCCGGGCGCGCAAACAGACGCGCCAGCAGCAGACGGTTGCGTTCCCCGCCAGACAGCGACCGGACGGGCGAGTTGGCCCGGGCTGGTGAAAACAGGAAGTCACCCAGATAGCTCTTGACGTGCTTGCGTTGGTTGCCGATCTCAATCCATTCACTGCCGGGGCTGATGAAATCTTCCAGCGTGGCGTCCAGATCCAGCGCGTTGCGCATCTGGTCGAAATAGGCCACCTGCAGATTGGCCCCTTGGCGAACCTTGCCGCTGTCCGGCTGCAGCTCGCCCAGGATCAGCTTCAGCAAGGTGGTCTTGCCGGCGCCATTGGGGCCGATCAGCCCGACCTTGTCGCCGCGCAGGATGGTGGCAGAGAAATCTTTGACGATGACTTTGTCGCCAAACGATTTGCAGACATCGGTTAGTTCAGCCACCAGCTTGCCGCTGGGCACGCCGGAGGCCACATCCATCCGGACACTGCCGACCGCTTCACGGCGCGCCACCCGCCTGGAGCGCAGCTTTTCCAACCGCACGATCCGGCTCTGGCTACGGGTACGCCGAGCCTCCACGCCCTTGCGCACCCAGACCTCCTCCTGCGCCAGCAATTTGTCGGATTTGGCATTGATCACAGCTTCCTGGGCCAGTTGCTCTTCTTTCTGCACCAGGTATTGGGCAAAATTTCCGGGATACGAGAGCAGGTGTCCCCGGTCGAGTTCGACAATGCGGGTGGCGACGCGATCCAGAAAGGCCCGATCATGGGTGATGGTGACCACGCTGCCGCTGAAGTCGATCAGCAGGTCTTCCAGCCACTCAATGGAGTCGAGGTCCAAGTGGTTGGTGGGCTCGTCCAGCAGCAGAACGTCTGGGCGGGCCACCAAGGCTTGGGCCAGCGCCACGCGCTTTTTGGTTCCTCCCGAGAGCGTGCCAATCACCGCGTCCCTGTCCAGATGGAGGCGATGCAAGGTCTCCTCCACCCGTTGCGACCAGTTCCAGCCGTCTTGGGCCTCGATCTCGCTCTGTAGGGCATCCAGATCGCCTCGACCTTCGGAGTATTGGTCAATTAGTTCGATTACCCTTGATAGACCGGCGCTGACAGCTATAAAAACTGTAGCGGTTTGATCGAGTACGGGTTCCTGGGCGACATAGGCAATGCGCAGGCCCTGCTGAAACTGCAGGGCGCCGTCATCCAGTTTCTCCAGTCCCCCCAGGATCTTGAGCAGTGAGGATTTCCCTGCGCCGTTGCGGCCGATGAGGCCAATCCGTTCTCCGGTTTCCAGGGAAAAATCGGTCTTGTCGAGCAGGGGGACATGGCCAAAAGCCAGTTGTCCGTTCAAAAGAGTAATTAACGCCATATGGATGGGGATTATCCCTGCCATCCCGGAGTGAGCCTTCGTAGGCATTTCGCGGACGCCGCGGAGTAGTGAAACGCCAGGCAGAACTGGCCCCGCCCAATCGGAATGCGGTCGCGGTTCCCGGTGAGCTTGTTGATCAGTGGCTTGAGGTGGATTCATTGCTCGGGCCATGAGAGTGGCCTTGAGGTGCGGGGAAGGCGGTGCCGTTTGGGCATGTCGCGCGAGTGCGCTGGCGGCCTCGAGCCGCTAACTTTTGGGGCGGGTCGAAGCAATGTTTTCACAGAGGTGCCCGCGTCGCCAAAAAAGTATGCTATATTTGCAGGCTTCGCTTCTGAAATTCATTGAAAAATGAAAGCCGATGCGAAGACGTGCTGGCAGGCGGTGGTTGCGAGCGAAGCTCAAAACAAAATAGAAATCGCAGTGTTGGCACGGAGGAAAAATTAGTGCTATAATTCAAGGCTTCGCTGATCGCAGCAAAGCAGACGTAGGACGAAGAGTTTTACGGTGGTTCATTAAAAATATACAGCCGATAAGCGTGGGCG